>Ga0335070_10008692_pt1 | contig 11912 bp, 13 predicted proteins | sample Lox_Sample_13_FD_206722 | JGI IMG/M metagenome (GOLD analysis project Ga0335070, IMG submission 206722) | Soil microbial communities from Loxahatchee National Wildlife Refuge, Florida, United States - Lox_Sample_1.3 | ecosystem: Environmental > Terrestrial > Soil > Wetlands | place: USA...
CGATATTCCCTTCATCAATTTGATGATCCCCCAAAAACAGGTATGCCTCCCATAGCAGGCGGCGTTTGAAAAATATGGAAATGTTCTTGGGGTTTTGAAATCTCCATCATCAAAACGCTGGAATAAATCAAAAAATTCGACAATCCCATCAACCATATTTGTATATGGTTTCTTGAAATAAAAATGGAGATAGAGCATGTTTCCGTTTAGGCAAGGGATTGGAAAATGATTTGTTCCCAGTGTAAAGATCTTTTGTGATTTATCGTAGAAATGATCTACAACGAGATCGAGGGACCGGTCTATCTGTCGTGTATTAATAGGTGCCTGTATATCAGCTAGAAATAGTAATGTCCATAATGTGGATTTGTACTTGGGCCAATAATAAGTCAATTCCGGACGCTCTTGCGCAACACGTTCGTCGAATGCCCAGCGGAAATGACTATCCTGCTTCGCGAGGATATTGCTGACAATACGCCTCCGTATTTCGGTAATTTCCGTATCCATGTTTTTCGATTATCGTTCTCTCAGATTGGAGTTGAAATATTACGCCCAAATGAATTCATGATTGCGCCCAACATCTGGTTAGATGGACCGTCTACCTGATTATAGGCAGCAAGGAATTGAACGCCTGTCATCAGTATAGGGCAATTATCAATCAAAATCAACACCCGTTCGTTTACGCATGTTACCGTGGTGCTTTCATAATTTCTGGCATTCACGTGTGCATCCCGCGCCCTCTGCCAACCCCGTTCGCATTTTCGCACAAGGCGCAGTACAATACGTCCCATGCCTTCGCTCTCGGACCGGCTCAAGGCGCTGGGCGTTAAAGTCGGTACCGCCGACCTGCCGCCTGCCAAGGAGAAGACCTCCGCTGCTTCTATCCAGGAGGTGGTGGAGGGACGCTTCCTGTCCACGCGCCTGGGCGAGACTTTCGTCTGCGAGCAGGTCTACCCGGCGGACTACCGTCACGGGCGCACCGCGCTCGGGCTGGCTGCGCGCCTCGATGTGCTGGCCGCCTGGGCCGGGGACCCGCGCCTGCTCGAGCTGCCGCGCGAGGCCTACGCCTTCCTCGACACCGAGACCAGCGGGCTGGCGGGCGGCACGGGAACGTACGCCTTCCTGGTCGGCGTGGGACGCTACGAGGGCGATGCCTTCCGCCTGGTGCAGTTCTTCATGCGCGACCCAAGCGAAGAGGCAGCCCTGCTCGAAGGGCTGGCGGACTTCCTGGCACCCTCCCGGGCGCTGGTAACCTTCAACGGCAAGGCCTTCGACGCGCCGCTGCTCAAGACGCGCTACCGCCTGCACCAGGCGCCCGTTCCCTTCGAGGACTACGCCCACCTCGACCTGCTGCCGCTGGCCCGGCGGCTGTGGCGCGACCGGCTTCCCAGCCGGGCGCTCAAGTACCTGGAGGAGAACGTCCTGGAAGCGCCGCGCACGCTCGAGGAAGTGCCCGGCTTCGAGATCCCATACATTTACTTCGACTACCTGCGCAGCGGCGACGCCGCCCCGCTCAAGGGCGTCTTCTACCACAACGCCATGGACGTGGTCGCCATGGCGGCCCTGCTCGGACATGTCAGCGGGCTGCTGGCCGAGCCCCTTGAACGGGAGCACGAGTTCGGCCTGGACGTGATCGCCCTGGCCAAGCTGTTCGAAGACCTGGGCCGCTGGGACGACGCCGCCCGCCTGTACGAGCGCGGCCTGGAGCTCGGCGTCCCCGAGGCGGATTTCTGGCAGGCGGTCCGGCGCCTCTCCACGTTGCAGCGCCGCCGCGGCGACCTGGAGGCGGCGGTGCGCCTGTGGGAGAAGGCCGCTGGCGAGGGCCATGTCTACGCCGCCGTCGAGCTGGCCAAGCACTTCGAGCACCGCCGCCGCGACCCGCTCGAGGCGCTGAAATGGGCGCGCGCCGCCCAGGCCCTGGCCCAGGACCCGTCCCTGCCCCCTTACCTGCGGGAGCACTGGAACGCGGAGATCCGGCACCGGCTGGAGCGTCTGGAAATGCGCACCGGTCACTGATTGGAGGTCATGGCAGCAGTCCGTCCGAGGTCTGCTGATGACTTTCAACGAATTCCAGGTGGCGCCCTACGCCTCCGGGCCGCAGACCGTGGTCGTCCTTTATGCGCAGCTGAGGGGCTGCTCTCCCCGCAGGGACCGCTGGCAACCTTTGCGCCCTAGGCGCATCCAATATGGGATAAAATAACGCCGCGGCCGTTCCGGCCTGAGGAGGTAGGGATATGAACAAGCAGATCGACGATCTTGTGTCCAGGCGGGAGGCCGACTCGCTGTACGAGCTGATGATCGCCGGCGACGATGAATTCCTGCAGCTGGACGCCGCCGAAGGACTGGTCCGGTTGGCCGACCGGCGCGGACTGAAGTTCCTCGAGAACGGCTTGAGGAGCGATGACAAGGACGTGAGGGATTACGCCGGGGAGATCATGAACGGCGGCGACATGCAACGCCTGCGCGAGCAGATCGACGCTGAAATTGACCGCCAGTATCAGGGCCGGGTCGAGGCAGCCAGGCAGCGCCTTCAAAAAGGGAAGAAGGTCTTTCGCTACAAGGTGGTCTTCATCCCCGCCACGGACATCCTGCAGGAGGACTACAGCGGCGACGGGACCAGCCTGCCGGACCTGGACGACGCCGGCCTGGAAGGCTGGGAGGTGGTCAATCTGGTCGCCCGGCGGCATCTGATGTTCGACGTCAACGACGAGGTCTTTGGTGCCTATGCCTTCCTGAAGAAGGAAGTGGCCCCCGACGAAAGCGCGGAGCTGGAGGAAGAATGAGATTATTGTTTCCTGCAACGAGATCTAAACTCCTCATCCTCAGTCTGGCTTTTCTCTTTGTACTTTCTGCCTGCACATCCGCGGCGGCCGGGCCGGTCTCTCCCGCCTCCGGCCTGCCGGGCGTCCTGGCGACCGAATCGTTCCTGGGCGACATCGCCCAAAAAGTGGCCGGCGACCGCCTCAAGGTCGAGGTCCTGCTCCCGGTCCTGGTCGACCCGCACGAGTACCAGCCCAAGCCGCAGGACGTCACCCGGCTGGCTCAGAGCCAGGTGCTGATCGTCAACGGCCTGGGGTATGAGGCCTGGTTGAAGAGCACCCTCGACAGCCTGGGCGGCGATCGCCGTCTGATCGTTGCGACGGCCGGCCTGACCGCGGACCCGGACCCCTCCGGCGAGCACCCGGAGGGCGATCCGCACATGTGGATGGCTCCGCTGGACGTCATCCATTACGCCGAAACGATCCGCGATGGCCTCTCCCAGGCTGATCCGGCTGGAAAGTCGATCTATGCCCGCAACACGGACGCCTACATCGTCCAGCTGCAAAGCCTGGACCGCTGGGTCAGGGACCAGGTGGGGACCCTGCCGCTGGAGAAGCGCTTGCTGGTGACCAACCACGACGCCCTCGGCTATTTTGCCAAGGCTTACGATTTCAAGATCATCGGGGCGGTCATCCCCAGCGTGACCAGCGATGCCTCGCCCTCCGCCCAGCAGCTCGCCGGCCTGATCGATACGCTCAAGGCCAGCGGTGCGCCGGCGATCTTCCTGGACATCGGAGAAAATCAAAACCTGGCCCGGCAGATCGCCGCCGAAACCGGCACCCGGGTGATCACCGACCTGTACGTCGAAAGCCTGTCCGGGCCGGACGGTCCTGCGCCGACCTATCTGGACATGATCAGGCACGACGTGACCACGATAATCAACGCCTTGAAATAATATGCATGCTGCTCCTGAATCTCCCGCCCGCCTCGAGGTCGACAACATCTCCGTCGCGTACAACGGCACACCCGTGCTGCGCGGGGTGACCTTCCAGATCCCGCACGGGGCGCGCGTCGCCGTTGTCGGACCGAACGGTGCAGGGAAATCCACCCTGTTCAAGACGCTGGTGGGCCTGCTGCCCCTGCGCGAAGGACGCATCTTCATCCACGGGTTGCCGCTCGGCCACCACCTGGACTGCGTGGCGTACGTTCCGCAGCGCGAAGAGGTCGACTGGCGTTTCCCGGTCACGGTAATGGATGTGGTGCTGATGGGCCGCTACGGCCGGCTGAAGTGGCTGGAGCGACCCGGCAGGGCGGACCGGAAGGCTGCCCTGTGTGCCCTGGAGCAGATGGGCATCGCCGACCTGGCCGGGCGGTCGATCAGCGAACTTTCCGGAGGCCAGCAGCAGCGCGTCTTCCTGGCGCGCGCCCTGACCCAGGAGCCGCATATCTTCTTAATGGACGAGCCCTTCACCGGCGTGGACGCCACCACCCAGGAGGCCACGCTCAAGCTGCTCGACCACCTGGAAAGACAACACGTCACCGTGCTCATCTCGACCCACGATTTGAACCTGGCTTCGAGCCGCTTCCACTACGTGCTCCTGCTCAACCGCCGCCTGATCGCCTTCGGGGAACCGAAGCAGGTGTTCACCAGCGAAAATCTGGTCCAGGCGTTCGGCCCGCAGCTGCTCAAGCTGCCCGAGGGGAGCGTGCTCGTGGACGAGTGCTGTCCGCCGGAAGAACATTAACGATTGACGATTAACGATTGACGATTGGAGATTGACGACTGCGAAGCGTCCCCGAAGCGACACTTGCACCGCACTGCGTTTGGTGCAGTGCAGGTGAGCGGAGGGGATTGACGATTGCGGGATTTCCCAGAAAGGGGACTGGGTGCACGATGGACGCAAAAACCTTCAAGGAGCGGACGAAGAAGTTCGGGTTAATGGTCATTCGCCTGGTTGAATCCCTGCCCCATACGCCCAATGCGGACGTGTTGGGCAAACAGATCCTGCGCTCGGGAACCTCCGTCGGTGCCAATTACCGGGCGGCATGCAGGGCAAAGTCCGCGGCTGACATGCTCAACAAGCTCAAGATCGCCGAGGAGGAAGGCGATGAAACATTTTACCGGTTGGAACTTCTGGAAGAATCCGGCCTGGTGCCGCAAGAGCAGCTGGCAGGTTTGATGGATGAGTGCAACCAGCTCCTCGCCATGACCGTGGCCTCCATCAAGACATTACGGGCGAAATCGAAATACTCCACCCGCCAATCGTAAATCGTAAATCCTTAATCGTAAATTTCCAATGACCAGTCGTTGATTATCACCAATCTTGAACTCTTATGTCTATCCTTCTTGAACCTCTCCAATACGCCTTCATGGTGCGCGGCCTGCTCGCCTCGGTGATGGTCGGCGTGTTGTGCGCGGTGATGGGCACCTACGTCGTGCTGCGCGGCATGGCCTTCCTGGGGGATGCCATGGCGCACGCCATCCTGCCCGGCGTGGCCATCGCCTACCTGCTGCACGGCAACCTGCTGGCCGGGGCCCTGATCGCCGCCGTGGTCGTGGCGCTCAGCATCGGTTTCGTCTCGCGCGGCGGGGCGGTCAAGGAGGACACCGCCATCGGCATCCTGTTTGCCGCCGCCCTGGCCCTGGGCGTGGCGCTGATCAGCTCCATCCAGACTTACGCCGTGGACCTGACCCACATCCTGTTCGGAAACGTGCTCGGGGTCAGCGCGGGCGACCTGTGGCTGACCGGCGGGCTGGGGCTGTTCGTCCTGGCCGTGGTTGCGGCGCACTTCAAGCAGTTCCTGGTCATCTCCTTCGACCCGATCCTGGCCGCCACCCTGCGCCTGCCGGCCGAGATGCTGCGCAACCTGATGCTCGTCCTGCTGGCCTTGACCGTGGTCGTCTCCTTGCAGACGGTGGGCGTGGGTCTCTCGGCGGCCATGCTGGTGACGCCGGCAGCCACGGCCTACCTGCTGACCCGCCGCCTGCTGCCGATGATGCTCGTCTCGGCCGCGGTTGGGGCGATCGCCTCGCTGCTTGGGCTGTACTTGAGTTATTACCTGAACATCGTCTCCGGCTCGGCCATCGTACTGACCGCCACGGGGATCTTCGTGCTGGCCTTCCTGTTCAACCCCAGGCAGGGCATGGTATGGCGCCGGGCGCGCAAGTGAGCCGCGGTCTTGCCGCCGCGGTGCTGCTCGCCCTAGCGCTGGTCGCCTGCGGCGGGAGAGTGGTGCTGCCGATCGGTCTCGTTCCAGCGGCTGTTCCATCGGAGGACATGCCCGCCTCGCTCACGCCTTTCCAGCCGGTCGAAGATACCGCTACCCTCGTCCCAGCCGCAACCCTCCAGCCATCTTCCACCGCCACCCAACTGCCGCCCAGCAACCTGACCGACTTGCCGGCTGCGGCTCCGGTCGAGGCGCGCACACGCTATACCTTGAATGCCAGGCTTGACTATGCCGCCCACTCCCTGCGCGTCGACGAGCAGATCGCCTATCAAAACAGCACCAGCGAGGCGCTGCCATCGCTCGTCCTGGCGGTGGAGGCGGACCGCTGGCTGGGCTGTTTCTCCCTTGGGGCGGTGTCGGTCATTAGTCAGGCGGTGACCTCGGCCCGCATGAACGGGATCAGGCTCGAGGTCCCGTTGGCGGCGCCGCTCCCCCCGGGCAGCCACCTCGACCTGTCGATTCGCTATGCCCTGCGCCTGCCCCAGGCGGACATCCATCACGTCTTCGGCTACAATGCCGTGCAGGCGGACCTGGTCGACTGGTATCCCTTCGTCGTCCCCTATGTCAGCGGGCGGGGCTGGCTGCTGCACCCGCCAGCCCAGTTCGGAGAGCACCTGGTCTATCCCTCGGCGGATTACGACGTCTCGCTGCAACTTTCCGGCGCGGATCAGACGGCCGTGTTCGCCGCCTCCGGCCCCGGTGCGCGGACCGGGTCGGGCTGGCATTACCATCTCGAGCGGGCGCGGGCGTTCGCCTTTTCCGCCAGCCCGGATTACCGCACTTCTTCCCTGAAGGTCGGCTCTGTCACGCTGACCAGCTACTATTTCGAGGCCGAGCGGGCCGCCGGGGAGGCCGTCCTGCAGGCGGTCGCCCAGGCGCTGGCCACTTACACCGACCGCTTCGGGGCATTCCCGTATCCGGGCCTGAGCATCGTCGAAGCGCTCTTCGACGACGGCCTGGAATGTGACGGGCTGTTCTTCCTGAGCCGGCATTTTTACACGACCTACGACGGCACGCCGCTCAACTACCTGATCGACATCGGCGTGCACGAGACGGCGCACCAGTGGTGGTTCGGCCTGGTGGGGGACGACCAGGCGCTCGAGCCCTGGCTGGACGAGGCGCTGGCGACGTACAGCGAGGAGATCTTTTACGAGGCGAACTACCCGGCAGCTGACTGGTGGTCCTTCCGCGTGGACGCCTTCGACCCGTCCGGTTGGGTGGACACGGACATTTACCATGCCGCCGGGCTGCGCCCGTACATCAACGCCGTCTACCTGCGCGGGGCGCGCTTCCTGCAAGCCGTGCGCGAGCGGGTCGGCGATGAAGCCTTCTTCGCCTTCCTGAAGGACTACGCCGCCCGGATGGGCGTGAAGATCGCCACGGCGGACGATTTCTTCCGCATCCTGCGCCAGGGCTCCGGAGCCGACATTTCCGACCTGCAGCTGGCCTACTTCCAGGTCCAACATTAGTCGAGGCGGTACCGATGGCTGAACAAACTTATCCCGAGCCGACCACCGGCGTCTTCATCTTCGACGCGGATGGGAAGCTGCTGCTCTTGCGGTCGCACAAGTGGCCGGGCAAGTATGTCATCCCGGGCGGGCATGTGGAGCTGGGCGAGCGCATCGAAGCCGCGGCGCGGCGCGAGGCACGCGAGGAGACCGGGCTGGAGGTGCGCGACCTGCAGTTCATCTGCTTTCAGGAGTTTGTCTACGACCCGGCTTTCTGGAAACCGCGTCACTACATTTTCTTCGACTATGCCTGCCGTGCCGACTCGACCGAGGTGCGCCTGAACGACGAGGCCGAGGATTATATCTGGGTCGATCCGGAGCGGGCTTTCGACCTGCCGATCGACGCTTATACGCGCCGCTCCCTACAGGAGTACCTTAAGCCGAGGATAGAATAATGTCATTGCGAGCCGCTGTATTACAGCGGCGACACCTGCACCTGCGGCGCACCGCAGGTGCGGTGCAGGTGAGCAATCTCCTCGCAAAGCAGGGGACTGCTTACCCTTCGGGTACGCTCCGCAGTCGGCGGAAGAACACCGCCTCGCAGCGACACACGCCAAGGAGAAAATACCATGGACCGCATGCCGGTTTTATTCGTCGGGCACGGCAGCCCGATGAACGCCATCGAAGACAACGAGTTCAGCCGCGCCTGGATCGAGGCCGGGAAGGTCCTGCCGCGGCCGGAGGCCATCCTGTGCGTCTCCGCCCATTGGGAGACGATCGGCTCGCAGGTCACGGCGATGGATCAGCCCAAGACCATCTACGATTTCTACGGTTTCCCGCCGGAGCTGTACGCCAAGGCTTACCCGGCTCCCGGCTCGCCGCAGCTGGCGCAGCGCGTGGTTGAGCTGGTGCGGCCGGTCGAGGTCCAGCCGGACCTGAGCTGGGGCCTGGACCACGGGACCTGGTCGGTGCTGGCGCGCCTTTTCCCCAACGCGGACGTGCCGGTCGTGCAGCTCAGCCTCGACCGGGGCAAGAGCCCTCAGGCGCACTACGACCTGGGCGGGCGCCTCAAGCCGCTGCGCGACGAGGGCGTGTTGATCGTGGCCAGCGGTAACATCGTCCACAACCTGGGGATGATCGTCTGGGAAGATATCGCCTTCGATTGGGCGGTGGAGTTCGACGCCAAGGTCAGGCAGTGGATCCTGGACGAGGACCACGCCGCGATCATCGATTATCCCAAGCAGGGGCGCGCCGCGGCGCTGGCGATCAACTCGGCCGAGCACTTCAAACCCCTGCTCTATGCCTTGAGCGCCAGGGAGCCCGGTGAGCCGGTCAGCTTCTTCGCCGAGAAGCTGTGGGGCGGGTCGCTGTCGATGCGCTCGCTGCAGATCGGGGGCTGATGCTTGCCGGCTGCGCCTCCGAGTTCGTCACCGCCAACGGGGTGCGCCTGCACGTGGTCACCGCCGGCGACCCCAAAGGAAAGCCGGTCGTGCTGCTGCACGGCTTCCCGGAGTTCTGGTACGGCTGGCGACACCAGGTCCCGGCGTTGGCGGAAGCGGGTTTCCGCTTGCTCGTGCCCGACCAGCGCGGTTACAACCTCTCGGAAAGACCAAAAGCCGCCTGCGCCTACCGGCTGGAGGAGTTGGTCGGGGACGTGCTCGGGCTGCTCGACTATTACGGCTGCGAACGGGTCTGCCTGGCGGGCCACGACTGGGGCGCGGCGGTTGCCTGGTCGCTGGCGATGAACTTCCCCTCGCGCCTGGAAAGGCTGGCCATCCTGAACGTGCCGCATCCGGCGGTGATGGCAGAGTTCGTGCGCAAGTCCCCACGCCAGATGCTGAAATCCTGGTACATCGCCTTTTTCCAGATTCCCGGCTTGGCGGACCGGCTGCTGCGATTGGGCAACTATGCCGCGGCGAGCCGCCTGCTGACCTCCAGTGGGAAAACCGGGACCTTCAGCCCTGACGACATCGCCGAATATAAGCAAGCCTGGAGCAACTCGGGCGGTCTGACCGGGAGCATCGACTGGTACCGGGCCGTCGTCCGTTACCCGTTCCCGGTGCCCGACGACCTGCGCGTTCGCGTGCCCGTCCTGGTGTTGTGGGGCAAGCGCGACATAGCGCTCAGCGCAGGGATGGCGGAGCGCTCGCTCGAGCTGAGCGCCGACGGCCGGCTGGTGTACTATGAGAACGCCACGCACTGGGTCCAGCACGACGAGGCCGAGGCGGTCAACCGGGAGCTGATCGCATTTTTCAAGTCATAAACCGGGCCGCTCTGCCCGCCTATTCCGGAGGAAGATCCGATGTCAGAGCTCACCGATTTCCGCAAGGCGAAAGATGACTTTTTCAAGTCCGACCCCCAGTCTCCGCTCGAGGCGGAGCAGCGCCAGAACTTCAAGGGTCTGAGCTATTTTCCCGAGAACCCCGCCCTGCGTTTCGACCTGACGCTCGGGAAGGTCGAAAAGCCGGAGCGCGTCATCATGCCCACCTCCGCCGGCGACGAGCAGGAGTACTTCCACGCCGGGCAGGTGACATTCAAGGTCGGGACGGAGCAGGCGGCGCTGCAGGTGTACGTCTCCGCCAACGGCGGGGATTACTTCATCCCCTTCGTGGACAGGACCGCCCCGGCGGAGACTTACGGCTCCGGCCGCTACCTGGAGCCGGAAGACCTGGGCAACGGGCGCCTGCGCCTGGACTTCAACCGGGCCTACAATCCCTACTGCGCCTACAACGACCGCTGGTCGTGCCCCCTTCCGCCGGATGCGAACCGCTTGTCCGTGCGCATCGAGGCCGGGGAGAAGAAATTCCATGAATAGGAATTAACCGCGAAGAAACGAAGAACGCGAAGAGGGAGACTCAAAAACTCTTCGCGGACTTTGCGCTCTTCGCGGTTAATTAATTCGTGGTCTTCGTGGGCCAATCAGTCCGCTTCGACGACCGTTGCGCAAATGGGGAAGTGGTCGCTAAAGCCGTTCTGGTCCACCGGCTTGCCCATCCCGCCGAAGGGGATCGGTTTGGGGGTGGCGCCCTTGGCGACCATCTCCGGGAAGCGCAGGATGTCGACCGAGGCCGGCAGGACCTTCAGCGGGGCACCCTCCTTGATCAGGTTCTTGTTCGCCAGGAACTGGTCGAGCAGATTGGGGCCCTGGTCGAAGTAGAGCGAGCCCAAGCCCTGGCCCATCAGCGGCCACATCAAGTCCAGGAAGTAGGGATCCCTGCCCTTGGCAACCACCTGCGGGCTGCGCTGCGCCAGGGCGTAGTCGGTCAGGGACGGGTCGAAAGGCTCGTCGTTGAAGTCGCCCATCGCCAGGACGGGTGTTTCCGGGCCGTAGATCTCCAGCACGCGCTGGTGGAAGTAGGCCAGGGTCTCGCCGGCGATGGCCCGGTAGGCGGCGGATTCCGCCTGGCCGCCGCTGCGCGACGGCCAGTGGTTGCCCATCACGACCAGCCGGCGCCCGTGGGCGGCGGTCTTGAAGTTGACCTGCAGGATGTCGCGCGTCGCCGTGCGGCGCATGACGAAGTGGCTGAACACGGACTGGTCTAGCGGCTCCGGGACGGTGAACAGCGCCGCGTCGTAGATAAAGGCCACGTCGATGCCGCGCCGGTCGGGGGTGTCGTGATGGATGACCTGGTAGTTCCGTCCGAGAGGCGCCAGGGCCTGCACCAGCAGGTCGACGACGGTGCGGTTTTCCACCTCGTAGACCCCCAGCAGGTCCGGGCCGCGGGTGCTGTTCATCTTCCGGATGATGGAGGCCAGCTGGCTGATCTTGCGATCCAGCAGCGCCTGGGTCCAGCCGTGGATCGACTTGCCGATGGCGCGGGCGATCTTCTCGTCGCGGCGCGGCGAGCCCTCCACGTCGAACAGGTTCTCCAGGTTCCAGGATGCGATATAGTATTGGGTGGGCATAGGGTTCCATCCTCCTAAAGTAACTCATCCCTTAAGGAAAGTGTATACAGGGGAGTAGAAGATTTGATATCAGTATAGTGGAAATAAGCCTTGATTCAATCCCCAATATCGCCTATGGAATCGAGATGTATAAGATAATGTCATACTAAAGATTGCGCAATTACTATCAGTAGATTGTATAACAAATGCCCAATTGCACTCATGGTGATGGTTTTTGACCGCTGGACCAACCAGCCGAACCAAAGACTACCAAGTGGGAGAGTGATCCAAAAACTGAAGGGTTTTGAGATGCTATTTGTATGAGCCATCCAAAACAAAAACGCCTGTATGAGAACAATTTTATATTCACCTAATTTCAAGGACTGTAAAAACATCCATAACAAGCCGCGGAACAATAATTCTTCATAAAGAACTCCCGATAGAGTAAGCGAAAAAATCCAAATGAGGTTAGTGTCTCAGTCAATGGTGTAAATTCACCATGTGCTCATGAAGGATGTCATGAATTCAGTGAACTGGAGCGAGCGTGAAGGGTACCGCCTCGGCCGTGATCAATGGCTGGGGATGGTACAGCCT
>Ga0335070_10008693_pt1 | contig 11910 bp, 8 predicted proteins | sample Lox_Sample_13_FD_206722 | JGI IMG/M metagenome (GOLD analysis project Ga0335070, IMG submission 206722) | Soil microbial communities from Loxahatchee National Wildlife Refuge, Florida, United States - Lox_Sample_1.3 | ecosystem: Environmental > Terrestrial > Soil > Wetlands | place: USA: Florida...
CCGTCCTTCGGCGTCGCCTCGATCCCTTCGACGACGATCAGCAGGTTGGGGTTTATGTCCAGGATTGCGTTGCCCACCTTCTCCGCTTCATACCTCCAGTTGTTCCGGTCAGCGGAGCTGTCCCACTTGATCATGTTGGCGTTGCCGGGTGCCCCGTGAGGCTCGTTGAAGATGTCCATGGCTATGACCGTGTCGTCGTTCCTGTAGTGTTCGGTCAGCCACCTCCAGCACGCCTCGAAATCCTCGGGCGGATAGCCCGTGGTGTACCATCCCTCCAGCATCTGAGTGTTCACCACCCGGTGCATGTCGAGCATCACCTTTATCCCGACCTTCCTGCAGTAGGCGATGGACGCGTCGAGTATCTGCAGGCTGGTCATCCCCTGCAGGCCTGGATTGGCGCTGTAGTTGACGCTGTCGGGGGTGCCGCCGGTGCCGTTGCGCCACTGGTTGACCAACTGGACGCAGAGCGGGATCCGCAACAGGTTGAAGCCGCTGTTGGCCACGGTGTCGAGGACGCTCTCCATCTTGACGCTCCACAGGCCGTGGTAAACCTGGTTGGTGGTTTCGAAACCGAACCAGGCGATGCCCGTGAGCCTCACTTCGTTGCCCGACGAGTCGTAGATCTTGTTTCCCACCGCATGCAGGTAGTCGTTGTTGTTGCTTGCCGCCGAGGCGACGCCTGCATGGCAGAACAAAAGGACGGCCGACAGCAAGGCCAGGAGTAATAATCTGAGCTTACCGACGTTTTCGCATCCCATTTGGACTTTTCCTCCTTTTTTTGAATTACACTCGAAAAGCGAGATTGTCTGATTCAGGGGTCATGGCACGTTCAACCATCCCTCCGCGCCGATCCGGTTTTCCCTGCCGACAGACGAGGTCCAGTGTCCTGTCCGGCCGTATGAAGGCGCCGTCTGCATTATCGTAATTGCCAACACGGGGTCCGCGCCGGCGCTGAAGTCGAAAGTGAGCTTTGTTGTTCCCATGGGTTGTCGGGCAAGATAGCTGCCGGATATGAACACCATGTTGCCCCAGACCCGGTAGTCACTTCCATACGCCAAACCGGTCGAACCGCTCCTTATGCCGTTAAGAGTGTTGCCGTTCAGGATCATTGTCACGGCAATGCTTCTTTGCCAGGTGTTGTTCCTGTTGTATGTGGCGGTGACGGGACTGATGACGGAGTTCTTCACGGCCGAAGAATCGCTGGTCACCTGGTCGTTGGCGTCCGGGGTCGTTATATGCACCTTGCCCTCGTTGCTGACCACCGTGGCGCCCACATCCACTTCCGTAATCCTCACGAGGCCGGAACTTATGCCGCGGGAAGCAGCCTTCGCCATGGAAAGGACATTGTCCGCGCAAAGGAGCAACAGCATCCAAAACATCATGAAAATGCATAATAACCGGCTGATGTTCATTGATACCCACCTTCCGTCATGATCGCGGGAATGATTTGCCAAACCGGTTGGTATGGCCTGACAATTAGCCGGCAGTTATGATATGCCAGTTGGAATTTAACGACAATCGCCCGAACGGTTATTTAATAGGGGGAAGAAATGGGGACAACTTTGAGGATTAAAAAGAGGATTGTAATTTACCTCTAACAGGTCTACCGAAAATCAATGTATATGTCCTGATTCAGTGACTTTTTCACGCCGAAGTGAGCAGAATGCCGGGTTTTTTCCGTCGACCGTGACCGTGAGCCGTGGCCGGGGAAATGGCTTTTCGGACAACGGACACGGATCACGGGTGGTTATCCACCGACCTTCGACATGTCGAAAGGCTTGCGGGCGGAAACCCCGTCGGAAATGCGGCCTCTCCCCGGCTTCCGGCCAACTATTTCACGCAGCGCATCTACGATCGCGGCCCGGTTTCCGTTCCTCAGGATCATCTTCAGGTCGTACTCGGTATCGTCGAAAAGGCAACCCCGTGCCATTCCCGACGATGTTACCCTGATACGGTTGCAATCGCCGCAGAAATGACTGGAGACCGGCGTTATGATGCCGATGGCTCCCGCCGCGCCGTCAATACGATAATCCGTGGATGGGCCGGAAAGGCGATCATCCCTTTCAAGCTTCTCAAGCCTGTACACGCCGGCGATGCGACGGATTATTTCCTCCCCCGGAACGACAAAAGCCCGCCAGTCCGGGGCTTTTATCGTCGGCATGTATTCGATGAAACGCACGGTATGGGGTTTGTCCAGGGTTAGCCGGGCAAAGTCCACGACCTCGGCATCGTTTATCCCGCGCATGACGACCATATTCAGTTTTATCGGAAATCCCGTTTCTTCCGCGATCCGGATTCCCTGAAGCACTTTATTCAGATCGCCGCCCCTCGTGATTCGGGCGAAGGTTTCCACTTCAAGGGAATCAAGACTTATGTTCAGCCGCTGGACTCCGGCGCTCCTGAGGCCCCCGGCCATTTCCGGCAGAAGCATGCCGTTCGTCGTCAGCACAAGCTGCCTGAGGCCTGGAATCGACGAAAGGTTCCCGAGGAAGCCCAGTATTCCTTTCCTGACGAGGGGTTCGCCTCCCGTGACCCGTATTTTTTCGATCCCGATGCTTACGGCCGTTTCCGCCAGGAGCAGCAGTTCCTCATAACTGAGGATGTCCTCGTGTCTCAATTTCCGGACGCCTTCGGGCGGCATGCAGTAGACGCACCTCAGGTTGCAGCGGTCCGTTACGGAGAGACGGAGATAACTTATCTTCCTGCCGAAGGAATCGATCAGCGCCATTTTCCCCTGTCCTTTAGCCGGGGCGGAGCGGGGCAACGCTCGTGCCGCTTGACCCGGAAGCACAACATCATGTTTTACATTATATAACTAATTGCTCCAATTATCTCCTTTTGGGAATCAAATCCCGGGAAAAGAACCCCCGCGATTATTCGGGAATTTTCCCGCAACCGCCGGACAGGGTCACCGCCGGGACTCCTCCAGCAATATACGGAACAGGGTCTGCCATTGGCCGGTATCCCGCCACCCTTCCTTCGGGTTGCGGGGCGTCACGATCTTCACCGAACTGAAGAGGATCACTTCCCTGTCCGGAATGACCCTTTTCGCCAGCGCCTGCTTTTCAGTCAGCGGCATCTCGCTGTAGAGAAGGCTCAGGTGCGGAACAAGTTCATACCCGGATTCCGTTTCAACCATTGCCCGGATTCGCTCATGGATTCCTCTCAGCGCAGTGTTCTCATGAAATTCGATGAACAGGCTTTTGAAATAATCCTCTTTGCATCCGACTCCGCGGACACGGAGAGTAATCGGCCCGATGCCGGCCACCGCACTCGACAGCAACTTCTTCAGCCTGTCCAGGTCGGAAAACGTCCCCGAATAAACTGTAACATGTGGTTCGAAGGGGAACTCGTCATATTTGCCGCACATTTCCCGGATCAGATTGGCGGTATAAGCGAAATCGGCGCCCGAAGGCGTCAGAAATACCGAATATCTCTCCATTGCTCTCTCCCCCGGAGCTGAAAATATCGTTTATTGTACTTCCGAATCGTTGCAACGCAATGATTTTCGAAAAAATCACTTCCAAGCCGAGAGGGAAAACCGGCACGGATGCGAATTCACCGACTGCATGAACATATGTGCCAGACGATCATCAAACAGGGCCGTTCATCCGTCCTGATAGTACATAATTGTTATATTTGAGGGATTTTTTGTTGACTGGAGGCAGAAAAAAAGGGGCAGAAAACGCGGGCAGGCTGGTTTTTCCGGATTAGTCATGAAAAACCAGCCTGTCCCCTGATGTCACGCGAAATTGTGGCTTGTCCTGGTCATGCTCTTCAGGGTATCTGCAACCCCCTTGGTGTGATCCGCGGTCTCCGCGGTCCGTCCGCTGGACTCCTCGATGACGCCCAGCAGGGTTGAGAGGCAGGCCACGTCGCTGGACTGGGATTCGATCTCGTTGGCCACCGAACTGATTTCGGAAGCCAGGCGCGAGATGTTGGTGCCTATCTCCAGGGCGCTGGTCCGGGATTTCTCGGCCAGGTTACGGACTTCATCGGCGACAACCGCGAACCCCCGACCGCTGTCGCCTGCGCGCGCCGCCTCGATGGCGGCGTTAAGAGCAAGCAGATTGGTCTGGTCCGAGATCTGTTCGATAATTTCCACAACACTCTGGATCTGGAGACTGGCGTCTGCCAGCTCGCGGGCGCTTGCGGCGGAGCTGTTGGCCTGTTTGGTGAGACCGGAGAAATTTGTCCCCAACTCGTGAATAGCCTGCGTCTGCTGTTCTATGTGCGAGGCCAGATCGCCGACCGATCCGTACAGATCGGAGGCACAGGATTCAAGCTGGCATGCCATGGTTTCCCGCTGGGCGTCGGCCTCAAACAACGCCTGCCCGAGGTCGTTCAGGCCGCTGAAGAGCCTCGCCATGGAAGGTTCCAGGCCGGATTCGTCCAGGCGGCTTTCGTACTGTTGAGCTTTGAAATCGTCGATCTGCTTCGCCACAACCTTGGACAAACCGCTTAGTTTGGATATCTGACGCCTCAGGAAAAAGGCCTTGAACTCTCCATAATGGGCAACAAAGTTGTCCACATATTCATCGCGGAATTGCGCCCCGCGCGGCACCCGGAAAAAGAAGACGGCGGTAAGAGTCTGATTCAGATTAAGCCCGAGAATCTCGCCGAACGTTGAGAACCCTGTCATTGCGCCGCCCGACATGACTCTGCCCATTTCGGACAATTCGCGCTCATTGCAGAGGCGGCGCAGAATGCAGTCGTTGAGAATGCCGGCCACGGGGCTCCCCGGTTTTCCCTGCATGAACTGCCTGAAATCCCTTTCCGTATTGGCGGCCAGGCCCGTCCTGCGCACCAGCAGAAGTTCCTCTCCCGGAGAGATGTCGCAGTAAAAATGCACCCTGCCGGCATTTATATCAAGTTGCGAAACCGAGCGCACGAACAGCTCCTTTCCCACCGTAATGGCAAACGAGTAGTCGGCCAGCTTGGCTTCCAGGTTGGCTGGTGTGCATTTAAGGGTTTCGCAGAGCGCTTCCACAAGGGTGCTGACATGTCCGTGACTGTCGATGACCTGGCTTACATAGCGCTGCTCCACCGAAGCGGAAACCACATTGAAGCTGCTTCCGGCAGGCTCGAAATTCTGGCTCTTCAGAACGCCGAACCGCACGCCGGGAGCCGTCTTGACGAAGGCGATCAGGGCATGGTTCTCAAGCTTTTTCCTGCCATCGTGCAACCAGGTGTTGCGAAAGTCGAAAGTCCCTCCGGCAGAACCGCCGACGAACAGGCAGGGAAAACGGCCGGAATCGTACAGCGCTTCCATGAAGAACGATTCTGAGGCGGACAGGCCGTCAAACAGCACATATGCCAGGGTGTTGCGGAAGTCGATTTCCATGTTCACCCTAAGGTCCGTGATGGCCTTGCCGATGCGGGCAATTCGGTCCTTCAGGGTAACTTCATTTTTCCCCCGGCGCAAGTCCTCGCACCCCAGCGGAACACTTACCACTTCGGCCTCCGCTATTACCGAGGCGTCGAAACACTGCACGACCACCCGGTCCCAACGGTTGCCGGTCGGGCAATACAGACGCCCTCCGTCTGCATGCAGTTCGCCGGCAGTTGAGCAGATCATCATCGGGACGCCGGAAAAGCGTGACGTCAAAACCCCGGCAACCTGGTCAATATCAACATGCGGAGAAACATAGGCAGATATGAAAGTGGGAGAGAAGCGAACCTTCTCCAGCTCACCCGGAAGACCGCTCACGGTGCTTTGCAGGGCGACGGCGGCGGCGCATGCCTGCTGTTTCTTTCCAATCCCCAGAAAATGCATAACAACCTCCTTTTGTATCTAAAATGTATCGTCAGATAAAATCCTTTAAAGAATTCCGGCTTTGATTTCCGGCTTGCCCGCCGACGACGACATCGCCGGTACAGACAGTAAGGATATCTACGGGGACTCGAGTCCCGCCTGATTTCATCAATGGATGCTTATTTGCTTTCTGTTAATCATTTATCGGATGTCCATCGAAAATCTGAAGTAATTTTTTAGGTCGGCCCGAAATGCGGATGAACATATGTTACAAAAGGACAGTGGCAGACCGTGCATAATGTGTGGTACTATAAAGCCCTTCATGGCAGGCTGAAATCAGCCGCCCTTTGTTTATCTGTAATAATCACGCGAAGGAGAAATTTATAGCCTTGACATACTCAGCATCCGCTTTTTTGAAAAAGTCTGTCTGTTTCGCGGCAGCATTGATTTTTCTGCTTTCAGGCATTGTTCCGTCGGCCGGCGCCGAGGAGAAATTCGCCATCTACCCGCCACTCCCTTCCGGGTATTCGTCCATAAAAGTATTTGACAGGGAGGGACGTTTTGTGGGCCGGATAATGCCGGCTGAAAAGTACTGGGTTTCCATCGACCGTATCCCCAGGTTCCTGCAGAACGCACTGGTGGCCGTCGAAGACGCCCGCTTTTACGAACACGGCGGGATCGATATCCGCGGGATTGCCCGGGCGCTTATGAGAGACGTGGTGAAAGGGAAAATGGCCGAGGGGGGGTCAACAATCACCCAGCAGCTGGTCAAAAACAGATATTTGTCCGGAGCGAAAACCCTTGACAGAAAGATCAAGGAAGCAGAGCTGGCGATTGAATACGAGCGCAAATACACCAAGAAGCAGATCCTGGAAATGTATTTTAACGAAATCGATTTCGGCAACGGGGCCCGGGGCATCGCCCAGGCCGCGCGCCTCTATTTTGACAAAAACCCGGAGGAATTGACCGACGGCGAATGCGCGCTGCTGGCAGGCGTTCCCAAAGCGCCATCCCGCTACAACCCGCTGGGGAAACCGGCGAAGGTGACGGCCAGGAGGGACGTGGTTCTCCAGCGCATGGTGGAACTGAAAATGATCACCCGCAGGCAGCAGAAAAAGCTGAGAGCCCATCCACCTACCGTCATGCAGCCAGGAAAAGACCCGTATTGCCTGGCCCATATCCGGGGCATACTGGTCGATAAGTACGGACCACAGGTTATCGAGCAGGGCGGGCTGGACGTGATCACTGCCATGGACCTGAACATCCAGAAGCTGGCTGAACGGACCCTGAGCGAGGGAGTCAAACGGATTTCCCCCGGGCTTCAGGGCGCTTTATTGTGCCTTGACGCGAATACGGGCGACGTCCTTGCGGCCGTGGGCGGGGTCGATTTCGACAAGAATTCCTATGACCGCGCCTTTACCGCCAGGAGACAGCCCGGTTCGGCCATCAAACCGCTGATTTATGCGGCCGCACTGGAAAAAGGAATTACTCCCGGCAGCATCTGGAATGACGCTCCGGTGGCATACAACCGGGGTAACAATGAAGTCTGGAAGCCCCAGAACTATGAAAAAGAACGATTCGGAGACCTTACGCTCAGGCGGGCGCTGGCATACTCGAACAACGTTGTGGCCGTAAAATTGCTGGACACCATAGGAGTCCCTTATTTCATCGATTTCGCCAAGCCGCTCGGACTCTCCCTGAACCCGCGCAGCGGACTGTCCCTGGCCCTCGGCACCGATGAGGTAACGCTGAAAGAGCTGGTATCAGCCTACACCCCCTTCGCCAACGGCGGCAGACGGATCGAACCGAGGTTGATCACCCGCATCTACGACCGGAACCGTCACACCTGGACGGAAAATCCGCCGTCGGCGGCTCCGGTCCTTTCCCCGGCCGACGCGTTTGTCACGACCCAGATGCTTAAAGACGTAATGGTCTACGGAACAGCGAAATCGCTCAGAAAATTCAGCAGGGAATTTCCTTCCGCCGGGAAAACCGGCACAACCGAGGATTACCGGGACGCATGGTTTGTCGGATACACTCCCCAGCTGGTGACCGGCGTCTGGGTCGGATATGACAAGCCCCAGCCGGGCGGGAGAAGCTTCACCGGGGGAGCCGTCAGCGCACCCATCTGGGGACGTTTCATGCGCTCGGTTCTGGCCGGCAGGCAGGCCGTTGATTTCCCGAAACCGGATACCGTCGTATCCTGCACTATCGATCCTGCTACAGGGTTTCTGGCGGCTCCGGACTGCCCGGTAAAACAGAACGAATTCTTCATCGCGGGCACCCAGCCGACGGAGTACTGCCCGAAACACGGCGGAGTTGCCTTCAAGCCGATGTCCGCTGTGCCGCCGCAACCTGTTCAAAATCCGCAATGACTGATGGCGGCAAACAGGATGGCAAGGCGGGTGACGGTGTTTCAACGGAAGGGAAGCCTGAGGATCAGCCCAGGTGAACAGGTAGCTGGTAAACAGTGGGCAGGCAGGTTTGATAACGGGCACGTGCTATCGTGAGGACAATGCCGGTTTGGCTAAAGGAAAGAACCGGGCGTGTTTCAGATAATCTCATCTAGCCTGTTTGCCCAGTTTATCGCTTCCAGTTGCGCTTCGAAAAGAGTGTTGACGGTGCAGGAAGATTCGCCGAGAATGGCCACCGCTTTCTGGAAATCCATGACCTCCAGGCTTTCCGCCAGCAGCAGCAGACGGCCCATGTCGCCTTCCCTTGAGTGCAATGCCCGGCGGACGTCATCCGCCAGGTTGAGCTGCTTTATGACTTCTTCCATCGGGGTTTCGAACAATACGTCTATCAGGGAAAGCATACCGGTCATGAAAGCCCTGTCGGCGTACTCCTTGTCTTCCGGCTGAAGGCACTGCTTCATTACTATCAGCTCCATAAGCCTGCCGCGGACCGCCGCGGTTTCAAGGAGGGGAGCGTTGCCCTTGCCCGAACCCCGTGAATAAAGGGCCAGTTGGACCCAGCGCCTCAGCTGCTGGAGACCGAGCACCATCAGCGCGTGTCTGAGTGTTTCTATCCTCTCCCGCATTCCCAGGGCAACCGAATTGACCAGCCGCAACAGGTTGTAGGTCAACCCCGGGTTCTGCTTGAAGGTTTCCTCAATTTCCTTTATCTCCGCGTCCTGGAGCACAAGCTGCAGCAGCCTCAGAAGGGCCGTTCCAGAAACATCAACGCGTTTTTTCTTCAGCACCGAAGGACGGGCGAAGTAGTACCCCTGGAACAGCTGGAAGCCAAGGTCCTGGCATTCCTTGAACTGTTCGGTCGTTTCCACCTTCTCCGCCAGGAGAGTCACAGGGCGATTTTTAAGTATCCGCACCATCTCGTTCAAGGCCGGTCCATCGATTTCCAGAATGTCGATTTTGACGATATCGACGATGTTGTAAAGCGGTTCGTATTCCGGAGCGTAGAAGTTGTCATCCAGCGCCAGGCTGAACCCCTTTTCCTTGAGTTCCCGGCACCGATTGATTATTTCACCGGTTATCTCGATACTCTCCAGGATCTCGATGACAATCTGTTCCCTGGGGAGCAGTTCCAGGGCGTCGCTCATCAGCAGTTCGCCAGTGACATTGAAAAATCCCTTGTGGGTTCCCAGCACCTCGCTGAAGCCGAAGCCGGAAAGGGCATGCATGATTACGCTTGCGCCTGCCTGCAGGTAATCGGTGATATCGGCGAACGAGATATCCGCGGAGCGGAACAGCAGTTCATAACCGAAGATATTCTGCTCCCTGTCGAGTATCGGCTGCCGTCCTAGAAAAAATATGTCCTGGGCGTCACTCATTATCAAGGTACCCTGCCTGAGCGAAAGGAACTATTTAAAGTCGGAATACCTGGATATGACCAGATACCTGTCCTTCGCTTCTTTCAGATGGCATTCATAGCAATTCTTCACCGGGTCGATACCGCTCGGCTTTCCTTCGGGGGTGAAGCCGGCAAAAATCCAGCCGCCCGTTTCCTTTGCCCCCTTGTCCTTTTTCATCAGGACAATCATGTTCTTTTTCCCCTCTACCGGCTTGCCGCCCACGTCCCTGATATTGTAATTGACCACGGCAAACCTGCTCCCTTCGGGGTAGGGTCCGCCCGACTTGTAGGCCTTCAACGCCTTTTTGTCGGCATAGATATAGTGAATCCCGTAAAACAGCGACTGTTTGTCGCTAATGACCTTCCGGCTGCTCTTTTCCCACTTTTCATAGTCTTGCGGCAGGGCCGCCTTTCCGGCTCCCGCTGCAATAGCCGCGCAGGACAGCACAAGAATTACAGCCGTCATGGCAGTAAGTTTTTTCATATTTTTCTCCTCTCAGCACTGATTCCCGGCGCAAGATTAATGGATTTGCCGGTAATTGTCACGCAAAAAAGGCAACGCGGAAGTCGATGCCTTTTTGCCGGGATGATTCATTTTACGGGAAAGACATGTCCTACTATCGCATGAGATTCCCGGCGGATACTTATATCTATTTTCTGACAAATATTTCCTTCGCCATATTCGTATCTATGGCGAACTCAGAATAGCCCACCCGGAATATATACGAGGGAAAGGTCTGGCTGAGGCGGATGCGGTTTCCGGGCAAAACCCCCATGGCCATCAGCTTCTGCATCTTTTTGTCGTCTTCGGTCTGGATATATGCGATCTCCCCTTCATCGCCCGGTTTCAGTTCGGTGAGCGGCACGACTCCCAGGTCGCCGCTTCGCCTCGCCTCGACGCAGCACTCGCCGGGAGGGATACGTCTGCCGTGCGGGCAGGTTTCGGGATGATTCAGCATGGTGCAGATTTTCGTATCGACACCTTCATTGAGAAGGTGCTCGAACTGGCAAGCCTTTTCCTTAGCCTGCTCGCCGCGGATGTTGAACACGTCCATCATCAGCCTCTCGGCAAGACGGTAGCGCCGGATGATCTTCCGCCCCTCTTCCTTTCCTTCAGGCCGCAGATAGATTCTTCCGTCCCTGATCTCGATCAGGGCAAGGACCCTGAGTTCCTCATATGCGGGATCGTCGGAAGGTACGGACATTTTCTCAAAATCCGTAAAACTCCGTCCTTCCTCTTCCACCTGCATCCACAGAAATTCCAGTATCTCTTCGGCTTTTTCAGAAAGTTTCATATTATCTCCTGCGTAAAATTTTCCTTATTTTCTTTACTATCCCCGGTTCGGGCGGGTTTTCGTAATTGCACCGCGGACATTTTACCATCTTGCAGCCGGAGGCCAGCGGGCAGCTTTTGCATCCGGTGTTTCCCTCTTGCTCATCGAATTCGAAACCGCAGAACCCGCATTTCACTGGAGCATACCCGTATGGAGCAGAAATTCATTGAGCAGCCAGCCGCTGCTGAATGCAAGCAGGCTGACGAACAGCCCGATGGAGCACGCAACTTTCATTCCCCGCTCCTTTTTCATGATCAGGAACTGGGCAATGCACGGGATGAACAGCGTCAAAGTGACGGCCGCGACCGTCAGCTGGCGCGCATTCATTATCCCCTTTGTCTGCAGGTCATAGAGCCCGGCCGCGCCGTAATCGCGCCTGAAGAACCCGAAAATGAAAGCGACCGCCGTCTCCCTGGGAAGCCCCAGCGAAGCCATGACCGGCGTCATCCAGTCCACCATCTTCTCGAAGAAATGGGTGATCTTTCCGAGCCAGAGAAGGACCGAGGCAAGCACGAAAAGGGGAAGGATTTCCATGAAATACCACTGCATGCGGCTGTATGTCTTGGTTATGACATTGGACAGCTGCGGCAGCCTCATTGGCGGGAGTTCCATATAGAACATGGGCGCTTCGCCGGGCATGACCTTCGCCGCAAGGAAGCCGATGACGAGAAAGATTATGAGCAGGCAGACGGCCCAGGCCAGCAGCGTCCCGGGAAACTTGGACAGGAGCGCCAGTATGACCCCCAGTTGGGCCGAACAGGGAATGGCCAGGGCCAGCAGCAGCGTCGCGATAATCCTTTCCCTTACCGTTTCCAGGGTCCGGGTTACCATCGTCGCCATCGTATCGCAGCCGAACCCGAGAACCATGGGGATGACCGCCCTGCCGGTCAGGCCGATCTTCTTGAACACCCGGTCCACCAGCAGGGCCAGCCGCGGGAAGTATCCGCTATCCTCGAGCATGGAAAAGAACAGGAAAAACGTGGCCACAATGGGAAGTATAATCCCCACCGC
>Ga0335070_10008694_pt1 | contig 11909 bp, 14 predicted proteins | sample Lox_Sample_13_FD_206722 | JGI IMG/M metagenome (GOLD analysis project Ga0335070, IMG submission 206722) | Soil microbial communities from Loxahatchee National Wildlife Refuge, Florida, United States - Lox_Sample_1.3 | ecosystem: Environmental > Terrestrial > Soil > Wetlands | place: USA...
CCCGGGAGTGGGCGCGCCAGCGGCGGCGCGTGGGCTACGTCAACCAGGAGGCCGTCTCCGTCGATTTTCCCATCTCGGGACGAGAGGTGGTTGCCATCGGCGCCTGCGCCCTGGACCTGGAGAAGGCCGAAAAGAAGCAGAGGATCGAGGAAGCCATGGCAATCGTGGGCTGCTCCCACCTGCAGCGCCGTACGTATGCCCGGCTCTCCGGCGGGGAGAAGCAGAAACTGTCCCTTGCCCGGTGCCTCTGCCAGGATCCCGAGCTCCTGCTCCTGGACGAGCCAACCTCGTTCCTGGACCCGCAGGCGCGCCGGGAGGTGATGGGCCTCCTCCACGACCTGAACGAGAGCCGGGGCCTGACCGTGGTCATGGTGTCCCACGACTCGCAGGCGCTCGCGGAAGCCGCGTGGAGGATCGAGTCCATGGAGGCAGGCACGTTTGCCTGACCGGTCATGAACCTTGCGCAGGCGCTGTCCTATCCGCCCATCCTGAGGGGATTCGTCGCTCTCATCCTCGCCGGGTGCTTCTTTCCCATGGCGGGTGTCTTCATCCTGCGGCTCAACCTCGTCACGCTGAGGTTCACCCTCATGCACGCGGCGCTCCTGGGCGCGGCCATCGGGCTGGCGCTGCGCATCGACCCCCTCGTCGCCGGCCTGGCTCTTGATCTCATCGCCATTGTCGCCATTGCCCGCGTGGCGCGGGAATCCGGCCTGACCCTCGGATACGTGGCCACGTTCTTCATGGTGCTCACCATCGGGCTCGCCTTCGCGGTGATCTACAAGGCCGGCGTGCCGTCCAAGGACGCGTTCGCCGTCCTGTGGGGAAACGTCTACTCGCTGTCCCGGCTCGATCTTCTGTTCACGGCGCTCTACGCCCTGGCCATCCTCCTGTTCGTGACCGGCCTCTTCCCCCGGGTCAGCGCCGTTCTCTTTCACCGCGAGATCGCGTTCGCCTCCGGCGTGAACGAGGGGGCGCTCACCACGGTGATCCTCCTGTTCGTCGGGATCAGCGTGGCGCTCCTGATGAAGCTCATCGGGGCGCTTCTCCTGGACTCTATCCTGCTCCTGCCGGCAATCATCGCGTCGTTCACGGCGCGCAGCACGCGCGGCTTCTTCCTGCACGCCTGCGCGGCGGGCGCCGTCTGCAGCGTCACCGGGTTCATCTCGTCCGTTGCGCTGGATGTCCCCGCGAGCTCGGCCGTGACGGTCATCGCCGCGTGCCTCCTGGGCGCGGGGCTCCTCTACAAGCGGATCGCGAGGAGGACATCATGAGCACTCGCGCCTTCCTGTCGTTTCTTGTCGTTTCCGCCGTGCTCGGGCTCCCCGGCGCGGCCGGCGCGCAGCAGTCTGCCGTCCGCGTGGTGGCGACGAATACCTGGACCGCGGCCTTCGCCGCCGCGGCGGGCGCGAAGGACATCGTCACGCTCGCTCCCGGGGACCTGCGGCACCCGGCGGAATACGAGCTGAAGCCGTCCGACGTCGCCCGCCTGAAGGGCGCGCGTCTTGTCGTGTACACGGGGTTCGAAGTCATGGCGAAGAGGCTCGCGGAGACGGCCGGGGGCCGAAAGATCAAGCTCGTCAAGATCGATGCCGACTATTCCCTCGACACTCTGCGGACGTCGATCATGGCCATCGCCGACATCCTGGGCACGCAGGACCAGGCTCGGGGGTCCCTGGCGGACCTGGAGAGCTTCATCGCCTCCTGGAAGCAGGAGCTTCGGAACGACGGTCTGCACGGCGCGCCGATCGTCGTCCATCTCTTCCAGCAGCCCCTCATGGCGGAGCTGGGCTTCACCATCCGGGGCGTGTTCGGTCCCGCCCCGCTGGAGGCGGCTCAGATCGCGAAGCTCTCCGCGGAGAAGGTCACCTTCATCGTCGACAACTGGCACAACGAGGCGGCCGGGCCGCTGCGGGAAACACTGCCGGAGGCGCGGTACGCCTCTCTCATCAACTTTCCCGGTCCCGACGGGACGAAAAGCCTTCTCGACGTGCTGACGGACGACCGTCACATCCTCTCGACGGCGAGGTAGCGGCGTCGTATACTCGGGCCGGCCGCAGGAGGTCGATATGCTCCGCAAGAAGCCGCTGGGCGGAAAGAAGTTCCAGGTGACCTTCACGATGCCCCCCATGGAGGGGGTCGATTCTCTGCACCTGTGCGGAGAGTTCAACGGCTGGAGCGAGACCTCGACGCCGATGAAGCGCGAGCCGGACGGCTCGTGGAGCGCGACGCTGACGCTGGACGGCGGAAAATCGTACGTCTTCCGCTACCGCGACAACCGCGGGGAATGGCACAACGACTGGTCAGCGGACGCCTACGTGCCCAACCAGTTCGGAACCGAGAACTCGGTTCTTGACCTGGCTGCCCAGGAGATCCTGGCCCCGCGGAGGGACGATTCCCGGCCGGCAGCCGGGCGGCCCGGGCAGCCGCGGCCCGAGCAGACCCGGGCGGGGCAGCAGCAGAGGAAGCCGTCGTCCGGGCGCCCCCCGCAGAAGAAGAAGCGGGGATAGGCCCGCCTTTCTACTCCGCTCCCAGGTCCACCACAACCCGGCCGCGCAGCGCTCCCCGAAGGGGTCCCTGGCGTACAACCAGGCGCGGAATGGACGAGATGATGCGCGATCTTCCATGGGCTCCTCCCGGCCTGATTCCCGTCTTGCCTCACGCCCCGGCGCATCTTACAATGCGGGGCCCGTCGAAAAGGAGGGTCCGCCATTCCCGCCCTCGAACCCATCCCAACGCGATCCATGCGAGTCGAGGCGGCCTTCGACAGTGACGGGTTCTCCGTGAGGCCGGTCATGGACCCGGATTCTCCCGGCGCGCCGCGGCTGTTCGTCCAGAAAGACGGATGGATCGGCATGCTGGCCGAGCACGGGAGCGCAAAGAACCACAGGACGGCCCGGCCCAAGAGGGCCTACTACGTCGAAGGCGACGCGTGGCACCGGGGCTATCTTCTCGGCCTGCTGGCCGAGCAGGAAGTCTCCCGTATGACCGGGGAGTTCCTGAAAAAGGTCATCTTCGCGTTTTTCGACAGCGGCGTGGCCCAGAAGGGCGGCCTGGAAGGCGACATCCAGGATCTGATCGCAACGATAGCCGCCGGGGCGACGAAGTCGGTCCTCCCCGACGTTCCTCCCGAACTCCTGGAGGAGATCAAGGGGATCCACGACGGCTGCGCCGCGGCGCGGCCCGGCACGACGGTGACCCGGGAGGACCTGGAGACGCTGAACTTCGGGGTCGACGCAATCCTGGCGCACGTGTACTCAGGTGAGATCTTTGCGCGCCGAGGCATCGACCCCAGGCTTCTCCGGACGCCGATCGGCTGCAACGCGTTCTCCCTCAGCGGCGCCGCCGCGGATGGCCGGCACTTCTTCGGCCGGGACTTCATGTTTCCCACGGCCGACGTCTTCCAGGACACGGCGTGCCTCCTCATCGTCAGTCCGGAGGCTCCCGGCCGTCCGTTCGTGAGCCAGACCGCGCCGGGATTCGTCGGATCCATGGCGGCGATGAACATCGCGGGATTCGCCATGGGAGTGAACATGCTCGCCACGCGCCTGTGCGACCCGCATCGGCCGGGCTTCAACTCCCTGGGGCTGGTCCGGGACTGCGTTCAGCACTGCGGGTCGGCGGACGAGGCGGTGGGACGCGTCGCCGCGGCGCAGCGGGGGGTCACGTGGCTGTATCCGATGGCGGATGCGCATGGCCGCGCGTTCGTGGTGGAGACGGGACGCAAGCCTGGCCGGCGCGAGTTATTCCCGTACTACGCGTACGTTCCCTGGCGATACCGCCGGCGGCTCCCCACCCGCGGCTACATCCGCAGGATGCGGCGCAGGTACGGTACACCCTCCCCGCGGCAAGGGGTTTTCCCCCGCGCAAACACCTATCACTATCCCTTTGATTACGTTCTGGACTGGAACGAGCGCCTCTACAAAGCCTTTGACCGGGACTGGTTCGTGAAGCTCACCGACTTCCTGATGGACCTCATCGGGGCGGTCGTGAATCTCTTCTGCGGAAGGATCCGCTCCCTCTGGCACTCGATCACCACGGAGATCGAGGAGATGCACATCGGGGCCGCCTACGAAGATGCGGACTTCGGCGAGAAAGGCTTCATCAACCAGACCTGGAAAGACCACAACTGTCCCGGCCCGTTCTACTTCGCGCCGCAGAGAGAGTCCCGGCCGGACGTGGTTCTTGCAACCAACCACCCCGTGTCTCCCGAGATGCGCCTCACCGCGATGAACGAGTGGATCGCACTCCTCACGAAGGCAAACGTGAACGACATCCAGTGGCGCTACGACGAGCTGAACCGCGAGATCCTGGATGCCCTGGAGCGGTCGCCGCAGGGAGTCTCGGAGGAAACGGCCTGGGACCTCGTAAGTTTTCTCCGGCCCGACGGCAGGTTCCCCGAGTACTACAATCCCGGCGGCGCCGGGTCATGGCAGGACGTCCAGGTGCACGGCAGCATCACGCTGTGCGAGCTCACCGGGGTGTCCATGAAGTCCCTCTTCGGCTGCTACGGCGACGAGCCTGTCACGGTGCACCTGCGCCGCTACTTCTAGCTAGGCCTGCCGCGCTGGGCCGCAGCGTTATCGCCGAATGCGGCCCCGTTCGGTCAGGAAGACACTTCCCCGGCATCCGACGGCTCGATATGGATCGTGGCCTCTGCAGAGAGCTCACGGCGCACGGCTGACTCCACGCGGGAAGCCAGGACGTGCGCTTCATGGAGCCGCATGTCAGGCGGGAAGTCGAGATGAAACGTGAGCTCGCGGTGGCCGCCGTACGTGTGCACGTGCAGGTGGTGAAAATGCGTTGCGGTCGGCGTCTCCCGGGAGATGAGCGCGCCGAGCCGGTCCTCAAGCTCCTTCGTCGGCTTCTCTCCCAGGAGCGCCGTTGCCGCTGAGCGCAGGATGTCGATGGTAGCCCACAGGATGAGGAGAGAGATGGCGATGCCCATGACCCCGTCGATCCACCAGAGATACCGGCCGACGAGCGCGCCGGCAACGATCATCGCGGACGCTATTGCATCGCTGCGGTGATGCCAGCCGTCGGCGCGCAGCGACTCGGAGCCGATCTTCCGTCCCGCCCAGTAGGAGAACTCCGCGAGGGCCTCTTTCAGCACGACCGAGATCCCGAAGACGATAACGGCCGTCATCCCGAACGAGGCTGCCTGGAAGTGGCGCAGCCGGTTCACGGACTCCTTCAGGAACGTGGCCGCGACCACGCCGAGCAGCGTGGCAATGATGACCGCCCCGATGGGCTCGGCGCGGCCGTGTCCGAACGGATGACCCTTGTCCGCGGGCCGGTATGCAATGAAGAACCCGATGATCACGACGACCGAGGTGAGCGTATCTGAAAGGGTGTGCCATGCGTCGGCGACCATGGCCACCGATCCGTACGTGGTTCCCACCCAGTACTTGACACCGAAAAGAGCGGTATTGAGGACGACGGAGATCCAGCCTTCGGCGTATCCCAGCACTTGTGCGTTCTTCTGCATTGATGCGACCCCCGCGCGACGCGGCAAAAACGCGCCCGCCGACTATAGGCCGCTGCCGCCGGCCCGTCAAGGAACGGCCCGCGGGCGTCGCCGAGCGCTTGGAAGGGGCACGGAGCCTTGTGTACTATGGAGACGGGAGGTGGCGCATGGCCGCAGCAAGGAACACTCACATTCTCCTCGTGGTCGACGTGCAGAACGACTTCTGTCCCGGGGGGAGCCTTGCGGTGGAGCAGGGCGACGAGGTCGTGCCCGTGATCAACGGCATCATGTCGAAGTTCGACCGCGTCGTCGCGACGCAGGACTGGCATCCCCGGGACCACGTGTCCTTCGCCTCCAACCATCCGGGGAGGAAGGCGCTGGACATGGTGGATGCGGACGGGATCCAGCAGGTCCTCTGGCCGGATCACTGCATCCAGGGAACCCGCGGGGCCGAGCTCCATCCCCGGCTGGAGGTCGGGCGCATCGAGCTCGTATTGCGGAAGGGGATGCGCCGGCGGCTGGACTCCTATTCCGTCTTTTTCGAGAACGATCACGTCACCGACACGGGCCTGCGGTGGTACCTCCAGGGCATGGGGGTGGATTCCGTGTACGTCTGCGGCCTGGCGACCGACTACTGCGTGCGCGCCTCCGCCCTGGACGCCCGGCGCCTCGGGCTCAACGTCACCGTGATTCGAGACGCCTGCCGCGGGGTGGACTTCCCCAACGGGAACATCCAGAAGGCGATTCTGGAGATGGAGAAGGCAGGGGTCCGGATGGCCGACGCAGCCGATCTCTAGATCGCGCCTCCCGCACGCGCCTGGTCAGCCCACTTCCAGCGGATCGATGTGGATGAAGGCGTGGGAGATCTCGTCCACGCCCTCGATCTCCTTCTGAACGGCTTCGCCGATCTCGTGGGCCTCCTCGACGGACAGCCGGCGGTCAACGCTCACGTGCACCGCGATCTCCACGCTCGTGCCCACGTAATGCGCCGACACGTCGTGCAGCTCGATGACCCCGGGGACCAGGCGCGCCCGCTCCTTGATGGACTCAAGAAGCGCTGCCGGCGGCGCTTCCCCCATGAGGTACTTGATATTGGACCTGCCGATGCCGAATCCCGCGCGGATGATCCAGAGGCCGACGAGAATGGCGGCAATCGGATCGAAGACCGGGAAGCCGACGTTGGAGGCGCCGACACCGAGGATGACAGCGGCGGAGATGAGGACATCGTTGCGGTGATCGGTGGCGGAGGCCATGAGGGCCGTGCTCCCGGTACGCTGCGCCGTGACCCGGGCATAGAGGAACATGCCGAGCTTGACCACGAGAACGGCACCCAGGGCCGCGATCGGAAGAATGCCTCTCTGGATCTGCTCTCCGGTGAACAGCCGCGTGACCGACTGCGCAATGATCTCGAAGCCCACGATACCGGTGAGGATTGCCACCGTGAGCCCCGCGAGCGGCTGTGCACGCTTGTGCCCGAAGGGATGGCCGGCGTCCGGAGCTTTGTAGGAGCTGCGGATGCTCAGGAAGACGATCGTGGAGGCGACGATGTCGGTCAGGGAATTGAACGAGTCCGAGATGATGGCAATGGAGTTGAACGAAAAACCGACAATGACTTTACCAACGAAGAGCACCGCGTTTCCGACGATCCCCATCCAGACGGCCAGTCTCTCGCGGGGATCCAGCTCTGTCCTTCGCATCGGGTCCCCACCATACGAGGCGCCCGCGGAGGTGTCAACCCGCGGTGATGTCAACGGGCGTCGGATGCCCGGACCTGCGGTCTACGGGCGGCCCGAAAAGCGGGGAGCTTTCGGCTCCCCGCACACAGTTCCGTCAGGCCCGGTCCGGCTCTGATGGAGCCTCGCCCCTCCGCTTCTCCCGGTAGCGCTCGAACGCCTCGCGGCCCTCGTCTTTCCAGAAGTCGTGGTAGTACCGCCACCACTCCCGGTCACCGGGCCAGTCGCCGCGGTGCCAGGATTCCTTGCGGAACGGGTTGCCGCCCCAGGGGTTGCCGAACCCCGGCTTGCCCCGTGGTCCGTGGCTGCCCAACGCTCCGAACACGACCTTGGCCAGGAGCAGGATCCCGAAGCCCTGCCAGTACGTGATCTCACCCAGGTGGAAGATCGCCGGCATGATCCAGTTCCACAGGATCATGACGAGCCACCCGAACGCCAGGGCAAATATGCCGGCAAAGATAATCCCGGCGAGCACCGCACCAATGATGCGCACGCCGCGGGACCCGGGATGACCGTGCCGCCAGCCCATGGATTTCTCTTCTCCACTCATGGAGTTCCTCCCTCGAGCGCCTTGCGCAGCGCATGGATCGCCCGGTGCTTCCGCGCCAGGAGGGTGCCGAGGGGGACGTCCCATTCCTCGGCGAGCTCTCGAAAGCTCCTGCCCTCCAGCTCGGTCGCCACCAGGACCTCTCTCTGTGCAGGGACGAGCGCGTCGATCGCGTCGAAGAGCCTGTCGCGATTCTCCCGGTGCTCGGCCTGCGCGGACGCCTCGTAGCGCGAGTCCAGGACTGGCTCGTTGAGAGCCGTGGTCCGGCGGGGCTTGCGGTAGGCATCCACGATGCGGTTGCGCAGCGATCGGTACACGTAGGCGGACAGGTCGGCGATGGGCGCCGTCACGTCCGCATTCTCGAAAACACTCGCAAACACGTCCTGCACGATGTCCTCCGCGTCCCGGTCCGCGGTGTCGTCGATCCATGAGCGCACGTAGCTGACAAGCCTGCCCCATTCGGCGGCGAGGAAGTCGGCTATCCTTTTTTTCTGCGTTTCCGCGCTCATGCCATCTACGACGGAAAAGCCGTCCGGTTATTGCATGGCCGCGGTATCCCCCTCGGTGCCCGCGAGGAAGTCCGAAAGAAGGCGGTGCACCGGGCCGGGAGCCGAGACATGCAGCCAGTGATCAGCCTCTGGAATGGTCATAATCCGCGCGGCAGGAAAGTGACGGCGCATCGCCTCCCGGCCTTCCTCGTCCACGTAGGAAGACCTTCCGGCGGCGACGAGGAGGGCGGGCCCGCCGAAAAAGCCGGAGACGCCCGCAAAGTCGCGCGCCACCGTGGAGGATGCAAGGATGGATGCATCGATGCGCCATCGAAATCCATCTCCGTCACGCACCGCGTTCATGAGGATGAACTGCCGGAGAAACGGGTCGGGAAGGGTGGAGGAGAGGAGCTCGTCCAGGTCCCTGCGTGAGCGGCACGAGCCGATGTCGGTGGAGAGCGCCCGCAGCTCGGCCTCGTGCTCCTCCGGGTAGGCGCGCGGCGCGATGTCAAGCGACGCGACACCGGCGGTGAGCTCGGGATGCGCAATGGCGAACCCCATGGCAACGAGGCCCCCCATGGAGTGCCCGATCAGACGCAGAGGTCCGGGGGAATGCCGGGACGCCCACTCGAAGACGTCCTGCACGCACGCGGACAGGCTGTGCTGCGGCGCGTGCGGGGAGTCTCCGTGGTTTCTCAGGTCCAGGAGGAAGCAACGGCCGCGGTCCCGGAGCCTCCGCCCCATGCCGGCCCAGTTCTGCGACGAGCCGAACAGCCCGTGGAGAAACACGAACGGCTGTCCGTCGCCTCCAAGATCGCGGAACGCAAGGTCCATGGCGCGAGTGTAGCCGCGCTCACGGGCCGGGGCAACTCAAGCCCCGACTGCCTGGACGCCTCGGGGATGGCTTTCCACGTACCGCCTCAGCGCGGAGTCATCGATGTAGCCGAGGGCGATGGCGAGCTCGCCGAACATCCGGGAATCGCCGGACTTCTGGGCCAGGAGGACGTCGTCCAGCTGCCACGACTGCATGGCGCCGATCCGGACGAGAAACGCGCCGATCGGCTCGGATTCTGCGTTGTTCTGCGTCATAGCTCAGCTTACCCTTCCCGTGGGCCAGAGGGTGATCGACACCGGGGCCCCCGTGTTCCGCTTCTGGTGGATCTGGCACTGCTCGGGCCATTTCACGCAGTAGAGCTCGAGGAGGTGCGTGCTGTGGTCGTTCTTCTGCGCGATGTTGAAGAAGTGGCAGGACGTCTGGTATCGACAGGTGCCCGTGAATTCGGTCTGCTGCAAAGAAGAACCCTCCCTTTACGTTCGCGACCGGCATTCCGGCGCGCGCCTTCGGTGTTGCAAGGCATGTGCCAAGAGGAGGTTCGGAACACATGAATTGAGATTCTGGATGTTCTTTCCATCTCTTTTTATTTTCCGGCAAGGAAATAGGAGGCGGACCACTCGAAAGGAAGCCTGGGGCTCTGAAGCAGCAACAACCCCAAACCCCAGGAACAGAACGAAACTGTTCCAAGTGTATGGAACAGCGTTGGAACACCCAGAGCGAAACGGTACTACTCTTGCAGGAGGATGCGGACGTCCCTCGCGATATCCTGAGGAGACGCATCCGCGTCGAGGGATACGCGCATCATGCCGTGCGGGTCGACGAACCAGAACGGTATGTCATGCGACACGCCGTAGCCTCCGCCGAATTGGTCGATGACGGCACCGGCAAGCCCGCGCTCCTCGCTGGTGAGCCCCTTGGCCACTTTCTGCGCATCCTGGTCCGCCGCGAGGTCGAGCTTGGGCGCAGGCGCCCCTGCGCTTTCTTTTTCGATTTCCACGCCGATGAAGTAGTCCTTCCAGACCCTGCGCATCGCCGAAAGCGGACCGGTCACGAAGTGCCATGACTTTTCCATGCCCATTGCCCTGCTGTACTCGGCGAGCACTTTCGGAGTGTCACGAAGGGGGTCCGTCGTCACCAGGAGGATCACGGCCTTCTCCGCGTCCGGGCCCAGGAGAGACTGTGCTGCCTTCAGCTTCAAAGCGACGAACGGACAGAAATCGGTGCAGTGGGTGTAGATGAACGACAGCACGACGACCTTGCCCCGGGTGTCCGCCATGTGGAACTTTTCGCCGTTCTGGTCGATGAGCGTGAAGTCCGCGGCGGGCCAGGGCTTGTCGTAGACGTTCCCGTCGAGGCCGCCACCCGCCGGGGCGGCGCCGAGGTTCAGGACTCCGGCAAGAAGCCCGATAATCAGGATCGGAAGCAGCCGAGGCTTGCCCACTGTGTTCATGTCACGGTCCGTCACGATAAGGTACCGCTTCCCGGTGCCTGTTACAACGGTTACATTGCAGGCAGCGCGACATGGATTGCGAATGCCGCTGATTCTGCTCCCGCGACTCCGCCTGCTCTCCCTTGCGTTGTTCCTCGCCATCGTCTGCACTCTGCCCGGGGTCGCCGCGACACAGAAGGCGTCTCTGGCGCAGATTCTGTCGGCCGCCGTTCCTTCTCCTTCGGCTCCGTTCTCTCTTTACCGATGGGACCGCTTTCCGGCAATTCTCATATTCGATACAGCCGATTTTCGATTTCAGGACCGCATGTTCTCGAGGCTTGCGTTCTTCCTCGAGAAACGCGGCTTTCGCGGTCACCTCCTCGACAATGACACGCTGAAGACGATGCACGGATGGAACGCGCACGACTATGGCGCGCAGGGACTGGCGGATTTTTTCAACGCGGCAAGCCTCGAGGGCTTTCACCTGAACGCCGAAGAGATCACGCTTCGCGACCTCGCGCTTGAGGAGGGAACAATCTTGACAGCCCGAGACCGGTGTGCCGCCGGCCAGGGAGGAATCATCTCCATTTCCCGCTCATCGACGCCGATCGAGCGGCGGTTTCTGCTCATCCACGAATCGTTTCACGGCATCTTCTTTGCCTCAGCCGAGTACCGCGCGTTCTGCTTCAGGCTCTGGGATTCCCTTCGTCCCGGTGAACGAGCGTTCTTCCGGGATTTTCTCAACGAGCTCGGGTATGACGGGGAATCGCCCTTCCTCGCGGTCAACGAGTTCCAGGCCTATCTCATGCAGCAGCCTGTCGCCTGGGCTCCGGCCTTTTTTCAGAGGACATTGAGTCGGTTCGGACCCGCGGGCGGCGACTTCTCCGCCGCGGAAATTGAGCGGCCGGCGCGCGCTCTCGCCTCGTTCCTGGAGTCCCGATTCGGCATCAGGGCGGGCGGGACGCTGGAGCCGGCGCGCGCGCAGGCGGAGCGCGGATGATGCTCCGCACGGCGCTTGCCGCGCTGGTATGCATCGGCGCCGCTGCCTCCGCCACGGCGCATCCGCACGTATTCATCGACAATCGCATGACGGTAGTATTTGACTCGGGTACGCTCGTCGGTATCGGATTCCGCTGGGCCTTCGATGACATGTTCACCCAGATGATCCTGACGGACTTCAAGCCGGCTTCGGATGGCACCTTCAACGCCGCTCTGACGGCGGGGATCAAATCCGGAGCGTTCGACAATCTCGAGAACTACCATTACTTCCTGGCGTTCTTTCTCGGGAAGAAGCCGTTGAAGAAGCTCCGGATCGAGCAGTTCACGCCGAGCGTCGTCGAGGGAAAGACGCTTGTCTATTCCTTCTTCGTTCCCCTGAACCTTCACGTCACGACGGACGAACAGGAATTCCGG
>Ga0335070_10008695_pt1 | contig 11909 bp, 13 predicted proteins | sample Lox_Sample_13_FD_206722 | JGI IMG/M metagenome (GOLD analysis project Ga0335070, IMG submission 206722) | Soil microbial communities from Loxahatchee National Wildlife Refuge, Florida, United States - Lox_Sample_1.3 | ecosystem: Environmental > Terrestrial > Soil > Wetlands | place: USA...
CCTCGAACGCCTCCTGCCAGCGCGGCGCACACAAGCACCAGCGGTCGCCGGGCTGCAACCCCGGGAAACCATAGTCGGGCATCGGCGTCGACAGGTCGTTGCCGCGTGACGCCGAGAACGTCAGGAAGTCGGCCGTCATCACGACACAGACGGTGTGGCTGCCGACGTCCTCGGCGGAGGTGTTGCAGCAGCCGTCGCGGAAGAAACCGGTCATGGGTGCCAGCGAACAGATTTCCAGCTTGCCGCCGAGCACGTTCCGCGCCTCTCCGCCGCCGCCGCCCCAGCCGCTCTGGTCCAATGGCATGCTCGTCTCCCTCTTTCTCTCATTCCTCGAACGGGTCGATGTCCGCTTCCGGATCGAAGCCGAACAGCTCCCAGGTCTCGCGCATGTGCGGCGGCAGCTTCGCCTTCACCTGCAGATCGCCTTTTCCGGACGGATGCGGCAGCGCGATCGCGCGCGCATGCAGATGCAGCTTGCGCGAGACGCTCCCGGTCAAAAACGCCGCCTGTCCGCCATACTTGCCGTCACCGACGATCGGCGTGCCGAGCCCCTCGGCGGCATGAACGCGCAGCTGATGAGTCCGCCCGGTCAGCGGCCACATGACGAGCCAGGCGGCTCGATCGGCGGCGGCGTCGACGGTCGCGTACAGCGTGATCGCGCGCTGGCCGGCTTCGTCGTCGCGGGCCATGCGCTCGCCGCCGGGCCCACCCGCCTTGGCCAGCGCCAGGTCGATCTTGCCCTGGGCCGGCTTCGGCACGCCGACCACCAATGCCCAATAGAGCTTCCGTGCCGTCTTGCCGCGGAACGCTGCCGCGAGCTTGGCCGCCGCTTTGGCGCTGCGGCCGAGCAGCAGGACGCCCGAGGTGTCACGGTCGAGCCGATGCACCAGCCGTGGCCGCTCGATGGCATCGAAGCGCAACGCGTCCAGCATGCCATCGAGATGGCGATGCGTCCCGGTGCCCCCCTGGACGGCGAGGCCCGCGGGCTTGTTGAGCGCGATGACGTCGGCATCGCGATGGATCACCAGCGAGCGCACGAAATCCGCGTCGGCCGCGGTGACCACGGGCGCCTTCCGCGGCGCCGGTCCTTCCGGTGCCGGCGTATCGGCACCCGGCGGCACGCGCACCGTCTGGCCGGCGGCAAGCCGCAGGTTCGCGCGCGCCCGCTTGCCGTCGACGCGCACCTGGCCGGTGCGCAGCAGCTTCTCCAGCCGGCCGTGGCCCAGGGTCGGAAAGCGGCGGCGGAACCAGCGGTCGAGGCGCAGATCCGCCTCGTCGTCGGCGACCGTCAGCGTCTGAACCCCGCTCATGCGGCGCGGGCCTCCGCCTCAGGCATCGGAACCCCGAAGATCCAGCCTTCGCGACGCACGCGCTGGTCTCCGGTGGCATCGAGCCGGTAATGACGTTCGGCCGTGAAATGGCGGAGTCCCGCCGCCGATATCAAGGCATCGGTGTCATGGTCGGTGAGCTGATCTTGGCGCACGCCGCGCGAACCGAACCCTTTGAGGGCGGCGTTGAGCTGTTCACGGGTGCGCAGCTTCGCCAACCCGCCGGCTGTCGCTTTGCGGAACAACGTCGGATAAATCTCCACCAGCGCCGATTTGTCGCCGACCGGCTCATAGGGCCACACCGCCGCCCGGTCGCGATGGCGGCTTCTGACGTCGCGCAGCACGCGTATCCCGGTGAGCGACGCCTTGCCGACCTGTTTGGCGCCGATCAGCTTGAAGACGCATTCCGGCCGCGTGCGCGTCGCCGCGGCACAGGCGATCTCGGAGCGGCGCTGGCGGAGAACCCAGGCCGCCGGCTGCTTTCCCGCGCGCCAATAGGCCGGCGCGAACCGGCTGTCGAGGATCATCGGGGCGCAGCCGAAGTCCGGGGCGCCCGCGCTCGCCGCCTCGATCAACTCCCACAGCGCGAAGGCGTCGGTACAGCCGCCGGCGGCGCCCGCGAGATAGCCGAGCCCGGGCTCGAACGGCATGCCGAAGGCGAAATCGAAACCGACGAGCAGGCGCCGGCCGGATGCCAGTTCGCGATCGAGCCACGCGGCGATGGCCGTGCGGGTCCACCGTCCGGCGCGCGGCCTGACAAGCTGCGGCGCCCTGCGGCCCGGCTCGCAGCGCGCGACCGCGATGCCGGTGTACGGCCCGTCGGCACCGGACCAATCGATCGCAATGTAGGAATCGAACGTCATTCGCCCTGTTTCTTCTCGCGCAGCTTGGCCCAGTATTCGAGGCGTTTGGCGATCTCGCGCTCGAAGCCGCGTTCGACGGGCCGGTAGAACTGGCGCCGCTCCATGTCCGGCGGGAAATAGTTCTGGCCGGAGAAGCCCTCGGCGGCGTCGTGATCGTATTCGTAGCCGCTGCCGTAGCCGAGATTTTTCATCAGCTTGGTCGGTGCGTTCAGGATGTGCATCGGCGGCATCAGCGAGCCGGTCTGCTTGGCGGCACTCTGCGCCTCGCCGAAGGCGACGTACGCCGCGTTCGACTTCGGCGCCGTGCCGAGATAGATGACCGCCTGGGCGAGCGCCAGCTCGCCCTCGGGCGTACCGAGGAAATCGTAGACGTCCTTGGCGGCGATCGCCTGCACCACCGCCTGGGGGTCGGCCAGACCGACGTCCTCGACGGCAAAGCGGACGAGCCGGCGCGCGATGTAGAGCGGGTCTTCCCCGCCGGCCAGCATGCGGGCGAGCCAGTACAGCGCCGCGTCGGTATCCGAGCCGCGCAAGGACTTGTGCAGGGCGCTGATGAGGTTGTAGTGGCCTTCCTGCGCCTTGTCGTAGAGCGGCGCGCGGCGCTGCACCGCCGTCACAAGCGCCGCCGTGTCGAGCGGCGTCGTCTCCGGCGGCAGCTGGAACAGCTCTTCCGCAAGATTGAGGAGGTAGCGGCCGTCGCCGTCGGCCATCGCGATCAAGGCGGTGCGCGCGTCGGCCTCCAGCGGCAGCGTGCGGCCGGTTGTCGCCTCGGCGCGATCGAGCAAGGTTTGCAGCGCCGCATCGTCGAGCCGCCGCAGGACCAGAACCTGGCAACGCGACAACAACGCGCCGTTGAGCTCGAAGGACGGGTTCTCGGTCGTGGCCCCGATCAACGTGACCGTGCCGTCCTCGACATACGGCAGAAAACCGTCCTGCTGGGCGCGGTTGAAGCGGTGGATTTCGTCGACGAAGAGCAAGGTCCCGCGGCCGGCGGCGCGCCGTTCGCGGGCCGCGGCGAACGCCTCGCGCAGATCGGCGACGCCGGAAAAGACCGCCGAGAGCTGGACGAATTCGAGGTCCACGGCTTCCGCGAGCAGCCGCGCGATCGTGGTCTTGCCGCAGCCCGGCGGCCCCCACAGGATGATCGAGGCAAGATGGCCGGCGCGCACCATGCGCGCGAGCGGGCCCTCTCCTTTGAGGAGATGGTCCTGGCCGACGACGTCGCCGAGCGAGGCCGGACGCAGCCGGTCGGCCAGCGGCCGGGGTGCCGCCTTCTCGAACAGTCCGGTCGCTGGTGGGCCGGAGCGCGCCCGGGACCGCGGCGCCTTCATCCCCCGACCAGCAGGGTGACGACGCGCTGGCCGCGGCGGATGACCACCTTCCAGGGCAGCGCGGTGGTCGAGACGCGGCGGACGTCGTCGACGGTCTTGATCTCCTGGTCGTTCACGCGCATCAGCACGTCACCCGCCGACAGCCGCAGCACCTGTGCCGGACTGCCGCGCCGGACTTCGCTGACCACCACGCCGCGGCTCGGCAGCGCCGGCTGGCCGAGCTCCTCGATCAGGGCCGGCGACAGATTGGCAAACGTGGCGCCGGCCAGCGGCGAGTTGCCGCGCACCGGCGTCAGATCGCGCGGCGGCGTTTCGGGCGGGGCGATCAGCGCCACCGGCACGACCTGCTCCTTGCCGCCGCGCCACGCCGTCACCTTGATGGTCGAGCCGATGCTGTGGGTGGCGATGCGATAGCGCAGCGCCTCCTCGTCCTCGACCTCGCGGCCTTCCACCCGGATGACGAGGTCCCCGCGCTTCAGGCCGGCACGCTCCGCCGGGCTGCCGGGATACACATCCGCCAGGAGCACCCCGGTCGGGTGCTGCAGGCCGAGCGACGTGGCGATATCGGCGGTCACGTTCTGACCGCTGGCGCCGAACCACGGCCGCACGATCTTGTCGCCGTTGAGGTTGGCGACCACCGACTTCACCATGTTCGCCGGAATAGCGAAGCCGATCCCGATCGAGCCGCCGCCGTCGCGGGCGAAGATCGCGGTGTTGATGCCGACCAGCCGCCCGTCCATCGACACGAGCGCGCCGCCGGAATTGCCGGGATTGATGGCGGCGTCGGTCTGGATGAAGAAGCGGTAGTCGCTGATGCCCACGTTGGTGCGCGCGACCGCGGACACGATGCCGCTGGTCACCGTCTGGCCGACGCCGAACGGATTGCCGATCGCCAGCACGAGGTCGCCGACTTCGAGCTCGTCGGAATCGCGCAGCTCGAGCGTCGCCAGACGCTCCTTGCCCGGGTCGATCTTGAGGACGGCCAAATCGGTGCGTTCGTCGGCACGCAGGATGGTCGCCTCGAACTCACGACGGTCGGCCAAGATGACGGTGATCTGGTCGGCGCCGCGGATCACGTGATTGTTCGTGACGATGATGCCGCTGCCGTCGACGATGACGCCGGAGCCGAGCGCGTTCTGGACCGATTGGGTATCGCCCTGCTCGCCCAGGAACTGATCGCCGAAGAACCGGCGGAAAAACGGGTCGTTGAACAGGGGCGATGGCGCGTTCCGCACCGTCCGCTTGGTGAAGATATTGACGACCGCCGGCGCGGTCCGCTTTACCAGAGGGGCGAAGGTGAGCCGGATTTCCTGCTGCGAGCCCGGAACCTCGGCCCTTTCGGCGCGGCCCGCCATCGGCGCCGCCACCAGCAGCCCGCCGAGAATTAGCCCGGATATCGCCTGTCGTGCCCGCATCGCGTCCTCGAAAACCGCGGCCGGATTTTACCACCGTCCAAAAGAAAATGGGGCGGCCCTGAGCGACCGCCCCATTTTACGCCGGCGAAGGAGTCCCCCGCCCGGTGCGTTCGGTTCAAGCCCTTTAGGCGGCGCCCGCTTCCGCCACTTCGGCGGCAGCGTTCTGGGCCTCCTCGTGGCGGGCCTTGTCGGCGGCGCCCTTGGCGGCCGGATCGCGGTCGACCAGCTCGATCACCGCCATCGCCGCGGTGTCGCCGAAGCGGAAACCTGCCTTGAGTACCCGTGTGTAGCCGCCCTTGCGGCTCTTGTAGCGCTCGGCGATCGGCCCGAACAGCTTGCCGGTGACCTCGGAGTCGCGGAGAACCGAATGGGCCTGGCGGCGGGCGTGCAGTCCGCCGCGCTTGCCGAGGGTGATCAGCTTCTCGACGAACGGCCGCAGCTCCTTGGCTTTCGGCAAGGTGGTCCGGATCTGCTCGTGACGGATCAGCGCCACGGCCATGTTGTTGAGCGTCGCCTTGAGGTGGCTCGACGTGCGGCCAAGCTTCCGGCCCGCGAGACGATGACGCATGACGTGTACTCCAGTTCTCTTTCGCGGCTCAGTACGGCTCTTCGAGCTTCTTGGCCAGCTCTTCGATGTTCTCCGGCGGCCAGTTCGGAATCTGCATGCCGAGATGGAGGCCCATCTGCGACAGCACTTCCTTGATCTCGTTGAGCGACTTGCGGCCGAAGTTCGGCGTGCGCAGCATCTCGGCCTCGGTCTTCTGCACGAGGTCGCCGATGTAGATGATGTTGTCGTTCTTGAGGCAGTTGGCCGAGCGGACCGACAGCTCGAGCTCGTCGACCTTGAGCAGCAGGTTCTTGTTGAACGGCAGGTCGCCGCGCTGCTCCTCGACCGCGTGGGCCTGCGGCTCCTCGAAGTTGATGAACAGCTGCAGCTGGTCCTGGAGGATGCGGGCGGCAAGCGCGACCGCGTCCTCCGGCGTCACCGCGCCGTTGGTCTCGATCCGCATCGACAGCTTGTCGTAGTCGGTCACCTGGCCGACGCGGGTGTTCTCGACCTTGTACGCGACCTTGCGCACCGGGCTGAACAGCGCGTCGACGGGGATCAGGCCGATCGGGGCGTCGGCGGCGCGGTTGTTGGCGCCGGGCACGTAGCCCTTGCCGGACTCGACCGTCATCTCCATCGAGAGCTTCGCACCGTCGTCGAGCGTGCAGATCACGTGCTCGGGATTCATGATCTCGATGTCATGGCCGGTCTCGATCTGACCCGCCGTGACCTCGCCGGGGCCGTTGGCCTTGAGGTAGATGCGCTTCGGCCCCTCGCCGTGCATGCGCACCGCGACGGCCTTGATGTTGAGGACGATGTCGGTCACGTCCTCGCGCACGCCGGCCACCGAGGAGAATTCGTGCAGCACACCGTCGATCTTGATCGACGTGACCGCCGCACCCTGCAACGAGGACAGAAGCACGCGGCGCAGCGCGTTGCCGAGCGTCAGTCCGAAGCCGCGCTCGAGCGGCTCGGCGACGATGGTCGCTTCGCGCTTCGGGTCGTCGCCCGGCTCGACGTCGAGCTTTTCGGGCTTGATCAGTTCTTTCCAATTCTTCTGAAGCACGGGTGTCACCTTTTATCCTCGCATCCGACGCGGAAATGTCACAGCGTCGGCCAGTTCAATGCACCCCGCCGCCCGGCGGGCGGCGGCAGACAAGAAAACGTCAGACCCGCCGGCGCTTCGGCGGACGGCAGCCGTTGTGCGGAATCGGCGTCACGTCGCGGATCGAGACGATCTGGAATCCGACCGTCTGCAGCGCCCGCAGCGCGGATTCGCGGCCGGCGCCCGGACCCTTGACCTCGATCTCGAGCGTGCGCACGCCGTGCTCCATCGCCTTCTTGCCGGCGTCTTCGGCCGCCATCTGGGCGGCGTACGGCGTCGACTTGCGCGAGCCCTTGAAGCCCTGCGTGCCGGCCGACGACCAGGCGATCGTGTTGCCCTGAGCGTCGGTGATCGTGATCATCGTATTGTTGAACGTCGCGTTCACGTGCGCGACGCCCGACGTGATGTTCTTGCGCTCGCGGCGACGCGGACGGGCGGCGGGAGCCGGTGCTGCGCCGGAAGCGGCTTGCTGTTTGGCCATGTCGAGACGGTCCTGTGATTCTGATTATTTGCGGACGGCGAGCTTCTTGCCGGCGATCGGACGCGCCTTGCCCTTGCGGGTCCGCGCGTTGGTGTGCGTGCGCTGGCCGCGTACCGGCAGACCTTTGCGATGACGCAGGCCGCGATAGCAGCCGAGGTCCATGAGACGCTTGATGTTCATGGCGATCTCGCGACGCAGGTCGCCTTCGACCTGATAGTCACGGTCGATGATCTCGCGGATCTGGAGAACCTCGGCGTCGCTCAGCTGATTGACGCGCTTGGGCGCGGGAATGCCGACCTTGGTGCAGATCTCTCGCGCCTTGGCCGGGCCGATCCCGTAGATGTAGCGGAGCGCGATAACGACGCGCTTGTTGGTCGGAAGGTTGACGCCGGCAATACGCGCCACGCTGGTTCTCCTCGAATTGTAAGCGCGGGACCTTGCGGTCCCGAAGCGGGCCTCAGAACACCCGGCACCGTGTGGCGCCACCCGTCCTTAGGCCCAATAACAAAAGCCCGGCAAAACCGTAGCCAGCCCGCTGGCCACGGCCCACCGAGAGGCGGCGGATTATATGTTTTTTAAGTCTTGAGTCAACGGTCGGCTCATGTCTTGCAAGCTACTGATAAACCATTGATATAGATCAGAGTTTCTTCTTTCCACGCGGCTTGGCCGGGCGCTTTTGGGCGGCCTTCGGCCGCGCCTTGCGGGCAGGCTTGGCTTTCGCCGGGCGACGAGCTTTGCCGCCGCCCGCCGGCCGCCGCGCCGCCTTGGCGACGCGCTTCGGCCTGGCGGCCTTCTTCGCAGCCTTTGCCGCCGGGGCAACCGCCGGCTGGCCCGACAGGATGCGCGCCAGCGCCTTGGTGACGGCATCGATGCTCGCCATGCCGTCGACCGACTGCAGCACGCCTTTGGCGCGGTAGTAGGGCAGGATCGGCGCCGTCTGCCGGTGGTAGGCGTCGAGGCGGGTTCTCACGGTGTTGGCGTTGTCGTCGGGCCGGCGCTTGAATTCGCGGCTGCCGCAGCGGTCGCAGACGCCGGCGACCTTCGGCTTCTTGTTGCGGTCGTGGTAGCCCTCGCCGCACTTGGCGCAGGTGTAGCGCCCGGAGATGCGGTCGATGAGCAGCGCATCGTCGACTTTCATCTCGATCACGTAGTCGAGCTTCAGCCCTTTATCGGTGAGCATGCGATCGAGCGCGCCCGCCTGGGCGGTGGTGCGCGGAAAGCCGTCGAGGATGACGCCGTTTTGCGCGTCCGGCTGGTCGAGGCGTTGCGAGATCAGCGCGATCACGAGCTCGTCGGGAACGAGCTGGCCGGCCTCCATGATCGAGCGCGCCTTCTGGCCGAGCTCACTGCCGGAAGCGACGGCGGCGCGCAGCATGTCGCCGGTCGAAAGCTGCACAAGCCCGAACTTATCCTCAAGCCGTTTCGCCTGAGTCCCCTTCCCGGCCCCCGGCGGGCCGAGCAGCACGATGTTCATGGCGTTTCCCCCTGACTAACGAGTCTGCGTCAGCCGCGGCGGCCGCGCAGCTTGGTCTTCTTGATCAGACCTTCATATTGATGGGCGAGCAGATGCGAATGGACCTGCGCCACCGTGTCCATCGTCACGCTGACGACGATCAGCAGGCTGGTGCCGCCGAAGTAGAACGGCACCGAGTACTGCGAGATCAGGATCTCCGGCAGCACGCAGATGAACGCGAGATACGCGGCGCCGACGACCGTCAGGCGGGTCAGCACGTAATCGAGATAATCGGCGGTCGCCTTGCCGGGCCTGATGCCCGGGATGAAGCCGCCGTATTTCTTCAGGTTGTCGGCCGTCTCGGTCGGGTTGAACACGATCGCCGTATAGAAGAACGAGAAGAAGACGATCATCGCCACGTACATGACGATGTAGAGCGGCTGCCCGTGGCCGAGCCAGGCGGTGACGTATTGCAGCCATTCCGGCCCGCGGCTGGCGCTGAAGTTCGCGACGGTCAGCGGCAGGAGCAGCAGCGAGCTCGCGAAGATCGGCGGGATCACGCCCGACGTGTTGATCTTGAGCGGCATGTGCGAGGACTCGCCGCCGAACATCTTGTTGCCGACTTGCCGCTTCGGATACTGCACCAGCACTCGGCGCTGCGCCCGCTCCATGAACACCATCACGGTGATCGTCAGAACGGCCATGACCATCAGGAGAATGATGAAGAACGCCGACAGCTGGCCGACGCGGCCAAGCTCGAGAGTGGCGGCGAGAGCGTGCGGCAGGTTGGCGACGATTCCGGAGAAGATGATGAGCGACACGCCGTTGCCGACGCCGCGCGCGGTGATCTGCTCGCCGAGCCACATCAGGAACATCGTGCCGCCGGTCAGCGACACCACGGCGCTCAGGCGGAAGAACATGCCGGGGTCGGTGACCGCGTGGCCGGCATTGCCCTGCATGCCTTCGAGGCCGACGGCGATGCCGAATGCCTGGAACGCGGCCAGTATCACCGTGCCGTACCGCGTGTACTGGTTGATCTTCTTGCGGCCGACCTCGCCCTCTTTCTTCAGCGCTTCGAGATGCGGCGAGACCGCCGTCATCAGCTGCATGATGATCGAGGCCGAGATGTACGGCATGATGTTCAGGGCGAAGATCGTCATGCGCCCGAGCGCTCCGCCGGAGAACATGTCGAACATGCCGAGGATGCCGCCCTGCTGCTGGCGGAAGATGTCGGCGAGGATCGCGGGGTCGATGCCCGGCACCGGGATGTAGGTGCCGAGCCGGTAGATGATCAGGGCGCCGAGCGTGAACCAGAGCCGCTTCTTGAGCTCGGTCGCCTTCGAAAAGGCGCCAAAGTTGATGCTGGCGGCGAGTTGTTCGGCGGCAGAAGCCATTCTTGTACTCCGACTCCTTACCTGATCCCTACCCTGGCGGAAACGATCGTGACCGCGCGGTCACCGGCTTTCGAGGCGCGATCAGGCCTTCGGTGCCGGCTTGGCCGCGGGCTTCGCCTTCTTCTCGGCTTTGTCGTCGCCGGCGGCCTCTTCGGCCGGGGCCGCAGCCTTGGCGGGCTTGGCTTCCTTCGCCTTGCGCTTGGCCTGCCGCGCCTGCTTGGCCTCGATGTCCTTGACGACGCCGGGGCGCACGGACGACAGCGTGACGACCTTGCCGCCGGCCTTCTCGATCGCCTCGACCGCCGACTTGGACGCGCCGGCCACCTCGATGGTGACCTTGGCCTTGAAGCCGTCCTTGCCGTTGCCGAGCAGGCGCAGGCCGTCGCGCTCGCGGCGGATGACGCCCGCCTTGGTCAGCGAGGCGCCGGTGATGGTCTCGCCGGTGCCGAGCTTGCCGTCGTCGATCGCCTTCTGCAGGTCGGCGAGGTTGAGCTCCTGGAAATCGCGGCGGAAGATGTTGTTGAAGCCGCGTTTCGGTACGCGACGATGCAGCGGCGTCTGACCGCCTTCGAAGCCGTTCAGCGCCACGCCGGAGCGCGCGGTCTGGCCCTTGCCGCCACGGCCGGACGTCTTGCCGAGGCCCGAACCGATGCCGCGGCCGAGCCGCTTGAAGGCGTGCCGGGCTTTGGGGTTGTCGCGAATTTGATTGAGCTTCATCTGCCGAATCCCGAAGTAGATATGGTGCCGCGGCTCAAGAAAACCAACCGGCGTCAGGCCTGTTCCTCGACCTGCAGGAGGTGCCGCACCTTGCCGATCATGCCGCGGACGGCCGGCGTGTCTTCGAGCACGCGCGAGCTCCGGACCTTATTGAGGCCGAGGCCGCGCAGGGTCGCATGCTGGTCCTGTGGCCGCCCCGCTACGCTGCGGATCTGCGTGACCTTGACGGTCTTGCCGCTTTTCTTGGCAGTCATCGCCCGAAACTCCTTACGTCCGTACTGGCCTTAAGCCTGCTCGCGCACGCCGGCGGCTTCCGCCTCGCGGCGGCCGAGGATGTCGCCGACCTTCTTGCCGCGGCGCGACGCCACCGAGCGCGGGCTCGAGATGTAGTCGAGTGCGGCAAAGGTTGCCTTGATCATGTTGTGCGGGTTCGACGATCCGATCGACTTCGCGACCACGTCCTGGAGGCCCAGGCTTTCGAAGATCGCGCGCATCGGACCGCCGGCGATGATGCCGGTACCCGGCTTGGCCGCGCGGATCACGACCTTGCCCGCGCCGTAACGTCCGGCGACGTCGTGATGGATGGTGCGGCCTTCGCGCAAGGGGACCCGGACCATCGCGCGCTTGGCGGCGTCGGTCGCCTTGCGGATCGCCTCCGGCACCTCGCGCGCCTTGCCCGTGCCGTAGCCGGCGCGGCCCTTGCCGTCGCCGACGACGACGACCGCGGCAAAGCCGAAGCGCCGGCCGCCCTTCACCACCTTGGCGACGCGGTTGATGCTGACGAGCTTTTCTACGAGCTCGCTCTCTTCCTTGTGGTCGCCTTCGCCGCCGCGGCGGCGACCGCGGCCGCCACCACCTTCGCGTCCTTCGTTCCGTGCCATCGTCCGTTACTCCAATCCTGCGCTCAGAAGCTCAGCCCGCCTTCGCGGGCGGCGTCGGCGAGCGCCTTGATGCGGCCGTGGAAAATGAAACCGCCGCGGTCGAACACGACTTCCTTGACCCCGGCCTTGATCGCCCGCTCGGCGACCAGCCGGCCGACTTCCTTGGCGGCGGCCACGTCGGCGCCGGTCTTGATCTTGCCCTTGAGGTCGCCGTCGAGGGTCGAGGCGGCGGCGAGCGTCACGCCCTTCGCGTCGTCGATGACCTGGGCGTAGATGTGCTTCGACGACCGGAAGATCGACAGCCGCGGACGGCCGCCGGACTTGCGCCGGAGGCTCAGGCGGAGGCGCCGCTGGCGGCGCTCGAACAGCTGATCCGTTTTCTTCATGGCGGCCT
>Ga0335070_10008696_pt1 | contig 11907 bp, 11 predicted proteins | sample Lox_Sample_13_FD_206722 | JGI IMG/M metagenome (GOLD analysis project Ga0335070, IMG submission 206722) | Soil microbial communities from Loxahatchee National Wildlife Refuge, Florida, United States - Lox_Sample_1.3 | ecosystem: Environmental > Terrestrial > Soil > Wetlands | place: USA...
TGACTACCTCGATGTGTTCCTGTTCATGGGCGTCATGAAACCCGAACACTTCCCCGATACCGTTGTCGAGGAGATGGTGCGCTTCCGCGAGGAAGGCAAGGTGCGGGCGATTGGGATTTCCACGCACAATCGGCGGCTCGCCGGTGCGCAGGCAGCAAAAGGGAATCTCGACGTGCTGATGATTCGATACAACGCGGCTCACCGTGGCGCTGAGGCGGACATCTTCCCTCACCTAGCGACGCACGACCCAGGTCTGGTTAGCTACACTGCAACGCGGTGGAGCTTCCTCCTGCGCAAGACGAAGGGATGGCCGGCTGACCGGCCCATCCCCACGGCGGGCCAGGCGTATCGGTTTGTTCTATCGAATCCTCACGTCGATGTCGTGCTGACGGCACCCAGCAATTCCCGGCAGCTCGATGAGAACCTCGACTCGTTGCGGACCGGGCTGCTCGACCCGACCGAGATGACATTTATGCGCGAGTTCGGTGACGCTGTTCATCACGACAGGAAGTGGTTCATGTGAAGGCTCGCTGCAGGACGGCTTCGATGCTTGGAAGAAAAGGACTGGCTCAGGGCAAGGCTCCTTCAGGCGCATAACGGGAAACTCGGAATGCTGTCAGTCAAGACTTGCAACAGCTTTTTCCGCCAGTACCGGGTATATGTAATCAGGGTCGCGGCGGGCGTCCGAGGGCGCTCAAGGGCTGTGGCCCCACTCGAAACAAAGAGGAAAACAGTAAAATTCCTGGGGATTTAGGCGACCAGCTTAAATCCCAGTATCGCTACCAAATCCTCATATACTTCAACAGTATCCTCAAGGATGGCGAGGCCTGCTATCGATCAGGCGGCAAAGCAGGCGCTTTCCTGCGAAGAGCCGCAACGAATCGAGCGCAATGAAGCCCGCTGGGAAGATGGTTCCGACAGCGGTTAAAGGGCGCCCAGCTCCTTCGTATGCCTGTTCTTGAAATGGTCGGCTAGCTCATCGAAGGATTGGACTCCATCGACCAGTTCTTCGACTTCCTTAAATGCGGCGAGCATGCACTGGTCAATCTCAACCCACACTTTGCCCTGGTGCCGAAGTATACGGGCAGAGTGTCCCTGTTTGTTCATACTGTTGATCGCGGCGACGACTTTTACACTCACACGTTGCTCCAAGACCGAAGAATTCCGCCCTCGGCGGACCTACAGCGTAAAAATATATTGTGCAACCTAAGAGAGAGGGTTCAGGTGAACTAGTAGCCTCTACGTCCACCGCGACCGGATCGCCCGCCCGAGGATCCTCGGCCGCCACCGGAACGATCGCCATAACCGCGGGATTCTTGCGGACGCGCTTCGTTGACCACGAGCGCGCGGCCCTCGAGACTCAAGCCGTTGAATTCTCCGATGGCCTTTGCCGCGTCATCCCCCGGCCCCAATTCAACAAATCCGAAGCCTTTCGACCGGCCGGTGTCCCGATCCGTAATGACGCGGGCAGAGACCGGCTTATAGCCTTTCTCGGAAAACAACTGCAGCAGGCTCTCATCGGTAACGCTGTACGGCAAACTTCCCACATAGAGTTTTGTCATATGCTGTCCTTTGTTCTAATCGAATCGATCGCCCGCCGCACACCGAAACCAGGCTCGATTAGCGGAACTGCGGGTATCTATGTTATGCTGTTTCTGCGCTTAATGCATTCGGTTGTGTAGTGCGGCCCCTCTGGTTCAGTGAATTGATCTGAGAATACCCGCCTTCGATCTCTCCGTTCGTTTTCAGCGTAATTCAAAAAAAGCCTGGCACGGAATATTGCCGCGACGGCCCACGAGTTTGTGGAGTGGTCGCGCAACCGTGGCCAGCAAGAAAGCAAAATGCAAAGTTTTTCAGAACTATCGATATCTCCTTCGTTGAAGGAGCGACTTACTGCGGCGCGGTTTTCTATGCCGACCCCGGTGCAGGCGGCGGCCATTCCGCAGGCCCTGGAGGGCAAGGATGTGATTGCCACGGCCCAGACAGGAACCGGCAAAACCCTGGCGTTTTTGATTCCGGTGATGGAGAAACTGTCCGGACAAAAAGGGGCAGGAGTCGCCGCGCTTGTGCTTGTACCGACGCGAGAATTGGCAATGCAGGTAGTGGCGCAGTACGACGCGCTCAGGAGCAAACAGACTCAGCCCGCAGCATTGGTCGTTGGCGGACTGCCGGAAGGAAGGCAGCTTGATGCGATTCGGCGCGGTGCGCGGCTCGTTGTGGCGACTCCCGGCCGCCTTGAGGATTACCTGGAACGCAGGCTGGTGTCTCTGACCGGTGTGACGACGCTGGTGCTGGATGAGGCCGACCGCATGCTGGACATGGGATTCCTGCCGGCGATCCGGCGGATCGTTGGCAACCTCCCCCGGGAACGTCAGACGCTGTGTTTTTCAGCGACGATGGAGGGAGGGGTCACCAAGTTAGTGAAGGATTACACGCGAAACCCGGTTCGCCTGTCCTTTGGTTCGACCTTGAAACCCTCGGAAAATGTGCGGCTGCAGGCATTTGAAGTGGCGGATGGCGAGAAGCCGGAAATGCTCTACGGCCTGGTTAACAAGGAGAACGGGCGCTGCCTGATTTTCTCGCGAACCAAGCGCGGCACCGAGCGCATTGCCAAAAGCCTGAACCGCCAGGGAATCAACGCGGCGATGATCCACGGGGACCGTTCACAATCCCAGCGAACCGCGGCACTGGCTGGATTTCAGCGAGGGCAGTACAGGGTGTTGGTGGCGACGGATGTGGCTGCCCGCGGCATCCACGTGCCGGATATCGCCCACGTCATCAACTATGACCTTCCGGATGTTGCCGAGAATTTCATTCATCGCGTAGGTCGCACCGGACGGGCCGGTGAGCGCGGCGTTGCGTCGACACTCTTCCTGCGAGAGCAGCGGACGGAATTGTTCCAATTGGAAAGGGCACTCGGAATTCGGATGGAGCGAGCTTCGCTGAATGGCGAGTCATTCGAGAAGAGTGCGCACGCCTATCGACCTGGCCGTGAACGCATCCCCGCGGCATCCGGACCCAGGATGGTTCCGTTGCCAGGGGAATTCCTGCAAGCCCAAATGGAGAACTAGATCCCGTCACGCAACTGCGTGGAAGCTAATCCTGTAGCAATTCAGGACAGACTCGCGCCGTCAGGGATGGCGTTGCGCGGGCTTTCCCTGTATACGTAGAGGATGACCTTCACACGCCGGGTGGCAGCGCTATCTCTCCTTCATAAGTTTAGTGGGTACCCAGAGGCCAGGGCGGCCAATCGCGCCTACAAGAAGTTGCACGCCTGCATGGTTTTGCTGGCGCTGTTGTCGCTCGCGCATCCATCGCGATCCTTTGGGGCGAGTCCTGAGCTGGAGACGGTGCTGAACGGCTCACGGCAGCGTATTGAGACGCTCGACTATCGCATGAGCGGGCGACTCACACAGATAGAAGCTAACGGCAAGCGGACCAACTACAAGTTTGTCGCCAAGGCTCACTGGTTTCCTGACGGCCTGCGTCTCTTGTGCGAAATCTCGGGGCCTGGCGCAGAAAAGACCAGCCTTCTTTTGCAGATGAACGTGAGTGGGAAGGTGACCATCGAAGCGGTCCTTCCCGGCCAGAAGGCCTCCAGCGTGTTGCCCTTCGAACATTGGAACGACCCGCTGGTGGGGACAGACTTCTCATTCGAAGACATGGTGGAGAACCAGTTCTTCTGGAAGAGTCAGGAACTGCTGGCACCGGAGAAATATGGCGTACGGGACTGTTTTGTTCTGAAGAGCAAGTCCGGCTCTCAGGACCGGACCTACTATGATTCGGTTACCTCGTGGATCGACCGCAGAATTCTGTACCCTGTGCATGTGGTGAAGACGCTTCGCGGAACCGGACAGCAGAAGGAATTCGTCTACTATGGCTTACGGCAGGTCGGCGGCGTCTGGTCCGCGTCGCAAGTTGAGGCAAAGATGCAGGGTAAGCCAGGCTCATCGATTCTCGTCATCGAAGCGGGATCGGGTAAGGCAAATCTCGGTCGCAAGGATTTCGCGTTTGGCCAATCCGGCGTTGCAGGTGAGAAAGCGAAATAAAGCGACCGCCTGATGAAGCGGCGCGTTTGCGGCTATGGCGTGAGCTCTTCCCGAGACGCCGTCGTAGCTCCGTATAAGCCCAAGGGCCACCAGTTCCAGTCGCCGGCAAGTTTCAATAGCGCCGGCCCCACAACCATCCGCACCAGCGTAGCGTCAATGAACACCGCGACGGCGAGCGTAAAGCCGAGCATTTGGACAACCAGGAAACCTCTTATCGTGAACGCAGTGAAGACGGCAATCATAATTGCCGCGGCGCTGGTGATGAGCCCCGCCGTGCGCGCCAGTCCCTCAACCACCGCTGTTCTTTCGCATAAGCCGCGCCGCCGTTCTTCCAGGACTCGGGCTACCAGGAAGACCTCGTAGTCCATACTCAATCCGAAAACAATGGCAACCGAGAGAATCGGCACGATGGGGTAGATGTTGCCAGTCGGTCCGGCGAGCCCGAACAGTCTGCTCCCGTGGCCTTCCTGAAACACGAGGACTAACGCCCCGAAGGAAGCGCCAACGGAAATCAGGTTGAGTAGGATTGCTTTGACCGCAGCGAACAACGAACGCAACCCGATCAAAAGCGCGAATAGACTGCCTAAGACAACGGCGAGGACCACCCCCGGCAACCACTTCTTCACGACCGAGTCGTAATCTGCGTCGCGCGCGGGAACGCCGCCGACTCGCAGCACAGCCCCAGGCACTCCGGTTATCGCCGCGACGTCGGAGGAACGCACTTCCCGGACCCATCGTATTTGTTCGTTGGGCGTAAGAGTCGCCGTGGGCAGCAACTCAATCAACGTGGCTTGGCCATCGCTCCGAATAAAGCTCTTGCGAATTGGCTCCGGTACATCGTTCACAGCATCTGCCGTGTCTGACATTCCTGTCAGCGTGGGAAGAGATAATACTTCTCCCGCTCTGGGATCTTCCTGGAAACGTTTCGTCAAGTTGCTGACCGCAAGCCAGCCGGCGGGCGAGAGCGGGGGAGTCTGTGGCGGCAATTCCAGGATCACCCGGAGGGACTGCACAATCCCTGACCGCCCCATGCCTTGAAGAGTGTGCAGAGCTTGCACCGACTCGGCCTCGGCCGGGAGTGAATCATGGTCCGGAATTCCAGGGGCGATTCTGCGGGCCTGGAAGGCAAGGATCAGGAGCGGAACCCCGGCGATCAGCAATGCGGTCCAAGGCCGGCCGGTGATGATGCTGCCCCACCGCACCCACCGTTCACTTGCTTCGCGCCGGCACTCCGCCCCGTTGAATTGTCCGAAGGGAAGGCGCACTCTGGCGGCATTCACGCGATGCCCGAGCAGACCCAGCACCCAAGGCAGAATGAATGTACACAGGATGACGCTCAAAACGGTTACCAGCAATCCGGCGATCCCGATGGAGCGCAGCTCGCTGATCGGCACAATCAGCAGCGCCGAGAATCCGATCGCTACCGTGGTGGCCGAGATGATCAGCGTCCGCCCCGCTTGCCCGGCTGCGATGTCGGCAGCCTGGCCGCCATCGTATCCCTCAGCCAGTGCTTCGCGGAACCGGCTCACCATCAGCAAGGCATAGTCGATACCCAGGCCGAGCCCGAGCATGGTCGCCAGATTCTGCACCAGGATGGACAAGTGCAGATAATGCGCGAGGAGAGCGGCCGCACCCAGCGCCATGGAGATCGACAGCACGCCGATTCCCAGCGGTAATAACGCGGCGACAAGACTGCCAAATGCCAGAATCAGCAGCAAGAGCGTCACGGGCATGGCTCGCTCTTCGGCATGCTTGACGTCATCCGCGCTAACCTTGCGGAGATCAAAGGTCAGCGGCATTTCGCCCGTGATTTCCAGCTTGATATCGGGGTATTGCGACCTGAGCTGATCTTCCATCCAGTCTGCTCTTGCCCGCAGCCTGGGAACCAAGGTCTCGAACGCTTCACCGTGCGGGTCCAACCCAACGATGATCAAGGCGCCCCCATTGTTCCCGGTGAACACTGGATCGGGCCAATCCAGACTCGAGATCGCGCCCGCCACTCCGGGGACACTGCGCAGCGAACTGGTCAGGAAGCTCAATGCATCTGCGCTTTCTGCCGAATCCGGATTGGGGATACCGCTGATGACCAGAACCAGCCTCTGTCCGTACGGGGCCTGGAAACGGTCCGCCAGTTCCCGGGCAACTCTTTCGGATTCTCCGTTCTTGATGTGCGCCGCTGTCTCCAGGCGGCGTTCGACTTTATAGGAGAAGGGCATGAGTACGACAGCCATGACAAACCCCGACATCGCCAACCAGAATCGGCGGCGAGCGGCGCCACGGCCCGTCTTCACGCTGGGAGTTACCATGGGGAATCCGGGAATTGGATGTTCACGCGGTTCGGCCTCGACCTTAGTTAACGATAGATAATGGAGTAGTTCCTGTATGGTTGGCAATCCGGAAATTTTCCGGAATCGGCTTTCGAGTAGATGGTGGATAGGGCGAGCCGGGGGCTATTTCTTCGCTTTGGCCTGCAGATGCGCGTCGCTTAAGTCCAGTTCCCGCTCGATCTCCCGCAGCAATTCATCGTTGATGCGGCGCTCATTGCGCAGCCGGACCGCGGTTTGCCGCTCGACTTGGAGCAATTCCCGCGACAGCCTCACAAAGTGGTCATGGAACACCACGTCGTTGATCCCATCGTGGTCGTCTTCTTTTCTGGCCAGCGCGCCGAGCCTGCGGCGATAGTGTTGCGCGAGGTCGTCATAGACCTCAACGAGTTCCGGTTTGCTCTTGCTCCGGGAAATCTCCAGATTCTCGACGGCGGCTTCCAGGATCGCCCTTCTCGCCAATTCCTCTTCGCAATCCGGAAGCGGCGCGCCAGCGAGCCCGAGCTTGCGGATTAGGGGAGGCAGCGTCATCCCTTGCAGCACCAGCGTGACAAGGATCACGCTGAATGCCAGAAAAATGATCATGTTGCGCTGCTCGAAATCTTTTCCGGCGATGGTTTGAGGCAAGGCGATCGCGGCTGCCAGACAAATGACGCCTCGCATTCCTGTCCATCCGACGACAAAGATCTGTTTCACTCCCGGCATCGGTTCCTTCTGCCCCAGCACGCGCCGGCGAATCCAGTTCGCCACGTACGCGCCCGGAAAGAGCCACACGAGTCTGAGAAGAATCAGAAATGCGCTGAAGCTCAATCCGTATCCCAGGAGCTTATACAGATTGTGGTCGCGGATCGACGCCATCACGTAAGGCAATTGCAGCCCGATCAACACAAATACCAGCCCATTCAGAACGAACGTGAACGAGTCCCACACCGCCCAGGCCTGCAATCGTACCGTCGGCGAAAAAAAGTGCGAACTCTTCCGGCTCAGGTAAAGCCCGCACGCCACGACCGCCATCACGCCGGACGCGTGAATCCAGTTCGCCGCGAAATACGCCGCGTAGGGCGTCAGAATGCTCAGCGCCACTTCAATCGGCGCGTCGTCAATGCGATGCTCGATGAGGTGAACGACCTCCGCGACCGCGAGCCCCACCGCGATTCCCACCACGATTAGGTAGAGAAGCCGCAGCAAACCGGAACCAACCGTCAGCGTGTGCCCACCGGCCAGGATGGCAAGCCCGAATTCCAGCGCCAGCAACGCCGTCGCGTCATTCAGCAGGCTCTCCCCCTCCAGAATGTCGACAATCCGCTTGGGCAATCCGATGCGTCGCGCAATGGTTGTAGCCGCAATGGTGTCCGTCGGAGCGACCACCGCGCCGAGCACCAAGCCCACCCGCCAGTCAAATCCGGGCACCATCCATGGCGCGGACTGCGTCACACCCCAAACCGTAAACGTGACCAAGCCAAACGCCAGAAAAAAGATGCTCACCAGGTTGTACGAAAACTCGCGCCACGACGTCACCCACGCGGCGCTGTAGAGAAGCGGCGGCAGGACCACAAAGAAAACAACGTCCGGATTCAGCGTAATCTTCGGAATGCCGGGGACGAAGCTCAACAGCAGCCCCGCGATCACCAGAACGATGGGATATGCAAGCTGCAGCTTCTTCGCGATCGCTCCGAACGCCACAACGAACAGCAGCAAGAGCAAAAACACGATCTCCAGGGCTTGGATGCCACTTTGCATTTCTCGGTCTGACCTCGGAGCGTTCGCTCCACTTGGAATCGTCAATCAACGCTTGTTGCGCGGTGCGGCCGATGGTGTCTAGGCAATTCCGCCATTCGCACGAATGATCTGGCCGTTCACCCAGCCGGAGTTCTCGCTGGCGAGAAACGCCACCACCCTGGCGATATCTTCCGGTTCGCCCAGACGCTCGAGCGGTGCCAACTTGCGGAAAGTATCGATTTGCTCCGGCGTTTTGCCCTGCATGAACAAATCCGTCGCCGTCGGCCCGGGCGCGACCGCGTTCACGGTGATATTCCTGCCGCGCAACTCCTTGGCCATAACCTTGGTCAGCAACTCGACGCCCGCCTTCGAAGCCGCGTATGCGCCGTAGTTGGGCAGAGCCAGAGCGACGATGGTGGTCGACAAATTGATGATGCGCCCGCCCGAACGCAGAGCCGTTCCCGCAGCTTTCATGGCATTGAACGTGCCCACGAGGTTGATGGAGAGCGTGCGCTCGAAAAGTTCCTCCGACGTTTCGGCGATCGACTTGAGCTCCAGCACTCCGGCATTATTGACCAGCACATCCACGCCGCCAAACTGCCGCGTCGTTTCTTCAAAAAGCCGCGTCACTTCCGCGGGCTTCGAGACGTCCGCTCGAATTGCCGTAGCTTTCCCGCCGGTCGAGATGATCTCTTGTACTACGCCTTCTGCTTCCGCAGGTTTGCTGACGAAATTCACCACCACCGCAAAGCCATTGCTGGCCAGGAGTGTCGCGATGGCGCGCCCAATTCCTCGGGATGCGCCCGTGACAATGGCAACTTTGCCTTTTGAACTCACAGCTCTCTCCTCTGTCGGAAGTCCGACGATCAGTTCTGAATGATGTATAGGGTAAAGATGCGACGGCATCGCCGCCGGATACCTGATTGTCGCATCTGGCGCGAATTTAGTCCGTTTCAGCAGGCGTCGCCCCGGTGTTTTCGCCGTGCCAGGGGGGCAGAACCTTGATCAGTACATACAGGATGAAGAAGGGAAGAATCATCAATACGATCGCGGGCAACAGTCCTTCGCGGGTGATGAATTCCAGCTTGTATGTCGTGTAGCCGAGGAAGCTCTTGGAGAAGAGTTGCCCGCCGATCACCACGTTCCAGCGCATCGCAAAAATCCCGATGATGGTCAGCGTTGCGGCCACCGCGTACATCCGCTTGCGCACGATCTCCGGGAACTTCATCAGTTGCGTGAGCGCCAGCAGAGCCAGGGGAGCCAGGGTCCCTACAAAAATCTGCAACACGATCTGCGATAGGAATAGCCGCGTGTGCACCATGAAGTCCAGGCTCCGGAAGGATTCGTCGGCTTCATAGATCCGGTGGATCAGGTCCAGCATTTCCATCGTGAAATCGATCACAAACGTATAGAAGAGGTATTTCGCGATCGTGTCCAGACAGCGCATGTCGATGGGCGCACGCCGCAGCAGCGACGTCACCATATACATCAACAACACCAGCGCGATTCCGGAGACCATCGCCGAGAACAGGAATACCACGGGCATGAGGGGAGTCGACCACCAGGGATTGGCTTTCACCGAACCGAAAATGAAACCGACATACCCGTGCAGCATGAACGCCGAAGGAATACCGATCAGCGTGATGATCCAACCGGCCCGGTCGTCGACTCGCAGGGCTCCCTCGCTAATGTTGTCGGAACCCAAGCTCAGGAGCTTGTACAGGAGTCGTTTTGCGCCGGTCGACGCCTGCGCCATCAGCACGATGTCTCGCCGGTAATCGAGCCAGATTTCCAACAGCAACACCGCCATCAGATACCACATGTAAACGAAGCCAAACATGGCCATCGCCGACGCGCGATGCGGCGTGAGATACATTTCCAGCGAACGTTCCGGATGTCCGAGGTGCAACTGCAGCGGCATCGGCGCCACGATCAGGAACGCCAGCGCGGTGAGCAGCGCCAGCCGGTATGTCGGCTTCACTTCTTCCACGCGAAACACCCGCTCCAGCGATGCCAGGATGAACGCGCCAGCTACCAGTCCGGTCAGAAACGGATAGAGCACGATCAGCACGCTCCACTGCAGTTCCACTTCGTTGGGATACATGAATCCTTCCACGGTTTCTCCTTACCGGACCGAGCCGTCCAGGCCGTTGTAGAACATCTTCGAACCGGTCGCCAGGTGCGGTTTCAGCACCTGCACCGTGTGGGTTTTCAGGAACTCGTGGATGGGATCCTTGGGATTTTTCAGGTCCGCCAACTGGCGCGCGCCCGTGGGACAGTTCTCGCAGCAGGCGGTCGTCAGCCCCTTGCTGATGCGGTGGTAGCACAGCGTGCATTTGTCGGCCGTGTGTTTCGTTGGGTGGAAAAAGCGGCAACCGTACGGGCAAGCCTGAATGCAATAGCGGCAACCCAAGCAATACTCGTAGTCGACCAACACCACTCCATCGGCGGTGTGATAGGTCGCTCCGACCGGGCAGACCTGCGTGCATGGCGAGTCCACGCAGTGATTGCACATCTTCGGCACAAAGAAATTCTTTCCGCCCGCGACCTTGCCCGGCGGGAACCCATTCTTGCCGCCGTCCGGTGAACTCACCACCGGCGCTTCGATATGCCAGTCTTCCCGGTGATACTGCTCCACCCAGGTGCGGAAATATCCATCGGGCACATCATTCTCCGTCGCGCAGGCGCGCACACAGCTTCCGCAGCCGATGCACTTGGTGATGTCCAACAGCATTCCCCACCAGTGCTCGTCCATGCTGTAGTTCGGGGCTTGATCCGGAGTTCCGGCCTTTACGAACTCCCATGCCGCGGCAGCGGCCGGCAACAGGAGCAGGACCTGGCGTCGTGTAAGGTTCACTTCTTGCCTCCTGACCCGAAACCGGGGCTGTGCGGCTGGTGGCACGTCTTGCAGTCCTGCCCGCCTGAATGTTCGGCGGCGTTCACCTGCGGAAAGCCATTTGGCTTCGCAATGTTCTCGGAATGGCAGCGCACACACAGCTTTGCCACTTCGGGTAGCACCGGCTTTACCGTCGCGGGATCATCGGCGTGCTTAGCTTGAGCGCCATGGCAGGTTTCGCAGTTCACGTGCGCGTGAACGCCCTTGGCTTTTGTCTCAGCAACGTCCGGATGACAGCCTTCGCAAACATCGTGCCCAGCGAATTTCACCGGCCGGGCTTGCATCTCCAGCAACGCTTTGCCGCGATACGGGCCGAATTGCCCGAAGCTCTTCGGAATCACAGCCGCGCGGAGCGCCACAAACACAACGGCGCCCAGCAGAAACACCGCTGCCACGCGGATCAAGTGCGCGGAATCTTTGAATCGGCCGCTCATCGCGCCGCTCGCTGGGACCAATGGTTAGGGTGAGGATTCGCGAGGGAAGTGGAACCAGGACCGGGTCGAACCGCCATGGAAAGGACGCCTGACTGGAGCGAGGTGGAATGTATCGAGCGTCTCGGATATAGCAGCAGGAATCACGTCCCAGTTATGATTGGAGTCACTATCCAACGTGACCGTCGTCACACTGTCGTCCTTACCCCGCTTGCCCCAGCACTTTCTTCACTCCTGCGCGGAATTCCTTTTCCGCCGTGATCAGGCTGAGCACGATATGTCCGTCTTCGGCGAAGTCGTAGAAATGGCCCGGGTGAACGAGGACTCCGCCGTCGCACAGAAGGCGGATGGCCAGGTCCTCGTCGGGTTCGTCGGATTTCATTTTCAACACGGCGTACCAACCGCCCTCTGCGTCGAGCAATTCGCATGAGCTTCCCGTGCCAACTTCTTCTCTTAATGCCGCCCAGTTGTTTCGGGTCCGTTGCAGG
>Ga0335070_10008698_pt1 | contig 11906 bp, 6 predicted proteins | sample Lox_Sample_13_FD_206722 | JGI IMG/M metagenome (GOLD analysis project Ga0335070, IMG submission 206722) | Soil microbial communities from Loxahatchee National Wildlife Refuge, Florida, United States - Lox_Sample_1.3 | ecosystem: Environmental > Terrestrial > Soil > Wetlands | place: USA: Florida...
GGGCCATAGCAAGTACAACATTACCCAACGGAAGTTCGTCTTGGGAGATGGTGGTCTCAAGCGGGTGGTCTGGATGCCGAAGCAGCTCAAGGAAGAGATCAGAGAGCGATTGTTGAAACGAGGGCAAGAGCTGGGCATGCCCGATCTCATCGATCGAATCGCCGACGAGGACGTGGGAACCACTGAAGAGGAGATCCTGCCATTTCTCACGGAGAAGAAGCATCCGGCTCTGGAGATGGACCCCATTCTCGGCTAACGATCCGTCGCGGGGGGCCGGTTTGGGCCCCCCGTTTTCAGCCCTCATGGCGGGGCTCGAGGAGAGAGAATATGGGCCTTACTGGAATTCAGATTTTCAAGTTGCTTCCCAAAACGAACTGTGGCGAATGCGGGGTGCCCACCTGCCTTGCCTTTGCCATGGCCTTGGCCGCCGGTAAGGCGGAGCTCGACAAGTGCCCGTATGTTTCCGAGGCGGCCAAAGAGCAGCTGTCCGAAAGCTCGGCTCCACCCGTCAGGCCTCTTACGGTGGGCACCGGCGACTACGCGGTGAAGGTCGGTGGCGAAACCGTCATGTTCCGCCATGAGAAGACCTTCGTCAACAAGCCGGGGCTTGCCCTCCTCATCACCACGGACATGGACGACGCCGCGGTGAAAGGGCGAATCGACAAATTGCACCGGTTCCAGTTCGAACGGGTCGGACTGAAACTCAGGGCGGAAGCGCTGGCACTCAAAGATACCAAGGGCGACCCGGCGGCCTTCGCGGCGCTGGTGAACGAAGTGAAGGGCGCCTCCCAGGCGGCTCTTATCCTTATGAGCGACAAGCCGGAGGTGCTGAGCGCGGGGGTGAAGGCGTGCGCCGACCGAAAACCCCTTATCTACGCCGCCACAGCGGCAACGGCCGATGCCCTGGGAGCCCTCGCCAAGGAGACGGGGTGCCCGCTTGCGGTTCGGAGCGGCGACGGATATGACGGCCTCATCACTCTCACCCAGAAGCTCACCGGGATGGGTCTCAAGGACCTGGTGCTGGATCTAGGTGCGAGAACGATAAAGCAGGCCCTGACCGATCAGATCGTTGTCCGACGGGCAGCGACCAAGCAGATCTTTCGCCCTCTCGGGTTTCCGACCATCGCGTTCCCCTGCGAGATGGCGGATAACCTCCTCGATGAGACGCTCATTGCGGGCATGTTCATTGCCAAGTATGCCGGCTTCATCGTCATGAGCGATCTCGAGGCGTACAGCCTCTTCCCGCTGCTGCTCCAGCGACTCAACATCTACACCGATCCGCAGCGGCCGATGACGGCAGCCCCCGGGATCTACCCCATCGGCAACCCCAACGAGAACTCCCCGGTTCTCGTGACCTGTAACTTTTCCCTGACTTACTTCATTGTCTCCGGAGAGATCGAGGGCAGCCGCGTGCCGAGCTGGCTCTGCGTCACCGATACCGAGGGCCTGAGTGTGATGACCGCCTGGGCCGCCGGGAAGTTCAGCGGTGAATCTGTGGGGGCCTTCATCAGAAAGTGCGGCATCGGCGATAAGGTGAAACACAAGAACCTTGTCATTCCCGGGTACGCGGCTGGCATCAGCGGTGAGCTGGAGGAGGAGCTTCCGGGGTGGAAGATCCTGGTGGGGCCGCGGGATGCGGCGAACATTCCCAAGTACCTGAAGTCGTGGCAACCCCGGTAAACCGGATGGGGCCTGGGCGGCGGGCCTCCTCATGCCGACGCTCAATCGGTTGCACGGACTGGGTACGTCACGGACTGTGAGCCCGCGGAGCCGAGGGTGCCGGGCACACCGTGTGTTCTTCCCGAGATTCGACCCTTTCAGGTCCGGATGGGGGAGAAGGAGGGTGTATGTTTCTTATTGGCGAGAATATGAATATCATGAGCAAAAAGTACGGCCAGGCCATGAAGGAGAAAGACGCTAGGACGCTTCAGGAGCTGGCGGTCCAGGAAAAGGAGGCGGGGATCGACTACATCGACCTCAATATCGGTCCGGCAAGCCGTACCGGTGAAGAGCTCATGGGATGGATAGTGAAGACCGTGCAGGAGGTGGTGGATCTCCCCTGCGCTCTCGATACGTCGAATGTAAACGCCATTCGCGCTGGCCTCAAGGTTCACAAGGGAAGAGCGCTCATCAACTCCATCATGGCGCGGCCGGAGCGGATGGAAGCGCTCATGCCCCTGGCGAAGGAGTTCGACGCTGACTTCGTGGGGCTACTTTGGGGCCCTGAGGGAATGCCCCGGGACGAGCATGAGCGAGGCGCTCTCACCGAGGTGATCCGGGCCAAGGCGGCTGAGTACGGGATTCCCACGGAACGCATCTGGCTGGATCCCATTGTCACCCCGGTGAATGTGCAGCAGAACCAGGTCATGGCCCTGTTTAACTACATGCGTGATTACTACAGCTCCGGCGTGTTCGAAGGATGCACCAGCACCTGCGGGCTCTCGAACGTCTCCAATGGAGCGCCTGAGCACTTGCGTCCCATTCTCAACCAGACCTATCTCCTGATGATCAAGCGGTATGGGATGGCCTCGGCGATCGTGGACGCCTTCGACACGGAGCTCCATCGGTTTGCCCGGGGGCAGCGGCCGGATATCGAGGCCCTTGTCAACAAGGTAATCGACGGCGAAGAGATCGCTATGGCGAGTCTCAGCGAGGAGCAGGTGAAGTATGTGAAGACTGCGAGAATCCTCATGGGGCAGTCGCTCTACTCGGACTCCTGGCTGGAACTCTGAGCCCTTACCCTATTTCGAAAGCAAAGGCTCCCCTCCCGGCATGGAAGGGGAGCCTTTGCTTTGGCGGTCCACGGCAGGCGCCATTATCTTGCCGGTCTCGCCCTTACAGCTGCTTCTCCAGCGACTCTTTCACCTCGGCCCCGGCCAGCTCTTTCAGCCGGGCGTGGGCGGCGGCCATCCGGGCGACAGGCACGCGCAGTGGCGAGCAGGAGACGTAGTCCATGCCCACATTGTGGCAGAACTCGATGGAACGGGGATTCCCGCCATGCTCGCCGCAAATGCCGATCTCGAGATCGGGATGGCCCCGGCGCGCCTCCTGGATGGTGATGTTGATGAGGCGGCCGACACCGTGTTCGTCCAGGGTTTCAAAGGGATTGTCCTGGAGGATATGGTGCTCGTAGTAGGCCGGTAGGAACTTGTTCTCCGCATCCTCGCGGGAAAAAGAGAAGGTGGCCTGGGTGAGATCGTTGGTGCCGAAGGAGAAGAACTCCGCCACCTCGGCCATGCGCGAGGCACGGAGGCAGGCGCGCACGACCTCGATCATGCTGCCGAACTGGTAGTTGACCTTTACCTTGGAGCGCCTCTCGACTTCTCTGTGGATCCTTACCACACGCTCCTTCACCCAGCGCAGTTCCTCGACGGTGCTCACCTGGGGCACCATGATCTCCGGCCGGACGTCGACCGCATCCTTGATACACTCGGCTGCCGCCTCCAGGATGGCCCGGATCTGCATGTCATAGATCTCCGGGTGGGAGATGCCTATGCGAACACCGCGGTGTCCCAGCATGGGGTTGACCTCGGTCAAGGAGCGCACCTTGCGGAGGGTCTCCTCCTTCTGGCGGAGAACATCCTCATCGATCCCCTGACGACGGATTTCGGCCAGGTTACCGAGGAGCGTCTCGGTGAAGGGCACATACTCCCGCGCCTTTGGGTCGAGAAGCTTAAGGGTCTCGGGAAGCTCCTGGATGATCCCCGCGACGATGTTGAAATCACGAAGCCTCCTAATCTCGGTCATGAGCTGGTCCACTGTGGGTAGAAACTCGTGGAGCGGCGGGTCGAGGAGCCGGATGATCACGGGGAGGCCATCCATGACCCGAAAGATCTCCGTAAAATCGGCCTTCTGTAACGGCAGCAGGCGATCGACGGCCTCCTGGCGATCGGAGGGGTTGTCGGCAAGGACCATCTGCTGGAAGATGGGGAGACGGTCCTGAGCATTGAACATCCGCTCGGTGCGGCAGAGGCCGATCCCCTGGGCGCCGAGCTCCCGCGCCTTTTTCGCCGCCTCGGGGGTATCGGCGTTGCCCCACACCCCGAGGGTCCGAATCCTGTCCGCCATATCCAGGATGGAAAGGAGATCGTCCGTCATCTCCGGCTCGATGGTGGGGATTTCTCCAGGATAGACCGCCCCGCTCGTGCCATCTAGGGTGATGACGTCCCCTTCGGAAAATCTATGGCCTTTCATGGTGACCTTTTTCTTGCCGTAGTCGATATGGATGGTCTCAGCGCCGGAGACGCAGGGCTTCCCCATGCCCCGGGCCACTACCGCAGCGTGGGAGGTCTTCCCGCCCCGGGCGGTGAGGATCCCCTTCGAGGCGAAGAAGCCGTGGATATCGTCGGGTTTCGTTTCCTCGCGGACCAGGATGACTCGCTTCCCTTCCATCTCCATGGCCACGGCGTCCTCGGCGGTGAAGGCGATCTGGCCGGAAGCGGCCCCGGGGGAGGCGGCAATGCCGTAGGCGAGAGCCTCCGGCAATTTCTCCGGATCGAGGCGGGGATGGAGCAACTGGTGGAGCGCCCTCGGCTCAATTCGCATGACCGCCTCGCGCTCGGTGATCAAGCCCTCGTCCACCATGTCCATGGAGGTCTTGACCAGAGCCTGGGCGTTCATCTTCCCGTTTCGGGTCTGGAGCATGTAGAAGTTGTTCTTTTCGATGGTGAACTCGAAATCTTGCACCTCCCGGTAGTGGTTTTCGAGAATCTGGCGGACCTTGGCAAGCTCCCGGTAGGGTTTGGGGAGATCCTTGCGGAGCTCCTTGATGGGCCTGGGCGTGCGGATGCCGGCGACCACATCTTCCCCCTGGGCATTGACCAGGTACTCGCCGTAGAGGGTGTTGTCGCCGGTTCCGGGATCGCGCGTGAAGCCGACACCAGTAGCGCTGTCAGTCCCCATGTTGCCGAAGACCATGGTGACGATGCTCACGGCGGTGCCGTAGGCCATCTCCTTGGTGATGTTGAACTGCCGACGGTAGTCCACCGCCCGCTTTCCCATCCAGGAGCGAAACACCGCTTCCACCGCCATCTGGAGCTGCTCCATGGGATCCTGGGGGAAGGGCTTCTTGGTCTCCCGCTTGATGAGAGCCTTGTAGGAGTCGCAGATCTTCTTCCACGTCTCCGCGGTGAGATCCGTATCGAACATGACCTTCTTCGCCTTCTTTTCGTGCTCGAGGATCTGATCGAAGAGCTCGCCTTCCACATCCAGGGCGATCTTGCCGAAGAGGGCGAGGAGACGGCGGTAAGAGTCGTAGACGAATCGTTCGTCCTCGGTGAGCTTGCAGAGACCGACGGCGGTCTTGTCGTTGAGTCCCAGGTTGAGAATGGTATCCATCATCCCCGGCATGGAGAGGGCGGCGCCCGAGCGGACCGAGACAAGAAGGGGGTTCTCGGGATTGCCGAAGCCCTTGCCGGTCCTTTGCTCCAGCTCCGTCAGGTGGGCGACAATTTGGTCCATGAGCCCCGGCGGGAGCTTATTTCCTGAGTCAAGATATTCCACGCAGGCCTCGGTGGTGATAACGAATCCCGGCGGGACCGGGAGGCCGATCTGGGTCATCTCGCAGAGATTTGCCCCCTTGCCGCCGAGGAGTTTCTTGTTTTTCCCGTCTCCTTTCTCGAATGCGTACACGTAGGTTTTTTCCGTCATGGTAATCCTCCGAGGTGTTCAGCTCATCCTCGCCAAGCTGCGGGAAGTCCGCACAAACAGATCAATCGTCGTCGTCTGTCCGGATAGCCCATCCAGGGCGGTGTGACAACCGGACGGTCATCGGTTTGGCCGGGAAAGCCTGAGTGATCAGGAGGCCAGCGCTGCGGTATGAAAGTGCCCGCATGTGATCTTTCTGGTAACAGATCAAAAATTATGCTATGGTGCTTGTGACCTTTGGAACATGTATATGATATACGAGCAGAAGAAGTCAACCTTCACATTGGTCCTCTAGGGTCCGAACGGGCTCTCTCATCGTCAGTTGCACGCGCACACTCTGGGAGGGAGGTTCATTGATCCCTTCAACAAAACGGGTACACGCGGCGTCTCGAATGGATTACTCCGGCTGAAAAGAGGAAAGATAGCGATGGTGCGGTTGCGTCGGTCGGTTCTCTCGGTGCCAGGAAGCAGCGAAAAAATGATTGCCAAGTCTTTCACCCTGCCGGCCGACGAGATCATGCTGGATCTCGAGGACGGTGTGGCCATGGAGGAGAAGGAGTCGGCCCGGGAAAAGGTGATCCGCGCCTTCGTCGAGCTGGATTGGGGCGGCCATGTGCGGGCCTACCGGATCAACGGCATGGATACGCCGTTTGCCTATCGCGACATCATCGACGTGGTGGAACAGGCGGGAGACCGTATCGACATCATGGTCATACCCAAGGTCGAGACCGCGGCCGAGATCCAGTTCGTTGATATGCTCCTTCGCCAGATCGAAATGCGGCTGGCCAAGAAGGTGGACATCGGCCTCGAGCCTTCTATCGAGACCGCCCGCGGCATGCTGAACGCGGGGGAGATCGCCTTTGCCAGCCCGCGGATCGAGACGCTCGTCTTCGGCGTCGCCGATTACGGCGCCTCTCTTACCATGCCGAGCCGAGGGATCAGCGGCCACGGTGATGCCGAGGAGATGTATCCGGGACACCGGTGGCACTTCCCCATGAGCCGGATGGCCATGGCGGCCAAGGCTGCAGGCCTGGAGGCGATCGATGCGCCCTATGGGGATTTCAAGGATCAGGCTGGTCTGGAGAAATCGTGCCAGATGGCGGTGGCCCTCGGCTACGATGGGAAGTGGGCCATCCACCCGGCCCAGCTCGAGACCATCAACCGAGCCTTCACCCCGAGCGCCGAGGATGTGAGCCGCTCGGTAAGGGTCCTCCGGGCCTACCAGGAGGCCAAGGCGAGAGGTGCGGGGGCCACCGCCCTCGATGGCAAGATGGTGGACGGCGCCTCGATCCGTGTCGCCCGCATTACTTATGAACACGCGCGGCGGCTGGGTCTCGTCCAGGAGCAAGATCTGCTCTGAGGCGATACCCGGCCGCCTAGGGCTCTGCCTGGGGTTCTCCAGGCAAATTCACACGGCCGGGAACCCGATGTGTGAAACAGCTCGCTCTCCTCGCTCGTAGGCGAATTCTGTTCTCATCCTGACTCTCGCACACATCAGTCGGTTCTGGCTCTCTTGGAGCCACGAAGATATGCCGTGATAACCAGCCCCTGAAAGGGCCGTGGGGGCGGCCTCTCGCTCGGGGGCGCAACAGGTCAGGAGTGGGCTATGAAGGCGAAAGACGAGGTGTACAAGCCGAAACACACGGTCCGGGTGGTCACTGCAACCTCCCTCTTTGACGGCCACGATGCGTCCATCAACATCATGCGCCGCATCATCCAGGGGACCGGGGCGGAGGTGATCCACCTCGGGCACAACCGGTCCGTCGAGGAGATCGTGGACGCGGCCATTGAAGAGGACGCCCAGGGAATCGCGGTCTCCTCCTACCAGGGCGGGCACATCGAATACTTCAAGTACATGGTCGATCTCCTCAAGAAGAGGGGCGCCTCGCACATCCAGGTGTTCGGCGGCGGCGGCGGGTGCATCGTGCCGGACGAGATCAAGGAGCTCGAGGCCTACGGGGTGGCGCGAATATATTCGCCGGAAGATGGAGCCACTCTGGGTCTCCAGGGGATCATCAACGACCTGGTCAGCCGGAGCGACTTCTCCACCGTGGACAAGATCGGCGAGGTGACCATGGAGCAGCTGACGCCTGACAACAAGCCGCTCCTCGCTCGGCTCATCACTGCGGTCGAGCTGGCGAAGGCCAAAGAGGATGGGCACTTGGCGGCTCTCAGGGCTCAGATCAAGAAGCGCCTGGAGGGTCGGAGGGTGCCGGTCGTAGGGATCACCGGCACCGGCGGCGCCGGGAAGTCTTCCGTCATCGACGAGATCGTCCTGCGCCTGCTCCACGACTTCAAGGATCTGCGGATCGCCATCCTCACCGTGGATCCATCGCGGCGGAAGACAGGCGGGGCGCTCTTGGGCGATCGCATCCGCATGAACTCCATCGACAGCCCCCGGGTGTACATGCGCTCCCTTGCCACCCGCAAGTCGCGGACGGAGCTCTCCGAGGCCATGATCGAGGCGGTCGAGGTGGTCAAGGCCGCCGGTTTCGACCTCATCATCGTGGAGACGGCGGGGATCGGCCAGAAGGATACGGCCATCGTGGACCTGGTCGACGTCTCCATCTATGTCATGACCCCCGAGTTCGGCGCTGCCTCGCAGCTTGAGAAGATCAATATGCTCGATTTCGCCGACCTCATCGCCGTGAACAAGTATGAAAAGCGCGGCGGCGACGATGCGGTGCGGGATGTGCGGAAACAGGTGCAGCGAAATCGCGGCGCCTGGGGTAAGAATCCTGAGGATATGCCGGTCTACGGCACCATCGCCTCAAAGTTCAACGACGACGGGGTGAGCTCACTCTACCACGACCTCCTCGATATGATCGGCGAGAGGACCGGCGTGCGGCTCGCCTCCAGTTTGCCCCGGCCCAAGACCCGGAGTTCCACCTCGAAGACCATCATCGTTCCTCCGGAACGGGTTCGATACCTCTCCGAGATCTCCGATACCATTCGCTCCTACCATCGTCGGACCAAACAGCAGGCGGACGCGGTGAGGCAGCTCTGGCACTTCAAGGAGGCGAAGGCCGCCCTTGAGGAGGCCAAAGAGACCAAGGATACGAAAGAGGCCCTCGCCCGGCTCAAAAGGGAGATCGGCAAGGCGGAGCGGGCCCTTGACGATGAGACAAAGAACCTCCTCGAAGAGTGGCCCGAGATGGAAAAGCAGTACAAGGCCGATGAGTTCATCTACCGGGTGCGAGACAAGGAATTCCGGGTACCCCTCTACCACGAGTCCCTGTCCCGACAGAAGATTCCCAAGGTGGCGCTTCCCCCGTTCAAAGATCCAGGGGAGATCTACCGCTGGCTCCGCGAGGAGAACCTCCCGGGAAGATTCCCCTACACTGCCGGCGTGTTTCCGTTCAAACGGGCCGATGAAGACCCGACCCGGATGTTCGCCGGCGAAGGGGACCCGGCGAGGACCAACCGCCGCTTCAAGATGCTCTCGGCCCACTCGCAGGCGAAGCGGCTCTCCACCGCCTTCGATTCGGTGACCCTCTACGGGTGTGATCCCGAGGAGCGCGACGACATTTACGGCAAGGTGGGAACCTCGGGAGTGAGTGTCTGCACTCTGGACGATATCAAGGTGCTTTATGGTGGGTTCGATCTCTGCTCGCCTTTGACCTCGGTCTCCATGACGATCAACGGCCCGGCGCCGATCATCCTTGCCATGTTCTTCAATGCCGCGATCGATCAGGTGGTGGACAAGTTCAAGGCGGCGCAGGGGCGGGAGCCGAGCGAGGCCGAGTATCAGAAGATCAAGGCCGATGTCATGAGCAACGCCCGCGGCACGGTCCAGGCCGACATCCTCAAGGAGGACCAGGGCCAGAACTCCTGCATCTTCTCCATCGAGTTCGCTCTCAAGATGATGGGTGATATCCAGGAGTTCTTCATCGCCAACAACGTGCGGAACTTCTACTCCGTATCCATATCCGGGTACCACATCGCCGAGGCGGGGGCGAACCCAATCAGCCAGCTCGCTTTCACCGTGGCGAACGGTTTCACCTATGTTGAGTATTACCTCTCCCGGGGTATGCACATCGATAGCTTCGCCCCCAACCTCTCCTTCTTCTTCTCGGCCGGATTGGAACCGGAGTACACGGTGATCGGCCGGGTGGCCCGCCGGATCTGGGCCATCGCCTTGCGGGAGAAATATGGGGCCGCGGCGCGGTCGCAGATGCTGAAATACCACATTCAGACCTCCGGCCGCTCTCTCCATCTGCAGGAGATCCAGTTCAACGACATCAGGACCACGCTCCAGGCGCTCTGTGCCATCTATGACAACTGCAACAGCCTCCACACCAACTCCTATGACGAGGCGATCACCACCCCGACCGCCGATTCGGTGCGGCGCGCTCTGGCGATTCAGCTCATCATCAACCGCGAGTGGGGTCTCGCCAAGAACGAGAACCCGTACCAGGGCGCCTTCATTGTGGAGGAGCTGACCCGTCTCGTGGAGGAGGCGGTGCTCGCGGAATACGACTCCCTCTCCGAGCGCGGCGGGGTTCTTGGGGCCATGGAGACGGGCTACCAGCGGAGTAAGATCCAGGAAGAGTCCATCTACTACGAGTTGCGGAAGAACGACGGCAGGTATCCCATCATCGGTGTCAACACCTTCCGTAATCCTAACCCCGAAGCGGAGAAGGCGATCTGCGATCTCGAGCTCTCGCGGGCAACGGAAGACGAGAAACGGTCTCAGCTCGAGCGCCTGCGGGCCTTCAAGAAGCGCAACGAGGCCAAGGCGCCGGTAGCCCTTGAGCGCCTCCAGAAGGTGGCGCTGGCGGGCGGCAATATCTTCGGGGAGTTGCTAGACACGGTCAGGTACTGCAGCCTGGGCGATATCTGCAAGGCCCTTTATGCGGTGGGCGGCAAGTATCGCCGTGGGATGTAGGGTAACGGGAGTGGAGAGGGCGGAGCCTCCTGAGGCTCGCCCTCTCTTCCTTACAGAACACCGGCCTGACCCTCGAGGCTGGCGAGAGCGGTGACGGCGGGATCCTCGGGAACCTCTTTTGAGACGGGAGGCAGCGATGCTATTCGAACTCACCGATGAGGAAAAGATGATTCAGGAGACGGCAGCGAAATTCGCCAAGCGGGAGCTGGAGCCGGTTGCAGCGAAGCTGGATAAGACCAAAGACCGGAGCATCCTCCTTGGGAACCTGAAGAAGCTTGCGGAGCTCGGGTTTATGGGACTCAATGTGAGTCCGGAGTACGGCGGCGCCGGGACCAACACCGTGGCCTTCAGCCTGGTCATGACGGAACTCGGCCGGGCCTGCGCCTCTACCACGGTCACCGCCTCGGTGAACAACATGGTGTGCGAGGTGATCCAGGCGGTGGGGACGGAAGAGCAAAGACAGAAGTATATCCCCAAGATCTGTAGCGGCGAGTACCCCGCCGGCGGCTTCGGGCTCACCGAGACCATGGCCGGCTCCGATCCATCGGGCCTGCAGACGAGCGCCGTCCTGGACGGTGACCACTGGGTTCTGAACGGGAGAAAGATCTTCATCACGAGCGGCGAGTATGCCGGTGTTTTCGTGGTCTGGGCGGTGACCGACAAGTCGGCGCCGAAGGGCAGGGGGATAAGCGCCTTCCTCGTGGAGCCGACCTTTCCGGGGTTCGGTGTGGGAAAGGACGAGGAGAAGATGGGCCAGATCGGCTCGTCCACCAACGAGCTCATTTTCGAGGACTGCCGGGTGCCCAAGGAGAATATGCTCGGCAAGCTGAACGAAGGCTTCCGGACTGCCATGGCGGAGCTCGCCGGCGGCCGGATCGGCATCGGCTCCATGACTCTCGGGATCGGTCTCGCAGCCATGGACTACGCCAAGGGCTACGCCAAGGAGCGGGTCATGTTCGGCCAGCCCATCGCCAACTTCCAGGCCATTCAGTGGATGCTGGTGAATCGATACACCGAGCTGGAGGGGGCGCGTCTTCTTCTTCTCCAAGCGGCCCACCTGAAGGATCAGCGAAAGCCCTATTCCAAAGAGGCATCCATGGCCAAGCTCTTGGCCACGGAGGCGGCCAACCGGGCCTGCTACGACGCGATTCAGATTCTCGGCGGCTACGGCTACACGCGCGACTATCCGGTGGAGCGATTTGCCAGGGATGCGAGGGTCTGCACCATCTACGAGGGCACGAGTGAAATTCAGCGCTTGATCATCGCCCGGGAGCTCCTCCGTTAGGAAAGGCAGGAGATGAGTTAGTCAGCCCTCTCCCTCCCGGGAGAGGGCTTTGTTTTGAAGCGCTCGTCGATGAGCACCGCGATCATG
>Ga0335070_10008699_pt1 | contig 11906 bp, 11 predicted proteins | sample Lox_Sample_13_FD_206722 | JGI IMG/M metagenome (GOLD analysis project Ga0335070, IMG submission 206722) | Soil microbial communities from Loxahatchee National Wildlife Refuge, Florida, United States - Lox_Sample_1.3 | ecosystem: Environmental > Terrestrial > Soil > Wetlands | place: USA...
TCAGCAGTGCCGCCGCGAACAGATACGGCTGCGCCGGCGGATACCAGGGCTTGATGCGCAGCCAGAAGTACAGACCGAGACAGCCATGCGTCCAGGCCACGACGACCGCGATGGTCTGCAGCACGCCGAGATGCGGCTCGAACACCCACAGCGCCAGCAGGACGTAGGTGTAAGTGTCGTGCACGTCGAATGCCGTGTGGGCGATCCGCGTGCCGGTCACGTGCGTGGCCAACATCGGGATGATGCACAGCCCGAGCAGGAGCTGCAGCGCCTCGGCGCGGTGCATATCGAGGAAGCGCCGCCGCCGGAACACCGCCCACAGCGCCAGCAGGAAATGCGTCAGCAGGCTCAGGTAAAGGACGATGTTGACGAGCGGGAAGCCCCAGAAGGCGATGAACCAGTCCCGCGAGCGCTCGAGGGCCGGAAGCGAGATCAGTCCGAAGGCGTGGTTGAGGAAATGCGTCGCGACATAGCTGAACAGGACGAGGCCGCTTGCCAGCCGGAGCTGACGAACGCGGAAGAACGACTGTGCCGCCCGCTTCACGGCTTTTTGGCTTGAGCGATCGCCTGCGACAAAGCGTCGAACGGCAGCACGACGCAGTCATGGCGACTTTTATGTCGGCGCACCGGTGTAAAAATGGCGAACTCCTCCCAGGGTGGCTGCGGCACGTCGCCGCCGGCCAACATGGCCTTGACCTTATCCTGCGCCGACAGCGCGGCCGCCGTGGTCTGGCCGACGACGGCCGACGCCATCACCGAGGCGGAAGCCTGGCACAACGCGCAGCCGCGCACCTGATGACCGACATCGGCGATGGTTTCTTCCCGGAATTTGATGTCGAGAGTGATCCGGTCGCCGCACAGCGGGTTATCAACCGTAACGCTCACGTCCGGCGCAGTCAGACGGCCGGCATGCACCGGCGTCTTGGCCTTCTGCATGATCGCCTGCTGATAAAGATCGTCGCTCATGCGCCTACGCTCCTGCCGGAGCTTTGGCGCCGCGACTCGCCCGGCGAAGCTTTAGCGAACCCAGGATCATAACAGGCGTGACACGGCGTCATCGAGCCCGCTCAACAGCGCCTCGACATCTTGTTCGTCATTGTAGAGAGCCAGACTCGCGCGGGTGGTGCCGGCGAGGCCCATCCGCTCCATAAAGGGCTGCGCGCAGTGATGGCCGCCGCGGAGCGCGACGCCGTGCCCGTCGAGGATCTGGCAGATGTCGTGCGGGTGGGCGCCGTCGATGGCGAACGAGACCACCGGCACGCGTCCTTGCAGGCTGGCGGGGCCAACCACCTTGGTGCCGCGGATTCGGCCGAGACCGTCCAGCACCCGCTGGGTGAGGCGCAACTCGTGCGCGGTCACCGCCGGCCAGTCAAGCCGCATCAGCCACTCGCACGCGGCGCCGAGGCCGATGGCCTGTGCGATCGGCGGCGTACCGGCCTCGAACTTGTGCGGTACGTCGGCCCAGGTGGCTTTCTCGATCGTCACCGTCCGGATCATCTCGCCGCCGCCGAGGAAGGGCGGCATCGCGGCCAGAAGCTCACCGCGCGCCCACAGCACGCCGATCCCGGTGGGGCCGAACATCTTGTGCCCCGAGAAGGCGTAGAAGTCCACATCGAGCGCCTTCACGTCGAGCGGGCCGTGCGGTGCGCGCTGGGCGCCGTCGAGCAGCACCTTGGCGCCGACGGAACGGGCAGCGGCGACCAGCGGGCCCACGTTGCTGACGGCACCGCTGACGTTCGAGGCGTGAGTCACGGCGACGAGCTTGCACTTCTTCGTCACGACGCGGGCAAGGGCGGCCGTATCGAGCCGGCCTTCGTCCGTGACCGGCAGGATCTTGAGCACGATACCCCGGCGGTCGCGCAGCATCTGCCAGGGGATGAGATTGCTGTGATGCTCGAGCTCGGAAACGACGACCTCGTCGCCGGCCGAGAGTGTGCTGCCGAACGAGTGAGCCACGAGGTTGATCGCGGCCGTCGTGCCGGAGGTGAAGACGACTTCGTCTATGGCGGCATTGATGTAACGCGCGACGCGCCGACGGGACTGGTCGTAAGCCTCGGTCGCGGCCTCGGCTAGCCGATGGACGCCGCGCAGGACGTTGGCGCGGCTCGTGCTCTCGAACGCGACCACGGCGTCGATCACCGCGCGCGGCACCTGGCCGGTGGCGCCGTTGTCGAGATAGTGCAACGGCGTGCCGTTCTTCACCGCGAAGATCGGGAACTCGGCCCGGATGGCGGCGGGATCGAAGGTCATGCCGAAAGAGGCTGCGGCCGCAGCGCCGCCAGCGCGTCCGGGGTGTCGATATCGACGAGGACGCCGTCATCCTGCATCTCGACCTCGCAGACCTGATCGGCATGCTCGCGGAACAGCGGACGGGCGCCCTTGTCGCCCTCGATGGCGCGCATCTCGGGGAAGAACTTGGCCCCCCACAGGACCGGGTTGCCGCGCTTGCCTTTGTGGGTGGGGATGCAGATCGAGCGACCTTCGAGCGGATTGAACGCCGCGATCAGACGGTCAATGTGCGCCGCGCCGACCAGCGGCATGTCGCCGAGCATGAAGACGGCGCCGTCGGCGTCCTTGCCGCCGAGCCAGGCGAGCCCGGCGCGCACGGAGGTGCTGAGGCCGGAGGCAAAATCCGGATTGTCGACGAACTCGACCGGGCGGCCGGAAAGCGCCTCGCGGACGCGGGCGCCATCATGGCCGGTCACGACGACGATCGGGCGCGCTTGCGAGGCAAGCGCGGCATCGACCGCGCGCTGCACCATCAGCCGGCCGTCCACTTCGGTCAAAAGCTTGTTCGCCGGCGCCATGCGGCTGGACCGGCCGGCCGCCATGACGACGGCGGCGATCCTGGGCGCCCGCGGCACGGCCGGCGCGGGGGCCGGGCTGGCGTCGCCGCGCGGCAACGGACGTGTCGCAATCTCGGTGAGGAGTCCGCCGGCGCCGAGCCGCATGATGTCCTTGCGCGTCACCGGCACGTCCGCGAGCAGGCGCTGCAGCACCCAGTCGAAGCCGTTGAGCTTGGGCGACCGCGCGCAGCCGGGCAGGCCGATGACGTTCGTTTCGCCAAGACGTCCGAGCAGGAGCAGGTTGCCCGGATCGACCGGCATGCCGAAGTGCAGGATCTCGCCGCCGTTGGCCACGATGGCGGATGGAATGGCGTCGCGGCGATCGACGATCGCGGATCCGCCGAGCACGAGGATCGGATCGCAACCGCGCTCGCGCTGGCGGGTGACGGCGGCCTGGATGGCGGCCTGGTCGTGATCGACGACGTCGTCGGCGACGAGCTCGCTGCCGAGTGCTGCAACGCGGGCGCGTGTCGTCGCCACCGTGCCGGCAAGCACGCTGTCCTTCATTCCCGGCAATCGCGTCTGGATCAGACCGACACGCTTGGCGCGGAACGCCGCGACCCGGACGATCGGCCCGCCATCCTCGGCCACCTTGAGGGCCGCGGCGACCGCTTGGGAGGGAGCCGCAAAGGGAATGATCTTGATCGTGGCCACCATCTGCCGCGGTTCGACGCGCGCGAATGCCGGGACGGTCGCGAGCGTGATCGCTTCGTCGAGGAGATTGAGGCGGTCGACACGATCGACATCGATGACCGCGATGCCTGGCGCCGCGGCGAAGAGATTGCATCGGCCGGTGAAGGCGGCCGTTCGGGTCAGATTCGGTCCGGCTACGGCGCTCGCCACGGTGGCGGCGGCAACGTCTTCGGGAACGTCGTCGGCATCGAGCCGCGCGCCGCGAATGCTCGTATGGCCGGCACGCGCGAGGATGGCGACATCCTCGGCAGACAGGACGCGGCCCTTCTTGAACGCGACGCGATCGAACTTGATCGCATGTGCCAGGATCGCGCCTTCGGCCTCAGCGATGGGGATTTCCCCGAACCTCATCCGGCCTCTCCGCCGCGGCGGATTTGCGTGATCTGCGCCACGATCGACACCGCGATCTCGGCCGGCGACAGGGCATTGATGTCGAGCCCGACCGGGCCGTGGATCCGTTTAAGCTCATTGTCGCCGAAGCCGAGCGCCTTCAGCCTCTCGATGCGCGCCGCGTGCGTTTTCCGGCTGCCCAGGGCGCCGATGTAGAATGCGGGCGATTTCAGCGCGGCATCGAGCGCCGGATCGTCAAGTTTGGGATCGTGGGTGAGGGTGACGACGGCCGTACGCGCATCGGGTTTCAGCCGCGCCATCGCCTCATCGGGCCATTCTCCGGAGATTTCGATGCCCTCGAAGCGCTGGCTCTCGGCGAAGCCGCGCCGCGGATCGACGATCGATACGCCGTAGCCGGCGAGATCGGCGATGCGTGCCAGCGGCTGCGCGATATGGACGGCGCCGACGATGATCAGCCGCGGCGGCGGATTGAATACCTGGACGAAAACCTCACCGGCGGGGGTCGAAAACCTGATGTGCTCGTCGCGCTTGATCGCGTCGACCGCCGCCGCAGCCATGTCGACGTCGAGGCACAGGTCGCCGTCTTCGCCGTCGAGATAGAAGAGCTTTTGCAGGCCCGAGCGCAGGTTCGTGGCCAGCGCCACCGGGCGCTTGGCCGCGCGCGCTTTGGTCAGCTTGTCGAGCGTGTCCTTCTTCATTCGAGCTTCTCGACGAAGACCTGGACCTTGCCGCCGCAGGCAAGGCCGACTTCCCAGGCCTGCTCATTGGTCACGCCGAAATCGAGAAGCTTCGGCTTGCCGGACGCAATCGTCTCCTTCGCTTCCTTGATGACGGCACCTTCGATACAGCCGCCCGACACGGAGCCGACGAAATGGCCCGTGTCGTCGACCGCGAGCTGGCTGCCCACCGGACGCGGGCTCGAGCCCCAGGTGGTGACGACGGTGGCGAGCGCCACGCCTTTGCCGGATTTCCGCCACTGGGCGGCTTCCCTGAGAATGTCTTCACTGTCGTTCATGCGGCTTTCCCTTGCCAGAGGAATGCGGATCGCGCCGGCGTCGTCGCGGGCTCGCCGAGGGTGGTGATCAGGTCCTCCAAGCTGGCGAGGTTGTGCGCGGCGCGGAACTCATCGACATGCGGGAGGATCGCCCGCATGCCTTGCGATTTGGGCTCGAAACCTTCGTAGCGCAAGAGCGGGTTCAGCCATACCAGGCGATGGCAGGACTTGTGCAGTCGCTCCATCTCGCGCGCGAGCCCCGCGCCGGCATCGCGGTCGAGGCCGTCGCTGATGAACAGGACCACGGCATTCTGTCCGAGGACCCGGCGCGACCAGCGCAAGTTGAACTCACATAAGGAATGCCCGATGCGCGTGCCGCCCGACCAGTCCTCGACCGCGCCGGCGACGCGGGCCAGCGACTGGTCGATGTCGCGAAAGCGCATGTAGCGCGTGACGTTGGTGAGCCGGGTACCGAACAGAAACGTGAATACGCGGCTGCGGTCGTTGGTGAGTGCGTGCAGGAAGTGGAGGAACATCCTGGAATAGCGCTCCATGGAGCCCGAGATGTCGCAGAGCACGACGAGCGGCGGAACGCGCGTGCGTCGCGTGCGGAACTTGAGCGTGATCAGGTCGCCGCCGGTGCGCAATGTCGCGCGCAACGTCGCGCGTAGGTCGGCGCGGGCTCCCGCGGGGTCCGGCCGGTAGCGGCGGGTCGGCACCGGCGCGAACGGCAGGCGGAGCTTGGCCATCATCAACTTCGCCGCCTCGACCTCGTCGTTGGACATCTGTTCGAAGTCCTTGGTGCGTAGGACCTCACGATCTGACCAGGTCAACGTAGCGTCGACGGTCTCCTCGATCTTCTCGGGTTCGGCCCGGCGCTCCGGCTCGTTGCCGCGCAGGGCCTCTGCGATGCGCCGCGTGGTCGGCTTGCGCGCCTCGTCCGGCGGGAGCTGTAGCTGCGGCAGCAGGGCCGCCATCATGCGCTCGAGCAGCTGCGGGTCGCGCCAGAACAGGCGGAAGGCCTCGTCGAAAAGGTCGTGCTGGTCACGGCGGTTGACGAAGATGGCGTGGAGTGTCCAGTAGAAGTCGGTGCGGTTGGTGATTCCGGCGGCGCGCACGGCGTGGACGGCGTCGATGACGCGGCCGGGGCCGATGGGCAGGCCAGCGGCCCGCAGCGCGCGCGCGAAATGCATCAGGTTCGCGGTCAGCGCCCCCGTCCCGGGATCGGCCTCAGGGTCTGCCGAGCTGTCCGCGGTGCCGCTCATCGGGGCGCCGCCAGCTCGGTCTGGACCTCGCGCAGGAGACGCGACGCCTCGTTGCCGCGGATCTTGTTGATGTCGTCCTGGTATTTGAGCAGGGCGCCCAGAGTGTCGTTCACCGTCGCCGGATCGAGGGTGATGCGGTCGAGCTCGACCAGCGCCTTGGTCCAGTCGATGGTCTCGGCGACGCCGGGCAGCTTGAACAACTCCTCTTTGCGGAGCTTCTGCACGAAGCCGACCACCTGCTTGGTGAGCTCTTCGGCGGCGCCCGGCGCCTTGAGCTTCAGGATGTCGAGCTCGCGCGGCGCGTCGGGGTAGTCGACCCAATAATAAAAGCAGCGGCGCTTCAACGCGTCGTGGATCTCACGGGTGCGGTTCGAGGTGATGACGACGATCGGCGGCGACGGCGCTTTGATCGTGCCGAGCTCCGGGATGGTGACCTGGAAATCCGAGAGCACTTCGAGCAGATAGGCCTCGAACGGCTCGTCGGCGCGGTCAAGCTCGTCGATCAGCAGCACGGGCGGGCCCTCGGGCTGCGGCGACAGCGCCTGCAGCAGCGGGCGGCGGATCAGGAAGCGGTCGGAGAAGATCTCTTCGTCGAGCGTCTCGCGGCTTTCATCGCGGGCCTCGGCGAGGCGGATCTCGATCATCTGCCGCGGATAGTTCCATTCGTAGACGGCGGCGGCGGTGTCGAGACCTTCGTAGCACTGCAGCCGGATCAGCCGCCGGCCGAGCGATTCGGACAGCACCTTGGCGATCTCGGTCTTGCCGACGCCGGCCTCGCCTTCGAGGAACAGCGGGCGATGCAGCCTGAGCGACAGGAACACCGCGGTCGCGAGACTGCGGTCGGCGACGTAGCGGCCGGCGCGCAGCAGGGCCAGGGCATCGTCGACGGAGGCGGGGCTCCGGAGGGGAATTGAAGTCATTTGGCGGGTCTTACGCTCGGTTCTGGATGCTGCACTTTAGCCGATCGGCCCTCGCGACACGAGCCCGGAGACAGTCGGGTACCAGCAAAAAACGTATATCTGTCATGAACATAAATCCCCGCCGGCGGGTTGTTTCCAGCGCGTCTACGTCTACCGATCTGGGATATGCTCCGCGACTATTTCTTCGGAGGGCGATGCTGGGGGCGCGAAGCTCGCCGGCGTGGATGCCTTGGTGTAGCGCCACGGCATGCGGATGATCCTGGAGCGCCTGAGTTTGGAGACCGGGTGCAAGGTCGCGTTCGGCAACGCCGTCCGCGTATATCGGGTTAAGGAGAGGGGATTGGCACCGTAGCCGAGACGGGATGCGGATCATATCTGCCGCAAGTTAGCTGTGCGCCTTGTTGGCCCGGGTCCTGGCCGTTGTTTTAGGTGGCCTCAGGAACCAATTGACGATGTCCGAGAAAATTTCGGCCATACCGACCGGTCCCTCTTGGTCACGGCGGCCGAGGTTATGTCCGGCGCCTTCCACGCGTGTGGCGACGAAATCGCGACCGTGTCGAGCCAGTTCAGCGCACAGCAGTTCAAAGGCGGCGACAGGGACCTTAGTATCATGCGAACCGTGCGCGATATATATGCGCGCCCGTGACCGGAGCAGTTCGTCGAGAGTGGAGCTTGAAATGAAAGACGACCAGCGGCGGTATGGATGCCCCCAGGCAAATTTCGAAGTGCTGTCAGGGTCGCGACGAATTTTCTCGAGCGTGTGATAGACATTGCGTACCCGGTCCTCGGTGTTGCCGGTCTCTTTGCCGTGGGAATGTTTTGCACGTTCGACCAAATCGAACAGTTGTGTTGGGCCGGTACTCGACAATAGTGCAACGTGTGACACGTGGTCATTTTCGGCGGCGACACGCGCGGCCGTCAGGCCCCCTTCGGAATGTCCGATCAACAGGACTCGCCGAGGTTCGATGTCGGGTAGCGCTCCCGCGGCGCGCATGGACGCGCTGACCGCTTCGGCCCAGCGCTCCAGGGTGTGTTCCTCGAGAAATGCTTTCGAACACCGCTCAGCCGTCCCGTCGGGGCCTGGATTGTCGAACAAGCGCACGCCCGGCTTCTCGACCGCCAGGACCCGCAGCCGTGCCTTGGCCATGGATAGGAGGATGGTCTGATATCCACCCTGAATTCGACTGTCCTTATCTTGCCGAAACAGCGAGTGGCATCCCGAGCCTTGAATGAAGGCGACCAAGGGAAGACGCGCAGAATCTTCCTTCGGACGGGACAGGTAAAACGTGATCGTCCGCTCGAAACGGTCTATCGTCTCGAAAGCGTCGAATTTCGGAATGGCTACCGGAAGGTCTACCCGTCGCGCTAAAATCCTGGCACGCGGCATCGCAGATCAGAAACCCAGCGCTTGCACATCGCCAAGAACTCGGCGCCTTCGGCTGTCAGCTTAGCATGGCGGTCCAAGCAGTCCACTGCGTAGGAGAGGCCCTCCAGCCGTTTTTTGACCTGATTCATTGTCACGGCGCCGGGATCTGCACGGTAGCGCTGCGATTCGAATTCCGCGACATGGCAAAAGACAAACAGCCCTTCGAGGATCCCGGGGATCGGCCGTGGATCGGGCCGCCAGGGGACCGGAATTTTCACCGTTTCATCGAGCGGATCGCAGAGCAGCGAGTCAACAGCCTGTAGCTGGCGCAGCTTTACGTGGGCGTTCTCGTGTAGGATCATTTCGACCGACGCATCGGGCGGAGCTGGCCCGATGTAAATGGCTCCTTGCCTGGAACTGACTGTGAATGCGATGTGTGCATGATGCCGTTCGTTCGTCGGCGCGGACGAGTTGTCGCGCGGCGGAACGGACGCGCCCGGCGCGACGATGGGAACGATGACACGCGTGAATTCGGCAAGGTCGTCGTGCGCCTTCGGCCAATAGCGCCGCAGCAGCGCGAGTGCTCCGTCAATTTCATCGGCAGAAAAAGACGCAGGATAGAGGTCGTTGTTGACGCCGAGAAATTCGGTTCCGTCGGTCCGTTGGTTGGTTCCCGTCAGCCGGACGCGCAACCAGGGGTCGCGGTTGGAGACTTCGACCCTGCCGTCGGCTGCGCGAGAGCTCATGGTCAGCGTGTAGCCGTGGGCCTCGACAGTGGGTGGATCGGTAACGGCGTGGACCAAGTCTTCGGGTGGGACCTGAATTTCCAACCCATCCGCACATCGGATGACGGCGTTCTCCGACCGTGGGCTAATTTTCACAAGTTGATTCCGATACGCGGCGCCGAGTTCGATATAGCGGCCAAAGGGCGCACAGCGGAGCCCGCCGAGTTCGTCGGTGACGGCGGGCCAGGTCCGGTCCAGGCTGCCTGCCGCAAGCTGCTGCGGCCATACGAAGTCGACGATCCTTTGCGCAAATGTGTCCCGGATCTCCCCGTGTTCCCCGGCGCTGGTCCGCCGCATGACTTGCAGCCAGTAGCGAAAGGCCGGGTGCTGCAATACGCCGGTGCGGCGCTCGGGCGGGAGATCGAAAAGCGCCTGGAGCGCGGCGAGTGTGATTCCCGGATCGGCGGACGTCGTCACATAGTTGAGGACGGCGTTCTCGGTCTGTCTCATCAGCTTATCGGCCACCGCTGCCTGCAGCGCCTGGCTGGCCGCCGGATCGATATCCGGTCCAGCGTTGAAATACCGGCTGATGCTAGACCGAGGCATGAGCAGTGAGCGCCTGGCGCAGCGGCAGGGGCAATGACGCCGTGACGCGCGCGTGGATATGACCGATAAGATGGGTGAGGTCGGCACAGTAGACGGACGGGTTGTCGAACCCCGACTTGCGGCTGTAGCGGTGGGGCATATATCCGCCGCCGCAGACGTCGCGGAGCGCGCAGGCCTGGCAGGTGTCGCACAGCATGGGCGCGCCCTGCTGCAGGACGCGCACCATCGGGATGGCATAGAGATCGTCGAACTCGCTATCAATGACGTTGAGGCCGATCTTCGTGATGCCATCCTCGCAGCATTTGAACGCGTCGGTCGGTTCGATGCTGCCATCCGTCTCGACGACGACGACGCCAACCGGCCGCCCACCGATGTTGTCGGTGCTGACCGGGTAACGAAACAGCATTCTCAGAATGTTCTCGAAATAGCGGACATGGCGGTCTGGACGGTTCTGGTCGAACCAGAGATCGAAGAAGTCGATCATCCATTCGCCATAGGACATCGTGCCCTGCCGCGGCGGATGCGCGTGATTGGCATGCGGCAAGCTGAGATCGAAGCTCGGGACATCGAGGAGTTGCCAAAAGCTGAACAGTTCGTCCGGCGGGATGTCGGTGTTTACGACCGCCATCACGCACGAAAAGATCTCCGCGCCCCTGGGATGGGCGCGGAGGGCTCGGATGTTGGCCACGACGTCGTCAAACGAGCCGCGCCCGTGATGATCGACGCGGTACTGATCGTGAAAGCGTTGCGGTCCGTCCACGCTGATCCCGATCATCACGCGGAGGTCGGCCAGCAGATCGATCCATTCGCTATCGATCAGCGTGCCGTTGGACTGGATGCTGAAATAGGGAACGGTGTAGCCCTGCAAGCCATCGCGGACACGCGTGATCCACGCCGCGAACTGCCGCTTGCCGATCAGCAACGGCTCTCCTCCGTGCAGAATGATGTGAACGAACGGGACGTTGTGGCGGAGCGCGTGCGACCCGATCCGCTGCGCCATGGCCGCGGTGACGGCCGGGCTCATGACCGGGGGCTGGTTGCGGTAGGTGCGATCCGCGAGATTGTACATGTAGCAATAGCTGCAATTGAGATTGCACCGGCTCGCGATCTTCACGACAAATGTTGAGAAAGGAATCGTCTTCGGGCGCGATCCGTGTCGCGCCAACAGAGGTAGGTGCTTGACGTCGCCCATGGCGTTTCAGGCGGCCTGCGCAGGCGCGGCCTTCGTCACGCCTGCGCAGGGACCAGAGAGAGAACCCGTCAGCCTCTGGTGGGCCCCGGAACCGCTCAGCCGGACCGGATGACTTTTTCCAGGATCGGAGCGGCGATCTCGCCAGCTGCCGCGACATCAATCGGTCTTCCGCCGAATGCCGCACCGGAACCGAACGTGGAAAATGTCGAGAACGTCGAGAACGTTCCAAAGTCGTCCAGATTCGGGCGGCCGGTAGCGCGAGCTACGAGACCCGCAGCGGCTAACATCGCGGCTTTCACCGCCTCGCTGCGGACCTGTGCAATTTGTTCGTCGTTCAGATGGAGGCCGGCAAGATCGAAAGTAACCCTGTTGCTCTTCGGCGCCGAAATGCTGAGGCTGCGCGGCTCGACTTGGGAGAATGCTTTCAGTGCACGGGGCATGTTGATCCCTCCCGTTGTCCAAATTGCGACACGGTCATGCTAACGCTGACGCATCGCGGAGTCATTCGCTACGCAACCGCAAATTGTCACCTCACATTTAATTGACGCCGCACCCCTGCGCCAGTCCGGTCCGGAGCAAGCGTGCGGCCGCCGTCGTGCGGTTAGCAGTCGTCGGAATCGCGCAAAAAAGCCGGCGAGGCGTCGGCCTCGCCGGCTCTTCGGAAAGGCTTGCCTCAGCCAGCCGCGGCGACGGCGCGCTTGGCCATGACCGTGACGAGATGGGCGCGATACTCGGCCGAGGCGTGGATGTCCGAGTTGAGGCCGTCCGCCTTCTGCTTGATGTTGGCGACCGCGTCCGGCGACCACGTCTTGGACAGGGCCGCTTCCATGTCCTTCTGGCGGAAGACGCAGGGGGCCGCGCCGGTGACGGCAACGCGCACGCCCGACTTGGTCTTGGCCACGAACACGCCCACCATTGCGTAGCGCGACGCCGGGTTCGGGAACTTCA
>Ga0335070_10008700_pt1 | contig 11905 bp, 6 predicted proteins | sample Lox_Sample_13_FD_206722 | JGI IMG/M metagenome (GOLD analysis project Ga0335070, IMG submission 206722) | Soil microbial communities from Loxahatchee National Wildlife Refuge, Florida, United States - Lox_Sample_1.3 | ecosystem: Environmental > Terrestrial > Soil > Wetlands | place: USA: Florida...
CCGCACGAATTTGCAAGGCAGATCGCGGCTAGCCGAGATCTGCCTTGCTCAACAACTGCCGGAGACTAACTCTGGAACTGTGACAGAAAAGGGGGACCGATCACCTCCCATCGCTTCCGCCGAGCGGGTCATGGCAGGAAACAGCAGCAGGTGATCCGGTCAGCCAGAGGTCCTAAAAGAAGCGGAGATGTCGATGGATACACCGCAAGAGATCACGGATCGCATCGTCAGAGTCTTTGACAAAGAAATAGCTTGCGACGCCCGAAATTCTTATCATTCTTGGGAGCACTGCTACGGTTTTTTTGCCGGACTTCCCACCGATCTCGACTTAGCCAGCCTGCATTTGGCGTTCTATCTCGCCAGTTGGGGAATGTACCGGGGGTCAGCCAAGATACGCGACTATGACTACCTCATCCATCGCCCGTTGGTGGAGGAACTCTTGAAGGACGACTATGGCCCATTGCGGGGCGCGTCATTGGATGTGCTCTGCGCACGCTTTGACACCCTGCTTTGGCCGCTCATCGAGAAAATCAGGAAACAGGGCCCTGACCGCCATCACGTATCCGGACAACACCTCGGTCAGCTTCGGGTACGATTACCGCGGGCGGCGCATTTCGGCTACGGACCAGAACAACAACACGACCGCTTACGCCTACGACGATGCCGACCGCCTGGTGTCGGTGACCGACGCGGCCGGCCACATTACCGCGTACAGTTACGACACCGAGGACAACCTGCTCAGCATCACTGACGCCAACACCCACACCACGTACTTCGCCTACGATGCCTACGGCCGGGTGACGCAGACCACCTTCCCCTCGACGCTCACTGAGGGCTACGGATACGACGCCGTGGGCAATCTGCTCAGCAAGACCGACCGCAAAGGCCAGACGATCCAGTACGTGTATGACGCGCTGAATCGGCTGACGCAGAAGACCTATCCCGATTCGACCGCAGTTGACTACGTCTATGATCTGGTGGGCAAGATCCAGCAGGTGAGCGACCCGACGGGCACGTATGGCTTCGCCTACGACAACATGGGACGGCTGATCGGCACCACAACGCAGTACTCGTTCGTGCCGGGGACGACATTCACGAACAGCTATACCTACGACGCGGCTTCGAACCGCGTGTCCTTCACCGCGCCAGACGGCAGCACGGCTGCGTACAATTACGATACGTTGAACCGGCTGAATACGCTGAACAGTTCGCTTACGGGGCAATTCACCTTCAGCTACGATGCCCTCAGCCGGCGCACGCAACTAGTGCGGCCCAACGGTGTAAATACCTCTTACCAGTACGACGCACTCTCGCGTCTGCTGGCAATCACGCACCAGGCCAGCGGCACGACAGTTGATGGCGCCGGCTATGCCTATGATTTCGCCGGCAACCGGACGGCAAAGGGCAACTTCCTGGACGGGTCCATGGAACAGTACACCTATGACCCGATTTACCAACTGACGCAGGTGACGCACAACAGCACCGTGAGCGAGACATACGCGTATGACGCTGTGGGCAATCGGTTGAGCTCGCTGACGGTCCCGTCGCTCACCTACAACGGTTCGAACGAGCTGCTTTCGACCTCCAGGTCGAGCTACACGTATGACAACAATGGCAATCTGGTCAGCAAGACCAATTCGAGCGGCACGACCGGATTCACCTGGGACTACGAGAACCGCCTCACTTCCGTCACCTTGCCGGGCTCGGGCGGAACGGTTACCTTCAAGTACGATCCTTTCGGCCGGCGGATCCAGAAAAACGGGCAGGCAGGCACGACCAATTACCTGTATGACGGGGCCAATGCTGTGACGGACGTGAACGCCAGTGGCGCGGTGGTGGCCAGCTACACCCAGGGCTCCGGTGTGGACGAGCCTTTGACTTCGGTCACTGCAGTCGGTACGGCATTCTTTGAGGCCGACGGGCTTGGATCGATCACTTCGCTAAGCGGAGCGAGTGGTGTCACGGACACCTATACGTATAAGCCGTTTGGCATCACGACTGCAACTGGAACGAACTCCAATCGGTTCCGCTTTACCGGCCGCGAGTGGGATCAGGAAACGGGTCTGTATTACTACCGCGCCAGATACTACGATCCCGCAACAGGACGCTTCCTGAGCGAAGATCCACTGGGGTTTGATGGAGGCGGTGCAAACTTCTATGCCTACGTTGGCAATCACCCTGTGGACTTTGTCGATCCACTTGGCCTGGCGAAGTCTGCCGCGCAATGTGCTGAAATTTTAAAACAAATCAAATTTCTGACTGGGCTGCTGGCGAAAGAGCTGGCGAAGTATGATCCCGTACTCGATGCCGCCGGTGGCCCAACCTGGAAGCGAGGCGGGCACTATATCGAAATGGGAAGCTACGTAACCGGGATTATGAACAACGCGGCCGACTACTATCAGAACTGCAGGAAGTGCGACGGCAACCCTGTCATACCGGGAGAAGTGTGGAAAACAGTCAAAGAATATCTAAAAGTCCCGAAACCCTATGTGCCTAGTGTTCCGATTCCAGACGAACTCGTAAATTGGTATGAGCCGTCCACCTGGGAGCAATTCAATAAGTTCATGAATCGTAATTTTGGAGGCGCTCCAGCGCAAGGCACGCAGCTTCCACCTTACTGGCAGCAGCTACTGAGATTTGCGCCAGCCGTCCCATAGGAAGATGTGGACCGCGCGGTTCAGTTGGAGGCCGATTCCGCATAAGGAACGGCACAAAACATGCAGCCCATGAAACGGTCATCTTCTAGACCATCCCACCCGAAGAGAATTCCGATGCCTAATCTGCAGGATGCAGTACTGCTAGGAGCATTGGCAGACGTTAAGCGCCTTGTTCGGAGCGGCGCTAGGGTCAACGACTCAGCGAAAGATGGTTTTACGCCCCTTATGCTTGCTGCACAGAGGGGCGATCCTAGGATAGCCGCATATCTGATTCAAGAGGGAGCTAACGTCAGTCTACGCAACGACGTTGGACAGACTGCATTGATGATAGCCGCCAAAGGGGGCCACAAGAAGATTATCGAGCAGCTGATTCAGGCCGGTGCTGATCCGCGTGCGGTAGACAACGAGAAGAGAAGTGCAATTGCCTGGGCAACTACTCAGGCCGATATTCCGGAAGTCGTTTCGCTGCTCGTTGCACTAGGCGCAGATTACAACGCTCGCGATATTCGAGGACTTACGCCACTTATGCGTGCGGCAATTCTTGGGTACGCACGTACCGTGGCCCTTCTGTTAACAGTAGGCGCCGACGAGAAGCTCAAGGTTCGCGGTAAGACGGCCTATGATATGGCTCGTGAAAAAGGTCACGAAGAAGTGTGCCAAACCATGCTCGCCGTCTTGGAGAACCGGCCAAAAGGTCACGTCTTGTGATGTGCGTTTCCAGCACCACGCCGCAGGATGAAGAGACGCACCTATATTGCTACCGCGCCAGATACTACGACCAGAACAGTGGCAGGTTCCTAAGTGAAGACCCGATTGGGTTGAACGGAGGATCAACTTCTACCGATACGTACTGAATCAACCGGTTAACAACTCCGATCCTTTCGGGCTGAAGTGCGTCACGAAGCTGATGCTGGTGACCGCGTATTGCTGGACGGGCCAGAAGACTGCGCTGTACGAAGATTTCCGGCTCCTCGTCCTCGCTCGATGCGGATTAACATCCGAGTCGGGATTTTCGCCGCCGCTGCCAGCTCTCTCCGGAGGGTCGGCACGTCGATGCGCATCCCGATCCGGGCCGCCCTCAAGACGCAGCTAAAACAAAAAAGTCTCAGGATAAGCTCTCAGACTTGGCATAGTGACGCGCCACCTCTGAGGCATACCGTCGTCCCACTCGCTCGCGATTCTCGGCCAACCATTCGCTTAGTCGAGTTTGACCTGTAGCGGGGCCTCTGGGCGCGAGCAGGTTACCCATCAACCCCTTGTACTCCTCCCAGGTCAGGACAACATCTCCAACCAACCAGCCTGTCAGAAGTGTGGAAACATACGCCAAGACCGTGGGCAAGTGAACCAGCCGTGCTGGGCGTCTCAGTTTCATAGCGATGAGTTTCACCAGTTCCTCAAACGTGAACGTCTCCGGTCCTACCGCATCGCGAACGATATTCCCCGACTCGTTCACGGCGTCAACGAGTAACCGGGCCATATCCTCGACGTAAATTGGGCGGATTGAGTACTGACCATCTCCAGGAATGCCGAACACAGGAAAGCGTCGGATAAACCAAGCGATGTTGTTAATGAGTATGTCTTCCGTTCCGAAGATGACGGTGGGGCGCAGTATCGCATACGAAAGGCCGGAGTCGATCACGGCCTGTTCCAGTTGTGCCTTCCCTTTGTAATAACCCAGAGGGGACTGGACAGATGGGTTGGCGATGCTGACGTGCACGATCCGTCTGACTCCTGCGTCTTTTGCAGCCGCGATCAACGTTCGAGTATTTTGAACGGCAGTCCCGAAGGTTGACTCTCCGCGCGGGAACCGCACCCAGTAGGTGTTGATCAGAGCGGATGCACCACGAAGGGTTTCTCTGAGTTGGTCGGGATGGTCGAAGTTGTACGGAAAGACCTCGACATTTTCGCCGAAAGGATTCTCTCGATTCGGGTGGTACGTCAGAGTGCGGATTCTGTATCCGCTATTGAGCAAGAGCCGCGTCGTGTACTTGCCGGTGTAGCTGAAAGCGCCAGTTATAGCAACAGACGCAGAAGATTCCTCCACCCTTACCTCTCGTCATCTCGCTGGGATAAACCCAAGAACGACTAAGCCCAGAACAGCCAAGAAGAGCAGACCATATTGACCGTAGTGGCCGGCTCGCGGTATTGCAAAAACAACATAAGCGTGACCGTAAGCAGGTTGCCGTTCGCGTCATACGTGTTAGTACTGACATTCCCGAGCGGGTCCATCATGGTCAGCACTTCGCCAAAGCTGTTGTATGTGTAAGACGTCGTGGCAGTGGCGGTCGCGTCTACCTGCACCGATTCGGACAACAAGTTGTTGTTCGAATCGTACGTATAGCGTGCTGGGCCCCCGTCATGTAGTCGGTTGATGGCCACGGAGCCGAAGCGCTATAACAAAAGCAGCCAAGGGGGTGGCCAAAACTGAAACCCACCCGAGCTGCCCCCCAGAAGCTAGCTTCAAAAGCAAAGCGGAACCTATTCCTGCCAGGGCCGCACCGGAAGTGATCCACGCCGATTCCACGAACGTCACAGTCTGCCTCAGCACTATGAAGTACAGCAGCAGCCCAATAACAACGGCGACGGGCCCACCAAACAATGCTGTGGACGTTTCCTCTACCCCAGAAGCGTGACCTTGCCAAAACGCGATTCCAGCCCCGACGAAAAAAAGCAACGCGGATACGGCCAGTACCTCAGCAGCCCGGACAAGGATTTTGGAACTTCCTCCGGCGTTCATTTTACGTTCAGACACTCCATCGTCGGATCGTTTGGGTTTGGATAAGTGACTTGGAGGCCAACTGTGAATACTGCTCCCGCCACAGCCCGTGTGAACCCCGTGAAGCCGTTCCAGTAGCCGGTGCGGTCCGTGGCGCGGCGATAGCAGTAGTGGTGTGCATCATTCATGGAGGCTCCGCTCTTAAGAGCGCAAAGCAAGCAACCCCTGACGATCTGGCCCCAAGGGCCATTTCCACCCCACCTATACATTCCGGCAGCATTGACCTTCATGTACGTTTGACATGGGCTATAGGGATTTGGCCCCGGATCATCGGCACTGATTGGGTTCGTATCTGCACAGCATTTGACGGCTTTATCGATTCCTGGCGAAGCCTGGCTGCAGGGGCAAGCTCCCTCCGGCGCAAAGCCGTGCGGGTCGATGTAGGTTGTGGGTTGGTTCAGCGCATAGGCATAGAAGTTGTTTCCGCCAAGGAACCTGACCGCGTCTTCGCTTGTGAACCGGCCGACGCTTGGATCGTAGTATCTGGCGCGGTAGTAGTACAGATGGGTCTCACTGTCCCACTCCCGACCGGTGTACCGGAAGGGGTTGGTGAGAGTGCCGGTCGAGGCGGTCGGGTTTCCGAAGGCGTCGTAGGTGTAGGTCGCGGATAACGTGCTTCCCGCGCTCAGCGAGGTGACGGAGCCCAAACCGTCGGCTTCGTAATAGCTGGTCGCGCCCGCGCGCCACATCGCCAGAGGCTCGTCGATCCCCGCGCCCTGGGCGTAGGCAGCCAGGGTGTTGCCCGCCGCATCCACTTCCGTCACGATGTTCGCGCCGTCGTAGAGGTAGTTCACGATTCCCGAGGCCGAGCTCTTCTGGATTCTTCTTCCGAACGGATCGTACTTGAAAGTAACCGTTCCCCCGCCGCCCGGCAAGGTGACGGAAGTGAGGCGGTTCTCGTAGTCCCAGGTGAAGCCGGTCGTCCCGTTTGAATCGGTCTTGCTGACCATATTTCCATTGTTGTCATACGCATACGTCGTACCTGGAAGCGATGTGAGCTGGTTCGAGATGTTGTACTGGTAAGGACTCAGCCCCAGCGACGAGAGCCGGTTGCCTACCGCATCGAAGGAATAGCTCTCGGTGGCGTTTCCTCCCTGGGACACCTGGGTGAGTTGGTAGACCGCATCGTACGCAAATACGCTGCTGGTGCTATTCAGATAATCGGTCTTTGACAGGCGATTCCCCGCATTGTCGTAGGTGTAGCTTGCCCCATCCAGCGTGGTTCCATTCGCTTGGTGAATGACAGACAGTAACCGCGAAAGTGAATCGTAGCCGTAGGAGGTGTTCACGCTGTTCGGACGGGTAAGCGAAGTCCTGCGATTCAAGGCGTCATAGCCAAAGCCAAACTGACCAGCAACTGAGCCAGTCAGCGTAGTGAGCCGGTTTAGCGTGTCATAGCCATACGACGTGCTTCCACCTGCCGGATCGCCAAATCCCGTGCGGTTCGAGGCTGCGTCATAACCGTAACTGTTCGTGAAGTTTCGTCCGGAAATGAAGGCATACTGCGTTGTCGTGCTGGTGAGTCGGCCCATCCGGTCGTAGCTGAAACCGTAGGTTCCGGTCGGATCAGTGACCTGCGTCAAGCGGCTGTCGTTGTCGTAGGTGTAGTTCACTGCAGTTGAATCCGGGTACAGCTTCTGCGTCAGCCGGTTCAGTGCATCGTAGGAATACTGAATCGTTTGGCCCTTGCGGTCGGTCTTGCTGAGCAAATTCCCTACGGCATCGTAGCTGTACGTTTCAACCAGTGTGGAAGGAAACGTTGTCTTGGTCACCCTGCCGTAAGCGTCGTAGCCAAAACCAGTTGCCCGTCCCAGAGCATCCGTGATGCCGGTCAGATTGTTTTCCGTATCGTATGCGTATTGCGTTATGCCCGGCGTCGGCGTTTGCGCGTCGGTCACACTGGTCAGCCGGTCGGCATCGTCATACGCATACTGCGTCACCCTGCCGTTGCCGTCCGTCACCGAAGTACGCCGCCCTCTGAGGTCATAGCCGAAAGATGTTGTCGTGGAGTTCGGGTACGTGATTTGCGTCAGCCGGTTCCGGCTGTCATATGCGAAGGTCGTGCGGTTGCTCATCGCATCGACCACGGCAGTCCGGTTTCCGCGAGCATCGTATTCGTAGCTTGTGACGTGGTTTTGCACATCCGTGACCGTCTGCACTAGTCCCGCCGCGGTATACGTGAGAGTCGTGGTGTGGTTTAGCGGGTCCGTGATCGTCAGCAGTTGACCCTTGCTGTCGTAAGTGAAAGCGGTTTGGCTGCCCGCCTGGGCGCCATCAGGTGATGGCGTGGTGGTGGAGAGGAGATTCCCCTTGCTGTCGTAAACGTTCGTCGTAACGTACCCGAGCGGGTCTGTCGCCGTCAGCACTTGACCGAAGCTGTTGTACGTGTACGTCCAAGTGACGTTCTGTCCATTGACCTGGGCAGTCCGGGTCAGAAGATTGCTATTCGCATCATACGTTGAGGTGGTCACGCGGTTCAGCGCATCGCTGCTCGAATTGCGATTGCCGCTCGCATCGTAGGCAAAGCTGCTGTTGCCACGCCCCCCGCAGCTCGCACATCCTGAGCCGGTAATGGATGTAATGACCCGCCGGTTGCCCTCTGTGTCGTAGCTGTAGGAGCTAAGATTCTCTTGAGAATCGGTCAGTTGGGTTACTCCAGTTGCCACGTAAGCAACGGAAACGTTGCCCACTCCGTTCGCCTGCTGCGAACTTAGCCCTCGCCGCGAGGCGTCGTACGTGTGCCCCTCAAGCAGTTTCCCATTCTGATCGGTGACAGAGGTGATGAGCGAGTTGGAATCGTAGTTGTAATTGATGGCCGATCCGTCAGCGTAGGAGGTAGACAATAAGCGTGCGGAGGAATCGTAGGCGTACGTTGCAATCACTCCCACTGAATCCTGAATGCTCTGCACCTGCCGCGTGCTTTGGTCGGGATAATTGAATATCAGGATTCTCCCCGCCGGATCGGTAACCTGCGAAATCCGATTCGATGCGTCGTACGTCACGGCAGTCGTGTTCCCGTTCCGGTCGATGATCCTGGTTAGATATCCCGCGCTCGTGAAAATCTTCTGCGTACCATCGTTCAGGCTCAGCGTATAAAGCGTGGTGCTGGAATCGAATGTCAGGCTTGCGTGCTGGTTCAGCGGAGCTTCGAGAATCCAGCCGTTGCCCACATAATTGAAGAGCCACGAGCTACCATCGGCACGCCAATACTTTGTGTGGTTAGGATCGATGTACTGCATGCGTTCTTCAAACGTGGAGCGCCAGCTATGGCCGAACATCCCCGTCAACTCGATATATGAGCTGCTCTGCCACATGCTGTTCCACGTTCGTTCCATAACGATGCCGCCTGCCAGCCCTGGCAGGCTGTAATCCTGCTGCGGAATCCAGGTATTGCCGTTCATCAGATTGATTGGATTCGAAGCTACGCCTTCACAGTCGGTACACCGCCCGAGTTCGTTATCTCCGGGCCACACGTAGAGGTTTGCGGTCGATGTGCCGTGCAGCGTGGCTGTGATTGTCACATCAGTCGGCTGCGAAACGCCGTTGACCGTAATCGGGAACGTTGCCGAACTCTGGCCGCTCCCAATGCTCACTGAACTCGGAATCTGGATCACTCCGCCAGGACTTGCGGACAAAGACACGCCAATCCCAGTTGTCGGAGCATTAAGGGTTACCGTGCCCGTAGCTTCATCAGACGTTCCCGACCTGAATACCGATGGATTTACAGATACGGTAGCCGTCAGCGGCTTGATGTCCAATTGAGCAGTGACCCCTGGATCATTGGAATACAGAGCATCCGCCGTAATGTTGACAGTAGACTCGTTGTTCCAGCTATGTGCGCTGAACGAAATAGTGTCTTCGCCATAGCATCCCGGCCCGTGAGGGTATTGGCTGCCAAACGCATTGCCATTCGTGCACGTGAATGTAATCCCGGCAACAACTCCCCATAACTCTGTGCTCGCGTTGCTCTTGCTGAACTTTGGTGTCCCGAGTACCGTCTGCAAGCTATCGCTCACGAGACTGCCGGGGGCAATCGTAAATGCAACGACACATGGGGGAGCGTTCGGGTCATTGCCGTTCGCGCATGGGCCGAAATAGCTGGAGCTTGTACCGGACACCCCGCCCAGAGTGACAGTGATTTGCCCAGATGGATTACTGGGCGGCATCACCGCGTTTATCTGACTGTCGATGTAGTTCACCAAACTAGCTGTAACCCCGCCGATAGTGACAGTTGGAGTCACTCCAGGCCAACTGAAGCCCGATCCATTTATTGCGAACTGTGTGCCCGCCAAAGCATGGCTGGGTGAGAATCCCGTGACTTGCGGATTTGGCAATGTGAACGTAAGTGTGTTTGTTTGTATTCCATTGACGGTCATTTGAACTTGCCCGGAGCGAGTCCCCGCAGCAACTTGTGCCGTCACCTGACTCGGGCTCCAGCTAACGATCTGCGGAGACACCCCGTTGAATGTGACTGTACTGCTTCCCTGGGCCCCCCCGAAATTAATGCCATTGATGGTGACCTGCGTTCCTATAATCCCGCTGCTTGGCGTCAGGCTGCTCAGGTAGGGGCCAGAACCGCTGGAAGGCGCGTTCACGCTCAGGTTGTCGAAGGTGGAGGTGTTTAAGCCCCCGCTCCAGCTCGATAGCGCAAGCCCAACGTAGACGCTGGCCGCCATAGTAATGCTGTGGCTGCCGAGGATCGTCCAACTTGTGCCATCAGCCGACGCATACGCCCAGAAGGTGTTTCCTCGTCGAATCAAGCGGCACCAGTAAGGGGTCGTTACACCCGGAATCGACCCTCCGCCTGCACCACCACTTCCGGTGCCAGCGCGATATTGGAAATTGACCCCATTGTTTTCGGGAGACACTTCGCAGAATACATGCGTTGAATTCGAGGTCAGCGTCTCTCGAATCATGATACCTGCCTTTGGCCACGCCCCTGTATCTTGCACGGAAGTAACACGCACAATAACGTCCGCGTCACCCGTCCAGGGTTGGTAGACAAAGTGGAATCCATCAGGGTTGTTCCAGATATCCGTGCTGTTGGCACGAACCGTCCAAGCTCCATTGCTGAAGGAAGCCGTCCCGGGCTGATAGTTCGTGCCGATGTCCACCTGACTCCAAGGGGATGGTGTGGGGTTAGGTGAAACGGCAACATTGTCCAGAGTCGAAGTGCAAATCAGGTTGCTATTGTTGCTACTGACTGCAAGACCGATGTAGGCAATGCTCGCCATGTTCACGGTTGCGCTTCCAACTTGTACCCATGTGGTTCCGTCGCTTGAGGCGTAGCCGGTGAAGTTGTTACCACTTCGGACCAGCTTCACCCAATACGGAGCCGCACCCGTAACCGGCGCAAGATTATTGCTGCTCCCCCCTGTTGCTGAACGATACTGGAGAAACGCCCCGTTTACTGGACTCAGAGCCGTGAACACGTTCGCAGAATTGGCAGCAAGGGATTCGCGGATCATTACGCCAGATTTAGCCCAGGCGTCCGTGTTCTGGATGGCGCTTACGCGGGCTACGATCTCGGCATCGCCACTGACCTGTTGATAAACGAAATGGAACTTAGTATCGGTGGAATTCCAAACTACTCCAGACCCGGAGACCATGAACATGCCGTTGATGGAGTCAGCTGCTCCTGTCCATATGCCGCTGCCGATGTCCTGCTGCACCCAGGGGCTTGGAGGTCCTGCCAGCGGTGTCACGCTGACGTTATCAAAAGTGGACGTATTCACCAGTGTGTTGTCGTTAGCGCTCACCGCCAAACCGACATAGATCGTGCTCGACATCCCGATACTTGTGGTACTCACGACATTCCAGTTGATCCCGTCTGCGGAAGAGAAGCCGGTGAAGTTGTTGCCGACGCGTATGAGCTTTACCCAGTAGGGCGCAACCGAAATGCCCGTAGCTGCTGTGGCAGTTGGACCTCCATTTCCGCTGCGATACTGAAGCCCGCCTGCACCGTTTGTAGGCGTGATCAACATGTACGCATTCGGGGAGCCCGCGTTCAGATACGAGCGAATCATTACACCGGCCTTCGCATATTGGTTCGTGTTCTGAACGCTCAAGACCCTGGCGATAATCTGCACGTCTCCCGACGCCGCTTGGTATACAAAATGGAACGTGCTGTCGGAATAGCCCCAAACGACACCCGAGCCGCTGACCGTAAATGTCCCGGAGCTGTAGCTCGCCGAACCGGCGAGACCGCCGGTCCCGATGTCCGTATCGGACCAAGGCGAGGGAAGGCCCTGAGCGACTGCTAGAAGGCCGGAAAGGCTAAAAAGCACAACAAGAAGACGCCCAAGTGGACGAGAACGCATGCTTCACCTCTCAGTCATCAGAGCCACGTGGAGGGCCTTATACCCTGTCAAGAATGGGAATGCACCCGTCCAAAATGACCTCAGTTCTGAAGTCGCGGTTGGAGACTAGGGAGTTACAATCGCCGTGTCAAGGAGTTGCAGTTGCTTGTTCT
>Ga0335070_10008701_pt1 | contig 11904 bp, 11 predicted proteins | sample Lox_Sample_13_FD_206722 | JGI IMG/M metagenome (GOLD analysis project Ga0335070, IMG submission 206722) | Soil microbial communities from Loxahatchee National Wildlife Refuge, Florida, United States - Lox_Sample_1.3 | ecosystem: Environmental > Terrestrial > Soil > Wetlands | place: USA...
TCGTCCGCGTGCCCGCGCTCGAGGAGATGGAGGTGATCCGGCTGATCAACGGGCCGGAGGCGTTCACGCCGGACGGCGAGTTCATCCTCGGCCCGACGGAGGTACGGGGCCTCTGGACGGCGGCCGGCTTCTGCGCGCACGGCCTGGCCGGCGCCGGCGGCATGGGCCGGCTCGTCGCCGAGTGGATCGTCGAGGGGACGCCGTCGCTCGACACGTGGGAGATGGACTCGCGCCGCTTCGGCCGCCAGTACCGGTCGCGCTCGTACACGCTCGCCCGCACGCTCGAGGTCTACGAGACGTACTACGACGTCAAGTACCCCGGCCACGAGCGGCAGGCGGGACGGCCGCTCCGTCTCTCGCCGACGTACCCGCGGCTCGCCGAGCTCGGGGCGGCGTTCGGCGAGAAGTCGGGCTGGGAGCGGCCGAACTGGTTCGAGCCGAACGCCGCCCGCGGCGACGAGTCGCTGCGCCCGCGCGGCTGGGCGGGCCGGCTCTGGTCGCCGGCGATCGGCGCCGAGCACGTCGCCTGCCGCGAGACGGCGGCGCTGTTCGACGAGACGTCGTTCTCGAAGATCGAGGTCTCCGGTGACGGTGCGGCGGACTTCCTCGAGCGGCTCTGCGCCAACCGGGTGGTGCGCGACGTGGGCGCGATCACGTACACGTCGATGCTCAACGCGCGCGGCGGCATCGAATGCGACTTCACCGTCACGCGCACCGCGGAGGACCGCTTCCTGATCGTCACCGGCACCGCCTTCGGCCGCCACGACCTCGCCTGGATCCGCCAGCACGCGGACGGAGGCGTCGCCGTCGACGACGTGACCTCGGCGCACGCCTGTCTCGGTCTCTGGGGGCCGAAGGCGCGCGAGATCCTGCAGCCGCTGACGGAGACGCTGCTCGACTTCCCGTACATGCGTGCGCGCGAGCTCGCCGTCGGCTCGGTGCCGTGCCTCGCGCTGCGCGTCACGTACGTCGGCGAGCTCGGCTGGGAGCTCTACTGCCCGATGGAGTTCGGGCTCGCGCTCTGGAATGCGATCTGGGAGTCGGGCCGCGGCCACGGGCTTGTCGCCGGCGGCTACAAGGCGATCGACGCACTGCGCCTGGAGAAGGGCTACCGCGTCTGGGGCGCGGACATCACGCCGGACGACACGCCGTACGAGGCGGGGCTCGGCTTCGCGGTCAAGCTCGACAAGGGCGACTTCAGCGGCCGCGATGCCCTGCTGGCGGCGACGGAGCCGGAGCGGCGGCTGTGCTGCCTCGCGCTTGCCGATCCCCGCGCGGTCGCGCTCGGCTCCGAGCCGGTGCGCGTCGAGGGCCGGCCGGTCGGGCGCGTCACGAGCGGCGGCTACGGGTACACGGTGCAGCGCTCGATCGCGTACGCGTACCTGCCGGCGGAGCATTCGCGTCCCGGTCAGCAGGTCGACGTGGAGATCTTCGGCGAGTGGGTCGGCGGCGAGGTGACGACCGAGCCGCTCTACGATCCGCGGGGCGAGAGGCTGCGCAGGTGATCCGGGAGGTCGTCGAACGCGTCTGGCCGGTCGGCATCGAGTCGATCGAGTCGATCGGCGAGGGGATTACGAACCACAACTTCAAGGTCGTGGTCGGCGGCGTCGCCTTCGTCGTGCGGATCGCCGGCCAGGACACCGATCTGCTCGGGATCGACCGCCGGGCCGAGCTCGACGCGTCGCTCGCGGCGGCCGAGCTCGGGATCGGCCCCGAGGTGGTCGCCTTCCTCGAGCCCGAGGGGTACCTCGTCACCCGCTTCGTCGAGGGCGAAGTCGGGCGCTTCGAGGTGGCGGAGGCGGCGGCGCTGCTGCGCCGCTTCCACGAGGGCCGGGGGATCGCAGGCCGCTTCGACTCGTTCCGGGTCGTCGAGGGCTATGCGCGGATCGCTTCGGCGCGGGGGGTGACGCTGCCGCCGGCGTACGAGCGCGCCCGCGAGCTCGCCGCCCGGATCGAGGCCCGCCGGGGCCGGTACACGCCGCGGCCCTGCCACGACGACCTGCTCGCGGCGAACTTCGTCCACGACGGCGAGCAGCTGCGGATCGTCGACTGGGAGTACGCGGGCATGGGCGACCCGGCCTTCGACCTGGCGAACTTCGCCGTGAACAACGGCCTCGACGAGGACGGCGACCGGGCGCTGCTCGAGGCCTACGGCGGCGGCTGCGACCTCGACGTCCACGTCCTCATGCGCTTCATGTCCGACCTCCGCGAGGCGACCTGGGCCCTTGTCCAGCAGGCCGTCTCCCAGCTCGAGTTCGACTTCGTCGTCTACGGCGAGGAGCATTTCGAGCGACTGGAGCGCACCTCCGCGGAGCCGCGCTTCCGCCGTGCGATTTCATAGGAGTCCGTTTCTTCGTTTGACAACGAGCCGGCCTCCGTGGCTAGATCGCGTGACCCAACGACCCCGGAAGGAGCCCATGGTGGACATCCATGACGAGACGGCCGCCGAGAGGGCGCGCGACGAGGCGGATCTAGCCCGGTTCGGCTACAAGCAGGAGCTGCGACGGTCGCTCGGCGTCTTCAGCTCGTTCGCCGTCGCCTTCAGCTACATCTCGCCGTCCACCGGCATCTTCACGCTGTTCGCGCTCGGCCTCACCACGATCGGCGGCGTCTTCATCTGGAGCTGGCCGATCGTCGCGATCGGGCAGTTCATGATCGCGCTCGGCTTCGCCGAGCTGTCGAGCCACTATCCGCTTGCGGGCTCGGTCTTCCAGTGGACGAAGTACCTTGCGGGGAAGACGTACTCGTGGTTCGCGGGCTGGATCTACCTCTTTGCCGGCATCCTCACCGTCACGGCGGTCTGCGTGACACTGCCGCTCGCGCTGATCCCGGCCTTCAACCTCATGGGCTGGAACATCCATAACACGCTGCACAACCAGCGCTGGATGGCGATCATCACGCTCGTCCTCATCACGGTGCTGAACATCTTCGGTGTGAAGCTCGTCGCACTCGTGAACAACACGGGCGTGCTGTTCGAGATCCTCGGCATGGTCGTGTTCGCGTTCGTGCTCGCGCTCTTCCACCACCACCAGTCCGGCGCCGTGATCTTCCACACGGGCGGCACGAGCCTCACGACCGGCACCTTCCTCGTTGCGATGTTCATGTCGCTGTTCGTGATCTACGGCTTCGACACGGCCGGGACGCTCGCCGAGGAGACGCGCGACCCGCGACGTGAGGCGCCGAAGGCGATCCTCGGCTCGATCGCGGGCGCGTTCGTGATCGGCGGGATCTTTCTCTTCTGCATGCTGCTCGGCATTCGCGACTTGCCGGCGGCGATCAAGGGCGGCTTCGGTCCCGCGCAGATCATCGAGTCGAACTTCGGCTCGGCGTTCTCGGCCGCCTTCCTGATGGTCGTGTCGGCGGCGATCTTCGTCTGCTGCCTGTCGATCCAGACCTCGACGATCCGCCTCTGCTTCGGCATGGCCCGCGACGACCGGCTGCCCGGCTCGCGCTGGCTCGCGAAGGTGCACCATCAGCTGCACACCCCGATCGTCTCGTGCATCGCGATCGGCGTGCTCGCGTTCATCCCGATGCTCCAGTACGCGGGTGCCGGGATCATCGCGATCGCAGCGACCGGGATGATCTACCTCTCGTACTTCATCGGCAACGCGGCGCTCCTGCGGGCCCGCCTACGCGGCTGGCCGAAGACGAAGGCGCCGTTCAGCCTCGGACGCTGGGGCCTGCCGGTGAACCTGCTCGGCCTCGCCTGGGGCGGCGGCATGCTGATCAACTTCGCGTGGCCGCGCGTCGCGACCAACCCGAAGCCGAACCAGCTGCCGGGGACGCTCGACTTCGGCTGGCACTGGCTCAACGACCAGCCCGTGCTCTGGACGACGCTGATCGTGATCGTGCTCGTCGGAGGCGCGTACTACGGACTCGTGCAGCGCACGAAGCCGTCGCACATGGAGGCGCCGGAGGGCGAGGTCTTCGCGGAGGAGGTCGCGCCCGAGCAGTCGGCGCCCGCGGGCGCATAAGAGGCTCTCACATAATGACGTTCGTCGACCGGGTGCGATCGTGCCGCCGAGCGCGGCCGGGCGGCACAATCGCTCATTGTGCGAGAGCCTCTAGGGCCGCAGGGAACGAGTGGTGGGGCCTGCGCGGGCCCCACCAGCTCGCGCGTCAGAAGCGGAGCGCGACTCCGTGCGGCAGGACGAGCACGGGGCAGCGGACCATCTCGATCAGGTACAGCGCCGCCGCGCTGAGGGTGACCCGACCGGCGGCGCCGCCGGGCTTCGACCCGACGACGAGGAGACCGGCCGTCTCACCGGCGCGCGGGACGACGGTCGCGCCGAGTGCGGCGGCGAGCGAGGCGGCCGTCTCCCTCGGGCCCGGGTCGCCATCCTCGCCCACGGCTGTGATCGTCTCGATGGCCAGGTCGGTGCGGTCGCGGAAGCCGGCCGGAGCGATCGCGATCGCGATCGGGCCGCCCTCGAGCAGGTGCTGCGCGGAGGAGCCGGGCTGGACGTGCCCGGGCGCGGTGCGGTACTCCGAGCCGAAGACGATCAGGTCCGCGCCGTCGCGCTCGGCGAGGTCGCGGAGCCCCTCGGGGGTGGAGCCGCTCAGCACGACGTGGCAGGGGACGTCTGGCTCGCCGAGCCATTCGGCTCCGGTGGCGAGCAGCTCCTCGGCCTCGTGCTGGGCGAGCCTCTCGCGCCCGGGCTCCGGCTCCAGCGCGTGGCGGACATAGGCGAGCGCGAGCGAGCCTCCCGCCAGGGCCAGGAGCCGCCCGAGCGCGAGCGCGTCGGTGTCGTTCTCGGTGGCGTCGTACGAGACGATGATCTTCGCAGTCACGACTCCTCGTCAGCTCCCCGCCGCGGGCGCGGGTGTCGGCGGCGGCGCGGCGACGGCCATGGTCCCGACGTAGCCGAGCGAGGGGACGTCGGAGGGGTAGACCTCGTGGCCGTGGACCGCGATGTCGCCCGTCTCCATGTCCTTCTCGCTCATGCGGAGCGGGACGACGAGGGCGACGAGCTTGAGCAGGATGAACGTGCCGATCGCGGAGAAGACGATCACCCACAGGCCGGCGTAGAGCTGCATCTTGAGCTGGTGCAGGCTGCCGACCGCAGAGATGCTCGCCGTTCCCTTCTGGCCGAGGTAGAGGATCATGTTCGAGTCCGCGAAGAGGCCGACGAGCAGGCCGCCCGCGAGGCCCGCGAAGCCGTGCGTGTAGACGACGCCGAGCGTATCGTCGACGACGCGGAACGGCCAGACGCGGCTCAGGTAGTTGTAGGCGAGGTAAACGACGCACGCGCCGATCGCGCCGATCGCCATCGCGCCGTAGCCGTTGACGAAGCCGGCGGCAGGCGTGATCGCGACGAGGCCGACGATCATGCCGTTGACGCTCCCGATCAGGGACGGCTTGCGGCCCGTCATGTAGTCGAGGACGACCCAGACGAGGAAGGCGACCGCCGTCGCGAGGTTCGTATTGAGCACGGCGGCGGCTGCGTCGGCGCTCGAGTAGTACGGGTCGCCGCCGTTGAAGCCGTTCCAGCCGAGCCAGAGCAGCCCGGCGCCCGCGGCGACCATCAGGAGGTTGTTCGGCGCGTCGATCTCGCGGTCGCGTGCGAGGCGCGGCCCGATCACCGCCGCGGCGACGAAGCCGGAGACGCCGGCGGCGAGATGGATGACGTAGCCGCCGCTGAAGTCCCACACGCCCTTCGCGGCCCAGTAGCCGCCGCCCCAGATCAGGAACGCGTTGACGACGTAGATGCAGGTCGTCCAGAGCGGGACGAAGATGAGCCATGCCTTGAAGTTGACCCGGCCGAGCACCGACCCGAGCATGAGGATCGGCGTGATCGCCGCGAAGACGAACTGGAAGTAGACGAGCGTCGAGTGCGGGAAGTGCCACGGCGGCCCGGCGGTGATCGAGGGGATCGTCGCCTGTCCCTGCTCCTTCGCGTGGTCGAGGACAGGGCCCGGCTGGCCGACGAAGCTGCCGAAGAAGTGCCCGAGGTCGGAGCCGCCGCCGCTCGACAGGCCGTGCCAGGGGTTGCCGAAGCCCATGTCGAACGCCCACAGGACCCAGGCGACGAGGACGAGCGCGAAGGCGGAGAACGACAGCATCATGCTGTTCACCGACCAGCGCTTCTGCATCACGCCGCCGTAGAGGACGACGAGGCCCGGCACGCTCATCAGGCCGACGAGCGTCGCCGCGGTCAGCTGCCAGGCGTTGTCGCCCGGATTCAGCCAGGAAGGGTATGGAGCCCACGCAGCCGCTAGCAACAGATCCACTCCTCTCGGACGTCGGAAGCACCGAGCCGCCGGCGTCGGCGGCGAAGCACGAGGCGTCGACAACGAAAAAGACGCCCCAGGTCTCGAAGACCCGGAGGCGTCGTCGCCTGCGCTTCCGCCGTCCTCGACGGGAGCCGCACGAACCTATCGGACCGGTCGGAGGTGCGTCAAACCCGAGGCTCCGTACAATCGCGGCGTGCCGGTCGAGGGACAGTGGCAGCGTGCGGGCACGCCGCTGAGCCGGCGGGACAAGCGGCTGCTCGCCGCGGCCGCCGCGATCGCGGCGACTGTCGTGGCGGCCGCGGGAGCCGTGTACGCCGCCCATCCGTCCGGCCGCTCCGACGCCGGCTGCGTCGTCGTCAGGCTGCCGTCGACGATGGGCGGAGCCGAGGTGCGCAACTGCGGCGCCGCCGCGCACACGTTCTGCCGCCTTCGGGGCAAGGCCGACGCGACGGTCGCCGCTGCCTGCCGCCGGGCGGGCTTCGCAACCGACCTCCGCTAAGAGGCTCTCACACAATGAGCGATTGTGCCGCCCGGCCGCGCTTGGCGGCACGCTGCTGTGTCCTCGGTCGGCCCGATAGTGCAACTATCGGGCCTCCCTGCGTCCTTGCAGCGCACTCGCCGATCGCACCCGGTCGACGAACGTCATTATGTGAGAGCCTCTAGGCGAACGTCTCGATGATCGCCTCGGCGATCACGCGCATGGGACGGCCGGAGGACTGGCTCGCCTTGCGCAGGCGCGCGAACGCGGCCTCCTCGGTGAGGGACTGCTTCGCCATCAGGATCCCCTTCGCCCGCTCGATCGCCTTGCGCGCCGCGAGTGCGTCGGCGAGCGTGTCCACCTGCTCGCGCACGGCCGTCAGCTCGCCGAAGCGCGCGCGGGCGGTCGCGATCGCGGGCAGCAGGTCCTCCTCGCGGAACGGCTTCGCGAGGTAGCCGAACACGCCCGCCTCGGCAGCGCGGGCGACGAGGCTCGCCTCGGTGTACGCGCTGACGATCACGATCGGGATCGGCCGCTCGTCGAGGATCCTGCGTGCCGTCTCGATCCCGTCCAGCTTCGGCATCTTCACGTCGAGAACGGCGAGGTCCGGCTGCTCCGTCCGCGCGAGCTCGACCGCCTCCTCGCCGTCGCCGGCCTCGGCGCAGACCTCGAAGCCCGCGGTCTCGAGCATCCCGCGCAGGTCGAGGCGGATCAGCGTCTCGTCCTCGCCGACGAGCACCCTCATCTCCCGGCCATCCGGATGTCGAGCGATCCGTCCTCGTGGCGGCGGACGCGCAGCGGCCACGTGTGCCCGCTCTGCGACGGCAGCTCGAGCTCGAGCGCACGCGGCGGCTCGGCGCCGAGCGTCCGCCGGGCCGCCAGCAGCTCGGCGTGCCGGGCCGTCGCGGCCCGGATCGCGGGGACGACGTCGCTCTCGCGGAACGGCTTGACGAGGTACGCGAACACGCCGGCGGCGACCGCCTTCTCGACATTGCCGCGATCGCTGAAGGCGGTCAGCATCACGATCGGGATCGGACGCTCCGCGCAGATGCGGCGCGCGGCCTCGATCCCGTCGAGCTTCGGCATGCGCAGGTCGAGCACGGCGACGTCGGGCTCGGTCGCGCGCGCGAGCGCCACCGCCTCCTCGCCGTCGCGCGCCTCGGCACAGACCGTCATCCCGTGCCGCTCGAGCAGGCTGCGCAGGTCGAGCCGGATGATCGTCTCGTCCTCGGCGATCAGCACGTTCACGCGCACCTCCTTCCCGAACCAACAAAAAAAGCCCCCACGAGCTCAGGCTCGTGAAGGCGGCTTCGCCTCACGCGACCGCATCGGTTGCGGCCGCAGGAAGCACGCTAGCAGATGGCCCCCGGCGGCAGCCGCGATGGGCATGCTGTACCGGATGGCCTCGCCTACCGCGGCTCGAGCGGTGATGTTCCTTGCGCTCGTCGTGCTCGCAGCGGCGTGTGCGGGATGTGGCGGCAGCGGCCGACCGAAGACGCTGCTCGCTCCCCGCGGAACGGTCGTCGCGCTCGCCTTGCGGGGATCCGACGTGGCCTGGCTAGCCGGCCGGGGCGTCGCCGGGTGCGACCTCTCGCTCTGGCTCGAGCGTTCGAAGACGGTCGAGCGGTTGCGGCTGCCGTCCCACGTCGCGCATACGAATGCGGGGACGTGCTTCGATTTCACGTCGACCGACAGCGCGACGCTGGCGCTCGCCGGCGGGTACGTCGGCTGGTCCGTGGACGACGAGGGCGGCGACTCCGGCGTGGTCACGGAGGGAGCGTCTTCAGCTCGCCCGTCGCGTGCGGCGACCTTCGCCGTCGAGCTCACCGACGGCCCCGGCAACTACCCGGAGGTGGGGACGCTCCTGGGCGGAGTTACGGCGACCGACGACGCGGTGTTGTGGGGGACGGCTCGCCGGCTCCTGCGACGTCTGTCGTTCAGGGGCCGCGTCGAGGCAACCAGGACGAAGCTCGTCCTGTGGAACGACCGCCGCTTGCTCGTTGTCGACCCGCGCAGCGGGCAGCGCCGCACCATCGTGACCTTCGCGGCTCCGCCGAGCTCTGGAACCGGGTTCTACTGGTCGGTCACAGCGGTCGCCGCGGACGGCAACCGTCTCGCCTGGGCGCAGACGACGAATCTCGGCGTGAGCATTGTCCGGACGGTCAGAGTGGCCTGAGAAGACGAATGCGTCTCCTGCAGCGTGCGAGTTTTCGCGTAGGGTTTCGCGGATGCCTATTCCGACCGAGCCGATCGGGAGCATTCCCAGGCCCTCCTCGCTGATCGAGGGCATGCAGGCCGCGGCCGAGGGTCGCATCGGCGGCGATGCGCTGGAGGCTCTCTACGCAGATGCCGTGCGGGAGACGATCGAGAGCTTCGAGGCGACCGGATCTCCGGTGATCAGCGACGGGGAGCAGCGGAAGCCGAGCTTCGCGACGTACCCGATCCACGGTCTCGAGGGACTCGCGCCGGACGGCGTCGTGATCCCGTTCGCGGACGGGCACACGCGGCAGCTGCCGCGGCTGACGCGAGGGCCGTTCCGCTATCAGACGTACGCCGCCGGGTACCTCGCCGAAGCGCAGCGCATCGCGACGCGGCCGCTCAAGCAAGCCGTGATCTCAGCGTCTGCACTGAGCCTTCTCTACCCCCAGGAGGGCATCGACGGCTACTCACGCGACGAGTTCCTCTCCGATCTGTTGCGCGAGGCCGAAACCGACATCAGGCGCTCGCTCGACCTCGGCGCGCACTGCGTCCAGGTCGACTTCACCGAGGCGAGGCTGTCGTTGAAGCTCGACCCATCGGGTGGGCTGCTGCGCCAGTTCGTCGAGCTGAACAACGATGTTCTGCGCCGCTTCTCGGGCGACGATCGTCGCAGGATCGGCGTCCACACCTGCCCGGGCGGGGACAAGGACTCGACGCACAGTGCTGACGTCGACTATGCCGACCTCCTGCCGACCCTGTTCGAGCTGCACGCGGGGAGCTTCTTCGTCGAGCTCGCGGGCGAGCAGGATCGCCGCAGGGTGCTGGACACGATCAGACAGAACCTGCGGCCGGGGCAGCGAGTCTTCGTCGGCGTGACCGACCCGATCGACCCGAGGGTGGAGACCGCGAAGGAGGTTCGCGATCGAGTTCTCGAGGCGGCGGAGTTCATCGCGCTCGACCAGCTCGGCACCACGGACGACTGCGGATTCGCCCCGTTCGGCGACGACACGTCGACCGCGCGGGAGACCGCGTTCGCGAAGATCCGCGCGCGCGTCGAGGGCACCGAGATCGCCGCCCGCGAGCTCGGCGCCTAGGCGCTCCGCCTGGTCGGCAATGCCCCCAGCGGGATTCGAACCCGCGCTACGGCCTTGAAAGGGCCGCGACCTGGACCGCTAGTCGATGGGGGCGGGGAAGGCCAGGATACCCGCCTCGTGGGTCAGGAGATGAGGGGCGGGAAAACGCCGCGAACGGTGGACAGATACCCGGTGCCGGGCAGGTCGAACGACCGACCACAGGCTGGATGCAGACGGGTGGACCGATTCCCGGTCGAGCGGCGGATTGTGATCCCTACGATCCCTACGGGTGGTGTCCGCGGCTGACCGTGAGAGCAATCGGGGCGCCGGATGCGAGAACGGTGCCACGCGGCGGGCTTTGGCTGAACACGCGACCGGCGTAAAAGACGTTCGAGTAGACCTTGCGCACGGCCCCGACGGTGCAGTGCGCCTTGCGGATGGCAGCCTTCCCGGCGGCGAGCCCGAGGCCGAAGACGTTCGGCACCTTGCAAACGCCGCCGCCTGTCGCGGGTCCGCTGGTCGTAAACGTGAGTGTGGCCTGCCCGGTGCCGATGGTGACAGTGGCAGTTCCGGCTGCCGGCGCGCTCGACGAGATAACGCTCGTCGTGCCCCCACCGCCGGCGGTGGGGGTGAGCGTGATTCCGGTCACAGCGTACCCGGTCGGCACGTTCTCGATCACGGTCACCCCTACACCCAGAGGGTAGAAAACCCTCGACGCGCATGCCCCCACGGGGACGTTGAACGTCAGCGTTCCGCCCGCGGATGCCGCCGCCGCGGCGGTATACACGAACGTCCCCGCGACAGGGCGCACGGTGCTCGAAGCGCTGCAAATCGTCAGAAGTCCACTGTCAGCACGCCGGGCGTCGGCCGCCGTCGCAAGCAGCGAAGCCACGAGCCCAACGAGCAGGATCTTCCAGATCGCCGACGACCTCACCATCCCTCCCATGAGTCGCACCTAGCCTCCCGGAGCGTTCTGCTCAGAAACCGCCGCCTGCGTCCGTCACGTTGAGGCTCGACACGTTGAAGGCGACGAGCTGAACATCCGTCACGGATGCGCTGCCGCCGCTCGACGTCGAGCAGTCGAGAGCGACCGGCGTGGTCTCGCTGAACGTCTGCGTGGCGAGGAGCGCGAGGCCGCGAAGCCCCGTGTCGGCGTCGAGCGTGGTCGTGTCGAGCGTCACGTCACCCGCCGAGCTGTGACCGACGATGCTGCACTGGAGCGTCGTCGAGCTGTCCGCGGAGAATCCAGCCTTCGCCATGATCACCCAGCTGCCGTCCGGGACGTTGATCGACACGGGCTCGGCGCCGGAGTCACCGACGGCCGTGATGCCGCCGTTCCGGCCGGCATAGGCGGCGGGGTCGCTGCCGCCGCCCGACCCGGGAGGCCCGGCAGGCCCCTGAGGCCCGGTGGCGCCGGTATCGCCGGTGTCGCCCTTCGGTCCCTGCTCACCCTGCGGCCCGGTGTCGCCGGTGTCGCCCTTCGGGCCCGGCGCACCTTGCGGTCCGGAGTCGCCCTGTGGTCCTGCCGGCCCCGTCGGCCCCGTCGGCCCAGCCGGCCCGGTCGGTCCTGCAGCTCCGGTTGCGCCTGTCGGTCCTGCGGGCCCGTCGGGTCCCGCTGGGCCCGTTTCGCCTGCAGGCCCGGTTGCGCCTGTTGGTCCCGCCTCTCCGGTCGCGCCTGTCGGTCGTGCGGGCCCGTCGGGTCCCGCTGGGCCCGTTTCGCCTGCCGGGCCGCTGGCGCCTGTCGGTCCCGCGGGCCCGGTTGCGCCTGCCGGCCCGGAGGCGCCCGTGGGCCCGGTTGAGCCGGTGGCGCCGGTGGCGCCTGTCGGCCCTGTCGGCCCGGTCGGCCCGGTCGGCCCGGTCGGCCCGGTGGTGCCTCTGGGCCCGGTGGCACCAGCCGGCCCGGTCGGACCGGTGGTCCCG
>Ga0335070_10008702_pt1 | contig 11904 bp, 12 predicted proteins | sample Lox_Sample_13_FD_206722 | JGI IMG/M metagenome (GOLD analysis project Ga0335070, IMG submission 206722) | Soil microbial communities from Loxahatchee National Wildlife Refuge, Florida, United States - Lox_Sample_1.3 | ecosystem: Environmental > Terrestrial > Soil > Wetlands | place: USA...
ATAGCGGTTCTTGTTTTTTTTTATCCTGGCTGTGTAAGGTTCAGGGACAACCTCACAGAAACCATATTGCCAGCTTGTCCAGGTCCTGGATATCGAAGCAGCCAATTATGGTTTAGCTGTACTCCGCTCTTTCACCAGATAGCAACAGAGCGGAGGTTGAAACTGAAAATCGAATAACCCAACACAGGCATTACTTTGGAGCGACCCGCCAATCGCCAATCCGTGTTATGTGGCTGGTTTGTTTTGGGTTGCCTCGCTCCAATGGTTGATTTTGTGATTCATGCTGTAAAACCCTTTCCTTGAAGGAGGTGATGGCTGCTCAACCGAATCTCACCGTTCAGAAATCGATTTAAGCTCAACCAATGTTTTTTTCTACCATACCAGAAACAGAAGGAGAATAGTAACCATGTTAGGGCCAATCATTGGAGAAATCTTCGGGACCTTCATCCTGATCCTCTTGGGTGATGGTGTCGTGGCGAATGTAGGTCTGGCGCCTCGCCTGGCCTCCACCGCGTACAACTGGAATACGATCACCATAGGCTGGGCGTTCGCGGTGATCGTCGCCGTTTACGTCTCGGCGGGTGTATCCGGCGCCCACCTTAACCCGGCTGTGACCATCGCCTTGGCTGCAAAGCGTGGTTTCGCGTGGGGGAAGGTGGTCCCATACATCATCGCTCAGTGGGTCGGCGCATTCCTGGGCGCTCTCGGCGTTTACCTGACCTACGGTGATGGCCTGCGCGCGGCTGGCGTGCCCAATGTGTGGTGCACCGGTCCTGGTTCTGTTTTCGGGCAGGCTTTCTGGGGTGGCGCGACCACCGCAGCTTCGGCTGGCGGCTACACCCCAACCGGAGCGATCCTCACCGAAATTTTTGGTACCGCTGTGCTCCTCTGGGGCATCCTGGCCAGCGGCGATTCACGGAATACCGGGCTCATCAATAACATAGGCCCGTTCCTGGTGGGCGGCACGGTCCTGGCAGTTGGCCTATCCCTGGGCGGCCCCTCGGGATATGCAATCAACCCGGCGCGTGATTTCGGCCCGCGCGTATTCGGCACACTGGTCGGCACCCAGGGTCTCTTCAATGGGATCTACTGGATCATCCCAATCATCGGACCCATTGTCGGTGGACTGCTTGGAGCCTTCACCTACGACTGGTTCGTCACTGCATTCCTGCCCGCCAAGAAATAATCCTGATCGAAAAAACCTCACAGTTTAATTTCGTGTATTGAGAAGGATGAACGTCTTGTGGAGGCAATGGAATGAAAAAGCTTATCAATTCGCCTGAAAACGTAGTCCGTGAAGAGTTGGAAGGCATCGCCCTTGCCCATCCCGATATGGTGAAAGTGCATTATGACCCGAACTATATCTACCGGGTGGATGCTCCTGTTCGGGGGAAGGTAGCCCTGATCTCTGGAGGCGGCTCCGGCCATGAGCCAATGCACGGTGGTTTTGTCGGCATGGGGATGTTGGACGCTGCCTGCCCGGGAGCTGTCTTTACCTCGCCCACTCCGGATCAGATGCTGGAAGCGACCAAGGCGGTGAGCAGCGGCGCTGGCGTCGTGCACATTGTCAAGAACTACACCGGAGATATCATGAACTTCGAGATGGCCGCGGACCTGGCGCGCGCGGAAGGGATCGATATCGAAAGTGTGGTGATCGACGACGATGTGGCCGTCAAGGACAGCCTGTACACTGCCGGACGAAGAGGGGTGGGATCAACCGTGCTGGCTGAGAAGCTGGCTGGCGCAGCCGCCGAACAACACCGCTCGCTCAAAGAGGTCGCCGATGTGGTCCGCAAGGTGAAGGATTATGGCCGCAGCATGGGGATGGCGCTCACGTCCTGCACCGTCCCGCATGTGGGCAAACCCACCTTCGACCTTCCCGAGGATGAGATGGAAATTGGCATCGGCATCCATGGGGAGCCTGGCCGGACCCGGATGAAGGTAAAATCGGCGGATGAAATCGTCGATATGTTGATCGAGCCGGTTATCTCGGATATCCCCTTCAAAACCGGCGATGAAGTATTGCTCTTCGTCAACAGCATGGGCGGTACGCCGCTGATCGAACTCTATATAGTATATCGCAGAGCTCACGAGTTCGCCACGAAACATGGCTTGAAGGTTGTCCGCAGCCTGATCGGCCCGTACATCACCAGTCTTGAAATGGCTGGAGCCTCTATCACCGTGCTGAAGATGGATGAGGATTTGAAGAAGTTGTGGGATGCGCCCGTGAAGACCCCAGGCATGCGTTGGGGTATATAAAAAAGCCTGCAGTCCACGAGGAAAGCCAGGGCGGTTTTCAAAGCCCGCCCTGGCTGAAATAAACGGAGCCAACTATGACAATCTCTCGGGATGATTCCATCGAGTGGATCAAGGCATGCGCGAAGGTTCTTGCAGAAAACAAGGATTATCTGACCCAACTGGATGCGGCGATTGGGGATGCAGATCATGGGGCGAACATGGATCGCGGATTTAGAGCGGTCATGAACAAAATGCCCGAGATGAGCGACAAAGACATCGGCACGATTTTCAAGACAGTCGGGATGACGTTGATCTCCACGGTTGGCGGGGCGGGGGGACCCCTGTATGGGACATTTTACCTGCAGGCTGGGATGAAAACCGCCGGAAAGATGGAGATGTCCCTGGCCGATTGGTATACTGCTCTAGACGCCGCGTTGAATGGGGTGGTTATGCGCGGGAAAGCTGAAGTCGGAGATAAGACTATGGTGGACGCGCTCACCCCGGCAGTGACTGCTCTCAAAAATGATGTGGATAACGGGACGCTGATGAAGACTGCACTCCAGCAGTCCGCTGAAGCAGCCAGGCAGGGCATGCTATCAACCATTCCAATGGTAGCCCGGAAAGGAAGGGCCAGTTACCTGGGCGAGCGCAGCGCAGGGCACCAGGATCCTGGAGCAACCTCTTCATACCTGATTCTGAAAGCAGCCGCAGATTGTTGGGGGAACCATTCCTGAGCACATGGATGGTTATCCTTGGTTGGTCAAAAATCAATTTCAAATTTAGTTTCGTATTCAGGAGGTACGAAAAATGACAAAATATGCAGCAGCAGTTGATCAGGGAACTACCAGCAGCCGGTTCATGATCTTCGACCATGCCGGCAAGGTAGTTTCGGTAGACCAAAAGGAACACGAGCAGATTTATCCGAAGCCCGGTTGGGTTGAGCACAATCCCCTGGAGATCTGGGAACGATGTCAGGAAGTGATCCATGGCGCCATGGTCAAGGCCAACATCAATCCGAGGGACATCGCTGCAGTCGGTGTGACCAACCAGCGCGAGACGACCGTGGTGTTGGAAAAGGCGACTGGTAAGCCGGTTTACAACGCCATCGTATGGCAGGACACCCGCACCGCCGATATCTGCAACGAGCTGGCAAAGGATGGCGGCCAGGATCGCTTCCGGGCGAAGGTGGGTCTGCCTCTGGCGACCTATTTCTCCGGCCCGAAAGTGAAATGGATCCTGGACAACGTCCCTGGCGTCCGCGCGCGTGCAGAGAAGGGTGAGGTCTTGTTTGGCAATATCGACACCTGGGTCATCTGGAACCTGACCGGCGGACCGAACGGCGGCGTCCACGTCACCGATGTTTCCAATGCTTCGCGCACGATGCTGATGAACCTGGAGACTCTTGACTGGGATCCCGACATGCTCAAGGTGATGGGTATTCCCCGCGCCATGCTCCCGGCAGTCAAGCCATCCAGCGCAGTGTACGGCGAAGCTAAAGGCGAGCTTGCGGGCATCCCTGTGTCGGGAGACCTGGGCGACCAGCAGGCTGCGCTCTTCGGGCAGACCTGTTTCAGCGCTGGCGAAGCCAAGAACACCTACGGCACCGGCTGCTTCATGCTGCTGAACACGGGCAACAAGCCAGTCCAGTCTAAGAACGGCCTGCTGACCACCCTCGGGTACAAGATCGGCAGCGAGCCCGCAGTGTACTGCCTCGAAGGCTCCATCGCGATCACTGGCGCCCTGGTGCAGTGGCTGCGCGACAACCTGGGTATGATCCAGAAGTCGGCAGACATCGAGGCCCTGGCCAAGACGGTCGACGATAACGGCGGAATTTACTTCGTCCCCGCTTTCTCCGGCCTCTTCGCGCCCTACTGGCGGAGCGATGCCCGCGGCGTGATCGTTGGCATGACTCGCTACATCAACAAGGGCCACATCGCCCGCGCGGCGTTGGAAGCCACTGCCTTCCAGACCCGCGAGGTTTTGGACGCGATGAACCTGGATTCTGGCGTCAAACTGACCGGCTTGAAGGTGGACGGCGGCATGGTTTATAATGAGTTGCTGATGCAGTTCCAGGCCGATATCCTCGGCGTCCCCGTGATCCGACCCACCGTCGCGGAAACCACCTCGCTTGGCGCTGCCTATGCGGCAGGCCTGGCAGTAGGCTTCTGGGCTAAGGTCGAAGACCTGCGCGCCAACTGGGGCAAGGACAAGGAGTGGGATCCCAAGATGGATGCCGCTCTCCGTGATAAAGAGTATAAAGGCTGGAAGAAGGCCGTTACCCGCACCTTCGATTGGGTCGGGTAGCCGGTCTACGATGAACATCAATGAGGGACGGGTGAGGCCCGTCCCTCAGGACAACTTTTTTCCATTCCTCGCGACGTACCCGGATCCAGACGAGGGTACGTCGCGGCCTTAAACCAAGGAATTTTCAGGAGTACCCGTGGCCAAGAAACCGATCAAGAAAAACCCCAAAAAAGAAGTCAATGAAAAACCGGCCGCGAAAGATGAAGTTTCTTCTTCAAAGAAATCCCTGAATGATCCCTGGATCTCGATGCGGACCGGTTTAATTTGGGTTGGAATAGCCAGCCTGGGGATGGCGATTCTAACCGCCTGGGAGGTCGTCCCCGAGAGGGGGCTGGTCGAAGGTATTCTGTGGGGGTTGTTGTTTGGTGGGATAATTTGGGTGATTTTTTGGGGATTTTATTTTCTCCGCCGCTTTCTCCGTTGAGGGAAAGGGTAGTTTAAACCGTGAGCCGCGATAAGGCGCAGCAGTCTCTCCTGCCATATGTACCCTGGAGCACAACTGCCTGGGAAGCGCTATGGGCGCCATATGACCAGGCGACTTACCGGCTGGTCCTGGACCAGATTGGGCCAGAGGATATCGTCCTGGAGATCGGGGCGGGAGATTTGCGCCTGGCCCGCCAGATGGCGAGCATTGCTCGAAAAGTATATGCCCTGGAATACAATCGTTACCTGATCGACCGGACCATGAAATCTGCTGGTGACCCCCTTCCTGCCCGGCTTGAAGTGATCTGCGCGGATGCTCGATCATTCCCAATTCCCCGAGGGATCACAATGGGTGTATTATTAATGAGACATTGCACTTATTTCCAGGGGTATGCCAGTAAATTGAAGGCAGCAGGCTGCAACAAATTGATCACCAATGCGCGCTGGCATTTTGGGGTTGAGGTGGTTCCTTTACAAATTAGGCGAATATCTTACCGGGAGCTGTCGATCGGATGGTATGCCTGCTGGTGCGGCCAGGTGGGCTTCGTTCCGGGCCCGGCTGAACGACTGACGATCCGGGTATTGGAAGAGATCCACGAGGTGATAGACTGCCCGGACTGTTTTCGAGAGCCCCTGGATGTTAAGCAAGAACCGTTTGGAGTTTAAAATAATTTACCCAATTCAATCAGGGAGTTTTAAGGATGAGCAAACCAAGTGTTGTGATTATTGGAGCCGGGTTTACGGGAGTAGCCACTGCGCACGACCTGGCCCTCAGGGGCTGTGATGTGACCGTGGTCGAGCGCGGAGATATCACCAACGGCACTTCCGGCCGGACTCACGGACTGCTGCATAGCGGCGGACGCTATGCAGTGAAGGATCAGGAATCGGCGATCGAGTGCATCGATGAAAACATGATCCTGCGTAAGATCGTCCCATCGGTGATCGAGCCGAACGGCGGGCTGTTCATCGCCCTCAATGAGAGCGACCTGGCCTATGGCGAAGACTTTATCGAGGGCTGCGAAGCCTGCCATATTCCGATCGAGCAGCTCACTCCCAAGAAAACGCTCGAGATCGAGCCAAACCTGAACCCCAATCTCCTGCTGGCATTCCTCATTCCAGACGGCACGTTTGACCCGCTTCGGCTGGCTTTGTCCTTCGCTGCGACGGCCAAAGCCAATGGGGCGCGGTTCCGCACGTTCACCGAGGTAAAAAGCCTCTTGCTGGATGGGACAGGCAACGTGACCGGGGTAAGAATCGAGAACCGGGCGGAAGGGAAACCAGAGGAGCTTTCTGCCGATATGGTGGTCAACGCGACCGGGGCCTGGGCCGGGGAGATTGCAGCTATGGCCGGCGGCAACGTGCCGGTCAAGCCAACCCCCGGTGTGATGGTCGCTTTCGACCAGCGCCTGGTCCAAAGGGCGATCAACCGTTTGAACGTTCCCGGGGATGGAGACATTATCGTGCCCCAAAGAAGGATGGCGGTGGTGGGCACGACCTCATTCGACGTCGAAGACCTGGATTACGTCCCGGTGGTTGATGAACAGGTCCAGCAGATGTACGAGCGGGGCTGCGAATTGGTTCCGAAGATCGCCCAGACGAAAATGCGCGGGGCCTTCATGGCGACGCGCCCGTTGATCGGCGGCGGGGATACTGGCCGGAGCATTGCCCGCACATTCAAATGCTACGACCATAAAGAAACGCAGGGCATTGAGGGTCTGGTCACTATTACCGGCGGAAAAGCTACCACGCTGCGCGCCATGGCGGAAAAAACCGCCGACGTCGTTTGCGCCAAGCTGGGCATCCCAGCCTTGTGCATAACCAAGGATTATCCGCTGCTCTCTTACCGCCAGTATTACGCGCTGCCCAACTAAGGAGCTACGATGAGCAATATCAGATGGAAGGTCACATTTCAGATCTACCGGGCCAAAGGGGATGGACCCGTACATTTCGATACATTCTTCTTAGATGTAGATCCAGATGAATACGTTCTGGATGGCGTGGAACGGCTCTGGGCATTTCACGACCGCTCCTTATGTTACCGGCATGCCTGCCATCATTCAACCTGTGGGGCCTGCGGTATGCGGGTCAACGGGGTGGAAAAATTAACCTGCATCACGCCCATCCGCGAAGTGACTACCGATGGGGGCACGCTGCGAATCGAGCCGCTGCGCAATTTCCCCGTGGTCAGCGATCTGGCGGTCGATATGGGCTCGCTCTACCTGCGCATGGACCAGGTCCACGCTAAAAGCGTTTTACCGGTAACTGAAGCGGAGATTGAAAAATCTCCCCGGGATTGGTCCGCTGAGGATCAACAATATATCCGTCTATCTGACTGCATTGAGTGCGGTCTGTGCATCAGCGCCTGCCCAATCTCCGCCACAGACGCGGATTACCTCGGACCGGCTGTTCTGGCAGGCGCGCAGCAAACCGGCCTTTCGAAGGACCCCGCGCTGGTCGAGATTGTCGACTCAGAGGACGGTGTGTGGCGCTGCCACAGCGCCTACGAGTGCACCGCGGTGTGCCCTTCCTTCGTAGACCCGGCCCGGCGGATTATGAATCTGCGCCGGCAAGTCCTAGGCCAACGCTGGCAGGGATTATTTAACCGCAAAGGCGCACAAAATCTGGCAGTCGAGGAGGTTACCCGATGAATAAAGTTGATAACGAGCCATCTCGTAGCAAGTGGATCGAGTGGTTTAACCCACAGGGCCGGAATCTCGAGGGAATAACCTTCTCACTCAACCGGATCACTGGATTGGGATTGACGCTCTATCTTTTCCTGCATCTCATCGTCCTGGGCACGCTGGCGCGCGGGGCAAATGCCTACGATAACTTCATTAAGCTGGTTCACAACCCATTCTTTATCTTCGGCGAGTTCCTGGTCGTCGCTGCAGGCCTGATCCACGGATTTAACGGAATACGGATCGTGATCACCAGCCTGGGGATTGGGGTTCCCACCGAGAAAAGGTTGCTGGTGGTATTGATGGCGATCGCTTTGATCGGCACTCTGATTTTTGCCGTGCGCATGTTTACAGCCTGACCTGAGTGAAGGGAATTGAACAATGGCAAACGTCACCTTACCCAAAGGGGTTTCAGCCCCGAAAAGCGGCGAAAATACCTGGCTCTGGCTGTGGAAGCTGGCTTCGGGCCCACTGATCTTCATCCTGATCCTGATCCATTTTGCCGTCAACCACTATCTCGGTTCGAACGGCTTGCTTTCCTACCGTGAGGTCCTTTCCTATTACAGTAACTCGATTGTCCCGGTGATGGAGGGAATATTCCTGGTCGTGGTGGTATCCCATTCGTTGCTAGGACTGCGCAGCGTTATCCTGGATCTCCATCCATCACGCTCGCTGCTTCGAGCCATCGATTGGATCTTTCTGCTCGGCGGGACCGCAGCGGTGGTCTACGGCATCTGGCTGTTGAACGTGATTGTCGCCAGCATACCCAAGGGATAATCACTCTGAGGGAACGGGAAAATGGTCGGGTTGGTCGTAGTTTCCCATAGCCGCAAGCTGGCTGAAGCGCTGGTCAATCTGGTTCGGCAGATGGCCGCCCCCGAGGTAAAGATCGCGATCGCCGCGGGGGTTGGCGAGAATCGGGAAGAATTTGGCACCGATGCAGTCGAGATCAGCGAGGCGATCCAATCGGTCTCCTCGCCGGACGGCGTGCTGGTGATGATGGATTTAGGTAGCGCTATCCTCAGTGCTGAGCTGGCTTTGGAGCTGCTGCCCCCCGAGATCGCCGCCCAGGTGCGGTTTTGCCCCGCGGCGCTGGTCGAGGGAACGCTGTCGGCGGCCGTCCAGATTGGGCTGGGAAGCGATATTGACACGATATACGAGGAGGCCGAGCAATCTCTACAGCCAAAAGAGGAACAGTTGGGGAGTTCTGCACCCGTTGCAGCCTCATCACCTCTGGCATCACCCGCGGTGCCAGCCCCCACGACCCCAGATGGTAAGAGACGGATCGTGCTCACCTTACGGAACCAGCACGGGCTGCACGCCCGGCCGGCCGCCCGCTTCGTCCAGACCGCCGGCGCTTACAAAGCTGAGACCACAGTCACCAACCTGACCACCCACAAGGGCCCGGTACGGGCCAGAAGTTTGAACGCACTGGCGACCCTCGGCGCTGTACAGAACCACCAGATCGAGATCGAATCCTCTGGCGAGCAAGCCGACGAGGCTCTGGAGGCGCTGAAGGCTCTCGTGGAGGAAAATTTCGGCGAAAGCACCGAGCCGGCGCCAGAAGCATCTGGCTCCGTCCCCTCATCGATTCCGGCTGCACGGGCCGCGTTGCCAGAGGGGGCGCAAAAAGCAGTCCCGGTTTCCGAAGGAATCGCCCTGGGGCCGTTCTACCGCTACCAGGCAGCGCTGCCGCCCATCTCTCAGGAACCGGCTGAAGATCCGGCGAAAGAATGGGAAAAATTGCTCCAGGCTATCGCGAAGACTCAGCAGGCCATTCAAAAACGGAAGGCAGCCCTGCGCGGTCAACTGGGCCAGGAAGAGATCGCCATTTTTGATGCCCATCTCCTGATTCTGCAGGACCCGGACCTGCTCGAAGCGGTGGAAGAGCGGATCAGGGAACAGAAAATGAACGCGGCAGCGGGCTGGTCCGAAGCGATCCAGGAAGCAGTAGCGAGCTATCAGAAGCTGGATGATCCCTACCTGCGCCAGCGAGCGGCGGATGTGCAGGATGTGGGCAACCAGGTCCTGCGGAGCCTGGCGGGCGGGCCCCAGACCACGACCATTGAGCTCAAGGAGCCAGTGATCTTATTCGCTGAGGACCTGACTCCCACCGAAACATCCCAACTGGACATGGACCGGGTACTGGGAATCATGCTGGTCGGCGGGGGGCCCACCTCGCACAGCGCGATCCTATCCCGTGCACTGGGCATCCCGGCGGTTTCGGGGGTCAGCGAGGCGCTCGGGCGGCTGGAGCCGGGTACCCTGGTGGCGATCGATGGGTTCAACGGGATGGTGTGGGTCGATCCTCCGGCCGAAATACGCCAGGACCTCGAAAAGCGCCGCGCGGAGTGGATCTCCCGCCGGCAGGAACTGATCAAGACCAGCCAGGCGCTGGCCTCCACACGCGACGGGCACAGGGTGGAAGTTTTTGCAAATATTGGCAATGTCACTGATGCGCGCGCGGCTGTCCAAAACGGAGCTGAAGGCGTTGGCCTGCTGCGCACCGAGTTCTTATTTTTAACCCGAGAGATCCCACCTTCAGAAGATGAGCAATATTCCGCGCTGCGCCAGATCGGCGAAGTAATGGGGAACTGGCCTGTGACTGTACGCACGCTGGATATCGGCGGCGATAAGGAGGTTCCCTATCTCCAACTCCCGGAGGAAGCCAATCCGTTCCTGGGCGTGCGCGCGATTCGCATGTGCCTCAATCACCCGGAGATCTTTGTCCCGCAGTTGCGGGCGATTTTGCGCGCCGCGGACGGCGCCTATTTCCGGGTGATGTTCCCCATGGTGGCCAATGTCGATGAGATCCGACAGGCGCGAGGCTGGATGGAAAATGTCCACCAGGATTTGCTCCAGGAAAAAGTTCCCCATGCGTGGCCGGTGGAAACCGGAATCATGGTGGAAATTCCTTCCGCGGCTATTCTCAGCTCCGTTCTTGCCCGTGAGGTCGATTTCTTCAGCATCGGCACCAACGACCTGACCCAATACACCCTGGCGGCCGAGCGGGGGAACCCACAACTCTCCGGGTTTGCCGATGGGCTTCACCCGGCTGTCCTGCGTCTGATTGGAGAGGTGGCTGAGGCGGCCCATAGCGTGGGGAAATGGGTGGGAGTGTGCGGCGAATTAGCCGGAGATCCGCAGGCTACCAGCATTCTGATCGGCCTGGGTGTGGATGAGCTGAGCCTGAACCCGGCCGGGATCCCGCGAATCAAGGCAGTGGTGCGGGAGATCACCATGGAAAGCGCAAAAGAGCTGGCCAGCCGGGCTTTAGAAGCCGAAAGCGCTACCGAAGTTCGTCATCTTGCTGGGGGATAATCCTCCCAAACCTGGCCAAATCATTCCCATGAAACATTGACATTGTGACAAAATATACTATAATTACCTAAATCAACAAACCCTCTGCGAAATCTTGCACGAGGGTTTATTATGGGGTAAAATTGACGCGTTTGACTTCCTCAGATAACTTCACGAAGCAATGAGGGTAAACGAAACACAGGTAAAGAGGCGCTTCAAGGGAGTTATTTCACTCTACGCATCGAAATACATGCTGTGTCAGGCCTGATTTCGGATGGCATAGTACGGGAGAAAACTTTGAGCGAGAAACGAATACAACAAGTACTGGAAATCGAACAGAAAGCCGAAAAGGTACGTGAAGCGGCCGTGAAAGAAGCCGAACAAATTCCCGGCCAAGCCGAGCGAGAGGCTCAGGCTTTTGTGGAGAGAGCGCGGAAAGAGGCTGAGGAAGAAGCCCGCCAACTGATCGCCAGCGCGAAGGCCAGCAACGAAAGTGAGCAAATCCTGGCGGAGGCGCAAGAAAAAGCGCGTCAGGTCGAAGCCACAGCCGGAAGTAACTTTGACCGCGCAGTAACAGCAGTGCTCAACCACGTGATCGGTAAGGAGTAGCCGCATGCCGAGCGGTATTTCTGGGTATGCCGCCCTCAACGCTCGGGTGCGGGTGAAGTATTCCACTTTGCTGAGCCCAGCCCAGTTGAGTGAATTGAGCGAGGCTCCGGATTTTCCCTCACTTATCACCATCCTCAAGCGGACCGTTTACGCCCCGTATATGGAGGAAGTCAAAGACAAGGACCTGACTCCCCGGCGGGCTACATTCGAGATTAAACGCCGTCTGGCAGACGATTTCAATTCAATCATGCTGAACGCGCCACAAGATACGCGCCCGCTCGTCACAGAGCTTTCCCGGTACTTTGAGGTCAACAATTTGAAAGCCATCTTGCGGGGAATCGTTTTGGGGGTC
>Ga0335070_10008703_pt1 | contig 11902 bp, 10 predicted proteins | sample Lox_Sample_13_FD_206722 | JGI IMG/M metagenome (GOLD analysis project Ga0335070, IMG submission 206722) | Soil microbial communities from Loxahatchee National Wildlife Refuge, Florida, United States - Lox_Sample_1.3 | ecosystem: Environmental > Terrestrial > Soil > Wetlands | place: USA...
CTTTGATGAACGTCTCGATCGGTGGGTGAGGGAATATGATGGTCATGCGTTCTTTGATATGAATATCGTTACAGGGGCAAGAGGTTTGCCCAAGAAGGCGTTTTTGCGTGCTCTTGATGGCGATGCATTCAAGTTTCACGGGGAGGATTACAACATGACCGAGCTATATGATTCTATTCTTGAAATTGAGCGTCGACTAACAACAGTTTCATGATATAATGATTTTTTAAACGTCTTCTGTTCGTAGGTGAGTAAGAGAGACATACACATCCAATTTAACCATAGATAAAAGCGGAAGTAAAATGCCCAAGAGGAATGACCTGAAAAAAATTATGCTTATCGGTTCCGGGCCAATTATCATCAGCCAGGCGTGCGAGTTCGACTACTCCGGCACGCAGGCCTGCAAGGCATTGAAGGAAGAAGGCTACCAGGTCGTCCTGATCAACAGCAATCCAGCGACGATCATGACCGATCCGGAAATGGCGGATAGGACTTACGTGGAGCCGATTACACCCGAAGCCGTGGTGAAGATCATTGCGAAAGAGCGGCCTGACGCCCTTCTCCCGACGTTGGGAGGGCAGACAGGACTGAATACCGCCGTCGCTGTTGCCGAAAGCGGCGCCCTTGAGTGCTACAATGTGGAGATGATCGGCGCATCTCTCGAAGTGATCCAGAAGGCAGAGGATCGCGAGAAATTCCGCAATGCCATGGAAAGGATCGGGCTTCGGGTACCGCGAAGCGGCTTTGCGAGAAGCATGGATGAAGTATTTAAAGTCGCATCAAAGGTTGGCTTCCCGTTAATCATCCGTCCCTCCTTCACCCTAGGTGGTACGGGAAGCGGCGTCGTCTACAACAGGGAGGAACTTGCAGAAATCGCAAAGGCCGGACTGGATGCCAGCATGATCCATGAAATCATGCTGGAAGAATCGGTCCTGGGTTGGAAAGAATATGAACTCGAGGTGATGCGGGACAAGGCGGATAATGTCGTTATCATCTGTTCCATAGAGAACTTTGATCCCATGGGCATCCATACAGGGGAATCAATTACAGTTGCGCCCGCTCAGACCCTCACGGATGTTGAGTATCAGCACATGCGTGACGCAGCCATCGCCATCATGAGAGAAATAGGTGTGGAGACTGGCGGCTCAAATGTGCAGTTCGCGATAAACCCGGCAAATGGTGATCTGGTCGTAATCGAGATGAACCCCCGTGTGTCGCGGTCTTCCGCGCTTGCCTCAAAGGCGACCGGCTTCCCAATTGCCAAGATAGCCGCGAAACTCGCTGTAGGCTATACGCTTGACGAGATTCCCAATGACATCACCCGGGAGACGATGGCATCCTTTGAACCGACGATTGATTACTGTGTTATCAAGATACCACGCTGGACATTTGAAAAATTTCCGACAACGGAAGATGTCTTGACGACATCCATGAAGTCCGTCGGTGAGACCATGTCCATTGGTCGTACATTTAAAGAGTCCCTTCAAAAGGCGATACGATCTTTGGAGATCGGCAGGTATGGGATGAAGATGACATTGCCCGCTGATGTCAATGCCGGGGAATTCCTTTCAGCTAAACTCAAGACACCAAATTCCCTCCGATTGTTTTATATAGCTGCTGCGTTGCGTCACGGGATGGGCATAGAAGAAATAGCCGGCCTGACCGGGATCGATCCCTGGTTTCTGCACCAGATACAGACGATTGTTGATGGGGAAAAGATTCTCCAGGCAACACAGCCTTCGGTTGAGGTATTGCGGGAAGCAAAACAGATGGGGTTTTCTGATCGATATCTTGGGGAACTCTGGAATATGCCGGAAGTCGATATGCGTGACTGGCGATTTCGCGAAAAAATCCTACCAGTCTTTAAGCTCGTCGATACCTGCGCCGCCGAATTCGAGGCCTATACGCCTTACTACTATTCAACGTATGAGGTTGAAGACGAAGCGCGGCCCTCTTCGAAACCGAAGGTCGTTATCCTGGGCGGGGGACCCAACCGTATTGGTCAAGGAATAGAATTCGATTACTGTTGTGTCCATGCTTCTTTTGCCCTTCGCGAAGAAGGGTATGAAAGCATCATGGTAAATTCAAACCCGGAGACGGTCAGTACCGACTACGATACGTCGGATAAGTTGTTTTTTGAGCCGGTAACCCTGGAAGATGTCCTTCATATACTCAAGACAGAAAATCCACTGGGAGTAATCGTCCAGTTCGGAGGGCAGACACCCCTCAATCTCGCCAAAGGTCTGGAGGCCGCGGGTGCAAGGATTCTGGGAACATCCCCCGATGCGATAGACCGCGCTGAAGACAGAGAGCGCTTTCAGGACATCGTAAAACGTCTAAACCTCAAACAGCCGGATAATGACACGGCAACAGATATCAGAGGAGCACTCAAGGCGGCGCAGCGGATCGGTTATCCTATTCTGGTAAGGCCTTCCTATGTCTTGGGCGGACGATCCATGGAAATTGTGTACGATCAGGAAAGCCTGAGCCAGTTTATGGAAAGGGCCATCGCTGTTTCTCCTGATCATCCTATCTTGATCGATAAATTCCTGGAGGATGCCATCGAGGTCGATGTTGATGCCATAAGCGACGGCAAAGATACTGTAATTGGCGGCATTATGGAGCATATCGAAGAGGCTGGCATTCACTCCGGAGACAGCGCATGTGTTCTACCGCCTATCACTTTTTCTCAGGAACTCCTTGAGACAATAGAGAGTCAAACAAAAAAAATTTCCCATGAGCTGGGAGTGGTCGGCCTGATGAATATTCAATATGCCGTAAAGGACGGTGTCCTTTACGTTTTGGAGGTCAACCCGCGCGCATCCCGAACGGTTCCCTTTGTCAGCAAGGCTATAGGTTTGCCCCTCGCCAAATTGGCGACCAAGGTGATGATGGGACGATCCTTAAAAGAACTGGGATTTACCAAGACCATATGGCCGGAGCATATCTCCGTAAAGGAGGCCGTATTCCCCTTTAACAGATTCCCGAATGTGGATGTCCTCCTCGGGCCGGAAATGAAATCCACCGGAGAGGTGATGGGGATTGACCGTTCATTCGGCATGGCATTTGCCAAATCGCAGATGGCAGCCGGCTTTCATTTGCCGCTTGAGGGAGGAGTGTTCATCAGTGTAAATGATGTGCATAAGGATAAAATCGTTCCTGTGGCCCGTTCATTTGAGTCTATGGGTTTCCGAATAATGGCCACTCGCGGTACGGCGGCCCATTTGCAGAAGTATGGTGTAATGACGGAGACAATACTTAAGGTTAGCGAGGGCCGTCCCCACATTGTGGATCGTATTAAAAACGGAGACATCCAGGTGGTAATCAACACGAGTGTGGGACGCAGGTCAACCTTTGATGCCTATCAGATACGCCGCGGCGCGCTTACCTATAACGTACTTTATACAACGACAATCGCCGGTTCCAGGGCGCTGAGTGAAGCTATTATGGCATTAAAGAAGGAAAAGTGGGGGGTATTCCCACTTCAAGACTATTATGGTAAAATATAAATTGGAGGCGTTATAAATGTCTCAAGATTATATGGATGGAAGTAGACCGAGGGAAGAATGTGGCGTGTTTGCTGTCTACGGAAACGAGGAAGCAGCCCGCATCACGTTTTTCGGACTCTTTGCTCTCCAGCATCGGGGACAGGAGAGTGCAGGAATTAATACAGCGGATGGATGTCAGGTATGGGGGCATAAGGGCATGGGTCTGGCGTCTGAAGTCTTCCATGAAGATATCCTCTCCAAACTTCCGGGGCATCTAGCAATCGGGCATGTTCGCTATTCGACAACCGGGTCTTCCGTTCTTTCCAATGCCCAACCCTTTTTAGTGCATCATGGCGATGAATATTATGCCCTGGGCCATAACGGTAACCTCATTAATGCCAGGGAATTACGATCCGAACTTGAAGACAGGGGCTCCATCTTCCAGTCAACAATGGATAGCGAGGTGGTTATTCACCTGATGGCCAAACACTTAAAAAACGGGATAGATGAGGCCATAACAAAAGCCCTCGCCCAGGTTCAGGGTTCTTATAGTATTGTAATGCTGACTAAAGACAAAGTCATTGCCGCGCGTGATCCGCGTGGTTTCCGTCCACTATGTCTCGGAGAGCTTAACGGCGGATGGGTCATTGCTTCCGAGACCTGCGCATTCGACCTTATAGGCGCCAAATACCTGCGTGATGTAAAGCCTGGCGAGATCCTGATAATCGACCATGATGGCCTAAGAAGTCTTACTCCTTTTCCTCTCGTGAAATATGCACACTGCATCTTTGAACTGATATATTTCGCGCGGCCAGACAGCCAAATCTTCGGACAAAATGTGTATATGTGCCGGAAACGGCTCGGACACAGTTTGGCAAGGGAATACAGGCCGAACGTGGATATAGTTATGCCGTTTCCCGATTCCGGCACATATGCCGCTCTGGGTTATGCGGAAGAAAGCGGCATCCCCTTTGAAATGGGCATGATCCGTAATCATTACGTGGGACGTACCTTCATTCAGCCGTCCCAACCTATGAGGGACTTTGGTGTAAGGGTAAAGCTGAACCCTGTACGCCCGTTGCTTTCCGGGAAGCGAGTCCTGATTGTGGAGGATTCCATCATCAGGGGAACAACAAGCCGTAACCGTGTCCGTAATCTCCGGGAGAGTGGTGTCAGGGAAATTCACATGGTTGTGAGCTGTCCGCCAACACGTCATCCATGCCCCTATGGAATTGATTTTTCATCTAAAGGTGAGCTCATCGCCGCACAGAGAGAATATGTTGATGCTGTTCGTCAGTTTATAGGCCTGGACGGTTTACATTACCTCTCTCTAAAAGGTATGGTCGAAGCGACAGGCATGGATTGCGAAGGTTTCTGCCTTGCCTGTTATACGGGTGATTACCCACTACAACCTCCGGTAGATTTCGGGAAGTTCTGTTTAGAAACAGTGCAAACATAATCACATTCCCATCAGATGGTTGTTTGCATATAGAAGAGTAAGGCATCCTGAATACCTTATTCCAATCTCCTCCGCACTGCATCAAGGCAAATAATTTTCTTCGTCGAGCGACTGTACCGGCATGGTGAAGTAGCGATGAAATGAAGAAGGTAGTAGTTTGTAGTCCGCCGCGAGGGCCTCAGACGGGAAGGGCCGGGAGTTTTTCGTATTCCAGAAGAGCAATGGTTCGCCGTCGCCGTTTCGCGCATCTTCTAAAAATGCCGCGCAGGCCTTGCCTGTATAGGTACCATCAAGGACAATCCCGTCGCTTTCCCGGAGAAGTTTCATAGCTGCCATGGCCTCTGGGGTGTACATGCCGTATTTGTCTCCAAAGTATCCATGATAAATGGTAATATCATCCGGCTCTACATTGCATAATGGTAAGGATGGGTCAAGTTCCCGAACCAGTTCATTGGTTTGGTGAAAAAGGACTAGGTATTTGTCAATATCGGCCACATATGTGGGTACCACACGCGCAGCATACAGATGTGTCTTTATCCCTGCTGCCTTTAATCCAAGAAGCAATCCGGCTGTTGTTCCCATGGTTCCCAAGGCAAGGTAGATGCGGGAAGGAACGGGGAGTTTGCCTGCGTCGATCTGATCGGCCAGTTCGAAGCCGGCATTGACATAGCCAATCGCTCCCACCGATGAAGATCCACCGAGTGGTATGACATAGGGCACTCTTCCATCAAAAATCTCATACCATTTAACTACCTCTTTAAATGCCTGCAGGTGCTCCTCGTAGGAATCGTGGTGAAAAAGCTTGGCCCCGCTATATAGATCCATGAGCAGGTTGTCCATCACCGCATGGGAGTTAGGCTGTTGGTAGAGCATTAGTACCGCCTTTAGCCCCGCCTGTTGTGCGTATAGTGCTGTAGCTAGGGCGTGATTTGAACCGGCCCCGCCCGATGTGATAACCCTCCCTGCACCATTTTTCAATGCATCTGCCAGTAGAAACTCCAACTTTCGTACTTTGTTACCGCCATATGCTCGGCTGCTTAGGTCATCCCTCTTGATGTATAGATTATCTCTGTCTAAACGGTGGCAGAGACCCGAAAGTTTCTCCACCGGCGTTGGGAATTCACCGAACACAAGCCGAGGCAGTCTCTCGGCAAGGCGTGGATATCGTTCAAACAAGGTTATCATGCTATCATCAGTTCTCCGCGGCGGATCGTCCAAAAATCATCTGAGAGATTTCTGTCCGCAAGATATTTGTAAGGCATGGTAAAATAGCCCTTAATTCCCCATGACGTTCCCCAAGAATTGCGTACAATGAATCGCTGCCGGGAATCGTTATAGCCAACGGCCATTACCGCATGTCCCCCCAGCACCTTTTCACTGGGTTGTGGCATGTTCACTATGCCGGTACGCGCCACCTCCTGAGATTCAAAACTCTCATACACTGTGAAGCCGAAGACAAACGGGAACCCTTCGGCTAGGCATGCGCGCATCTCATCCAGTGTCAGAATGCGGTGATAAGATACTATTTGGTGCTTCAATGCTTCTTTATAGCATGCCACGCTGGGTTTTACCGCAAATTTGCTAATCTTATAAGGCCAATTCTTCTCCGAACACACGCCCTGTTTGGCGAGAGTCTTAATGCCGTCACGGATCATAGCCCCGGAGTCTGATTTGATATTATGCTCGATGGCACGCTCATTATAGTAAATAAAGAGCCTGCTGAAATCCATAAAGGGGACATTATCTTTACGTTCCAGAAATTCCAATGCTCCTGCAAGGGCATTTGCTGTGCAACTGCCCAACTGTCCCTGGTCTTCGATCTTGGAACAAAGCCCTCTCAGGTCTACGGAAGGGGGCATCTTTGCAGGTATACGGAGTATGGCGCTAAGAAGATAGTCACGTTGATCTGGCATATCAGGTACCCAGCCATAGCCAGGTTTCTTAATTTTATTCTTCTTTGACTCAGATACTCCTTTTTTTACAGCCATAGTGAACCTCCTTTTGAATGCAAATTCATGATTATAAAAACAACCAGTACTGTAGATATCCTGTGCATATATAATAATGTACTCAGAATTCTCGATGATTAACCGATATGCTTAGCAACTTTATAGTGTTTTCCTAAAAGTGCAATACTGGAAAATTACAATCATAATACAAGCATAAAGCCCGTATTTTAAGGAAATAACAGGGATGGATTATCTTTAAATAGGTGGGTTATGTTAACTCTCCCATATATTCAACAATAGAATTTATTGCTTCTGCTGCGCCTAACGATAAAGAAATATCATTCTCACACGGAATTCTGTAATCATGAGGATTTATTCTTATCAAAGTCGCGTTATGGGTCCTTGCCAAGTGTTCCGATAGGTTGCGAACGGTTGAGACCGCCTTTCCCGCACCGATTTCAATTATTGCGATGTGCAAGCCACTGCTGGACACATCCTGGAGCCAGCTGGCTAGTCTACCACTCTGAAGATCTGCTCGTTTTGTATTCCACGACCAGTCACCAAACATGAGAATATTAGGCCGAGCGATACTACCGCACTTTCTACATCGGGGAAGCGGGTCCAATGCTTCAAATGCTTCTTCATCAACAATAACATCTATTTCGTTCGCGTCCCAGATATCATTGCTGCATGGCTGAGCGCACTGAAAGTGATGGATGGATCCATGACATTCCTCTATCCGGCTATCGTCGTATCCTGCCTTCTGAAATTGTCCGTCCACATTGGATGTAAACACAAAATATCCGCCTGGTTTTTGTCGTGCTATTTCAAGCAATTGTGAAAACCCGGTATGGGGTACAGTCTTTCTGTAGAGGTTCAGACGGTGTCCATAAAACGCCCATGCCAGCTTAGGATTGCGATGAAACCAAAGAGGATTTGCCATATCTGCAAACGATTTGCCCAGTTTCGCTATGGGTGGATATGCTTTCCAGAATCCTTCATTGCCCCTGAAGTCCGGTAGCCCTGAATCAACACCAATACCGGCTCCTGCAGATACCAGAAGCGCATCGACACTTCTAACTACTAGGGCAGCATTTAACAAATTTATTCTCATTGTCATCGGCCAAAAGAGATTGGCAACATAGAATTTAGGTTGAATTAGCTATGATCAGAAAACAAAAGGGGCTCTTCTCAGAGCCCCTTTTGAATAACTTCTTATACGAAGACAAGGATAAAGCAAGTTATTTCTTCATTTCTTCCTTCTTCATTTCTTCCTTCTTCTCTTCCTTCTTCTCAGCCTTTTTTGCCTTCTTTGCCTTCTTTACCTTCTTCTTCTCTTCTTTAGCCGGCTTCTTCTCTTCCATCTTCTTCTCTTCCTTTGGTGCCGCCGCCGGAGCCTGCGCGAAGCACAGACCTGTCATAGAAAGTGCAAAGAGAATAGAAATAATAATTGACATCAGTTTCTTCATTCATTTCACCTCCTTTCGATTAGTTTTCCTGTAATTTAGCAAGATCTATTCCACAATAAAAATAAATAAAAACTATTAGTGATAATAATGAGTTGCTAAAAACTAGCATAGAATACGTGCCCTTCATTGAGGAAGTATTCCCCTTCCTTTGGGGAATAATTCCCTAACGTGAAAGTGCTTTGCATGTTTGTCATGACCACTTGTTGGGATGAATTCTTGAGGAATCAAAATCGAATTGCAGGGGGCTCATCTTCCGCAGGATAACCGACGGGAATAACAGCGAGAGGTTTATTTGCATATTGACAAATACTCCCTCATGAAAGAATAGCTTTTATTGCATCCATTTCAACATCTTGTTTCCCTCTGAAAAATTTTTCTATCGGCGGCCATTACAATCAGATTTGCCTTTCCCGTAACTTCCTGTCTCTTCACTCTTGAGAGTGCCCCCTTCGAAGGTGAGGACGTAAATAAAATCATTTTCCCCGCAATTATAGTACCACTTTTCAACCGGTTTCTTTTTTTCTTTTGCTAAATTGGTGCGTTTGGGATTACTGCCCTCATCTTTCTCCTTTTCGACTGTCCTGTAATGCCTGCCTTTCTTAACCTTCACCTTTTCCTTCGTGGTAGGTTTGCCGCATTCCAGAAGGACTTTAGTCTTTGAGTCTCCCACACTGACGAACCCGTCGCCACATCTGAAGGCAAAACAATCAATATTTCCTGAAATGAAGCATGCAACGATCAACATCAAAATTATTTTTTTTGCCATTATGATCATCTCTCCTAATTTCTGCTTTGATCAGATTTGAAAAGAGGCATCACATAATTTGAGAGCAAGGACAGATGGTTCTCAAAACTTACTCATGCAGATGCTATCCGTCACACCGCATTTAAGTTAGAGCCTTATAATATTTATCAACTTTTCCTGCTGGTCTTGGTCGTAAACAGGGATATCTGTTGTTTTACCTTCTTGCTTTTGCATTTCGGACATGTGACTTTGCCTTTATCATGTTCACTGAAACTCAGTATCAATGAAAACTCTTTTTTACAGTCTTCGCAGAGATACTCATAGGTTGGCATGTTTCTACTCCTCCATTTAGGATTATTTATATTGCTATTTTTGATTTATATTTTAATTAAATAGTATATATTGTCAAGCATTGTAGACGAAAAAATAAAAAAATTATTACACGCTGTTGATTTTTATCCTTCTCATATATTTGGAAAGGAGATCCTAAAGCTATGTCCAAGATATTAATTATATATCATTCACAGACAGGGAATACGGAAAGGATGGCCAGAGCTGTCGCAGAAGGAGCCGAGATGATTGAAAGTACAGAGGTGGTCCTGAAACGAGCGCAGGATACAAACCTTGATGATCTTTTAAGTTCTGACGGATTAGCGGTCGGCACACCGGAAAACTTTGGTTACATGTCAGGCATGGTCAAGGATTTTTTTGACAGGACATTTTATCCAGCCCAGGATCAAGTTTTTAGAAAACCTTATGTTGTTTTCATTAGTGCGGGTAATGACGGTACTGGCGCTCTCAGAGCCATCGAGCGCATCGCTCAGGGCTACAAATTTAAAATGGTGTATGAACCTGTAATCTCCAGAGGGAAAGTAACTGAGGACGACCTTATCAAATGTCGTGAACTGGGCAGTACGCTTGCAGCCGGATGTCAGGCGGGAATTTATTAAGGGAAAGTTTAAGCCTACCTTTGCGGCTCAATGATAACCTTGAGAGAATCTCGCCCTTCCGCAACCAGCTGAAAACCGATCCCAGTTTTTTCCAGAGGCAATCGATGGGTGATCATATTTTTCACAGACACACGGCCGGATCTTATAAGCTCTATAGCAATTGTTGCATCAAGAGGGCTGTTGCCATATGACGGCATCATCTTTATTTCATTGCGCCAGAAATCATTTATGGGCACAGGCAAATCCACTCCCGGTTCCGTCGTAGCGAAGCACAGGATTGTTCCGCCGCGATCAACTGACTTCAGGGCCTGGGCGAAAGCGGTCAGTGAGCCGGCACAGACAATGACAAGATCGGCAAGTTTCCCGCTATTGATCTGCCGGACGCGTTCCGGGATGTCTTCTGCGGCGTGCATGACGGCATCCGCTCCGAATTCCCTTGCCATTTGCAGACGGTAGTCGCTGATATCAGTCGCCATAATACGTCCCGCCCCGAGACTACGGGCCAAGAGCAGATGGAGGATCCCTGATATGCCGCTCCCCAGAATGAGTATAGATTGACCCGGCTGCAGGTTCGCCACCCTTTGTCCCCGAACGACACAGGCCAGTGGTTCAATGAAAACACCTTCTTCGAAGGAAACCTCCGTCGGCAATATAAACACGCCTCGACCCACATTTAGCGCAGGGACTCTGATATATTCGGCAAATCCACCGGGGTCGTAGTTCGTTGTGTGCAAAGTCTCACATGCCGTATGATATCCGCTGAGGCAGTAGTGACAGGTATTGCAGGGGATATGGTGGGAAACGAAAACTCTGTCACCGATTTTATAGCGCGATACTTCTACCCCTGTCTCAGTTATCTCACCTGTGATTTCATGGCCCAAAACCAATGGTGCCTTCCTGATGCGATACCACTCCATAACATCAGAACCGCAAATGCCGCTTGCTATCACCTTTACCAGAATCTCACCGGGACCGATCTTGGGCATCGTCTTCTCTTCCAGCCTTACGTCCCTATTATTATAGTACATCGCTACGCGCATCTTGCTTTATCGCACCATTAAATCATTTCTTTGCCTTCTTGAGATCGTTGAACAATTTCCATGCCTCTTTCGCCGTACTATTATCATGAATGATGGATCGCAAAGCCCTGATCATGGCTACAGGGTAGGGGTTCTGCCACACATTTCTGCCAAGATTTATACCTATCGCACCTTTTTGCATGCCATCATAAACGAACTCCATGACCTCAAGCTCAGTATCACACTTTGGACCGCCTGCCATAACAACAGGGACAGGGCAGCCGCATACTACTTTATCGAAGTCCTTACACCAGTATGTTTTAACTACCCTTGCTCCCAGTTCGGCGGCGACACGACAACTCAGCGCAAGATATCTGGCATCCCGTTTTTCCAACTCCTTTCCTACCGCTGTAACCGCCATTACGGGGATGCCGAAATCTTCACACTCATTGACCAGCGCAGACAAATTAGCCAATGACTCACGTTCATAATCACTGCCTACAAAGATGGAAACTCCTACAGCAGCCGCGTTTAGACGGATAATCTCCTCTATAGACGTTGTAATGCCTTCATTTGCCAGGTCCTTACCGACTACACTGGTGCCTCCTGATACCCTGAGAATAACTGGTTTGCTCTCAGCGGGATCCACCGCCGACCGCAATACACCCCTGGTCACAAAAAGGGCGTCACAATACGGAAGTAGTGGCCTTATTGTTTCCCCGGGCTTCTCTAGACAGGATGTCGGTCCCTGGAAATATCCATGGTCTATAGGAAGGAAAAAACAATGGCCATCAGCCTGAATGAGTTGTGACATGCGATTCTT
>Ga0335070_10008704_pt1 | contig 11900 bp, 8 predicted proteins | sample Lox_Sample_13_FD_206722 | JGI IMG/M metagenome (GOLD analysis project Ga0335070, IMG submission 206722) | Soil microbial communities from Loxahatchee National Wildlife Refuge, Florida, United States - Lox_Sample_1.3 | ecosystem: Environmental > Terrestrial > Soil > Wetlands | place: USA: Florida...
GTGAGCCGCGGCGAACGACGATCCGCTCACGAAGCCCCAGCGGTGGCCGGTGATCGAGGTCGGAATGTCGCGTGCGGGTGCGGCCAGAAGATCGATCGGCGGATGCTGCCCGTCCTCCCCGTCGATGGCAAGCACTCCCCGGTGCGAGGCCGGAAAACCGCCATCGCGGGCGGTGGGGTCCACCGCGCCCACCACGGTGATGCCGCGCGCCAGGGCGACATCGATCAGGCGCGCGAGCAGTCGATCGGGCGGGCCCCCGATGCTGAGGTTGATCACCTGCACCCGGGACTCGAGCGCGAACTGCAGTGCCTTCGCGACCGTGAAGCTGCTGCACATGGCGGCCTGCATCTGGGGCTCGCGTTGCCAGCACGCGCGCAATGCAAGCAACGTCGCATCGGGCGCGATGCCGGCCACGCCGACGCCGTTGTCGGGTCGCGCAACGATGATGCCGGCGACGGCGGTTCCGTGCAGCTCGCCGATCGGCGCGCGGTCGTCGACGAAATTGCGGGCCTCGATCAGCTGGCCGACGAGGTCGGGGTGGTCGAGCTCCACGCCGGTGTCGATTTCGGCAATCCGCACGTGCTTGCCGGTCGCTACGCGATGCAGCTCCTCGAGATGCCACTCGCGCGCGCCCGGCTGCAACGGATACAGCGGGTCGCTGTGCGCCAGCGTATGCAGGACGTTCATCGACTGCGCCGATTCCACGCGCGGATCGCGTTCGAGCTGCTCGACGACGCTGGCAAGCGACGTTGCGCTGCCGGCCTCCATGACGAAGCAATCGACCCCCAGCGCAGGCATCGGCCATTCGTTCACGATGCGCAGGTCGTGCTGCTGCGCGATCGCCTCGGCGATGCGACGGCGGGCTTCGCGCCCCGCACGCGGGTCGTAGCTGCCCGCGTAGGCAAGGTCGGGCCGGAAATGCGGCGCCGGCATGCGCAGCATCACGAGCAGGTGCCTCTCGTTGCCCGGTTGCGCATCGTCGATCGAGCTCGCCGAAACCTGCGCGCCAGCCGTCGAGAGCGCAAGACCAAGGGCTGCGAGGATCCACGCGATGCAAAGCGCGGCGCGCATCATCGGCCTCCGCTGCGCTCGAGCGGCTCGGCGAGCACTACGGCGCGCTCACGCCGCAAGGCATCCCGTGCGTCGGTGATGCGGTCCGGAGCCACGTCGATGACGTACGCGCCCTGCGGTGTAGGACCGCTGACGATGTTGGCACCCACGTCGCGCAGCACGCGGCGCAATTCAGGCTCGGTGGTGGACGGGTCGAAGACGACCACGAGCGATCCGGTGCGCGGGGCGGTCGAATCGGGCGAGGCGAGCGTGCGATAGATCACCGGCCGCTCGCTCGCGTGCCATACGGCGCCGCCGAGAACCATGATAGCCGCAAGCTGCGCCGCGACGGCCCATCGCAGCCACCTAGGCGAGCGCGCCGAGTCCTTGCGGCGCACCGGGACATCGGCCGCATCGCGCAGCTCGAGATGGTTGCGCAGCTTGTTGAACGGACCGCTGGTGCCGCTTTCGCGCGCGCCGCTGACGCACGCCGCATGCAGCGTGCGAAGCCATTCGATCTCGGAGCGGCAACGCGCGCAATGGTCCACGTGCTGCTCGACCATGGCGAGCTCGCGCGCTTCGAGCTTTCCGTTGACGTACCAGGGCAGCAGCGCATCGACCACCTTGTGCACGCTGGGATCGAAGGGAAGGACGTTGCTGCTCATGGCGGCGTCACCGACTCGACGGCTCGATCCGCACGAAACGGCGAGGGCGTTGTAGGCCACACACCCCTGCAGCGGCAGAGATTGACAGCCGCTCGCATCGTAGGGATGCGTTCGATCGAAGGCGGGGTTGCACGACAGCGGCGCATATGCGGTAAACCATGGACGCATGATCGTATTCCGCCCGCTGCGCGAACGCCGAGCCTTCCTCGGCATGCAAGCGAATTCAACAACATAGAAGCCTCGCGCGGATAGCGTCAAGGCCGCGGCGGCCATCGCGGCGAGGCCGATAGGCCCGCGAAGCGTGGGGTTCGCCCCGAATTTGACATCCGCCGCAGCCTCCGACAATATGACGTTGGCATGAGAGTGCCGGGCGGCGCGTCCGGCAACACGATCGCTACGAGGGGAAGCCTGCGGCATGGCGTACGCGCGACAGGACGGCGTTGTGGTTGGCGGATGGGCAGCGCATCGCTTCGTCGTCGCCCTCGCCGTTGCGCTGCTCGCCGTCTGTACACCGCTGCACGCCGCGCCGGGCAAGACGGACCCGGCGATCGTCAACGTGTTTCGCTTTTTCAACACGTCCACCGGCGTCCACTTCTATACCGCCGATCCGGTCGAGCGACAGTACGTCATCGATCACTACAAGAACCTGGTCGACGAAGGCGCGGTGTACCGCGCGCTCGGATCGTCGACTGCCGGTGCGATTCCGGTGTACCGCTTCTACAACCGCATCACCGGAGCCCACTTCTATACCGCCGACCCGGTCGAGCGCCAGCGCGTGCTGAGCACGCTGCCGCAGTTCAGCGACGAAGGCGTCGTGTTCTATGCCTACGCGGACGACGCGATCGACCATGTGGCGGTTCATCGCTTCTACAACGTCCAGACCCAGACGCATTTCTTCACGGCGTCGGAGTCCGAACGCGATTATGTCGCTCACACCTATCCCCAGTTCGTCTACGAAGGCATCGCCTGGTACGCGTTGCCGCTCGCCCCGGGTGCGGAGGTCGCCGCCCGCCGCGACGCGTTCCGGTTGCTCGACCAGGCGACGATGGGACCCACGCCCGCCGACGTCGACAACGTGGTCCGGATGGGTGCGGCCGCCTGGCTGGAAGACCAGCTCAATCAGCCGGCTTCGGGTTATCCGGATCCGCTGTTCTGGTACGTGTCGCTCGACGAATCGCCGACGTGCAAGTTCAGCGCGCCGCGCACTTCCGCGACCTACGCGTGCGCGCGCGACCAACTCACGCTGTTCAACCTGCGGCGACAGTTCTTCCAGAACGCGCTGAACGGAAGCGACCAGCTGCGCCAGCGCGTCGCGTGGGCGCTGTCGCAGATCTTCGTGATCTCGGGCATGAAGGATCCCGACCTCGAGACCGGCTACGTCCAGGCCCGCTACCAGAACATGCTCGCGCAGGAGGCATTCGGCAACGTCGAGACGCTGCTCACGAAGGTCACGTTGTCGCCCGCAATGGGACACATGCTCGACATGGTGGACAACGCGAAGGCCGATCCCAAGGAAATGACCGAGCCCAACGAGAACTATGCACGCGAGCTGCTGCAATTGTTCTCGATCGGCACACGCGAGCTCAAGCCCGACGGCACGCCGCTGACCGACGCAGCGGGCGCACCGATTCCCACCTATGGACAGGCCGAAGTTCGCGCGTTCGCGCGCGCGCTGACCGGCTGGACCTATCCCAAGTTCGACGCCGCGCAGGCACGCGGCAACGACGACGATCGCTACTACGCCAAGGACATGGTCAGCGTGCCGGATCGGCACGACATGAACAGCAAGAAGCTCCTGCGCGGCATCGAGCTCCCGGCGGGGCAGACGCCGGAAGCCGATCTTGCCGCAAGCGTTCGCAACGTGTTCCTGCATCCCAACGTCGGGCCATTCCTCGGCACCCAGCTGATCCACCAGCTTGTGACCGGCAATCCGAGCCCGGCGTACGTCGCGCGTGTCACGGCGGCGTTCGAGAACAACGGGCAGGGCGTTCGCGGCGACATGAAAGCGATCTTGCGCGCGATCCTGCTCGATCCCGAAGCGCGCAATGCGCCGGTCGACAACCCGGACTACGGCCGCTTCAAGGAACCGGCCTTGTACGCGACCGGCTTGCTGCGCTCGCTCGGGGTAGGCTCCGACGGCATCGGGCTCGACGATGTCGTGAAGTCGATGGGCCAGAACATCTTCTATGCGCCCACGGTGTTCAACTATTTCCCGGCGGATTACAAGGTGCCGGGCACCGACCTGACTGCGCCACCGATGGGCATCCACAACACCAACACCGTGCTCGCGCGCAGCAACTTCGTGCAGCAATTGCTCTATGAAGGAGGACTGGATCGCGACGACGAAGTGGCGGGCGCCACCGGCACCAAGCTCGACATTCGCGCTTACGCCGCGCTAGCCGGCGATGCACGCAAGCTCGTCACCGAGATCGACAATCGATTGTTCGGCGGCGGCATGCCACCGAACATGCGCAACGAGATCTACCTGGCGGTGCAGGCGATCGATGCGGGCGACACGAAGGAACGCGCGCGCACCGCGCTCTATCTCGCGGCCACGGCGTTCCAGTACCAGGTGAGTCGATGAGCGCCAACCGCGACCGTTTCCCCGATCCACTTCGTCGCCGCCTGCTCGGCGGACTTGGCGCCGTGACGGCGAGCGGTCTTGTGCCTCGTCTTGCATCGCTCGCCGTGCCGACGGCACGGGCGCAGGCAACCGGCGATTACCGTGCGCTGGTCTGCATCTTTCTCTACGGCGGCAACGACAGCAACAACATGGTCGTGCCGATCGACGACTACGCGCAGTACGACGCCGTCCGCGGTCGTTCGAACGTCGGCCTCGGTGCCAACGAGCTTGCGGTCATTACCCCTGCATCACCGGGGCGCAAGTACGGACTGCATCCGCAACTGCGCGACCTCGCGCCGTTGTTCGCCGCGAAAAAGCTGGCGGTGGTGTGCAACGTCGGCACGTTGGCGGCGCCGCTCACGCGCGCGCAATACCTCGCCGGTACCGGGAAGGCGCCACGCAATCTGTTCTCGCATTCCGACCAGCAACTGCAATGGCAGGGCCTGGTGCCGGGCGCGATCGCGAACACCGGATGGGGAGGGCGCCTGGCCGATGTGACCTCCGCCGGCAACGCGCTGCTTGGCATTCCAGGTGTGCTTTCGGTTTCGGGCGATGCGCTGTTCACCATCGGCGTGACATCGATTCCCTTGGCGTTGCCGGGCGATGGCGGCAACGGCCTGTCGGGCGATTACGAGTCAGCGGCAGGCCAGATTCGCTACGCGGCATTGCAGAAGCTGTTGCTCGTGGATCGGGACGCAACGCTGGTGGGCAAGGCCGCTGACGTGATGGCGCTCGCCTTGAAGTCCGCGAAGGCGATCAATGAAGCCGTCGGAACGGTGCCGCCGGCAGTGCAGACCGCGTTCGACGGCGTCTACTCGGACATCGGCAATCAGCTCTCGCGTGTGGCCACGCTGGTGGCGGCACGCGACGCGCTCGGCGTTGCGCGGCACATCTTCTTCTGCTCGATGGGAGGATTCGACACCCACGCGAGCCAGCGTTCCGGCCAGGATGGATTGTTCGCCGATCTGGGACCGGCGCTCGCCGCATTCCAGGGCGCGATGGACGGACTCGGCGTTGCGCCACAGGTCACGACCTTCACCATGTCGGATTTCAGCCGCACGTTCCGCGTGAATGCGAACGACGGCACCGACCATGCCTGGGGTAGTCACCAATTCGCGCTCGGCGGGGCGGTCAAGGGCGGCACCTTCTATGGGACCTTCCCGACGCTCGCGCTGAGCGGTCCGGACGACGCTGGCACCGAAGGCCAGTGGATTCCCACGACATCCCTCGACCAATTCGGTGCGACGCTCGCGCGCTGGTTCGGTGTTCCGGCCGCGTCGCTGCCGCAGGTTTTTCCCAATGTCGGGGCGTTCGCGAACGCCGACCTGGGCGTTCTCGGCTGACCCGCTTCAGCCCTGACGTTCACGGGTGCCCAAGAGCACCCAGCCGGACGCCGTCACCACGAGCACCGTCAGCGACAACACGGCCGCCGTATACGCCGAGGCGATCGACCACGGATTCGCGATGTCGCGCTCGAGCGCGAAGCCCAGCGCCAGCATCATCACCACGCATACGCTCCAGCGCCGCATGTAGCAAGGCAGGTGGACGCGCTGCCGAATGTTGTGCTGGAGCGCGGCGGCGCGCTTGAACAGGTCGCGGTGCGAGGCGTCCATGAACAGCCAGCCCCAGAACCAGTAGCGGTAGAGCAGGCTCAGCAGCGACTCGTTGGGCGAGCCGAACAGCGACGTGTCGACGAACAGCATGGCACTCGCGGCGAGGACAGTAGCAGCACTCCGACGGCGCAGCGAGCGCCGGCGACTCCAAGGCGGTTGTCAACGCTTTATCGGCGCGCCGTCGAGCGCGGACAACCCCCCGCATAGACCGTGCGTCGGACGCGAACGTTCGACGCATGGTCCATTGTGCCAACTGCGGCGGGCGAACGCCGCTGATCTGTGCTCGGCGGCGCCGCGTCACCGACGCTGCTGCGACAAAAGCGCTACACCACGGCCGTCGATGCGAGCTCGAACTCGGGACCGATCGCGTTCCGCAATGCGTCGTCGACCGTCTCCAGCCAGATGAAGCGCATGCGCTTGCGCGCCTCCTCGGGAATGTCCTCGAGATCGCGGCGGTTGCGACTCGGCAGCATCACGGTGTCGATGCCCGCGCGCTGTGCGGCCAGTACCTTCTCCTTGATGCCTCCGACCGGGAGCACCAGTCCGCGCAGGCTGATCTCGCCGGTCATCGCAAGGTCGTGACGCACAGGCTTGTTCATCGCGAGCGAGGCAAGCGCGGTGAACATCGCGACACCGGCGCTGGGCCCGTCCTTGGGGATCGCCCCGGCGGGAATGTGCATGTGGACGTCCGACTTCTCGAAAATCGACGGGTCCACGCCCAGCTGCGTCGCGCGTGCCTTGACCAGCGTGAGCGCGGCCTGCGCCGACTCCTTCATCACATCGCCGAGCTGTCCGGTGAGGATCAGCCTGCCCGACCCGGGCGTGCGCGATGCCTCGATGAACAGGATCTCGCCACCCACCGGCGTCCACGCCAGCCCGGTCGCCACGCCCGGCACGCTGGTGCGCATCGCAATCTCGCTCTCGAAGCGAGCCGCACCGAGAGTCGCGGGTACGTCGTCGGCATCGATGCGGACCTGGTCGGTCGTGCCTTCGGCGATCTTCATCGCGACGTGCCGGAACAGGCGGCCGATCTCGCGTTCGAGGTTGCGTACGCCGGCTTCGCGCGTGTAATCGGAAATGACGCGGCTCAGCGCATTGTCGGTGATCTCGACCTGCCCGGGCTTCAGCCCGTTGGCCTCGAGCTGCCGCTTGACCAGGTAGCGCCGCGCGATCTGCAACTTTTCCTCGTGCGTATAACCCGGCAGCTCCACGACTTCCATGCGGTCGCGCAGCGGGCCCGGGATGCGATCGAGCACGTTCGCCGTTCCGATGAACATGATGTGCGACAGGTCGTACGGCACGCCCAGGTAGTTGTCGCGGAACGTCGAGTTCTGCTCCGGGTCGAGCACTTCGAGCAGCGCCGAGGCCGGATCGCCGTGAATGCCCGTCCCGAGCTTGTCCATCTCGTCGAGCATCAGCACGCAGTTGCGGGTGCCGGCCTTGCGGATCGCCTGGATGATGTTTCCCGGCAGCGCGCCGATGTAGGTGCGACGGTGCCCGCGGATCTCCGCCTCGTCATGAACGCCGCCGAGGCTGAGGCGCGCGAACTTGCGGCCGAGCGACTTGGCGATGCTCTGGCCCAGCGAGGTCTTGCCGACGCCGGGCGGTCCGACGAAGCAAAGGATGGGACTGCGTCCCTGCGGGTTGAGCTTGCGCACCGCGAGAAACTCGAGGATGCGGCGTTTCACCTTCTCGAGGCCGTAGTGATCGGCTTCGAGGACCTGGCGCGCCTGGTCGATCGCAATGTCCTCCTCGGGCGGGTTCTGCCAGGGCAGCTCGACCAGCCATTCGAGGTAGGTTCGCACCATCGAGTATTCGGGCGAGCTCTCGGACATCTGCTCGAGGCGGCGCAGCTCCTTGAGCGCGTGCTTCTGCACCTCCTCGGGCATATGCGCCTTCTCGATCTGCTCGCGCAGCTCGCCGATTTCCGCGCCGCCGCCTTCGGCTTCGCCGAGCTCCTTCTGAATGGTCTTCATCTGCTCGCGCAGCAGGACTTCACGCTGTCTCTGCTCGAGCCGACCCTGCGTCTGTTCGCCGATCTCGCGCGACAGGCGCAGCACTTCGATGCGGCTCACCAGGAAGCGCAGCACGGTATCGAGCCGCTCGCGCACATCGAGCGTCTCCAGGATGTCCTGCTTCTCCGGCGGCTTGATGTCGAGCAGGCCGGCGATGAAGTCGGCGAGCGCGCCCGGTGAGGTGAGCTGATCGAGCGCACCGGCGAGCTCGGCCGGAACGCGCGGCATGAGCTCCAGCACTTCGGCAGCACGCGTCTTCACTTGCAGCACGCGCGCTTCGATGTCCTTGGTGATCTCCTCGGGATCGCTGATCAGCTCGACACGGGCGACGAGGAAAGGCAGGTCCTCGTAGAAGCCGGCCACGCGAAAGCGCTGCTCGCCATGGATGACCAGGTTGTGCGCACCGTCGGGTCCGGTCAGATAGCGCAAGATGCTCGCCGTGGTGCCGACGGTGTAGAGATCGCGCGGCTGCGGGTTGTCCGTTTCCGGCTTGCGCTGAAGCAACACACCGATGCGCCGGCCCTCGCGTGCCGCTTCCTGCGCGGCAGCGATCGATTGCGCGCGGTTCACCACCAGCGGAGCAATCAGTCCGGGAAACAGCACCACGTTGCGCACCGGCACGATGATCATCGCATCGGCTGGCAGGTCCGCCATCGGACTGCGCGGTTGCGGTTGCGGTGTCGATTGATCGGACGCGCCGTCGTTCTGCAGCGCCTTGAGCTCGTGATTGTCCATGGAGTCCTAACCTAGCCTGCGAAACTTGAGGAACAGGCATCCGTCGATGAGATCGCGCGAGACGAGCTCGAAGCGCCCGTTCGGCAGGCTGATGCGGCGCTCGAAGCGCCCATAAGGAATTTCGAGGCGATGGATGGTTTCGCCGGGACCGGCAGGCAGGGAACGCACGGCTACCACCGTGATGGTCACGCCGTCGGTGCGTACGTCCACGGCATCGGGTGCGACGCCCGGTAGCGCGACACTCAATGTCAACCCGCGCGCTGTCTCCACCATGTCGACGGGCGGCTCCCAGCGCGGGCCCCTGCGATCGAGCATCAGCGTGAAGAACTGCTGATGCATGCGCTCGGCTTCGCGCAGCATCGCCAGCGCGTCGTCGAGCAGGCCGGTACGGCGTTCCCAGCTCATGTCGGAAGCCACTCCCCGAAATGGATTGAAGACATGTCCACCAAAGTGGGATCGAAGCGACGGAATGCAAATCGCCGAGAGCATTCGAGGTCGAGGGCTGCATTCGACCCGAAGGCGGCGGCATTCCGAAGGTGGCGGTACGGTCCTTCGCAGGGCACCGGACAGCGCTACGCTGCCTAATGAGTCCGTGACAAACCCGCCTTCGATGTTTTGATGATTACGTTGCTAGTCCAAATGCTTACGCGTCTTGTTTAAAGTACTAACGCGTCCCGCACAGCACTAACACCGACGGTGAAACAAAGACTTAGGCGATGTATCTAATGTACGTCAGACTGTCACCGACTTGACATCTCCCTTGGGTGCCGGTAGTCTTCGGCGCGCTGCATCGCAACATTTCGCGCAGCGTCCAACTCGACAGCCCCCGCAGGCTGCGCCGTAACAGGGAGGGCCGCCGTCCGCACCGCGGACGGGCGTCCGCGCTCGAAGTCGTTTGCCCCCCGGCCTCCATCGCCGGAGGCAATGAAGCGCCGCAACTCGTGTCACGGAGGTTTCGATGACGGCAACCGCCATCGCCAATGCACGTCCCAAGCGCACGCGCGGTCACGTGCGCGGCAATGAAGCGACCAAGCTTGTCCTGATCGCCGGCTCGCTCACCGGCCTGCTTGCGATGTCGACGAGCCACTTCGAGTCCGTGTCGTGGCGCGATCGGCCCGCTGTTCAGGTCCGGGAAGCGCCCGAAGGGGAGGTCGAGGCGCGCGCTCCTGTCCCGGTCGCCCGGACGGCTGGGATCGCGAGCGCAGAAAAAATCGCTGCGGCCGTCGCGCGACGCTATCGCGTGAGCGGAGAGGCCATGCGCCAGATCGTCGACGCAGCCTACCGCGCCGGCAATCGCTTCGGACTCGATCCGTTGCTGATTCTCGCGGTGGTGGCCGTCGAGTCGCGGTTCAATCCGATCGCGCAAAGCGACATGGGTGCGATCGGCCTCATGCAGATCGTGCCGCGCTTCCATGCCGACAAGCTCGACGCGGCGGACCGCTCGTCGTTCGTCGATCCGAACATCAACATCGAGCTCGGCGCTCGCATCCTCAAGGAATACATCACCCGCGGCGGAACCGAGATCGACGGACTGCAGATGTACAACGGCTCGCTCGATGACCCCACCCGTGCTTACGCCAACCGGGTGATCGGCGAGCGCGACCGGCTGCGCCAGGTCGTGCGAGTCGCTGGCGGGCCGCCGGCGCATTGAGGGCAAGGAAGTCCGCATATCCGGCGTCGATGTCGCGCTGGAAGCGCCGCGACACAAAAGCCGTCCCGGTGATACGCCCGGGGTTCGCGAGTCAGCAGAAGGTCAGCGGCTCCGTCGCGGAACGGCGCGATTCGCCGAGCCGGTTTGCGGCTGGCGCGCGGCCAGACCGCGCGCATAGCGCCTCTTCAACTTCGTTTCTGGAACCATTCGGCGAGGGTCGGCGCCAGGATCTTCTGCGCCTTGCCGCCGACGAAGGTCCCGATGTGCCCCCCCGGCACCGCCACCTCGCTGTAGTCGTCGGTACCGAAGTGATTCCCGACGCCCTTCGAGCAGGACACTGGAATGATCGTGTCGCCGGTCGCGTAGATGTTCAGCACCGGCATCCGGACATTGCGCAAATCGACCTTGTGGGCGCCAAGCTGCAGCTCGTTGCGGATGAGCTTGTTGTCCTGGTAGAGGTCCTTGAACCACTGGCGCACGACTTCTCCCGGATGGTCGGGACGATCTGCGATCCAGCGCTCCATGCGCAGGAAGTTCAGCAGCTTCGCGTCGTCGTCGAGCACGTCGACCAGGTCGATGGTGTACTTGGTCAGGTTGCTGACCGGATTCATCATCAGGAACGCGAAGCCCACCATGCTGCCCGGGGCTGTGCCATACGCGTCGACGAGGTCGTCGATATCCTCGGGCGTCAGCGCGCGCGCCCACTGGTTCATGTAACCCGATCCGCTTTGCGGCTCGTCCTTGTCGCCGTGGAAGTCGATCGGTGTGACGGTCAGCGCGAGGTTGCGCACCTTGTCCGGAAACAGCGCGGCGTAGCAGATCGTGAACACGCCGCCCTGGCAAATGCCCAGCAGGTTGACCTGCGCCGAGCCCGATCGCTCGCGCACCACATCCACGCAGTCGTTCAGATAACCCGACACATAGTCGTCGATGGTCAGCCAGCGCTGCGCGCGCGTCGGCAATCCCCAGTCGATGAAATACACGTCGAAGCCACTGGCGAGCAGCTTGCGCACCAGCGACCGGTCGGCTTCGAGATCGATCATCTGGAAGCGTCCGACCAGCGCGTAGGTGATCAGGATCGGCACGCCGTGCGGCTTGTCGACCACCGGACGGCAGCGGTAGAGCCGCACCATGTCTTCGCGCCAGACCTCGTCGCGCGGCACGGTGGCAATGGCGAGATCGTCCTCGGACAGTTGCGCGAGCTTTTTCAGTCCGCGGGCGAGCTTGTCGCGCGCGGTCTCGAGCTCCTGTGCAACGGAGGCGGGCGTGATCGCGAGAGCGGATGCCGCCTGGGCTGCGAGCATGGCTTGTTCGGCGGGAGTCTTCATTGGCGCAACTCAACGGGAAAGGTGAGGAATCGCAGGGATAAAGGCGGAGGAAAGGTGCGTCGTGGCGCGATGGCAATCAGCCCAAGCCCCGGAAGCGAGCTCGCGTGCTGTGCATTGGGTCGATGACACGCGCTTGCGATCGATCAGCGACACCCTGGTGGCCCCATGACACGGTCGGCATGAACCTTCGACTTGATCCGCAAGCGCGCATCACGCCCTC
>Ga0335070_10008705_pt1 | contig 11900 bp, 7 predicted proteins | sample Lox_Sample_13_FD_206722 | JGI IMG/M metagenome (GOLD analysis project Ga0335070, IMG submission 206722) | Soil microbial communities from Loxahatchee National Wildlife Refuge, Florida, United States - Lox_Sample_1.3 | ecosystem: Environmental > Terrestrial > Soil > Wetlands | place: USA: Florida...
CCCCTCACAAGATGTTCCTGCAGATGATGGCGCCGGATGCGATTCTCGGCGCGCTCACGAGCGGAATGATGAAGGCCCAGGGCGCCTCGCTCACGCCCGTGGCCCGGCGTCAGGTGGCCGAGTATCTGTCCGGCACTCAGATCGACAAGGCCATTGCGCCCGCCAGGGCGCCTCTGTGCGCCGGGCAGGGAGCTAAGGCGGGCGGCGCGGCCAGTGCGACCGCCGCGGCCGGTGCGGCCGACACCGACGCCAGAGAGCTTCCCGTCGCCTATGGGTGGGGTTACGACAACGCCCGCTTCATCCCTGCGGACATCGCGCACCTGGCTGCTGCCGATGTGCCTCGCCTGAAGCTCAAGTGGGCCTTTGAATTCCCGAACGCCCTGCGCGCCCGCTCTCAACCAGCCATAGCGTACGGTTCGGTCTACGTGGGCAGCCAGGACGGCACCGTTTATTCGCTCGCGTTGCAGTCGGGTTGTGTTCGCTGGACCTATCGCAGCTCCGCCGAAGTGCGCACGGCGATGGTTCTCGAGACTGCCGCGGCGGCACCCAACGGGCGGCTCTACTTTGGCGATGTGATTGCCCGCGTGCATGCAATAGATGTGCAGACCGGCAAGTCCCTCTGGATGACCAAGGTCGACGAGCATCCCAATGCGACGATCACGGGCACTCCAGCATTGCATGATGGCGTGCTGTACGTGCCGGTCTCCTCACTTGAGGTTACGACTGCAGCCGACGCCAAATACGAATGCTGCAAGTTCCGCGGCTCTATCGTCGCGCTGGACGCCTCAACCGGACGCCGCCTGTGGAAGACCTATGCCATCACGGAGGACCCCAAGCCCGTTCGAACCACTCCGCAGGGCACACGGATCTTCGCACCATCGGGGGCGCCGATCTGGAACACGCCAACAATAGATTCGCCGCGGGGCATGCTGTACGTCGGAACCGGGGAGAATTATTCCTCACCGGCCAATGACCGCAGCGATGCGGTGCTCGCGATCCGGCTGCGCGACGGACAGCTCATCTGGTCGCAGCAGCTGGTGGCGGGCGACGCGTGGAACGTGGCCTGCATGATGCAGAACAATCCCAACTGTCCACGGGAAAACGGGCCGGACGTGGATGTCGCCGCGGGTACGATCCTGACGAAGCTCAGTGACGGACGCGACATCCTGCTGGCGGGACAGAAGAACGGCTACGCCTATGCGCTCGATCCGGCTAACGGCGGCAAGCTGCTCTGGAAGGTCAGAGTGGGGCGCGGCGGTATCCAGGGCGGCGTGCACTTCGGCATGACCCTGGAGGGCAACCGCCTGTTCGTGCCCATCAGCGACATGGTGAATGGCCATGACGGGCGCCAATATGACATGGAAGGCAAGCCTGGCCTCTACGCGCTCGATCCGGCTACCGGCAAGCAAGTCTGGTCAGCTCCCGCCGTGGATGTGTGCCGGGGTCGGCAATTCTGCGACCCGGGCATTTCAGCCGCGCTGACGGCTGTTCCGGGAGTCGTGTTCGCTGGCCACATGGACGGTGTATTGCGTGCGTACGACTCCGGTTCTGGCCGCGTCATCTGGCAATACGATTCGACCGAGCCGGTTCACACCGTGTCAGGTTCTACCGCGCACGGGGGTTCGTTTGGCGGCCCGGGCGTGACGGTGCGCGACGGCTATCTGGCGGTCAACTCCGGTTACGGCCTGTATTTCCACATGCCCGGTAACGTGCTGCTGGTATTCTCGGTACCCGGTAAAGGGCTGTGACAGCGCAGCCGGCCAAGGCCGCGCCCCGGGCTGGCGATCGAGCCCGATGTCCGCCGGAAGTGCCGCAAGGCACATCCGGCCGGATGCATCAGGCTATCCAGTCGAACATCTGCAGGTCCATGTCCCTGGCGAGGCTCGCCAGGATGGGTGGCACGAATCTGTCGTGGAAGGGTGCTTTCATATGCGCCTGGAACGCAGCGTCGTTGCGCCACCGACCGTAGACAACGTACGTCGAGGGTTCGGTCCGGTGCTTGATGACGTCGTAGACGGCCAGATCCGGCTCATTCTCATGAGACAGTCTGGACAGCTCGCGCTGCAGGCGTTCGAACTCGGCTTCCATGCCCGGGCGGACCACCAGCTTCGCGATGAACGTCGTGGACATTCTCAACTCCTTCGGTAGGGCGGTCGCGCGCCGCGGCGGCGCGATCCTGACCGCGTGGCAGCTTCTAGAGTCCGAGTTCGCGCACGAGCTCGTCCCGCAGCCGGAATTTCTGGATCTTGCTGGCTGACATGGGCCATTCGGACACGAAGCGGATCTGCCGCGGCACCTTGAAGCCGGCGATCTCGGCGCGGCAGAAATCGATCAGCTCCTGCGCCGCCACCTCGGTGCCCGGCTTGCGCTCGACGAACGCCACCGGCACTTCGACCAGGCGCGCATCGGGGATGCCCACGACCTGCGCCAGCTTGACCCCCGGGTGACGTTGCAGACAGCCCTCGATCTCGGCCGCGGCGACATTCTCGCCACCCACCTTGAGCATGTCCTTCAGGCGGCCGTGGAACATCAGCGTGCCATTCTCATCGAATGAGCCGATGTCGCCGGTGTGGTACCAACCTTCCGCATCGAGTGCCGCAGCGGTCTTCACCGGGTCCTTGTAGTAACCCTCGAGAATGCTGTATCCGCGCACCAGTACCTCACCACGGGCGCCGGTGGGCGCCGTCTCGCCTGTGGTGGGATCCTGGATGCGAACCTCCACTCCGGGCAGCGGCCGACCGAGTCGGCGAATGCGCTGCTCCAGCGGGTCATCGAGTCGGCTGGTCGTGACCGTACCCGCGGTCTCCGTCATCCCGAACGTGCCCACATACGTCGCGTGCGGCATTGCTTTGAGCATGGCCTCCGCGATCGCCGGCGGCTGCACCGCGAAGTTGGAGTTCATGAGCGTGATGCGCGACAGGTCCGTCTGCGCGAACTCGGGGTGGTAGATGAGATCCGACATGATGGTGACGAAGCAGGGGTAGGTCGCCGTGACCTTCTCGGTCTCGAGCATCCGCAGCGCCGTTCCCGCATCGAAGTACGTCATGGTGGCGTAAGCGCCGCCGACGTCGAATATCGCGCACAGCGGCAGGATCGCCGCGATGTGGAACATCGGCAGTGGCGACCAGAACACATCTTCATGGCGCAGCGCGTACCGGTGCCGCCCCAGGGCGATGGAGTTGCGCACCATGGCCTCGTGCGTCAACAGACAACCCTTGGGATTGGCGGTGGTGCCGCTCGTGTACAACATGATCGCCACGTCCCGCAGGCGCACGCGCAAGCGCGTCTCGTGCACCTGATCCTCGGGCGATCCGGCCGCGAGGGCCTCGAAGGCGGGCTGGCTGAGAAATCCGGGTGATGAGCCCGAGCCGAGCAGCACGACACTGCGCAGCCGGGGAGCCCCCTCCAGGTTCAGGCGCCGGGGGTCTGCCGATTGCGCGAGCCCGGGCAGGGCTTGCGTCAGGCGCTCGACGAAGTTGACGTGCTCGGCGATGCGGTGCGTGGTGATGACAGTCGTGAGATCGCCATTCTCCACGACGTACGCCAGCTCGCTGTGCTTGTAGCGTGCGTTCATCGGGACGACGACCGCGCCGCATAGCGCGATGGCGAACAGGAATTCGACGAACTCGAAGGAGGTGGGCAGCAGCAGACCCACGTGTTCGCGTGGACGCACTCCGAGTGCCTGCAGGCTGCGCGCCCGGGCGATGGCACGCTCGGCCAGTTGCGCGTACGTGATGCGCTGGCCGGGAAAGATCAGCGCGGGCGAGTCCGGATAACGGTCAGCCGCCAGCAGCAGCAGATCCCCGAGAGTGGTGACCTGGATGCGGGTGTGCCGCAGCGATTCACTGCGCAGTGCCATGGAACCTCAGATCGGATCGAAGTATTCGCGTACCCAGGTGCCATCCAGGCAGGCCGAGATCTTCGGCGCCAGCTCCGCGAGTACCGCGGAACCCATGTGGCGATGCTCGGCGGCCTCGTCGGCGAAGGACTCGAGCACGGCGAAACGGTTGGGTTCGCGCAGCCTGTAGAACTCGTACGCCAGGACCCCCGCCTCGTGCTCGCGCACGTGGCGCTCGAGCTGCCGGCAGTAGCCGATGAACTCCGCCTCGCGGCCCGGCCTGACGGTCATGCGGGCAATGAAGGTGATCTTCGGCATGTGTTCCCCCCGGCGCGTGCGTGCGCGTCGATACTACACCCGCCGCCGGGTAAGAAACAGTCACGACTGTTTGTTTTTAGGCCGGTGCGCTGGAGTGCCGCGCGATGCAAGCCAGTTCAGCGGCGCTGGTCGAATCGCCGCCCCACCATCGCGGCGGCGATATTGACCTTCTGGATGTCGATGGCGCCGCCGGCGATGCCCCAGCCCCAGGCATCGCGCAGTCGGCGCTCCATGGGGAATTCGCGCGAGTAGCCGTAGCCGCCCATGAGCTGCACGGCATGCCCGCACACCTCGCGCGCGATCTCGTTCGCGAAGCACTTGGCCACCGAGGAATCGAGCACGTCCGGCAGGCCGTTCTGCGCGTTGACCGCCGCGCGCCAGATCAGCAGGCGCGCCGCCTCGCACTTCATCTGCATCTCCGCCAGGCGCAGCTGCACGGCCTGGAACTCGACCAGCGGCTTGCCGAACTGCTTGCGCTCCTGGACGTAGCGCAGGACGTCTTCCAGGGCTCCGCTCGCCTGGGCCAGGCCCATCGTGGCGTTGCCGCACCTTTCCAGATCGAACGCCTCCATGAGCTTGCGGAAGCCGCCCGCGGGAACGATGATGTTTTCCGCCGGCACGGCGCAATTGTCGAAGTACAGGTCGCTGCTGGGTACGCCATGAAAGCCCATGAGGCTCTCCGACTTTCCGAATGTCAGACCCGCGCTGTCGCGTTCCACGTAGACGGCGCCTATGCCGTTGGCTCCGGGAGCCGCGCTCATCCGGCAATACACGACATAACCGTCGGCATGTCCGCCTCCGGAACACCAGCGCTTCGTGCCGTTCAGGATCACCCGATCACCGCGAACCTCGGCGCTCGTGGCCAGATCCGTCAGCGCCGATCCCGCCTGCGGTTCGGACATGGACACCGCGACCAGCAGCTCGCCGCTGCAGACCCTGGGCACCACACGCTGGCGCAGCGATTCTGCGGCGAAACGTTCGATGGCCCGAACCGGCCCCACGCAGGACTCGAACACGGGAAAGGCGAGGGCGGCGGAACATTTGGCGAATTCCTCCAGCACCAGCAGCGCCTCGAGATTACCCAGGCCCAGTCCGCCGTAACGCGCGTCCACGTTGATGCCCAGGAAGCCCATCTGCGCGTACTCGCGGATCAGTTCCCGCGACGGGGGTGTGCCGGTCAGCTCGGTCTCCTGAGCCAGTGGCAGTACGCGCTCGCGCACGTACTTGCGCGCGGCGGCCTGCAGCGCGAGCTGCTCGTCGTTCAGTCGGAAATCCACGGCGGCTCCTGTGCACCAGAGGTGGTTCGATGATGTTGCTGGAAGGCGTGCGCGTGCTGGACTTCGGACGTTATGTTGCCGGTCCCTACTGCGCGACGCTGCTGGGTTATCTGGGGGCGGATGTCATCCGGATCGAACGCCGCGGCGGGGGCGAGGACCGGTTCATCGCGCCAGTCACGGCCGATGGCGAGGGTGCCGTACTCTTCCAGACGGCCTGCAACAAGCGCTCGCTGACACTGGAGATCGGCCGACCGGAGGCCCGCGAGGTACTGGAGCGATTGATTGCAACCGCCGATGTAGTGGTCGCAAACCTGCCGCCGGCCGCGCTGGCTTCGCTGGGACTCGACTACGCCTCTCTGCGTGCGATACGGCCTGACATCATCTCCGTGACCCAGACGGCATTCGGCGACGAGGGTCCCTACCGCGACCGCGGCGGTTTCGACGGAATCGGTCAGGCGATGTCGGGTGCCATGTACATCACGGGGGTGCCAGGCTCGCCCGCCAAGGCTGCCGCCCCCTACGTGGACTACTCCACGGCGGTGCTGGCCGCATTCGGCACGCTGGCCGCGCTGCTGCACCGACAGAAGACGGGCGAAGGTCAGGAGGTCAGGACCGCGCTGCTCAACACGGCGCTGGCGGTGTTTGGTTCGCACCTCATCGAGCAGGGTGTTACCGGGATAGACCGCGTGGGCACCGGCAACCGTGTGCAGACTTCCGCTCCATCCGATGTGTTTGCAACCAGCGATGGCCATGTCCTGACTCATGTTGTGGGCAACGGCCTGTTCAAGCGCTGGGCGCGCCTCATGGGTGATGAAGAACGCTGGACCGGTGATCCGCTGTATGCCACCGATCAGTCACGGGGCGATCACAGCTCGGCCATTCTCGCCCGCATGAGAGAGTGGTGCGCGGTGCGAACCACCGGGCAGGCCATCGCGGAGCTGCAGAACGCCGGCATTCCCGCAGGCCCAGTCTACTCTCCCCGGCAGGCTCTCGCGGACCCCCAGGTGACCGCCCTGCGCTGGCTGCGACCCGTCGCCGACTATCCCGGTCTGCCGCGGGCAGCGCCCGTGCCGGATCTGCCGGTGCACTTCTCCCGCACCGAGGGGGGCATCCGCAGGCCGCCGCCGCGAACCGGCGAGCACACGGATGAGATCCTCGCCAGCCTGGGATTCTCATGCGCCGATATCGCCCGTCTGCGCGCGCAATCCATCGTCTAGCTTGCCGACCGCGGTTCCGGTCACTGACGGCCGTCGAGCCGGAAAGTCCGCCGCCGCCGGTGCGGCGGCGGACCTGACTGTCACTTCTCCGAGAACTTGTAGCCGATCTCACCGCCAACGAAGCGCGGCTCGCCGTAGAACGCCCACACCCACAGCGGATCCACGTTCTGCGAGGACTCGATGTAGTGTTTGTCAGCCAGGTTGCGCGCAAACACGCGCACGAACCAGCGATCGTCGGCGCTCGTGTACTTCAGGGACGCATTCAGCAACGTGCGCGAATCGGCGAACGTCTGGGTGAACGGTGCATTCGGGAGCGCGATCGAGTAGGTATCCAGGTTCCTGGACACGTAGTTCGCGTTGACGTCCGCCACGATGTGCCCGGGCAGGTTGCCCAAGGCAGTCGTGTAGTTGAGATCCACCGTCGCGGTCCACTCCGGACAGCGGTTCACGTCCAGTCCCGACAGATCCACCACATTCGGCGGGTCGCCGCTGGTGAAACTGTTGTATTTGCAGTGCTGGTAGCTGGCCGGTACGCGCAGCAGCAGACCTGGAGCCAGTTTCGCGGTCAGCTCGTTCTCGATGCCGTAAGTGGTCATCTTCGCGGCATTGCGGAACAGCGTTTCCTCGCCCGGCTGGCCGTTCAGGTTGGTGACGGGCACCACGACCTGGCGGATGGCGTCCTTGTACTGCACGTAGAACACCGCTTCGTTCAGACGGATGCGGTGATCCATGAACTCGCTCTTCAGGCCCAGTTCGAAGGAGTCCGCCTTCTCCGGGTCGGTCGGCTTCTTCTCATCGGGCGTGATCGGATTGCCCGTGGTGCCGACCTGGTCGTTGTAGCCGCCCGCCTTGAAGCCGTGCGAATAGGTACCGTAGGTGAAGATGTCCGGCTGCAACTCATGCGAGAGCGTCACGCGGTAGGTGGGCTGCGTCCAGGTGTGGCTGTCCGACACCACGCCGAACGGGTACAGCGCGAAGTTGCCCGCATTCATCAGGCTGCCGAGCTGCTGCCAGGTGAAGCCGGGCACGATGGCGCCGTCGGGCGAGGGCAGCTGCTGCACGAAGACCTGCTGGCGCCCGATCCAGTCCTTGCTGTCGCGCGTGAGGCGCGCTCCGATCGTGAGGGTGGTCGAGTCGCTGAACTTGTAGTTGCCCTCGCCGTAGGCGGCGGCCGATTTCTCGGTCTGGGCGTTGCAGAGCACCTGCGGGTTGTTGTTGTAGCCTCCCGGGCTCAGCCCCGGAGGCGTCGGCACGCCGAACAGGTCGTAGATACCCAGGATCTGTGCCACGCAGAACGCTGTCACGTCATGCTGGTAGAAAAGGCCGCCGACGTAGTTGAAGGGACCGTCAGCCTTCGAGGCGAAACGCAGCTCCTCCTGCCACGTCTTGCGGCGATCGGAGCGGTTGGCGTCGAACACAGAGAGCGGCCCGACGACACCGGTATACGTTGAAGGCAGGCTGGAATCCTGCGAGCGGTATCCCTGGACCCAGGTCAGCGTGCCCGGAGCCGTGGTCCAGTCCACATTCAGATGGAAACCGTCGGCGATCACCCGGTGTCCCTGCGGCATGTTGATCAGGTAGCCGTCACGATTGGTGACGCCAGCCTGATCGAGCGGGTCGCCCGTGAAGTGGCCCGGCAGGCCCAGCAGCGCGAACACGAAGTAGGGCAGGTGGGTTGCCGGGTTGATATCGGTGGGCGTTACGTTGATCGCGCCCGGAGCAGGCGAGCGGTCATCGAGGCGCTCGTACGTGAAGAGCGCGCGCAGATCGTCGGTCGGCTTCCACAGCAGCTTGGCACGCATCGTGAACACGTTCGTGCCGCCGACACGGCTATTGTCCCCGGTATAAGTGACGCCACCGATGGTGTTGCTGGCGCCGTTGCGCATCCAGCCGCCTTCGTTCTCTTCGCTGGCCACGACGCGCAGCGCGAGCTGATCGGAGACCAGCGGCACGTTGATCGCGCCCTGGATGGTGTAGGAGTCGTAGCTGCCCTCCTGGCCCTGGATCTGGAACGAGGTGTTGTCCAGAACCGGAGCCTTGGTGCGCACGACCACGGCGCCACCGGTCGTATTCTTGCCGAACAGCGTGCCCTGGGGGCCACGCAGGACTTCGATGCTCTCCACGTCGAAGGGGTCCAGCAGCTGCGTCTGCACGCTGGGCATCACGAAGTCGTCCACCAGGACGGAGATCGGCGCCTCGTTGTAGACGATGATGTCCGTGTTGCCCACGCCACGCATCGCGAACGAGGCGGCGTTGAAACCGTTGATCTTGTTGGCGGAGAAGTTGGGTACCTGCGCCGCGACATCCGCGAGCGTGCGGGGAGCCAGATCCTGCAGCGCCTGCGCGTCAATGGCCGTCACCGCGATCGGTGTCGTCTGCAGATTGGATGTGCGTCGCTCCGCCGTGACGACGATCTCCTGAAGGCCGGAATCGGATGACTCCGCCGCGCCCGCATCGGCCGCGGCGGCGCGCGCGGTCGGCACCATCGCCGTGAGTGCGGCAAGCGCCAGGGCGCTCTGTGCCAGGGCAACAAGTCCGGTCCGGTGCGGACCGCGGGCCGGGCGCCCCGTCCGCGTCGAGATTCTGATCACTGTGATACCCCCCTCGAATGGTCGGAATTGATCCGGTTCTCACCCCGCGGCCGGCTCGCCGCGGGCGTCTCCAAAGCGCAACCTACGCGTGGTTTCTAAAAAAAACAAGCACGCTGGTTTGTTTTAGTTCGGGGCGGCCTATAATGCCGGCCAGGCAGTTCCGGCGGACAAAGGCGGTCGGGCCCATGGACACGGCAACGGTGCAGCGATTTCTGGACGGGATGCGGTACGAGGCCGAGCGCAGTGCGCCGCCCGCGGACTTCCCGCGCCTGCCCGATATCCCCGCCGGGCGGTACGTGGACCCGGAATTCCTCGCCCTGGAACAGCGCTATCTGTGGCGCCGAAGCTGGTTGTATGTATGCCACACCGACCAGATCGACCGGCCCGGGGCCTTCCTGCTGACCCGCCGGACCGGCTCACCCATCATCGTGGTCCGGGGCAAGGACGATGTCATCCGGGCGTTCTACAACACGTGCCGGCACCGGGGTGGCCCGATCGTCAAGTCGGACAGCGGCTGCAACGAGGGATTCGTCTGCGGCTACCATGGCTGGACTTACACGCTGGATGGGAAACTCATCAATCTGCGTGACAAGCGCGACTTCGTCGGGCTCGACATGCAGCAGCGCTCGCTGATCCCCGTGCGTTGCGAGCGCTTCTACAACTGGGTCTTCATCAATGAGGATCCGCACGCGCAGCCGCTGGAGCAGCATTTCTCCCCGTTCACCGAATACTTCCGGCAGTTCCAGCCGCAGGAATGGCGCTTCGTGATGCAGGAGGGGTTCGACGTCCAGTGCAACGTGAAAGTGCTCATGGATGCCTTCCTCGAGGTGTATCACCTCAAGTCCATTCACACCGATACGGTCGACCGCTTCCTCGATCATCGCGGTACCACCATCGCGTTGTACCGGCACGGACACTCCCTGATGGTGACGCCCAACCGGCGCCCCGACTGGGTCGACCCCGGCACGCGCGGCATGCGCCGGATCGAGAGTGCGACCGTCATCTCGGCCCGCAACAATCCCTCCTTCAATTTCTTTCCCAACCTCGTGACGCCCGTGGATCCCACCGGCGCACCGTTCCTGCTGTTCTGGCCCACCTCCAACACCACCATGCGCATCGAATGCCACTGGTTCGCGCCGGACTGGGGTGGCGGGCCGCCTCCGGACCTGTGGCGCACGCGGATCGCCAACTTCGACCGCATCCTGGGCGAGGACCTGCAGTTCGCCGCCGCCATCCAGCAGTCGATGAGTTCGGAAGGCTTTCGCGGCATGCCGCTGAACTACCAGGAGCGCCGCATCTATCACTGGCACGAGGAGCTGGACCGGCGCATCGGGCCCGAACGCATTCCACCGCATCTGCGCGTCGAACCCCTGCTCGAGCGGTTCTACGAGAACTAGACGCTGCGATGTCTGCGACTCCACTTGGCAGCATAGTCTCCTGCGGTGCATACCTGCCGCGCCTGCGGCTGCCGCGTGCGCGGATCGCCGAGGCCATGGGCTGGCTGCGCCCGGAATCGTCCACACCGTCCGGTGCGCGCTCCGTATGCAACTGGGACGAGGATGCGCTGACGCTGGCAGTGGAAGCAGCCCGTGAGTGTGTGCGGGCCGCCGGAACAGCCCCGCGGATCGGCTCGGTCAGTCTGGCTTCGACGACGTTGCCCTTTGCCGACCGGAGCAACGCGACTTTGCTGGCCGGCGCCCTGGATCTGCCTGAGGATGTGGAGACTGCCGATGTCGCCGGTTCGCTGCGCGCCGGTACGACGGCGTTGGCCCAGGCTGCGCGCCGATCCGACGGTGCGGCGCGGCTGGTCGTCGCGAGCGATGCTCGCGTGGCCAGGCCCGGCAGTCCCCAGGAAATGGAGTTCGGCGCGGGAGCCGCGGCGCTGCTGGTGACCGATGCCGCAAATGACACGCGGCAGGCTCCAGCGCTGGCGTCAATTCTCGCGACCGCGCACCGTGCTGCGGATTTCGTCGATCACTACCGCATGCAGGGCGAGTCGTTCGACTACTCGCTCGAGGAACGCTGGGTGCGCGATGAGGGACTTCTCAAGCTCGTACCGGAGGTGATCGGACAGACGCTCTGCGCGGCCGGGATCGAGCCGGCGCGAATCGACCGGATCGTCGTCGGCGGCAGTGCCGGTACCGCCTCCAGGATCGCGAAGCTGGCCGGACTCGGCCACGCCAGGCTGCAGGATGGTTTGCGTGAGGATTGCGGTGATACGGGCACCGCGCACCCGCTGCTGATGCTCGCCGCCGCGCTGGAAGAGGGCGCGCCGGGCGAACAGGTGCTGTTGGTGGGATTTGGCCAGGGCGTCGATGTGCTGTTGATTCGCCTGGCAGCGGCTCGCCCGGCCCAGGGCCCCCGCGCGGTGTCCAGCGCACTGGCCCGCCGCAGGACGGAAGCCCACTACGCCCGTTACCTGGCGCATGCCGGCCTGCTCGAAGTCGATTTCGGCATGCGCGCGGAGCGCGACAACCGCAGCGCGCAAAGTGTGGCCTGGCGCAAGCATCGGGCGTTGACCGCCTTCGTCGGCGGTCGCTGTCAGTCCTGCGGTACGGTACAGTTCCCCAGGAGTCGCGTCTGCGTCAATCCGGAGTGCCGCAAGACCGATACGCAGGCGGATCATCGCCTGGCCGATTCGCTGGGACGGGTCAAGTCC
>Ga0335070_10008706_pt1 | contig 11899 bp, 12 predicted proteins | sample Lox_Sample_13_FD_206722 | JGI IMG/M metagenome (GOLD analysis project Ga0335070, IMG submission 206722) | Soil microbial communities from Loxahatchee National Wildlife Refuge, Florida, United States - Lox_Sample_1.3 | ecosystem: Environmental > Terrestrial > Soil > Wetlands | place: USA...
AGGATGACGTTGCGGATGCCCTTGCGACCGTCTGACCGGAGGAAGCCTCTCATGCGCCGCGTCCCCCCCCGCCCTCGTAGCCCTCCGTGCCGAAGCTGGGGATGTAGTCGCTCTGCAGATTGTGCAGGTGCACGTGCGCTCCCGGCTCGATGTCCCGGGTGACCGTCCCAATCGGTGCTCCGTACTTGAGCACCTTCTCGCCGGTCTTGATGGGCCGCCGGGCGACCTTGTGCCCCAAGGGGATGTCCTGGAGAAGACGCACGGCAGCGCCGTCGATCCGGACCGCGTCCCCGGCGCACAAGGCGGTGCAGGCGACGCAGACATTATCGTGAAGGGACAGCAGGATCAGCCGGCGGTCCATGGCCTCCGGCCCCTCGGGCGTCTTGCGAGTTCGCTCAGGGACCTTCGGGCTAGAGCTTCTCATCACCTCAGAGGGCTCGCCGGGGGCCCGACGTCCCGACATAGCGGGCGGGTATCGATTGAAGTGCGCCCGGCTCCCACGCCTCGTCCGATCGCCGGCCCACACTGCGGCCGCGGACCTAGTCCGGAGCCAAACGGTGGCGGCCGGGCGACAGTACCGGAACAAGGCCTGAGATGCAAGTGAACCGCAACCCTTCACTCTCCGGCTGCGCTTTGGGCACCCGCTGGCAACCCGGTCACCAGCCGCAAGGGGAGCCGAGGAAACCTGATGAGTAGATAGTAGAATTTCAATGTAACAGTAGGTTACGCATATCACTTCAACTTGAGTATAAAGTAATAAGAGATCTCGAGCTTCGTGAAGGAACCGCCAAGTGGCGAGACTAGTTCATTCGCCGCGGCAATGCGGATTCGACCAAAAAGCAAAAAGACGAGCAGGGACACACCTGCATCGCCTTCTTGGAAGCAGGGCGCTTGGATTCTTTGGAATGATGTCGAGATCAGCCGAGGTGGGCGGCGGCTACTGCGCCTTCTCGTGGAAGGTGCCGCACTTCTCGCAGACCTTCATCATGCGCGGTCGGCTCATGATAACCTGGGCCCAGATCAGCTCGCCACCGCACTGGCACGTACCGACGCTCTTCCGTGCCGCGCCCTGGCGAGCCACCTTCTGTACTTTGCTCTCAGCCATTTCTAGCCGCTCCTTTCCGCTGCTTCGGGCAGCGTCAGCAGGGATCCCGCCCGGTTCTCGTGTTCTTGGAAATTGAACCGAGCATATATGACGGAAAAATATAACGAGGGAAGACGATTATTTCAAGAAAAAAACACTGAATTTCTAAAAAATTAGAAAAGCAAAACCAAAAGTCTCCGAAAATTGATGAACTGTGTTTTAAAACAGAGGCAGCCATTGTCGACCTTTCACGATCTCCCTCAACGGGGCGTTCTAACCTTGATGCGGCGGGAGATTTCGGGGGATCCTCGGAGGCATCTCCACCTCCAAGGACGGTAAGAGCCCCCTCTCCCCCCGGGCGTTGACGCCGCCATCGCCGCGTGGCCCTGCGAAAATAGCAATTGAGCGAGTCAAGAAGCCGCCGTAATATGGCGGGGCCTTGCCAAGAGAATCGGTTGGTGCAGCCCAGGAGTGGCGAATGAGCGCTGACGAGATGCCGAGACGTGTCGTAGTGGGGATCTCTGGATCCACCGGGAGCATCTACGGCATCCGGCTCCTGCAGGTGCTCCGCGGAATCCCGGACGTAGAATCGCATCTCATCATCAGTCCGGCGGCCAAGCGAACCCTCGTCCTCGAGACCGAGTTCTCGGTCGCACAGGTGGAGGCGCTCGCCGACGTCCTCTATGACTACCGGGACATCGGTGCCGCCCTCGCCAGCGGATCCTTCCGGACCTTCGGCATGGTCATCGCCCCGTGCAGCATCAAGACGGTCTCCGCCCTGGCGACCTGTTACACGGACAACCTGCTGACGCGCGCCGGGGATGTGACGCTGAAGGAGGGGCGGCCGCTGGTCGTGCTCGTCCGCGAAACGCCGCTGCACGTAGGGCATCTGCGGATGCTCACGCAGTTGGCCGAGATGGGTGGCATCATCTTTCCACCGGTCCCAGCCTTTTACCAGCGCCCCAAGACGATCGACGACATCGTCAACCACACGGTCGGGCGGATTCTCGAACGGATCGGCTTGCCCTCCCGTGGATTGGTCCGGGAATGGCGAGGAACGCAATCGGCCCAGCCTGAGACGGGGAACGCTACAACCGACGAAGGTCTGCACCCGAATCGAGCCAGCCGATGACCACGGTGCAGTGTCGGGCCCTGGATTATCTTGTGCGCCACCGCGTTCTCACCGTGGCGACGTACGGACCGGAGGGGCTCTGGGCGGCGGCCGTCTTCTACGTGAACGACGGGTTCACGCTCTACTTCCTCTCGGCGCCAACCAGCCGGCACAGCCGTAACATCGGGCGCACCTCGCGGGTGGCTGGGACGATCCAGGGGGAGTACGAGGACTGGCGCGAGATCAAGGGCATCCAGCTCGAGGGTGAAGCCCTCCGGATCGGAGGACCCGAGCAGGCGGCCGCTGCCCTGCGCTACGGGCAGAAGTTTCCGGTGGTCGCAAATCTCGCGTCGGCGCCCGCAGAGATTGTCAGAGCCTTCGAGAAGGTCGCCTGGTACAAGGTCCTCCCCGCGCGGCTCTACCTGATCGACAACTCCCGGGGCCTGGGCCACCGCGACGAGGTCGCGCTGCCCGGATAGCAGCCTGCGAGACCCCGGCTTCCGGGTGGATCGCGCTCGCGCCGCCGTCGGAGCTGCGCCATGTCGAGATTCTCGGTCACCTACTCCCTGGCCGCCTCCTCCGCACAGGAGGCCCGCGAGCGGGCCTTCGACATCTGCGTCGAGCAGACCGTCGAGTTTCCCTATGACCTGATCGCGGAGCGCTGGATCCGGGAGCGTCTCGTCGGGTGGGTCGAGACGGTTCAGCGGGTTGGCCCCGGGCGGTACGCCGCCGAGGTGAGCTACGATGAGGCGACCACCGGGGGTGAGGCGACACAGTTTCTCAACGTCCTCTTCGGCAACACCAGCATCAAGCCCGGGATCCGCGTCGAGCGGATCACACCCTCGCGGGGCCTGCTCCGCGCGTTGCCCGGTCCGCGGTTCGGCGTCCGCGGTTTCCGGGGCGTGACCGGCGTCCGCCGCAGGCCCCTCCTCTGCTCTGCCTTGAAGCCCATGGGTCTCAGCGCGCGGGCACTCGCTGAGCTCGCCTACCGGTTCGCCCGCGGGGGCATCGACCTGATCAAGGACGACCACGGGCTCGCGGATCAGGCCTTTTCCCCGTTCGAGGAGCGGATCCGCCGCTGCGCCGAGGCGGTGCGCCGAGCCAACCGCGAGACGGGAGGCGCGTGCCTCTACGTGCCCAACGTCAGCGCCGATGCCCCCCAGACCCTGCTCCGCGCCCGGACCGCGCGGCACGTCGGGGCGGGGGCGGTGCTCCTCTCCGCCGCCCTGACGGGCTTCGCCACGATGCGGGAAGTAGCCCGGGACGATCGGGTGGCGCTCCCGGTGTTCTTTCATCCGGCCTTCGCCGGCAGCTTCACCGCATCGCCCACCTCCGGGATCTCCCACGCCGCCCTGTACGGGCAGCTGGCCCGCCTCTTCGGCGCGGATGCGTCGATCTTCCCGAGCTTCGGCGGTCGCTTTGCCTTTACCCGGGATGAGTGTCGGTCGATCGCAGAGGGTTGCCGCCTGTCGATGCGGGCCATCAAGCCCTGCTTGCCGGCGCCGGGCGGCGGCATGCGCTTCGAAACCGTCCCCCAGATGGTTGCCTTCTACGGGCCGGACACGATCTTCCTGATCGGGGGGGGCCTCTTCCGGTACAGCCCGGACATCACCAAGGCCTGCCGCGACCTGCGAGCCGCCGTGCAGGAAGCCGCCGCTGCGCGGCGGCTTAGATGAGGGATCACGAAAGGGAAGGGCCGTGTCTGGATCGGCCCAGACACGGCCTTTTCAGCCCTGTTTGCTTGCCAAAAAAAAGGTTACCGACAGTACTTCTTGCACCGCGCGTTGACCCGCCCCCAGTGCAAGCCCGCCAGGAAATTGTCGATGTACTTCCCGCGGCCCGGGCCATCCTTGTGGTAGTACGCGTGCTCGAAGACGTCGCAGGCGACGAGCGGGATCCCCCCCCAGATGGCGCCGTAGTGGTGCTCGTCCACCAGGACGTTCAGGAGGCGCTGCGATCCCAGCGCATCGTATACCAGCAACCCCCAGCCGCTCAACTTCGCCGAGACCGCCGCCGCCTTGAAGTCCGTCTTCCAGGCGTCGAACGAGCCGAAGTCCCGCTCGATCATCTTTAGCACGTCGGGACCCTTCTTGGGATCCCCGTCGCCGCCCAGGACCTCCCAGTACACGTCGTGCAGCAGCGTGCCCGCATGGTTCCAGGTGAAGCGGCGCTTCAGCTCGCCGATGACGCTGTAGTTGCCGTTGGCCGCGGCCCGGTCCGCTGTGTCCAGCCCCTTCTCGATATTGTTGAGGGCCGTGACATAGCCCTTGTGATGGGTGTTGTAGTGCCAGTCCGTGGTCTCGGGACTGACAACGCTGGCCAGCAGCCTCTTGGCTTCGTCGTCGGAATAGGGCCGGGCTTTCAACTTCCATTCGTACGCCATGGTGTTCCTCTCCTTTCCTCGTCGCTCGTGCGTGTGGGGTCGCTCTTACGCCCGCGGGCCGGGTCCGGGGGCGAGCTCGTAGTGCTGCCCCATCCCCTGGCCCGTGCCGGGCTGCAGGAGTTCCGGACGCTGGCGGGCCGCCTCGCGCAGCGGCAGCAGCAGCCGCGCCTTGTCGTAGATGAAGTCGTCCCGGCGGTAGGAGGCCAGCTCGAACTCCTTGCCCATGAAAATGGCGTCCTCCGGGCAGGCCTCCTCGCAGTACCCGCAGAAGATACAGCGGAGCATGTGGATCTTGTACACCTTCGCGTACCGCTCGCCATGCGAGACCCGGCGCTCGTCCGTATTCTCGGCCGCCTCGATGTAGATGGCATCGGCCGGACAGGCCACCGCGCACAGCTCGCAGCCTACGCACCGCTCCAGCCCGTCCTCGTCCTGGACGAGGAAGTGTCGGCCGCGGTAGCGCGGCGAGAGCGGAACCCGCTGCTCGGGGTAGGACACCGTCGTCGGCTTCCGGAAGAGATGCTTGAATGTCGTCGCCAATCCCTGAGCAAGCTCAAGAAACATCGACGCGCTCCTCGCACCGTCGGGCGCTGGTTTCCTCGGGGCAGGACTACGGGCGCCTCCCCCCGTCCGCGGGGTTAGGCGAGCTTCTTGACGGCCGCCTTCACCTCGTCGTAGTTCGGCTCGACCTTGGGCTCGGGGGCCACCCACCGGTATCGGATGACGCCCTGCTTGTCGATCACGAACACCGAGCGTTTGGCCACCGTGAAGCCCTTGATGCCGGCCAGGTCATTGAACACCACATCGTAGTGCCCGATGGCGTCCCGCGCGATGTCCGAGAGCACCGGGAAGTTGAGCCCATTCTTCGCCGCAAACTCCTTGTTGGCGAAGGGGGAATCCACGCTCACCCCCAGCACGGCCGTGTGGGCGCCCGTAAAGTCGTTGAGCGCGTCGCGGAACGTGCACAGCTCCTTCTGACACACCCCGGTGAAGGCGGCGGGATAAAACGCCAGGACGACGTTCTTGCCCGCGAAGTCCGCCAGGCTCCGGGCCTTGAGGTCGGTGTCCACCAGGGTGAACTGCGGTGCCTTCTGTCCTACCTCTGCTGCCATCGCTCACTCCTCCATCGATTGGTTGTTGGAATGTGTTGCGGTTGTCCCGCGCTCGTCTGCACGTCCTGCAACGGCGGGCGGTCCGTCGCTCACCGCCCCGCCATGGAGTGCCCAGTCCAGCAGTTCCACCACATGCACGGCCCGTGTCCGCAGGCCCGCCTGCTCCAACCCCAGCCGGATCTGGAGCAGGCACCCGATGTTGCCCATGGCGACCACCGACGCCCCGGTGCCTTGGATCCGCTCCACCTTGCGCTGCAGGAGCTCCTGCGACATCTCCGGCTCCAGGAGATTGTAGACGCCCGCGCTCCCGCAGCACAGGTCGGATTCGGGGAGCTCCACCAGTCGGAGGCCGGGGATCTGTCGCAGCAGCGATCGGGGCTCCTGCCGGATGCGCTGGCCGTGGGCCAGGTGGCACGCCTCGTGATAGGTGACCGTGAGCGGAAGCGCCCGCAGCGCCCCATTCCAGATCGCGGCGCCCAGCAGCTCCGAGACATCCCGTACCCGCTCGCTGAACGCGGCGGCCCGCCCGTGCCACGCCGGATCGTCCCGGAGCAAGTGGCCGTAGCCCTTCATGGCAGCCCCGCAGCCGGCGGCGTTCGCCACCACCACATCCACGTCGGCCTCGTCGAAAGCCGCGATCAGGTGCCGGGCCATGTCACGACCGGCGTCCAGGTGCCCCGTGTGCAGGTGCATGGCGCCGCAGCAGCCTTGCCCGCGCGGCGTGATCACCTCATACCCGGCGGACGCCAGAACCCGCGCCGTGGCCCGGTTGACCTCGGGTAGGAGGAGCGGCTGGATGCACCCGGCCACCAGTCCCACGCGCCCACGGCCCACTCCCACCGCCGGCGTGCGCTCCGGGAGCGGCCGCCGCTCGCGGGCTGTGGGCACCGACGGCAGCAGCGCCTCCATTCGGGCGGCCCTGCGCGAGAGTCGCCCCAGCAGGCCCGTGGTCCGCAGCAGCCGCGAGAGCCCTGCCCGCTGGTACCAGTAGAGCGCGCCGATGAGCGGGCGCATCCGCCGGGGGTACGGAAACAGCTGCAGCAGCAGCCCGCGCCAGGCGCGGTCGGCTACGGGCCGCTCGTACTGCCGCTCGACTTGATCCCGCGCCGTCTCGATGAGGTTCGCGTAGGGGACCCCGGACGGGCAGGCGGTCTGGCAGGCTAGGCAGCCGAGGCACTGGTCCAAATGCTTGACGAAGACCGGACTGATCCCGCCCTGCCCCTCCTCCACGGTGCGGATCAGGTACACCCGGCCCCGGGGGGATGCCGTCTCCAGGCCGGTCATTAGGTAGGTCGGGCAGGTGGGCAGACACAGGCCGCAGTGGACGCAGTCCAGAATCTCCCGGTGGTCGGGTCGGTCCCCCCCATCGAACCCGGGATGGTCCGCCGTGCCGGTGGCGCTTGTCACTGTCCTCCCTGCTCCCATCCGCTAGCCCGCATTCTTCGCGAATAAAGCCCGCGAACAATGCGGGCTTCCGGTTCTCTCGTGAATAATCTGGGCTAGATGCCCCCCACGAACCGCCCCGGGTTCAGTACGCCCTTGGGGTCAAAGGCCTGCTTCAGGCGCCGCATCACGTCCAGCCCCTCGGGAACGACTCCCCAGGGCTCGAGGGCCTCACGGAGGCTTGCCGAGGCGTCGAGCACGACGAGGTACCCCCCGCGAGCAGCGAGGCTCGCCCGGGCGGCCTGAAGGCCCTGAACCAGGTCCGCCGCCGACGCCGCCCGCAGGACTCCCCGCAGCGCCCCATGCGCGATCGTCGCCGCCCCTTCCATCTCCGCCAGCGGGGTGACGGCCTCACCCAACGCGGCGAGCGCCGTTCCGCTCTCGGCCGGCAGGACCCCACCTCGCCAGATGGCCCAGGGGGACCCGTCGGCCGGCCCGCGCACGCTCCAGGGAAATTCGCTGAGGGAGGCGCAGATCCGGGGGGAGCCACCTGCCTCGACAAGGATGGCCCCCTGGCCCTCCACGATCCGCCGCAAGTCCGCGGCCCGGCCTGCCACACTCTCGCGGATTCCCCCGAGGCTCACCAGGAGGGCGGGCCCCTCTCTCGGCGCGCCCCAGGTCCGAGCCACCGCCGGTTCCGCGTACTCCACCCGGTCGGGAACCAGGGGCGACGCCAGGACCCGGTTTCCCACGTCCTGGAGCACGTTTGCCTCGACGGATCCGATCCACCAGCCCTGCTCCACCTCGGGCCGGGGGTATACCCGGAGCGTGGCTTCCAGGATGACGCCCAGCGTTCCGTGGGCTCCGAGGTGAAGCTTGGTCACATCATAGCCGGTGGCATTCTTGACAACCGAGGCGCCGGCCTTGGTCACGGTCCCGTCCGGATGCGCAATCCGCAGCCCCAGCACCAGGTCCCGCGCCGTGCCGTAGCGGCAGCGGAGGGGGCCGCAGCTCCGGGTTGCCAGGACGCCACCGAGGGTGGCGCCTTCCGCCAGCGGGGGGTCCAGGGGGAGGAATTGCCCGTGCGCTGCGAGATGCGATTGCATCCTCGCAAACCGGATCCCCGCTTGTGCCCTCACGGTCATGTCGGCGGGCTCGTGGGCGACCAGCCGATCGAGCCCGCTCAGATCCAAGGCCAGGTCGTAGCGCAGCGGCGGCGAGCCGATGGACTGGTACGATCCGTACCCCCACGGCACCACGCCGAGCCCCGCCTCCGAGGCGACGCGGAGCGCACCGGCCACTCCGGCCTCGTCCCTGGGGAGGACGGCCGCCCGGGGCATACGCCCGGCCAAGCCGTACCGCTCGAGACCGGGTCCGGTCCGCACCCCCATGGATCCAAGCAGCGTCCGCAGCTCGTCCGCGATCACCGCCACGGAGCTCATCGATCCCCTCGCGCCGTGGCCGGGGCGAGGTTCGCGCCGGCATCTCCGTCCGGGAAGATCTTGCCCGGGTTGCACAGGCCGAGCGGATCGAGGACGCTCCGGACCCGCTCCATGACCGCCAAATCTGCGGGGTCGTACATGTAGCGGAGGTACTCGCGCTTCTCGTTCCCGATGCCGTGCTCGCCGGTGACCGTGCCCCCGGCGTCGATGCAGCAGCGCATGACCTCGGAGCCGGCCTTGATGGCGCGTGCCTCGCAATCGGGGATGCTGGGATCCACGCAGATCATGGGGTGGACGTTCCCATCCCCGGCATGCGCGACGTTCGCGATCCGGATCCCGTGGCGCAGGGCGATGGCCTCGATCTCGCGAACCACGTGGGCCAGCTTCGTCCGCGGGACCACGGCATCCTGCAGGTAGTAGCGGTGGGCGATGCGCCCGAAGGAGCCCGCGGCCTCCTTCCGTCCCTTCCAGAGCAGGACCCGCTCCCCCTCCGTCTGCGCCACCCGGACCTCCAGGCACCCCTGCTCCCGGCAGACCGCTTCGACGCCCACGGCCTCGGCCTCGATCTGCGCGCGCGGCCCGTCGACCTCGATCAGCAGGACCGCTCCGGCATCCAGAGGATACCCGGCCTTGACGTTGGCCTCCACGGCCTTGAGGGTCTCGCGGTCAAGCAGTTCCATGGCCACCGGGATGATGCCCCGGGCGATCACGCCCGAGACGGCGGTGCTCGCATCCTCGACGGCCCGGAACACGGCCAGGATGGTCTTCACCGCCTCCGGCTGGGGCAGAAGTCGCACCGTCACCTCGGTGCAGACGCCAAGGGTGCCCTCCGACCCCGTGAAGACTCCCAGCAGGTCGAATCCCGGGAGGTCAGGCACCTTGCCTCCCAGGCGGACGGTCTCGCCGTCGGGCAGCACCACCGTGGCTCCCACGACGTGATTGGTGGTCACACCGTACTTCAGGCAGTGCGGACCGCCCGCATTCTCGGCGACGTTTCCGCCGATGGTACAGGCGGTCTGGCTGGCCGGGTCGGGGGCATAGAACAGCCCGTGAGGCTCCACCGCCTTGGTGAGCCAGAGGTTCACGCAGCCTGCCTGGACGGTCGCCATGCGGTTTGCCAGGTCCAGGTCCAGGATCCGGGTCATCCGGGTGAGCACGATCATCACCCCGCCGGCATGGGGGGTGGCGCCCCCCGAGAGGCCCGTCCCCGCCCCCCGCGGGAGAAACGGCACCCGGCGCGCGTAGCAGAGCTTGAGGAGGTCGGATACCTGGGCCGTGGTCGTGGGCAGGACCACGAGGTCGGGAGACTGCCGGTGGAAGAAGGTCAAGGCGTCACAGTCGTAGACGCGCAGCTCATCCGGATTCGAGATCACGCCGGCCGGCCCGACGATCTCGACGCAGGCGGCGAGGAGCTCCGACCGGAGCTCCGCCCGAAGACTGTGTCCGCTCATGGGGTTCCCCGGTGTGGGAGGGGCGACGGGTCGCCGGCGTCCCGCTAGTCCACGCTCCAGGTCTCGCCGCGCCTGAACAGGGTGTTGACGTCCCCGGGGCCCCACTTCTGCCGTGCCACCGCCAGCTGGGCGGCCATGGCCTCCTCGTAGACCGGGCGTTCCGTCGCGTGGAAGACGCCGATGGGCTTTGGATTCTCCAGGTGGGCAAGCATGTAGGCCAGCGGCCGGTTGGTCTCGTCGTGGACCAGGACCTCTGCCTCGGACGCGCCGCTGCCCAGCGTGACGACCTGGAGCCGGCCGTCCTCGCCCAGCTTGATGCCTTTGTCCCGGTTCTTGCCGAAGAGCAGGGGCTTGCCGTGCTCGAGCATGAGCACGTTGTCCGCCTTGACATTCTTGTCGGTCAGCGACTCCCAGGCGCCGTCGTTGAAGATGTTGCAGTTCTGCAGGATCTCGATGAAGGCGCCGCCTTTGTGCTGGTAGGCGCGCTTCAGCATCTCCTGCAGGTGCTTGGCCTCGATGTCCACGCTGCGCGCCACGAAGGTGGCATCCACGCCCATGGCGACCGCGATCGGATTGAAGGGGTAGTCCACCGAGCCCATGGGCGTGGACTTGGTGACCTTGCCCAGCTCCGAGGTCGGAGAGTACTGACCCTTGGTCAGGCCGTAGATCCGGTTGTTGAAGAGCAGGATCTTCAGGCCCACGTTTCGCCGCAGGCTGTGGATGAGGTGGTTGCCCCCGATGCTCAGGCCGTCGCCGTCCCCGGTCACGACCCAGACGGAGAGGTCCGGCCGCGAGACCGCCAGGCCCGTGGCGATCGCCGGGGCCCGGCCGTGGATGCTGTGGAACCCGTAGGTGTTCATATAGTAGGGAAAGCGGCTGGAGCAGCCGATCCCCGAGATGAAGACAAACCGCTCCCGCGGCAGGCCCAGCTCGGGCATGACCTTCTGGACCTGGGCCAGGATCGAGTAATCGCCGCACCCGGGACACCAGCGCACGTCCTGGTCGGAGACGAAATCCTTGCGGCTCAGCTTCGGCGCCTCCGGGGCCAGCACCGTCTCGCTCATCGCACATCCTCCAGCAGGCGCTCGATGCGTCCGGTGATCTCCGACACCTTGAAGGGCTGCCCCTGGATCTTGTTGAGGCCGATCGCGTTTACGAGGTACGTGGCCCGGAGGATCATCACGAGCTGGCCCATGTTCATCTCGGGGACGACGACCTTCTTGAAGCCGGACAGGATGTCGCCCAGGTCCGGCGGCAGCGGATTCAGATGGCGCAGGTGCACCTGCGAGACGCGCCGCCCCCGCGTCCGCAGTTCGTCGACCGCCGCCGCGATCGACCCGTAGGTGCTCCCCCAGCCGACGACCAGCACGTCACCGGTCTCGTCCCCCCGGATGACCGTCGGTGGAATCTCGGCGGCGACCGCGGCCACCTTGCGGGCCCGGGCGCGGGTCATCAGCTCGTGGTTCGGCGGGGAGTAGCTGATGTGGCCCGTCACGTCCTCTTTCTCGATGCCGCCGATCCGGTGCTCGAGGCCCGGCGTTCCCGGCCGCACCCAGGGGCGGGCCAGGGTCTCGGCGTCCCGAAGGTAGGGGAAGAACCCTTCGGGGTCCGTCCGGAACCGCACCGGGATGGGAGAGAGGTCCTCGAAGCGTGGGATGCGCCACGGCTCGGCGCCGTTGGCCAGGTACCCGTCGGTGAGCAGGAAGACCGGGGTCATGTACTTCAAGGCAATCCGCACTGCCTCGTAGGCCATGGTAAAGCAGTCGGCGGGCGTCGCGGCCGCCAGCACCGGGACGGGCGAGTCGCTGTTGCGGCCGAAGATCGCCTGGAACAGGTCCGCCTGCTCGACCTTGGTGGGCAGGCCGGTGGACGGCCCGGCGCGCTGGACGTTGACGATGATCACGGGGAGCTCGGTCATGACCGCCAGGCCCAT
>Ga0335070_10008708_pt1 | contig 11898 bp, 13 predicted proteins | sample Lox_Sample_13_FD_206722 | JGI IMG/M metagenome (GOLD analysis project Ga0335070, IMG submission 206722) | Soil microbial communities from Loxahatchee National Wildlife Refuge, Florida, United States - Lox_Sample_1.3 | ecosystem: Environmental > Terrestrial > Soil > Wetlands | place: USA...
TGCCAGCGCGGCCAGCAGCCCGACAAACTTCCAGCGGCTGAAGTGCTCTTTTAGAACGATCCGCGCCAGCAGGACCGTGATCGCCGGGTACAGTGCAGTGATGACGACCGCCTCGTCCAGCCGGCCTCGTTCGCTGGCCTGTATGAACAAGGCAGTACCGAGGATATCGAGGAAGCCGGCGGTCATGCTCAGCACGGCCGACCTGCCCCTGAGGACGATGGGCGCCCCCGTGGCGAGGATCGCGGCGGAGGTCGCAGTGAACGATCCGATCCTCGAAATCGCCGCCAGCCACGTTGGCGATCCGCTAGCCTGATGGATGCACAGGTAGAATCCGGCGAAGCCGACGCCGGAGAGGGCTGCCATGGCAACGCCCTTGGGATGCCCGGATTCGTCATTGCCTCCGCCCGGTTCCGGGCGGGTGATGAGCCAGATCGCCAGAATCGCCAGAAAGAACCCGGCGATGGTCCAGCGGCTGGGAGCGCCTTCCATGGCAATATCGGCCAGCGTAGGGATCGCTGCACCCAGCAGGGCGGCGATGGGAGCCGTCAATCCCATCTGCCCGGATGCCAGCGCGCGGTAGAAGATGGCTAAGGAGAATCCCCCGATGGCTCCCGCTGCAATCGCCCACGCGATGCTGGTGCGCGATGGAAACGCTCCTTTTTCCACCAAGGCGAGGCTGAGCATCAATGCAAATGCGCAGAGGTGCGAAAACGCCGCCACGATGAAAGAGTTCGCCCGGCGCGAGCTGTATCCCCCGGAGAAATCGGCCGCTCCCCAAAGAAATACTGCGATTACGGAGTAGACAGCGGGCGCGGTTTGTCCCGGCGAAGACATGCCGAACGAGAGTAGCAGAAACCCAGTTCCTGGTACCCGGTACTCAGGACCCATCGAAACTCGCGACTCCGGACTCGGGACCCGAGACTAATGGTAGAATTTTCGCAAGCTGTCTCTTGCGAGAACTCTGGTTCTGAGGCCCCGGTTGATCGAACTGGCACCGTCGATTCTCTCCGCTGATTTCGCCCGTTTAGGCGAACAGGTGCGCGCCGCCTGCGCCGGAGGGGCCAGTGTCATCCATGTCGATATCATGGACGGGCATTTCGTGCCCAACCTCACGATCGGGCCGCCGGTGGTGAAATCCCTGCGCAAAGTGACTGATTTGCCGCTGGATTCCCACCTGATGATCGAGAATCCCGACGAATTTATCCCCGTGTTCGCCGATGCCGGGGTGGACTGGATCTCTGTGCACCAGGAGGCCTGCCGTCACCTGAACCGCACGTTGCATCTGATCAAGAGCCATAACTGCCGGGCAGGCGTGGTGATCAATCCGGCCACCCCGGTCGAGACGCTCTCGGAAGTGCTGGATATCGTCGACTATGTGCTGGTGATGTCGGTAAATCCGGGCTTTGGAGCGCAGCAGTTTATTCCTTCTACCCTGCACAAAATGCGCAAGTTGGCCGAGATTCGCGCGCAGCGGGGCCTGAACTACCGCATCGAAGTGGATGGCGGTGTGGCTCCGGATACGGTGGCGGACGTAGTACGCGCCGGCGCCGAAATCCTGGTGGCAGGCAACGCGGTGTTCGGCCATGGTGATCCAAAGAAGAACGCAGAAGAATTGCTGAAAGCGGCGACGGACGCGGCGCTGCTGAAAATCTAAGTCATTTTGCGATTGACGATTGAAAAATCGGGTCTGGTCCTTTTGCAGCCAATCATCGACAATCGGCAGTCGAGAATTCCCAGGGGTCTTATGCTACGTCGATTCGCTTTCATTACATTTCTAGGATCGCTGCTGATCTGGACGGCGGCCTGCACGAACAAGAAGTCCGCCAACCCGCTGGCCAACGTCGGATCCAAGCAGCCCGATAAAGTCCTGTTCGACAAGGCGATGGACGCGATGCGCCACAACCGCTTCGACGTGGCCCGCCTTACCCTGCAGACCCTGATCAACACGTATCCGGACTCGGAGTTCATTGCCCGCGCCAAGCTGGCGGTGGGCGATTCCTGGTATGCCGAAGGCGGGACCGCTTCTCTCGCACAGGCCGAACAGGAATACAGCGATTTCATCGTGTTCTTCCCCAACATGCCGGAAGCTGCCGAGGCGCAGCTCAAGATCGCCAATATCCACTTCCAGCAGATGGAAAAGTCGGACCGCGACTATACCCACGCCAAGCGCGCCGAAGATGAATACCGCAAGATGATCCTGCAATTTCCTGACAGCAAGCTAGTGCCGGAAGCCAAGCGGAAGCTGATGGAAGTGCAGGAAGTGCTGGCGGATCGCGAATTCGGCATCGGGCGCTTCTACTACATGCGAGAGTCGTACCCCGCCTCGATTGCGCGCCTGCGCTCACTGGTCGACAAATATCCGCTCTACAGCCATGCCGATGAGGCCTGGTATCTGCTCGGCCAGGATTACGAAGCTCAAATCGCCCGCGTGCATAAAGCTCCCACCTGCGACAAGAATGGGCTGCCGCGTGGTTGTATCCGCGAGGCCGATAAAGCCAAGATGGAGCCTTACCTGAAGGATCTGACCAGGAAAGCGGCTGAAGCATATGACCGGATTCTGACTCGCTACCCGGTCATGGACCGGGCCGATGATGCGAAAAGGCGGCTGGCTGCACTGAACCAGCCCATACCGCGTCCCACGAAGGCCGCGCTCGCGCAAAACAAGGCCGAGGATGAGAGCCGTCGCGAAACCGGCATGGCGGCAAAGTTGATGGGACTGATGAAGAAAGGTCCCGATGTGAGTCAGGCTTCGACTGTCGGCGAGCCGTCGCTGGTGGACCCGACTCCCGTGAGCGCCAATGACGTCGTCCGTCAGGAAACCGCCGTGATGGAGCCGGCACCCACCAAGGGTTCGCTCGGGGTGGAGATCGTGAATCCGAATCAGCCCAACGGTGACGCGAGCGCTTCCACAACCCCCGGTACCACAGGGTTTGGCAGTGCTCCCGCCGACGCGCAACCGACACAGCCGGCCAAGCCAGATCCGAACGAGCTCACTCCTACTGCCGCACCCGATCCGAACGAACTGAAGCCCAATGCGGCGAACGATAACAGCCTGCCGCCTCCGCCGCAGGTCAACGAAATCCAGCAGGGGCAATCTTCCTCAACGGCCAGCGCCGACGACTCGACGCCCGCCACCGACCAGGAAATCTCCAGCAGCAAGAAGCACAAGAAAAAGGGAATGAAGAAGGTAGTCCCGTTCTGAGGATCGATCGCCGGTTCTTGATTGCTGAATGGGGCTTTCCCTGCATGTTTATGCAGGCGTAATTTTCCGCAATCAAGTTAAATAGTGATCCGGCGAGCCGTTAATCCGAGATTAGCCCACGACAACTCCAGCTACAATCGAGTCACACTGGGTACTCGGTACTAGCTACCAGCTACTGGCTACCAGCTACTGAATGCTAAGCATCGGCATCGTCGCGTGCAGCACCGAAGGAGCCGCGCTCTGCTACCGGACCATCTCGCTCGTCGGCGCGGAGATGCTCGGGCGGCACGATCATCCTGAGGTCGCGCTGCACTCGCACTCGCTGGCGAAGTACATGAAGTTCATCGATGCGGGTGATTGGACAGGAGTGGCGGAGCTCATGCTTTCGTCGGCGGATAAGCTGGCGCGCGCCGGAGCGGATTTCCTTGTCTGTCCGGATAACACTATTCACCAGGCATTCGACCTGGTGGAACATCGGTCGCCGCGGCCCTGGTTGCACATTGCGCGCGAAGTCGCCAAGGACGCGAACCAACGCGGGTTCAAGAGACTGGCGGTCCTGGGCACGCGTTATCTCATGGAAGGACCGGTTTATCGCGAGGCGCTGAAGGCCGCAGGCATCGAGCATCGCGTGCCCGGGGCGGAGCAGCGCGAGCGCATCAACCAGATCATCTTCGACGAACTAGTGAATGGAATCTTCCTGCCGCGATCGCTCGCCTACTACATCGCGGTAATCCGCGCGATGAAAGATGAAGGCTGCGACGCCGTCGTTCTGGGCTGCACGGAGATTCCATTGCTGGTCACGCCAGAGGCATCGCCGCTGCCAACGCTGGATTCGACGCGGTTACTGGCAAGGGCGGCAGTCCAAAAAGCCATCGAAGGCTGAAACGAATGTTGTGTAGGGGCGTCCGCCCCGCGACCCTGACCCAAGCGAAGCGAGGAGAAGGGGAGCGTGCGGTGCAATTTTGGAGAGCAGAGGCAGAATGCCGACACTGCAAAACGAGAACCCGTCCGGACGTCACCGCCTGAAATTTCGCTGGATCACCGGTCCGTACGCAATCGTCCGCCTGAGCCCGGCTGCTCCCATCCCCGATTGGGCCACCAGGGGTGACTTCACATCCATCACACGCACCGCAGACGAACTCTCGATCGTCTGCCCGGCGGATAATCTTCCTTCAGACGTTCATTCTCCGCACCTTTGGATGTGCTTCAAGCTGCAAGGCCCGTTCCCCTTCTCGCTGACCGGCATTCTTCTCTCGTTCATCGAACCGCTCTCGTCACAGGGTGTCCCGATCTTCGCCATCTCGACCTTCGATACCGACTACGTGCTCGTTCAGGAAGAGTGGGCTGGAGTCACCCAGGAAGCTCTGCGTTCCGCCGGACACGAACTGCTTTCCTAGAAGCTAATCACAGAAGTCCAGCACGGCTCGCTGCTAATTTTCTCCCATTCAGGCTTTGTATGCTGCAGCAGGGATTCACCCGAGGGCCCTGAATGCGCTCATGTGTTGTAATAGCAAGAACAAATTGGAATGCCATCCCTTCTTACAACTCTGCGCCGGAAAACCAAAGCCCTGCACCGCAACCTGCGCGGGGCGGCAATGGCTGCGCGCGCGATTTCCTCGACCGATCACCCGTTGCTGGCACACATCATCCCGATGCGCCGCTGCAACCTGGCGTGCACCTACTGCAACGAGTTCGATGATTTCTCGAAGCCGGTGCCGATCGACGAGATGTTCCGCCGCATCGACAAACTGGGCGAGTTGGGAACTTCCGTCGTAACGATCTCGGGCGGCGAACCGCTGATGCATCCCGAACTCGACGACGTCATCCGCCGCATTCGCCACAACGGCATGATCGCCGGCCTGATCACCAACGGCTATCTTCTCGTCGCCGAGCGCATCCAGCGCCTGAACCGCGCGGGGCTGGAGTGGCTGCAGATTTCGATCGACAACGTGAACCCGGACGAAGTCTCGAAGAAGAGCCTCAAAGTTCTCGACAAGAAACTGCAATTACTGGCCGAGCACGCCGATTTTCACGTTAACATCAACTCGGTCGTGGGCAGCGGCATCCAGCATCCGCAGGACGCGCTCGTGATCGGCAAGCGCGCGGTGGAATTGGGCTTCACGTCCACGATCGGGATCATCCACGACGGCAGCGGCCAGTTGCAGCCGCTCGGGGAAGAAGAACGCCGCATCTACCACGAAATGCAGTCGCTCGAAAAGCATAGTTTCACCCGAGTGAATGCCTTTCAGGACAATATTGCGCAGGGACTGCCGAATGATTGGCGCTGCCGCGCGGGCGCGCGGTATCTCTACATCTGCGAGAACGGCCTGGTTCACTACTGCTCGCAGCAGCGCGGATATCCCGGAGTTCCGCTCGCCACCTACACGCGCGACGATTTGAAACGCGAATACCTCACGGAGAAATCCTGCGCTCCGCACTGCACCGTTTCCTGCGTGCACCAGGTATCGATCTTCGATTCCTGGCGTGCGCCCCAGCACCCCGCTCCGCTGCTTCCGAGTTCAACCAGCGCGGACGAACTGGTTCAAATCCGATAAAACTGGGTACCGGCTTCACTTTTTCGCTGTCGGCGGCAGGAGTCCATTCAGCCGCAGATACATGGCCGCGGAGCTGTAGTGATCGGCCCAATCGTTGGTGAGCGCAATCATCGCGAAAGCGCGCGGGCCTTTGCGTCCGCCGAACAGCTCGACCTCGTCGGCGAGCTTGGAATCATCGACCTTATCGAGGGCTGTGCTGCAGAACTGGAAACTCGCCTTCAATGCCGCAACCAGCTTGTCCTTTCCATCGGACTCTTTCAGCGGGACCGGCGCCTTGATTTCGGGCTGATTGCCGATTTGCGAACACAGGTAATTGTTCGCTTCGATGATGTGCAGGACTAAATGGCCAAAGGTCATCTGCTGCTCGGTAGGCTTATAAGAAAATTTATCCGCGGGCATTTCCTCCACCGCGCCGACAAGATTTTTCTCCTGGCGCGGAAGGATCTGCTTGACGACCGAGGTGACCGGATTCTTGTCCTGCGCCAGCAACGCGGTGGAAGCGAACAGCAGTACGAGACCAATGGCGCGTTTCATGATGTCCTCCCGCAACGGTTGGATGACCGTTTCCATTGTACCCACAGTCGTGTGATCGCGCGTGCCCATGCCACAATGACAGGATGCCGAATCCTCCTACGTCCATCCCTGTGTTCCTGTACGGCACCGCGTGGAAGGAAGATCGCACCGCGAGCCTGACGGAACTCGCCCTGCGCGCCGGCTTTCGGGGAATCGATACTGCCAATCAGCGACGGCACTACAACGAAGCGGGGGTGGGAGAAGGCCTGGCCGCTGCGTATCGCGAAGGACTGGCGACGCGGGACGATCTCTTTCTGCAGACGAAATTCACTTACCGCCGCGGGCAGGATCACCGCCTGCCCTACGATCCGGCTGCGCCGCTCGCGACGCAGGTGGCGCAGTCGCTGGCGAGTTCCCTGGGTCATCTGGACACAGATTACGTGGACAGTTTCATCCTGCACGGCCCGGCTTCGAACTACGACTGGACCGACGCCGACGGCGAGGTCTGGGAAGCGATGCGAACCGAACGCGATGCCGGGCGTACCCGCCTGCTCGGCGTGAGTAATGTCTCGCTAGAGCATTTGCGGGGAATGCTCGCGGCGCAGGCAGAGATGCCGGCGTTCGTGCAGAATCGCTGCTTCGCACGGCTCGGCTGGGATCGCGACGTACGTGCCTTTTGCCGCGAGCACGGAATTACCTACCAGGGATTCTCGCTGCTGACGGCAAATCGGCAGGTGCTGGAACATCCGCCAATTATCGAACTCGCGAAAGATATACAAGCGACTGCGGCGCAGCTGATCTTCAGCTTCGCGCGTGCCATCGGTATGCTCCCGCTGACAGGCACGTCCAACGCAGATCACATGAAGCAGGATCTGGCGAGCCTCAACCTGCAGCTGCCGCAGGAACTCGTACAGGCCATCGAGTCCATTGCCGGCTAACGTTGCCTCACACAGCCGCGTGTTCTTTATAGCGAAGCGAGCGCCGAAGTAGCCAGCTTGAAAGCCAGGAACCACGCCGCCACGATGATAATCGCCTTGGTGCGGCTGACCTTGCTGGTGCACGAGTACCCGATGCCAAGCAGCAAGATGCTCCAGATGCTCAGAATATCGAGCGACGATGACATGGCGCGGATGAACTTACCTGTGGTCTCGGGATCGAGATAGTAGGCAAGATTGGTCCCGACCGGGTTGCTTATGTCAAAACCCTCAGGATTGACGCCGGCGAACAGCGAGATCGTCCCCAGAATGCCTCCGATGACGCCTGGAAGCGCGGCGTACATACTGATCGCATAGGCGCTTTTGAACGAAGTCTCCGCTCCCCCAATCTTGAATGTTCCCCACAGGACGACGGTTTCGACGAGCATGTAGAAGAGGATCAGCGCGGGGCTGCCGTATGAGAAGAACGCGATGATCTTGCTGGAGAACTGCAGCTGTCTCGCCTGCTGATCCGGAGGAAGCCGGTCAAACTGGTCGGCTCGCGACGAATGCGCCACCTGGTTCTTGCTGACCTGCTCGAAGCCCACCTGCTTGCTCATGGCATACATGAAAATCAGCGAGACAATCGAGATGAGCAGCCATGGTCCCCACCAGCTCGCGTTGCGCCGCAGGTCGGTGAAGGTCTTCGAAGGAGCGATAAATGTGTCGACAATGCGTGCGCCTTCCGATAACGGCGCGCTCTCCGGGGCCGGGGTGGCTGGAGTGGGAATGACGGGAGATGCTGCCATGAATGCCTCCTGCAGGAATCAAGGTCGAGGGGAATTCTAGCCTCGGCGCTTCGGGTAAACAAGCGATGGCACGAGATGCCGCGCGCCGTTCGACGCCCATGCCGGATATGATGAGGCGATGTCGAACGCGACGCCCCTCGCGATTGCCCTGCTGGCCGCGGAACTGGTCCCGGCGGCCGCGTTTGCCTTCGCGGGCAAGCGTGTGGCCTCCGCAATCGCCGGCATCCCGACTGCTTTGCGAGTGTTGCTTCCCGGGCTGCTCGCGCTGGCCTACGCGCCGGTGGCGGCGTCACGGCACATCTTCCGCTGGGATTGGCTTGTCCTCTATACGCTCTTGCCGGTGGTGATCGCGTGGCTTCTGCTGCGAGCCGCGCATGCCGATCCCGATCAGCGCGGGAACTGGCGGGATGCGGTCGTGTTGCTCACGCTCGGGCTGGCCGTGGACCTGCGCTGGTTTGACCCGGCATGGCCCGTGGGGCTCGAAGGACTGGGCAAGCTGTTGCTGGTCGACGCCGGGCTTTATGGCTTCCTGGGAGTGCGCCAGCTGAACAACGTCGGATTCGATTTCCGCCTGCACTGGAGCGATTGGAAAACCGGGTTGCGGGAACTGGTCTTCTTTGCTCCCGTAGTGATTCTGCTCGGCCTGGCGCTCGGGTTCATCCATCCGCATCGCGAAATGCCTTCCCTGGCCGGCGCGGTACTTCGATGGCTGGAGATCTTCGTCTTCATCACGATTCCAGAGGAGCTCTTCTTTCGCGGATGGGTGCAGAACCTGCTCGAGCGCCGAATCGGACGCTACGGCGGGCTGGTGCTGGCGTCCATCCTGTTCGGGCTGTCACACTTCAACAAGCGCAACCCTTCAGGCCAGCATTTCAACTGGCATTACGTTTTGCTGGCATCGGTCGCGGGTATGTTCTATGGCCGAGCGTGGTACGAGCGACGACGCCTTCCGGCTTCCACCATCACGCATACGTTTGTGGATTGGCTCTGGTCGTGGTGGTTTTAGGCTAGTAGCTGGTAGCTGGGGTTAGCAGCTTCGTTGCCAGTATCTCAGTTTCCGGAGTGTCGGCTAGTGCGGTTCGGATGCTGGCTGGAATTTGCGGCACTCTTGGCAGGGGCAGAGTTCGCGGAGTAGGCGCCACGAGTAAATCCCCAGATCGTGATTGTCGTTCCAGTTGAACTTGATGGCGTATCGTCCTACTCCTTCGGCAGAGATCGGCTTCGCCGTTGGCTTGAACATGGGCAGGGTACCGGCCGGAACCTTCGGAGGCTCGCCAGGACGGCGTCCTTGCTTGCCGCGCTCCTCCTCGCACATCGCGCACGGGCATGCATCGCGCAGGAAAGCGAAGCTATAGTGCGACCGATGGCCATCGGACCACTCGATGTCGACCCCGGTGCCGGTGGTCAGGTTTACCTTAACGGACTTGGGATCGGTCGCGGCGGTTGGAGACTGAAGCGGGGACTGCATGAATCCAGTATCGCACGGGCGAAGATTCCCCGGCCTGAACATCTGCTACGAAGGCCGCGCATGTGCCAGCAGCCGCAAGCACACGGCTCCCGCCGACAGCGCGAGTAGAAAGGCTGCAGGACCGATGCCTTGGACATCCCCCACACGCAGATGCGATACGACCGCGGCCAAAAAGTAAAGGACCAGGCCGACCGCCGCTGCGACACCCGCTGCAGGCCACCAGATACCGAGAATCAGCCCCGCGGCCCCCGCGATTTCACACGCGGCCAGCAGCGGAAAGTACTGCATCGGCACGCCGACGATCTCGTGGATCACTTTCACAATGTGCGGATCATGACGGAGCTTTCCGACACCAGAAAACACCACCATCGACGCCAGCACAATCGCGATCACCAGATATGCGATTCCCATGTCCCCCACCCCCGCCCAGTCCGCCGAAATTATCCCACGGAGAGCGAGATTTCGCTCCAACCAGCAGGCGGACATCATTAGAATCGTTCCCATGCCAAAGCCCAAGCCGAAGAAGTCCGTACCTCGCAGCGAGCGGCCGCAAATTCCTGACTACGGAATCAGCAAAAGCAAAACCGGCCTGCTTCCCTGGAAGTGGGCGGAGAAGAACATCTCCCAATCACGCGAGTACTGGATGATCACCGTGCGTCCCGACGCCCGCCCTCACGCCATGATCATCTGGGGATTGTGGTTCGACGGCGCATTCTGGTTCGGCACCGGACGCAATACGCAGAAGGCGCGCAACCTGGCAAAGAATCCGCACTGCATTGTGGGCACGCAGAACGCCGCCGAGGCGGTGATTCTCGAAGGTGTTGCCGAACTGGTTAGCGACCCGGCCGTCCGGAAGAAGTTGGAACCCATATCGAAACGCAAGTATGGAATGAGTGGCGGCGGCTCCGAACCGGTCTACCGCGTGCGCCCCACCCGTATCTTCGGCCTGATCGAAAAAAGTTTTACCAAGACAGCCACACGCTGGATGTTCGGCTAACGCGTAGCTTTCGAAGCACACGTCACACCTTCAGAACGATTTTTCCCCGGGCATGCGGCGCTCCAGCCAGCATCTGGTGAGCGGTCACGGCCTGGTCGAGCGGCAACACGGTTCCCACATTTGTCTTGAGCTCGCCGCGCTGCAACATACGAGAGATCTTCTCCAGCCTCTGCGTCGTCACCTGCACGAGAAAGAAGACGGCCTCGATGCCGTGCCCCTTCGAGAGAGTTTCCGGCACTGGAGAAACGCTCGATACCAGCACTCCCCCGCGCTTGAGCACCGCGGCCGCTCGCTCGCGTGCCTCGCCGCCCACGGTATCGATAATTGCGTCCACGTTGTTCACGAACTCACTCAGTGGCTGCGAGCGTGCGATAACCGTGTCCGCGCCGAGGGACTTCACGAAATCCATATCCTGAACGTCACACGTCGCCGCGACTTTGCCATTTGCGTACTTGGCGAGTTGCACGGCATAGGCGCCGACATTCCCCGCGCCTCCGAGAATCAGGACCGACTGTGAAGGCCCAAGCTGCGCATATTCGAAGATCATCTGGAGAGCCGTCACCGCAACCACCGGAACGGACGCTGCTGTAACAAAATCGAGCGAGGGCGGTTTCGTGGCGATCATGTTTGCGCTGGCCAGGGCGTACTCCGCATACCCTCCGACGAAATTCGGATTCGTCACGCCGAAGACTTCGTCCCCAACCTTAAAAGAGGAGACAGCGCTGCCCAAAACCTCCACCACTCCAGCGATATCTGATCCAGGAGTCAGCGGTAAGCTTTGTGCGACGGCGCTATTGCCGGAACGCACCCATGCATCCCAAGGTCCGACTCCAGCGGCATGCACGCGGACGAGCACCTGGCTTGGTCCGGGCAACGGTGTTGCTATGTTCACCGCGCGCATCGATTCCGGTGGCCCGAACTCAGCGATCTGCACGGCTTTCACGGCGAGGCTCCTTCAGGATTGGGTGCAAGGGCGGAATCGTCGCAGGAACTCAAGCATTCATTTGTTTTCCCTAGCCTGTTTGACCGAGGGATCATCGGCTGCATTCACGTAAACAGTATCTGTCGGGCCGTATCCCGAAATTTCGACAATCACCGCTTCATTGCCCGTTTTAGCGAAGTGTTCGCGGCGGGCGGGCTCAGAGTAAACGCTTCCCGGCGGAAGCTCCTTCAGGGAGCCTCCGGAAAACTGCGCACCGTAGCCGATGTGCCAGCGTCCAGAGAGCACGGTGGCGACGCGATCGCCGGCATGCGAGTGCGGCTGGATGGTCGTATTCGGCGGCACGAACAAGACGATCGAATAAAAGCCGGCCCTGGACGGATCCCCCGCAAGCACTTTCGTGCGGATCCCTTCCGCACCTGAGCTTCCGGTCTTGCCGTTATCGAACGTACCGGCTGCGATCTCGTCTGGAGTGAGCCGGAAATCAGGAATCCGCCGAG
>Ga0335070_10008709_pt1 | contig 11898 bp, 16 predicted proteins | sample Lox_Sample_13_FD_206722 | JGI IMG/M metagenome (GOLD analysis project Ga0335070, IMG submission 206722) | Soil microbial communities from Loxahatchee National Wildlife Refuge, Florida, United States - Lox_Sample_1.3 | ecosystem: Environmental > Terrestrial > Soil > Wetlands | place: USA...
ATGTGTAATTTGACTTGAGAGTGCTCTGTTTATAAACTCCGGTGCGAACCTTATTCTAGCGTGTAAGAAGCGATTTTTGCACAGCAGCCTATTAGGAGTTGAAATAGTCATTGTACGAGAAAGAAATGCATAAGGCAGTTTGTGCTGATTGTGGAAAAGACTGTGAAGTTCCATTCAAGCCTGACCCGAGCAGACCTGTTTACTGTCGAGATTGCTATTCGAAACGTGGACCACCAAGAAGAAGATTCTAAGTCAAGCCAGCGACGCTAGCTTGGGCTAATTATTCCATCTTTCACACTTTAGAATTACGCTTTAACACAAATAGAGGTGATAAATAGATTGCAGAAAAAAATGTTCGAAGTAACGTGTACGGACTGTGGCAGCGCGACTACTGTTCCCTTCAAGCCAACAGCCGGGAAACCAGTTTATTGCAGGACATGCTTCTCGAAACACATGGTGAAACGATCAGAGAAAGAAGGTATGAACTTCAGTTTTGATCCGAAACAGGCATGGGCACGTCGAGGAGATGACTGGAAAGGAAGAATCGAGCAGGAACCAACCAGCGTCTTCACACGATAGATCAGCGCGCTATGACACGAACTATTCAAAATGCGCCAAGGCTAAAGACAAAAATGCTCGTTGAACTGAACGAAAAATCGTGCCCGATGGTGCGTTTGCAAATCCATCCACATAGACCTATATACTCGGCGGCACATCCTTAAACAGTTGGGATTCTTTAGAGGAAGAGTTCAATCATAGATCAGGCTTTTTCTCTGATCGTTCTGACTAGTCACGAACGTTAAGCAACTATGTTGTCATGGTTCCAGAAGGTGCAAAAATTGGGTAAAAGAAAAGTCCTTAATGAAGAAAACTTGGAAAACATGCTGTTCCCAAGCAAGAATGATGTGTTAGGAATGGCGGTAAAGATGCTCGGCTTTGACCGAATATTGGTCAAGTGCCAAGATGGAAAGGAACGATTGTGCAGAGTTCGAGGCAAACTCAAAAGACGCGTGTGGATTCGAGATGGAGACATCGTGCTGGTCTCTCCATGGGATTTCCAGTCAGATACTAGAGGCGACATCTTCTGGCGGTACAGGAAAAACCAGACTGAGCAACTGAGGCTCAAAGGCTACCTGACAATGTAGGAGCCGTGACCCTTCCAAAATTGACTAACATTTCCAAAATGAATAGAATATGGAAAATGAGTGAGAGATCTTGAGAAGGAAAACTTCATCAACTAGCGAGTATCTCGCGTTTCTTTCAGCAAAATACGAGGTAGACCCGGATAACCTTTTCTATGCATTGATTCTGGCAGAAGAAAGCAAAAAGTCCACGTGTGGAGATCTCTTAATTGAGTGGCGTGGCGAAACACGGGAAAAAGTCATGTTTCTGATTCTGGCTAGTTCCAAAGTTGTTGCGCAGCTTTCCGTCTTCAAACAATTTCTGTTGGAGAAAGGACATCCAATTAGAGATTACATGGAGACTGATAAGGTACTCAGGTATCTGGCTAAAAAAACAAGATCATCATCAGCTCTTCCAATCAGAGATCTACGCAGTGGAATGACACAGATTTGCCTGACGGCTAAGGTCTTGGAGATTCCAAAGCCGACCACGGTCTACACGCGCTATGGAAACTACGCCAGCGTGGCTAACGCACTGATAGCGGATGAAACTGGAACAATTAGGCTGTGTCTCTGGAACGAACAGATCGGATCCATCTCCGCGGGAGATACCATTCAAATCGAGAATGCAAGGGCTTCTACGTTTAAGGGTCAAAGGCAATTGAACATTGGACGAAAAGGCATGCTCAGCAGCGTTGACGAATCAAGCTATCAAACTAACTTGTTGATCAGTTCCTAAATTCTGCCGGCAGAAAGGCGTTTGAGGAATAGTTATTGAAGTTCGTAAAAGGTTGGAGAAAAATGGACCGGCAGCATGGGTTCATGAATGAGACGACGGGAGAGAAATTGGTCGTCGCGAAGAAGGAGTTTGGAAGGCATTACGTAGTACTTTTGTTTCCCAGAGTAAGGGTTGATGACAAAGGAGAGACTATATCACCAGAATATGCGACTCCATCAAAAGCAGAAGCCTATGCCTTGAAATGGATGGAGAAGCATCCGATAGGAGCCGAATCAGCTCTCAAGCAGAGTTCAGAAAGAGGAGACGAAGATGAGCAAGAAAGATAAGCCTGCGGGAAAGGCAATCGATAGACAGAAGAGCCATCAAACAAGAAGAGCCAGCGGCGGAAATAAACAGAAGAGAAGATAAAGAGAGAACTCGCCGTATTGTCATGTTTATGAGGCGCGTTGGTCACCGGGCAGGCACCGAAGAGATTCGGAAGAATCAGAGTATAATACCAATACACTAGGTTCCATAACCAAAAGCCTTAAGTGGTCTGTTTGTTAAAGTTGAATCGTCGAAAAAAATAGGATGTTGAAAAAGCTTGGCAGTTGAAGGATTTACCGGAGCCAAACAACCCGTAGACGTCAAAATCGGCGAACTCAACCCATCTTCCCGAGCCGTAAACGTGCTGGCCAAGGTCTTGTCTAAGAGCGAAGTCAGGAACGTTGCCGCAGGAAGAGATGGAGAACCGCACAAAGTCAGTGACGCACAAGTCGGAGACGAGACAGGATGCATCTACCTAACACTCTGGGACGACAACATTGAAAAAGTCAACGACGGAGACACTGTGAGCATCAAAAACGGTTACATAAACCTGTTCAGAGGCAACATGCGACTGAACGTAGGAAGATACGGAACGCTAGAGATAGCAGAAACACCACTCGCAGGCGAAGTGAACACCGAAAACAACATGTCAACCCAAGTGTACGAGCAACCGAGACGACCATTCAGAGGCGGCGGAAGAAGAGACTTCGGCGGCGGCAGACGCGATTTCGGCGGAAGAGACAGAGATAGAAGAGGCGGCTTCCGACCGAGACGTTACTAAACGCAACGCGGCATTTAGAGCAACTTCCACCATTTTCTTTCAATCAACTTGACGAGTGAAAACTTTTCCTAATTCATAAGAAAAAGATCAATCTTCATTCGTAGCTTCCATAAATCGACACCAAAACCCTTAAACCTTTTTGGCAACTCAAAAACATTTCAAAAACAGGAGAACCACAAATGTCCAAAACCAAAGAAGCCAAGCCGACCGTCGAGGAGCTACTTGCAAAAGCCAAGAAGCCTTCATTACTAGCTCCACCGCTTCACAGATTCTACGAAGGAAAACTCCAAGTGATGCCCAAATGCACGATCTCAAGCCCAGCTGACTTCGCAATATGGTACACGCCAGGAGTAGCAGCCGCCTGTAAGGAAATTCAAGCCAACAAAGACATGTCTTTCGAGCTTACAAACCGATGGAACTACGTCGCCGTCGTATCAGATGGAACACGGGTGCTAGGACTCGGCGACATCGGACCTGAGGCAGCCTTGCCCGTTATGGAAGGAAAAGGTTTGCTCTTCAAGTACCTTGGTGCCGTAGACGCGTTCCCAATCTGTATCAGAACCAAAGACCCAGATGAAATAGTGCGAGCATGCGAATTGATAGAACCCACATTCGGCGGCATAAACCTAGAAGACATCGAGAAACCAAAATGCTTCTATGTCCTAGAAAAAGCGAGAGAAAAACTGCAAATCCCAGTCTGGCATGATGACCAGCAAGGAACCGCAACCGTCATACTGGCAGGCCTAATGAATGCGTTCAAGATAGTAGGCAAAGATCCCAAGAAAGCACTGATAACACTCGTGGGCGCTGGCTCCGCAAACCTCCGCACAGCATACGTCCTGATAAAATGGGGAATAAAACCAGGCAACATAATGCTAGTCGACACCAAAGGACTGGTATACCCAGGAAGAAAAGACATAATCAAAGATGAAGACCCATGGAAATACGAGTTGGCGCAGAAGACAAACGCGGAACACAGAACAGGAGATATCGCCGCGGCCTTCAAGAACGTTGATGCTGTGGTGGCCGCATCGAAGCCAGGACCAGGTACGATAAAGAAGGAATGGATAAAAACAATGTCTGACAAATCGATAATCTTCGCATGCGCAAACCCAATACCGGAAATATGGCCTTGGGAAGCAGAAGAAGCAGGAGCACGCATAATCGCAACGGGCCGGAGTGACTTCCCCAATCAAGTCAACAACAGCTTAGGCTTTCCAGCAATATTCAGAGGAGTTCTAGACGTCCGGGCGAAAACCGTCACAGATGACATGTGCGTGGCTGCAGCACAGGAACTTGCAAAGTTCGCAGAGGAGCGTGGAATGAATGAAAGAGACATCTTGCCCCGCATGGAAGAATGGGAGGTCTTTCCACGCGAAGCTGTAGCCTGCGCACTCAAGTCGATCGAACAGGGAGTTGCAAGGATAAAACCAAGCAAAAAGGAACTCTACGACAGAGCCGTGGCCTTGATCCAGAACTCTCGCGAATCAGTTAAAGTTCTCATGAAGCAAGGCTTGATTAAGCCGATGCCTCCTGAAGACAAACTGCTTGGCAAATAGGCAGATAGAGGAAGGCATAGCCACAAACAAGCCTAAAATCTCCCTTTTTTACTCAACAAATTCAGAAAATTATTTAAACACTTCCATAGAGAATAGAGGGCGGGAGAAACAACATGCGCTCAGACTACGTGTTGTACGCAGTGGCAATAATATGTTTCATCATTACCGGTACAGTAGCCGCCTACGCAGCCACCCAACAACTATGGATAGTCATACCTGCCGTCGTCGGACTCGCCTTCATCGGAGTAGGATACACACAGAGACCACGACAACAAGCTGGAACCACTCAGATGGCAATCTCTCCGCCCCCTCCGCCTCCGACAATGACAACGCCAAAAGCTGCCGAAGTCGTACCAGAAACGAAGATCGAAGAGAAGATCGAGCCTCAACCAACACCTATCGTCGAAGTCAAACCAGTCACGCATGACCTGCTCGAAGTAAAAGGCATCAAAGACAAACGCGCACTACAACTGAAAGCAGTCGGAATAAATACCGTAGAAGACTTGGCAGAAGCATCACCGCAAGAATTAGCCTCAAAGCTTAAGATAGCGCCTTATTTCACCGGTAAATGGATCGAAAACGCCAAAGCAATCGTTGAAAAAACCTGACAAGGCTTCTCAAAAGCCACTCGATAAGCAGATTATCGAGATTCCTACTGTGCAGCATCTCGACGAGAAAATGCTAGCGGTTTGGGACAGCAGAAGAGTCCACAATTTTTTTTCTTTTCAATTGACTCAAATGTGAGTTGTCAAAAAGAGCCGTATCGAGGCTTCGCCACTACATCATTGCAATCTTGACTATGTTACGCCTTTCCAGCCTCTTCAAAGCGTCCAAAAACTCGTTCCTTTTCTTACCCGTCAGCTTGAAGCTTTGAATCATGTCTTTGATCGGCATTCCAGGCTTTCCAAAACCAGCGTTCCGTCTGCAGAGATTCTTCACTATCGATCTCTCCAACTTTCCACAGCGCCACGTTGTGTTTCGAATAAGAATGACAATTGCCTTAACGAGTCTCTGAGTCTCCTTCTCTTCCCCTGCGACCAAGGTCGTCACTGTTCATCATAATACTTATGCAAAAGGCTTTTAGAGTTTGCGTTCCCAAATAAACCCCTAGAAAACCATCTTGGAGAAACATATCAGATGTTGAGAGGATCTGTGGGTAACATATGGTTCGCCCGATTCCGCGAAGACGATGACCTCGCTGAATCCATAAAGAAAACAGCCCAACAAAACAATGTAAAAGCCGGAGCCGTAATCCTCATCGGCGCTCTCAAACAAGCCGTGCTGGGCTGCTACAAGAACGGAGAGTACGTCAACACCGAACTGAAAGGCCCCTTCGAGATAGCATCGTGCACTGGCAACTTGGCTATCGACGAGAAAGGCGAAACTATCGTACACGCTCACATCGTCGTCTCAAACGAAAAAGGCCAAGCCTTCGGAGGACACCTACAAAAAGGCTGCCTCATTGGACCTACAGCTGAACTCGTAATAGTAGAGGCAACGGGAATCAACCTTCAAAGAGCATTTGACGAAAAAACCAAGCTGAGGCTGCTCAAGTTAAGCTAGCGTCTTTCTCAAATACACGCCATGAGCGTTGCGATAATAGTTCTTCAGCTTGCCAACTGTCTCGTAACCCAATTTCACATACAAGCCAATGGCTGCCGTATTATCTTCTCTCACCTCAAGACTCGAAGCTTCAACGTCCTTCTGCCGAAACACACTCTCGATCTTCAGTAGCAATTTCTCTCCTATTCCACGTCGACGATAAGCGGGCAACACTTCTATCGTATAGATGTGTCCGTGCAATGTCTTTCTATCTGCATAGATAACGCCGATCACGAAGCCCACGATTTGTCCTTCAACCCGCGCGACCAAACTTATCGAGTTGTAGTCTCCAAGTAGCCGGGCAATCTGACTCTTCGTGAATGCCTCTTTTTTGAAACACTCGGTTTCTATCTGGTAGAGTTTATCTAGGTCTACGAAAGACGCATCTTCAACCTTGATCGACATTGTTCAGGACTAATGAACGATACCGTTAGGTAGAATTTAGGCTTTCATAATCATTTCAGAATGACTTCTCTGTCAGCATCGGATATCACCGCTTCGATGCGCAATACAGATACCATCTTCAACTTCTCTCAAACTCGCCTTCGTAACGTGTTTTTAAATACCCACGCCTAATGGTGTAAATAAGAAAATGCGAAGTGACCTCAAGTGGCGCTCCCAACAATTGTAAGAGAGATTGAAATCAAAAAGATCCACCCATCCAAACTCAACCCAAGAACAGAAGTAAACATAGAACGTCTAAATGAATTAGCAGCCAGCATAAGCGAAGTCGGACTATTGCAACCCATAATCGTTAGACCAATGGACAATGAGTACGAAGTCGTATTGGGAGAGAGGCGATATCGAGCTTCACAGCAAGCAGGAATCGAAAGAATGCCAGTGATAGTAAGAGATTACACCGACGATGAAGTTGTCCAATTGAACCTTATCGAGAACATACAGAGACAAGAGTTAAGCGCGATTGAAAAAGGAAAAGTCTGCAAATATCTTCTCGAGAACTGCAGCGAAAAATACCCTTCTCAGACTTCAATTGCGAGGAAGATCGGAGTCAGCAGCGACTCGGTCTCACTATGGCTTAGAACTGTCGAGGTCGTTCCGAAAGAAGCCCAAGAATATGTCGCTCCTTCAATGGTGTCGGGGCAAGTTCCTGAAGGCAAAATCGATTACTTAACAGCTGTAAAAGTGGGACGATCAGTGGAACAGCCCGAGAAAAGAGTTGAATTGATCAAAAAGCTTGCGGAGAAAAAGCGCCCATCAAAAGACAAGGCTCAGATCATCGAGAAACTGATACGGCAACCTGAAAAACCTGTTGAACAGGCAATAAAGGAAGTCGAAGATGCCCCCTACGAAATGCAGTTCGAATCAATTGACAAAGAAGCGCTGCTGAAAGGCGTCAAAAGTCAGACTTCAAGACCGAACCCGCCAGACATCAAGGTCAAGCCAGGCGCTGTCGTCCGCGCAGCCATATGGGAACCCCATGTGGCAGACATTCGAATCACCTCGATTGAAAGAAAACGGTTGAAATACTTCACTGAAGAAGATGCAAAAAGAGAAGGCGGCTACACCCTAGAGCAATTCAAGAAGCAGTGGAAAAGAAACCGTGGACAATGGGACGAGAACCAACTCGTCTACGTGATTCACTTCGAAAAAACATAGTGGCGGATGCGCCCTAGACGATGTACTTGTCAGATTTCTCAAAGTTTTTGACGATCTCCATTACGCGCTTGGGCACGTTGACGCCGTCTAACGGTATGCCCTTTAGTAGTGCCCATGGGCTCTTGATGGCTAGTTGCGTCGCGAGGTAATCTTCCCCGAAACTCTTCTTACATACCTCAACAACCAAACCTCTTACCTTCACTTCTGAGAGTTCTCCTAGAGCGTGCAGGTACTCGTGCACTAAGAGATTATACACCAACGCGTTCACCGTCCTCTTGTCCTCCACTGCGGCTTCCACAATCTGAACAAGCACACGGTTCAAGACGATGTTGTTGGTTCCGATCGAATGATACGCGCCTAACTGAATAGGCAAATCATCGAGAAAAAGCATCATGCTGCTCCTACGCCTGTGAAAAACATACTCAACGGTGTCCTTCACGAGCTCCCAGACCTCAGCGTACTCCGCTGCGTGGTCCAGCCTTTTACGATACTCATCTATGGTTGCCGCGTCACTTCTCTCCGCCAAACCGTCACCTATCGAAAAACCACAACAACCTCTCCCTTATATCGAGTATGGAATCAGACTCCACGAACAAACCTTTTTCCTCAAAGACTGACGACAAGAACATATCGGTCTTGAAGAGACCATGAACATGAAAGCAGAGAAATAAATATCCTTCAACAAAGGTCTTTTCTGTACAGAAAAACTAAATGCCTCGATCATAATAGAGAACATCAGAATCTGGCTCATACGAAGGATGAGAATTTTGAGTCGAGACCGAATAAAGGAAATACTGACTAAATACAAGACTATCGCTATCGTGGGATTGAGTCGCGACCCCGCAAAGGACAGTCATGGAGTAGCTGCGTACCTTCAGAGTCAAGGATACAAGATAATCCCGGTCAACCCAACGACGAATGAGGTGCTGGGAGAAAAGAGTTACAAAAGTCTGCTCGATATCCCAAGTGAAACCCAAAAGACGATTGAAGTCGTGGATATATTTAGACCAGCATCCGATGTTCCACCAATAGTTGCGCAAGCCGTCGAGCTGAAAGAGCTTCACGACAAACCGTACGTAATCTGGATGCAACTTGGAATAATCAACGAACAAGCAGCGGCAACCGCAAGAGCAGCCGGCCTAGAAGTCGTCATGAACAGATGCATGAGACAAGAACACAAGAAACTCTCTCTGAGCAAATAGAAAGAACACTTTCCTTGTTCACTTGAACTCAGGCTTCTTCTTTCCAAGCTTCCTATGTAGAGAAGCTTTGATAAAACCATAATATTCAGGGTCTGGCTTCAACGGCCGACTCTTGAACTCCCCATGGAACTGCGAGGCGAAAAAGAAAAACCGATCAGGTAACTCCAACATCTCCATCCTACGACCATCTGTGCTCTTTGCAGAAAACACCAGACCGTTCTTCTTTAGCGCATCGGCATAATCAAGGTTGACCTCGAACCTGTGTCGGTGACGCTCATAAATCTCCTCGCATCCGTAGAGCGCGTAACCAAGCGTGTTAGGCTCAACCACGATCTTGTGTGCACCAAGACGCATCGTTGCGCCCTTGATCTCGATTCCCCTTTGCTCAGGCATCAAGTCGATTACAGGGTGAGGCGAACTCGGATCTATCTCAGTGCTATTTGCACCTTTCAAGCCGCAAACGTTCCTTGAAAACTCGACAACCGCCAATTGAAGTCCATAACATATGCCGAGAAATGGAACATCATTCTCCCGCGCATACTTGATAGCCAGAATTTTCCCTTCAGTCCCCCTAGGACCAAAACCATAAGGTACGAATATACCGTCAAAACCCTTTAACACATCCAAGCTGTCAGGGTTCTGTTCAAGCTTCTCGGCCTCGATGTACTCGATACAAACCTTGGTCCTGCAAGCCGCGCCACCATGCCTTAGGGCCTCACTCATGCTAACGTACGCATCGGTGAGTCCAGCATACTTTCCCACCAGAGCCACTTTTACCTCATGCTCTGGTTTCAGAACCGCGTCCACAAACCCTCTCCAATCCTTGAAGTCTTTTTTGCAGTCTGAGAAACCGAAACGCTTACAGACAAAGTCGCTCATTCCCTGCTCGTCCAGAATCAGTGGAACCTGATAGATTGAGCCAACGTTGTACGAGCAGAAAACTGCGTCCTCGGGTATTGTCCCGAACAAGGCGATTTTCCTTCTCGCTTCAGCATCTATCATTTCAGGGCTTCTGGCAACAATTGTGTCAGGCTGAATTCCGATGCGTCGTAGTTCATTGACGCTGTGCTGTAGAGGCTTCGTCTTCATTTCCTGCGTTACGTCGAGGATTGGAACCAATGCCACGTGCACATAAAGCGTGTTCTCATAGCCCTCTTCCAAACGCATCTGTCTAATAGCTTCAAGAAACGGCAACCCTTCGATGTCTCCTACGGTGCCTCCTACCTCAGTCAAAACGACATCTGCGCCAGAATCCTTGGCAACACTGCGTATCCTATGCTTGATCTCGTTCGTGATGTGGGGCACGATCTGAACGCATCTGCCTAGAAAATCACCGCGCCTCTCCTTTTCAATTACCGCTCGATAGACTAGTCCTGTTGTGACGTTGTTGTCTTTTCTCAAGTTCAAATCGAGGAAGCGTTCATACCACCCTAGGTCCAGATCGGTTTCGCCGCCGTCATCGGTCACGTAGACCTCGCCGTGCATGTAAGGATTCATAGTCCCAGCATCGACGTTGACGTATGGGTCGATCTTTATCACGCTGACTTTGATTCCTCTCGCCTGGAGCATCTTACCAATAGATGAAGTCAGTATTCCCTTACCGACCGAGCTCAATACGCCGCCCGTGACAAAAAGGTACTTTGTCATTAGCTCCCCTTCAGCAATGACAGAACCTTAAAGCGCTCAGCGACATTTAAGTTCTTTCGTCGCCAAGGTGACTGAGAAGAATTTGTGTTGAGGGAATTTGACCTTTCAGAAGGCAAAGAACTGGCTATCGTCTTCTTCCTAAGCCATAGATCGCCCCGACGACGATGAGAATTCCGAAGACGATCAAGGCAATCGGCCACACATAATTGCCTGCGGGAATTATCGGCGGGTTGGTTGACTGCAGTATTGTTATCAGTCCCCAGAGAACGATTATGGTGCCTATGGCGATACCAACGATGGCGCCGCCACGCGGCAAACCAAAGCATTCGCTCTCCATGCGTCTGTATGTATCGTTCTCGCCTACTGCGTACAATGAAGCTCCACATTGTACACAAACCTTTGCATCGTCAGCATTCTTTGTGCCACACTTGGTGCAATAGACCATCTCAATTCACCACGGTATCATTCATTGATAATTTGTTTTAAGACTTTTGGTGAATCTTCCGAACGTCACTGTACTGTAATAGATCTTCTAATTGCTGTTCACTTAATCTGAGACCGTGAAAGTATCGGCCTCGCAATTTTGACGTCTTGAAGAATGTGTCCTTGATCAATAGTGGTTTAGCGAACCTCTTAACGTACCTGAACTCGATTGCTCTTTTCCACCCGCCCCGAAAGCACTCAGTCTGCTCTTCTTGGGACAAGGCATCCTTCTCCAATGCGCGTTCGATTGAACCGTATCCTACGAAAGCGTCACCAAGCTTGGTTTTGTGAACGAAAACGATCATATGACCCGAACTCCATTTGCGGTTCATGTTAGTGTAGTAGATTGCCATTTCGAACACGAGGTCAACTAGTTCGTTGGTTGCGATTCTAAGGATCGAACCAGACTGTTGACCCGCAGGGTTGTTTCCCCTAGGGTTAATCACGATCTTCGAACCTAATTCAGTATGAATTCAGCGTCTTATAGAACCTGCGGAACTAATCAGCGCTAAACTTGAAGAAAAGGGGAGGGAAGAACGGGGATTGAGTGAGGGCCTACTCAACATGGCTAATGACTGAAAACTAGTCTAAAACACCCTACCCCCCGGTCTTTTTTTCGTGCAGAGTCAGTCTTATGGAGCTTTTGCTAGAGCGCTGGATGGTTCTTGCGGTGGTTTTTGTTTGGATTTGCATGTTGACTTTGACTGAAAAGATACTGTTTCGCGTTGCGGGTGTGATGTACAAGTTCCACGTGATTGTTGAAAAATGACAGCCGGCGAAGCTGCATCGCTTTTTTCTGGTCGTCCGGTTAGTCAGTGGGTCCGTAAGCGTGCGTGCAACA
>Ga0335070_10008711_pt1 | contig 11896 bp, 16 predicted proteins | sample Lox_Sample_13_FD_206722 | JGI IMG/M metagenome (GOLD analysis project Ga0335070, IMG submission 206722) | Soil microbial communities from Loxahatchee National Wildlife Refuge, Florida, United States - Lox_Sample_1.3 | ecosystem: Environmental > Terrestrial > Soil > Wetlands | place: USA...
CACCATCAACCGGATATGCGCCCTGATTCAGGTAGCCTTCGGTGTTGGAAGTCCTGCCTGCCCACGTTCGCGGATCGCCGAAAACCTTGGCGGGAACGTACCGTTCAAGAATCCACGATCCCTGATTGCCATAACGCCGCGTTCGCTTGTACTCAAAACGACCGTTCTCATCCCAATAACCGCCGATGAACATCACCCGGTCGCGACAACTACGGACGCGCCAAATGGCTTCACCGAAACGATTGACGCCATAGCGCCGACAAATCTCTTCACAGAAAGCAGGCGGCATTTTGTAGCCGGGGATCAGATCGTTTCGCATTCACTGACGTATAAGCTGGAAAAACAGGGAAATCCGCAGGGTTAGGAACCGAATTCTGCTGGACGCTCTTTGCCGAAGATAGGTTTGAGTTGGAAATATCCGCCATCTACTTCACAGATTTCGCAGATACCACCCGGCCCAACGACTTCGCCGGACTCAGGACGCCCAACCTTTTCTTCGTTCAGAAGATCGTTGAGAGCGACGATGTTGCTCGTGTGGCAGACATAGAGCGTGGTGACTGGGATCAGCAAGTCCTTCTCGAAGAAGTCGCCGACGCGAGTGATGAAAGTGGAAAGACTCTCACCGCCCATCGGCACATCTTTCGGGTTATCGATGAAGTGATCGAGGATATGTTGAAACTTTCCACGATCCGCACCATAAAGCGGTGCAATTTGCCACGGGAATAACTCACGACATTGCTGGACGCAGCGACCGCCGAGCATACCGCTGACAATCGACGCGGTCGTAACAGCGCGGAGAAGCGGTGAGCAGATCACACGCTCAATGCCCTTCGGCTTGAGAAACTCAGCGGCCTTGCCTGCCTGAGCAAGTCCCTTCTCATTCAGTGGGGGATCGAGCATCCCCCTGAATACATTGCCGTCGTTGAGTTTGGTGTCACCGTGACGCAGCAGATAGCGGACGACCTTGTCCATGGTTACCTCCGCAGTCTGCGCTGTTGAGGTTCAGGACTCCCCATTTGCTCATGAGCAAGATCGGAAGAAACGTCGGCAGTGATGTCGATGCCCGCCTGAGCAGCGAGTTGCATCCGTCCCCACGGGCCAAGGTCTTTGAAGTTGATGCTCTCACCCGGTGACTTCTGCGTCGGTGCCTTCTTCGCTTTCTCAATGAGAAGCTGAGGCATGATCTGAGACTGCATCTGCTGTTGCTGATTCTGTTGCATCATCTGCTGCAACTGCATCGCATACAGTTCGACGTTCAGGTAGCCTGCCTGATTGTTTTCCTTGTTCAACTGCCCCGCAGGGCTGTAGAGCCATTCCATGAAGAACGGGAATTCCATGTCCGGCTGATCGAGCGGCGACGGCTTGCGGCTTGCCGTGAACAACTGATATTGATTTGGCTTAGGTGCGGGCTGACCCTGAGTGGCAGCCATAACAGTAGCCATCTGCATGGCTTGAATCGCTTCAACATTTGGCTGCGGCTCTTCCGCAAGCAAGAACTGAATCAACTGGTTGACCTTTGCGCCGACGAGACCTGTGCTTGACTTCGCACCGGAGATACCACGCAATTGAGCAAAACGTGCGGCATTCGCCGGATCGTTCAACATAGCTGCTGCCTGCTGATCGCCCATCTGCGCTGCCATCGTCAATTGAGTGAGAGCGAACTGCTCCTCTTCATGCGTTGACGGATAAGTCTGATCGCTGTCTGCTTCGCACCAGAAGTCCGCCATGCGCAGTTCGACCAAGTCGATGTCCAGATCAGGCAGACCACGACGCTTGAGGGGAAGATAACCATCTTCAGCTTCGGCGATGCGGTACTGAGCCGCGATACGAACTGCTTGCTGAGCGGAGCGTGTGTATGTTTCCACGAAACCTGTGAACACAGTTCCAGTTTCACCGCGAGATGCAGCACGCAAAACGGTGATTCCGCCCAACGTCTGATTCGCTTCATCCGCCTGACCAACAGCGGCGGGGCTGATGCCAGTGATGACGCTGCTGATTGTCGTGGGCAGCGAGTCACGCAGGTTAATGAGTTGCTGACTCACCGTCACCTGCGGTTCGGCATAGACCTTGTTCGCGATGTTGATGCTTGGATCAAGATCGTGCTTCAGCGGATAACGCATACCCGGCATCGCGGGCTCTTTCGAATAAGCCGGAAGATCGAACACCTGAGGGTCAACGTAGATCGCCGGAATCGCACGCATGTGCGTCTCCATCTCAAGGTCAAACACGTCGTTGTAGGCGTCCTGAGCCGTGAGCATCGAGTAACCGTAAGGAATGCCCATCATGCCCGCAGCACGCACAGCCTGCCCGATAGCCCAGTGACGATCCATGGATTCATTGCTGCTCTCTGCATAACTGTTACCGACGAAGACGACCTTGCAGCCATCCGGGTAGTTATCGAGGAACCAATCGCGCTTCTTGGTGTCGGTGATGCTTAGGAACATCGCAGGACGGAGCCACACGATCTGCATCGTGGGCATATCGATTTCTGCTTCTGCCATCTGCGAGACGAGATGGATTCCCTGAATGAGCGCGATGCGGGTCGTGCGCTCGAACATGAATTCGCCCGGACCCGGCTGACCACTCTGAATTTCGCTCGCGATGTGGGGCCAATTGCCCTTCGCGGCATTGATATCGATTTCGTCGCCGAGGCTCAGCCACATGCATTCGGAAACGTTTTTCGCATTGATCGGAACCTTGAACCACGGCACGCCGTAGATGTCATACTTCACGTTACCTTTCGGTGTGCGTGGGGTTTTCTTTGGCGGATCGTCGCCCTCAGCAATTCCTTCAGGTTGACCCTGATCGTCATCTTCGTAATATCCGAACTGAGCGCCGTCAGCGACCCAACGGGTGTAAATGCCGTAACGCCCGTCCGTGTAAGCGATCCGGGCAAAGTCCTGCCCAAGATCGCGCATGTTGTTCGCCTGCTCAATGTCTTTCAAAAGCCAATCGGCGGCGTCCTGAATAGAAAGAGCACGGCTTGTGTTGCCTGCCGCTGTGAAGTGGACACTTGGCTTATGTCCAACGAGCTTCACGAAGCTGCGTTCAAAAGCCTGATAAATGTTCAGTGGATAGCTGAGTTGTGCTTGAACATTGGTATTTCCGGAACCGGGCATTCCACCCTGAACCCATGTGTCTTGCTGTTCGCTCCAGTAAGCGTCGAAAATGTTGCGGAGATAGAAGCTGCCCTGAGCCGCACGGCGAACTTCCTCGATACGTGCGTACAGGTCGCGAGTCTGAATGGTTTCTACGATGCGGCGAAGTTCCTGCTGATATTCGTCAGGGATAAACTCGTTGCGAGTCCCATAGCGTCCCCGTTTGACTTGGGACGAGGACGTACCTGCCGGGAGCGAAACGCTCGATTACGTCATTGTAGGAATCAGCAAGAAGTCCCGTCGTCATTCAGTCCCTCTTACTGGCAGGTGATGTCTACTGTTGCGCTGATTGGCGAAGCATTGGAGTTGAGTACACGGAAGAATCGCGCAGATGACACAACCATTGCTGTGCTCTGCAATCCCGGCCCCGGCGTTGCGCTATGCTCAGCGGGAACGATGCGAACTTCAGGACCACTACTCCCAGCCGACGTGTCAACGGTCTGATAATTGGCGTCAACGTTATCGACTGACGCCTGAAGCTTCAGTCCGGCGACGTTGCCGAAGACGCGCCATGTGATCTGGCGCTGTGTACTGGGGTGGAATCCCGGCTGTGATGCAACCACAACTGGAGATGATGCCTGCGATGCCGCCAATGTCTCATTGGCTGCGGTCACCGGGGTGCCGGGTAATGCCGCGATGCCAAGCATGTTCTTGGTCTGACCGGGATAGAGTGTTTGAACTTGGTTGATACCGTAGATACCCATTTATTTCCTCTTCATTCCAGCCAACCGTTCAAGCTCCACGGATGACACGGATTTCTTCTTTTTTTTCTTCTTCTCCGGAATGTCGTGTCCTTCTTTCCGGAGGTACGAAAGTTGAATTGCCCGCGCTTGAGCGGGATTTGTCACGATCTTCCCGTTCTTTCCCGAATGAAGGGTTCCGGCGTGGAAGTCGGACATGATTTCGGAAGCGGGCATTTACTCTTCCTCTTCGCCGCCCATCAGCCCGCTCAGCCCGCCGCCATGCATTGGCATCATCTCTTCGTCTTCTTCGTGCTGATCGTGCGCTGCGGTTGCGGCGTCGAGATGTTCTTTCGCCTTGTCAAGGTGGTGTTTCACCTTGTCTTTCTTCTCTTCCGCCCCTTCCTCATCCTTGCCGTGTTTCTTGGCGCGGTGAAGACTCATTGCGGCGGACATGCTGGGGCCAAATGTGCCCTCTTCGGAATCTGAATCACGGAAAATTGGCATTTACTTCTCCTGTTGGGCAGGTCTTTTCGTCCACTTATTTGGATCGGAAACCATTGCGGCTTGTTCCGCACGGCGCTTCCGCTCAGTCCATGGAACGTGTCCCCCGATGGGAGAGTCCGCCTCATCCTTCGTATAATCGTGACCCGCAAGCCTTTCCTCTAAAGCCGCCACACGGATCAGCAGACGTTCTTCGGCTTCCATAACTGCCTGATTTGTGGTTCCGACGAGCGTGTCGATCCGGCGAGACTGGTTTTCCAGAGTTTGGGCATTCTCGGCCTGCAAATTACTCAAACCGCGAAGCTGAGACTCCAAATTCGCATTCTTTTGCCGTAACTCGGCGATGCCGAGCCATGCTTCTAACTTTTCGCGAAGCCAAGTTGTGAAGGTCATTTCGCCTGTCTCCATTTATGTCTCGCGGCTGACCATTCAGCCGAGCGGGTCTGTGGTATCTTCTGCGCGTCACGAAGCTGCTGCACGTATTCGGCGTAAATCCTCATCGAGAAGGTATCCGGGGCATTGGTTTGCCCCATCATCCGAAGCTGATTTTTCTGTTTGTCGGCTGGGGGCTTTTCAGCCATCGTCAGGCGGTGTGTGTAGACCGCATAACGCGATCCGTCGAGAACGTCGAGCAATGAAGCATCGCCGTCTTTCATGATGTCGCCCGGTTTTTCGGGATCGCTCGTTGCCCATGGCAAAGCAGCGAGTAGGTGCACACATTTGCTGCTGATGAGCCAATCGCAAGCGATGCCTGTCGGGTTGCCCTGCTCATCGACGCTATTTGTGATCGGATAGAGGAGTTGGTTACGCTCACCCAAGAGCGTGTACATCGACCGCAAGCCATTCACGCGGGAATTCTTCTCGGTCTTCGCCTGAGTAGGACGACAGACCTGATCTGTAACGAACACGTCGCCAATCACACGAGCACGAGTGCGCGATGCCTCACCGAACGTTTCCGGTGACAGGTAGATGCGATTGATCCGCTTCTTCAAGTCCACGTCGCCGGACATGTGGTCGAGAATTGCACCTGCAATTCCGCGCTCACTGAGACCCTTATCCAGCCATTCGTCAAAAGTGACTACGAAAGGGTGTTGTGTGCCATCAGCAAGCGGGAGAGAGACCACGGTATTCCAGCAGCAATATGCGTGGTGGACTGTGCCCACATCGATGCCAAGAAACACAGGCATCCAATATTGCTGCGCCATCAACTGAAGCAGAATGTCGTGTTCGACCTTGCAGAAATCTTCACTGAAATTGTCAAAGTACATCCCCTCGAAGCCCGTCCACTTGCCATCCAGCCAAGCAGCGCGGATCGCCGGGGGACGACCTTGCAGGACTTTTCGGTAAGCATCGCCCGCAGGGGTGCCTTTGCGATAAGTGGGGTTGTCGTCGAGCTTCGACTGAATGAAGGTGTAATCCTTCGGGTCGTACTCAATGTCAAGATTCTTGGGTTTGTGTTTCTCGCAATCAGCGCCGAATAGACGCCGCAGCGTGTCGCTACCCGGCCCACCGGGGTTCGTCAGTCCTTTGACCTGTGCGGTGATCGGCTGTCCCTGCACATCAAAAGGAATCGGGGTACGCAGCGAACCGACGATGTAAGACCACCACTCATACGGAATCAGCGCCCATTCGTCGAAGATGATCCGGTAGAACTGACGGCCCTGATATTTCGTCGCAGCTTCATACGTGTTGACTGAAGCGAAATGGATCACACTGCCGTTCTCCAGCACGAGACGCGGACTCGTCAGAGAATCCGTGAAGTGCCCGCGAAGCTCTTCGGGCAGTTGGAGGAATTCCCTCACAACCGTGTTCTTCAATTCGTTTAACGTGCGGCGGAAGAAGATGATTTCGCAGCCGGGAACCCAATGCGCAGCGAAGAGCGCATCCCACATGGCGACGTAGGTCTTCCCGCTGCCACGCATCCCGCCGTACATGGTGTAGAGCGAGGTGCTTTCGAGGTATTCGAGTTGCCGTTGGTGGGGAAATTCTTCCGGAGTGAGACGAATCAGCCCGCTTTTTGTTTTCTCATAGGCCGACCACTTGTGACCGTATTTCCGACCGTCTGGATCAAGTACAAATTCGCGCACTTAGTGAATGACTTCGTTGCGGGTGAGCACTTGCATGTCTTCCGGGCGAAGCGTGACCTTTCCATCCTTGACGGGGATACCAGTTTCCAAGCAGGCGAGAAGGACGTTAAGCGCATTCTGAAGCATGGTGTTGATCTGCTCCAGTTGAGTGATCCGCGCCTTCTCCTGCTTGAGGTAATGGGGGACTGCGGCGTAGACGTACTGCATGATCTGCTGCTTCTGCACTTCCGTCAGTTCGTCGAGAATTACCTTGCCGTCAGGTATGGCCCCATCCCATTCGTTGTTCTTACCGTTCGTGTTGTCCATCACCATCTCCCTCTAAAATCAACTGCACGTTCTGGCGAACTTCGCGCACCGTGGTCATGCCGCCGTCCGGTCCCTCGATGTGCCGTTCGATCAAAGTCACGGGTGATTTCGGCTGATCGTCGCCGTCGCCGTCGATCAGGACTATGAGCCTGTCAACCGCTTTGATCGAAGCCTGAGTACCGCGCTTTGCTTCAAATACATCCTTCACCCGGCACTGCGCTGCATATTCCTGCAAGGACATAGGGTGCTCACGAAGAATTTCGTCAACCGACACTCCTTGGATCACCCAACGCATCAGCACTGCGTGAACAGCCCGGACGCGGAGCTTCTCATCCTTGTCAGGAGTTATCTGCTTCAGTGGATCGGTCTTCGTCAGGTTCGTCATAGGTGTATTCATCGAGTAATTTTTCGAGCTTGCTCTTGTTCAAGCTCTTCAACCGCTGAGTGATAAGTTCCTCAGCCAACGACTTCGTCTCAACCAACTTGCGGCGACCATAGGGTGAATAAGGACGCCAACTCCATGCACCATGCTCTTTGCGAAGTTGGAAGTAATGAGTCCGTCCACAACCTTCACACCGCATTTCGAAATACGGCGTGCCGTTGTGTTTTCCGAGTTTCTGCCACGGCTGACGACGCCCGTCCCGCTGTGGACGACCCACGGGCTGACCCATGGCGACCTTTTGCAGCCGTTCGATGACGAGTTTTCGTGCCTGCCGAAGCTTTCGCGATTCGTTCATTAGTCCCTCTTCAACGTCACGACGGTTTCGGTCAGCAACATCTGACATGCGACCGACGCGGCATTCGCGAGTGACGTGCGTACAACCTTCAACGGATCGAGCACACCCGCTTCACGAAGATCACTGAACTTTTCCCCGACCACGTCGTAACCAAACCATGGTTCAGGCTGGGAGAGAACTGCCTTCGCAATTGGCTCCGACTCAACCGAGGCGTTCTCCAAAATCTGTTTGAACGGACGAACGAGGCATTCACTGACCCACGATTCGTCAAGCTGCGCAGCACGCAGAAGCGCAATTCCGGCTCCCGGCACGACACCTTCTTCGAGAGCGCACTTGATGGCGCAAACGGCGTCATCGACACGCATCTTCTTGTCGCCAAGCTCCACGCCTGTCTGGGCACCGAGCTTCAGGACGGTGACACCACCCGTGAGCTTCGCAAGACGCTCGTTCAGGCGCTCCAATTCGATCTGCGGGGGATTGGAAGCGAGAAGGCCCTTGATTTCCTTCACGCGGTCGGCAACTGCGGTTTTCGTTCCTTTACCGCCGATGATGCGGGTCGTATCGCGAGTGACTATCACCTTGCGGCAGGAGCCAAGATCGTTCGGCTTCACATCCGATGGATTCTGTCCAAGTTCACGCAATATCGGACGACCGCCGCACATAGCGGCGATGTCGAGCAACAGGTCTTTGCGGTGACCGAGGTTCGACGGAAGCTTCACACAGCAGACTTGGAGCTTCGCCTGAAGTTTGAAACTGAGCAGCGTGGCGAGAGCTTCGCCATCGACATCTTCAGCGAGGACGAGCAGGGGATCGCCCTTCTTGGCGATCTGTTCGAGCATCGGCTGCAAACCCTGAAGTGACGTGAGCCTGCGGTCGAGCATGTAGATGACCGGGCTATCCAGTTCGCAGACCTGCTTCTCTGGGAGATTGATAAATCCATTGGAGCGCCAACCGGAAGCGAACTGCATTCCCTCTTGGCGTTCAATCGTGGTGTCTGCGGTCGGCGAATCTTCGACGCTGACCATGCCGTGGGCACCAGATGCACGCACTGCGTCGGCAACATGCTTGCCGAGCACGGGGTCATTGTTGACGCTGATCGTCGCGACGTGATCGATCATCTCGCCAGACACTTGCTGAGCGATAGATTTCACGTATGCTTCAGCTTTTTCTGTCGTGCTCTTAATCGCCTGAGTCACACGGCGGACGTTGGGATCGATGTCCAATTGCTTTAGACCCGCTTCAAACAATGCATGAGCAAGAACGACTGAGGCTGAAGTTCCGTCACCAGCGACGGCGACAGTGCGCTCTGCTGCGGCCCGGATGAGGCGGCTTCCGGCATCGCCGACAAGATCGTCTGCGATGTAGATTGACCGGGCGATGGTCACACCGTCACGAGTCGATGCAGGACAGCCGGGAGCAAGGGGAGCAAGATCGACAATCGTGTTACGACCTTCCGGTCCCATGGAAGTGCCAACTGCGTGAGCGAGAAGTGCGGCCCCAGCGAGGAGTCGTTCCCGTGCGTCTTTCGATTTCGTGTTAACCCAGCCCATTAGTCCAGTTCCTTCCGTTTCAAAACTCCGCTGACAGCCGCTTCATCGACCTGCACGACAAAGCAGGGCTCGCCGCTATCGTCGATCACATCAAAGGCAGCGCCAATTGCGGCAAAGCGGTCAAAGCACACAAGGGTTCCCTGCGGCAGATCGGCGATCTGACTCGCATGAATGAAGCCGATGTCCTGATCGCTCTGGTGCGACTTGGGGAACACGATCCGAGCCGGGTGATCCGTGGAACAGGGACGAATGAAGACGAACCTGCCGCGTGCGGCGACTTCATAACCGAAATCAACGCGCTGAGCCTCAAACTCTTCGGGAGCTTCAGCAGGAGCTTCGGCAACCTCTTCCTCGATCTGCGGCACCAACGCGGCGAGATAGTCGGCGAGTGCCGGGGGATTGTCCATCAGGTTCGCGATTGCCACGACAGTCACTTCATCGGGAGAGAGTCCGTACTTCTCGGCGATTTGTTTCGGCGTCGATGTACGGATGAGAAAGTCGATGTCATCGAATGAATGCGTGTATTGCATTACGCGGATACCTCGGTCTTTGCTTCCTCAGGGAGTGGTGTGTCGAACGCCTGTGTGCCAATGGCGGCTTCCTGAGCAGCCCCTTCCTTGGCAACGTCCGCTTCGTATTTCTCACGAAGTCCGGCGTTGTCGATGATCCAATTCAGGACTGCGAGGATCGAGCCGAAGCCGTTGCGCATCGATTGCTCAAATTCGGCAAGCTCCCGGCGAGTGACCTTCTGCGCATAGAACTTTTCCATCGCCTTTTTCTGCGCTGCTTGTGCGGTGGTCTGAAATCCCCGCTGCTGTTTGTCGTTCTTTCCGTTGTGTGCCATTAGTAAGTGAACTTCTCTTTCTTGCCCTTGACATAGAACTGGTGGTTCCAGAGCATGTCGGGGTCTTCCGCCTTCATGCGGGCGAAGTCCATGTCTGCGACGGGAGAGCCCGTGCGCTGATCGATGGCTCCCGTCCATGGGATCGTCCCTGACGACGCGGCACCCGCGCTGCCTGCCTCACCCTTCGCACCTGCTTCTTTGCGCAGATTGCCTTTGAGCTTCGACAGCCGTGAGCGGTAAATCTCCTTCAAAGCCTCAGCAGCGAATGCCTGACGGTTCGACTTGACGAGCGACTTGATTTCATCCAAGTCCTTGGCTTTTCCTGCGGCATCGAGAGCGCGAAGAAACTTCTTGTCCCCCTTGGCGGCTTCGTACCACTTGGTTTCCATGTCGCTCAGGAAAGAAGCGCGGTCATCGGGATCAATTTCGAGACCATAAGTCTGAGCGGCGGCATTGAGCGCCCTCGACAGGGCCGGACGGATCAGTGAAGTGGTTTCGAAATCGACTTTCTGATTCCAGACCGAAGCTTCACGCTGAGCGATCTGCCGTTCTTTCACCGCCGTCTGATCCGGCTGATACTGGGAATTTTGATTGATGTTGTCCAGCGTGTGCGCAACGCGGTCGAGCAGACGTTGGACGTTTTGCGCCTGCTCAGCGGTCAATGGCCCCTTGGAAGCAAGCTGGTAGGCGGTGTTGAAGGCATCAATAGCCGACTGACCATAGCTGTCTTTCTGCAAGAGCGCATACATCGCAGCCTTGGCGACGTGCCCGACATACCCTTTCGGATCGGCCTGACCCCATTGATCGACGATCTTCGACGCAGCAAAGCCAAACTCTTCGGGAGATTCCTTCGCCCAGTCGGTGACATCGCCGGAGCGGAAATTCTGAAGCTCACGAGCCATGTTGCTCATGGTGGACTCCAGACCATCGAGACCTTTGCCGCCCGACAGCCGCTCAATGCGCTCTGCCTGCGTCTTGTAGTCTTCGGGAGACTTCAGACCAAACTTGGAATACCGGGTCGCCTTGGACAACTCAGCCTTCAGCGACTTGTACAGGTCGGGATGTGAATCCTTGATGCCGTCAAGATCGGCGAACTTAAATTCGGTACCAGCAGCACCCGCTCCTTCGCCGCTTCCTTCGGGAGAACCTTCAAGGTCGATTTCGACCGGGCCGCTGCCATCGCCAAGGTCAAAAGAAACTTTCCCCGGCTTCGCGGCGGCACCGCCATCACCTGCCCCGGCTCCGGCCCCACCGGGAGTCCCGGTTCCGATATTCGGCGTACCATTGCCCGCTCCGGCACCCGGCGTTCCGGCTGCACTTCCTGCTCCTGCCCCGGCTCCAACCGGAGGCGTTACTGTTGATGTAGACATTTACCTTGCTCCTAGAAAGTCACTTTGAAACTGATCGTCAGGGCTCATGCCAGACGAAACCACATTCGTGAGAATGTTGTTCTTGCAGAACGGACAGAACCGGGGTTCCTCATAAGACTCGATACGAAGCTCAAACTCCCGCTTACAGTCGGTGCAGAGGTACTCGTTGCGACCTGCGGGATCGGAACCGAGGAAGTCGATCATTAGTTCTCCTGTCACACACGTATAAGTGCCGCCCGGATGAATTTCCGCACGGAAAATATTGGTGGACTCCCGGTGCGCCTTCACGCAGCCTATTAGGACGCACCCCCCTTCAAACGAGACCCCCCAACCTATAGAATGCGCAGGACTTGGGGAGTCATCGGTCAGTCATTGGTCATTGACTTGGGGTGTCTTTGATCGATCACGGCAGGCGGGTAGGTTACTGAGCCGGATCAGGCGGTTACCGTGCGTTGACGACGGTGGTTACCATGTACTGAGCAGTAAACATAGTTGCTAAGTTACTGTTTCTGCGTCGGCGAGTAGTCGGGAGTGGTAGGTCAAAGGTATCCTTTGAAGCCACAGTGCAGCGCAGCGGGCTGAATGATCGCAGGTCGAGGCGGATTTTGAGGAGCGGATATACTGTCATTCATTGACGGAGGCTCGGCAAATGCCTTTTGA
>Ga0335070_10008712_pt1 | contig 11895 bp, 12 predicted proteins | sample Lox_Sample_13_FD_206722 | JGI IMG/M metagenome (GOLD analysis project Ga0335070, IMG submission 206722) | Soil microbial communities from Loxahatchee National Wildlife Refuge, Florida, United States - Lox_Sample_1.3 | ecosystem: Environmental > Terrestrial > Soil > Wetlands | place: USA...
GGAGGAGAGCATCTCTACCGGCTCCTCTCCCTCCTCCAGGAGGAGCTCCCAACCTCGAGCCACTACGACTACCACCGGATGGCAAAGGCCCTCCGCTGTTCACCGCCCCCGATGGAGCTGGTTCTCGGGAGGCTCCGGGACGCGGGATTCCACGTGAGCCGTGCCCACTACACGGGGACGGCCATCAAGACGGATGCACCGGTCGGGGTCGTGGAGAGGGCGATAACCAGGCAAATCTGAACAGGAGCAGGTTACCGTCTCGTGATAATCGTCACGAGGTCCCCGTCGTGTACCTTGTAGTGGAGGCCGACCCGCTGGCCGGGGTGCTTCACGAAATCACCCCAGATCCTCGCGTACCGGAACTTCTCCACGAATTCCCGGTGGAGCTTCCGGCAGACGTCCTCGATGGAGGCGTTCCGCCGGAGGATCATGGGCTCCTCGAGGTCGGCGGCCTCTCCCTGTGGCTTCATGTACACCCGGATGAAGCCGAGGTGGTCGAAGATGGCGTCCTTCATCTCCTCCATGTGGTACCCCGTGGCGGCCGAGATCATGAGGGGCTGCTCCCCGAACCGGGCGGCGAGATCGTCGTCCATGGCCTGCATCGTCTGCCGGTCCACGAGATCCACCTTATTCACCGCGAGGATGGCGGGCACGTAGACCCTGTTCCCGAGCATCGTGTCGATGAGGTCGTCCTGGGTTGCCCCGCCCCGGATGAGGACATGGGCGTTCACGAGCCGGTACTCGGCCATGATGGCCTTGATCTCGTCGTCGTCCATGCCGATCTCCCCCACGGCACCGATGTGGACGCCCCCGATAGAGGTCTTCCTGATGGTGATGTCCGGCCGCTCGCGGTTGATCCTGATGCCTGCGTCGGCGAGCTCCCGGACGAGGATGTCGTAGTGCTGCTCGTTCCAGACATCGACGAGGAGGATGATCATGTCCGCGGACCTGACGACGGAGATCACCTCCTTCCCCCGGCCCTTGCCCATGGCCGCCCCGGCGATGAGCCCCGGGATATCGAGGACCTGGATCTTCGCCCCCCGGTGTTCGAGGGCCCCGGGGATCACGGTCACGGTGGTGAAGGCATAGGAGGCGACCTGGGACTCGGTCCCCGTGAGGGCGTTTAACAGGGTGGACTTCCCGGTCGAGGGGAACCCGACGAGGACCGCGGTGGCGTCCCCGCTCTTCTTCACCGAGAAGCCCTCGCCCCCTCCCCCGGCCTTGAGGGCCCGCTGGACCGCGTCGTCCTTCAGCTTCGCGAGCTTCGCCTTGAGCCGGCCTATGTGCTTCGATGTGGCCTTGTTGTACGGGGTGGAGCTGATCTCCTCCTCGATCGCCCGGATCTCGTCCTCAAGGCCCGTCATTCCAGTATCAATTCGCAGGGAGACGTAAAGAAAATATCCTGAAATCCGGGGGAGTGCCCTTCCAGACGGATAGCACCGATCCTGCACCTGTCGCAGAATACAGAGCGTTACCTGGCCTCTTGCTTCCTCCACCGGAGATATGCGGCGAGGCAGATGATCCCGAGAATGACGAGGATCACCACGTACAGGAGAGGGTTCCCTTCGAGTGAGAAACCGAACCAGCCCCCCCCGGGTTCCTCTTCCTCGGCCGGCATGCCAACGGCATGGCTGTACCTTGCTTCGATTCCCATTGGCCCGGTTACCAGGTATGCGGCCAGCGATACAATGACGATGATGAGAAGGATCAACCCGAAGATGAGAAGCCCTCTCATCTCACCAAAACCCGTCATCCCCGGTCACCATCCAGAATTTCAGGTCTTACCCTGCCAATATACTCCACCATGAGCCCGGTAATTATTGCCTCAATAACTGCCACGCCCATATTTACTGCGGCGAGGAGGGAGAGCCCCACGAGGATCTGGGACGTGGTCTGGGTTACGCCCTGGATACCGGATATGAGGATAATTCCCATCATGGCGATGTTTCCCACGAACAGCCCGGCAAAGGTCGCGATCCCTGCCCGGGAAAAGAGGCTGGACGTGACTCGTTTCAGGCCGCGGTACGTAATATAGGCTGCAAGGACCTCCGAAAAATTCACGAGAACGTTCGCCCCGACGAGCCCCCAGCCCCCGTGCCCGATTGCTGCGGAGAGGATGTTCACGATGAACACGACGAGGGCGCCGAGGACAGGACCCGCGAGGATACCGATCAGGGGAGTGAGATTCATGTGCACCCCGCCTGCGATGGGGATCTGCACCTGGAATATGGCAAAGGATGCCGCGGTAACGAACGCGGCGATGGTTATCTTCCCGGGATCGATCTGCTTTGTTCTTCTCGCGAGGAGGAGCGCGGCACCCACGAGCACGAGTGCCCAGAACCACCATACGAGGACCCAGGTAAGGGTGAAAGAGCCGTCCGGGAGATGGATGTGAGCCACAGGAACCCCGCCAATGTCCGGCTGGCAGTCGTATATCACCTGATGCCTATATCAAATTTTCCCGGGATTTGGCCTTGTACAAAATTTGGGGGTGTTCACCTTCCCCCGCGGATCTCCTTCAGGGCAGCAACGATCTCCTCCCTTGTGACCGGCCTACGCACGGGTTCGGTGCCCGTCGCCCTGCATGCATCGAGGTAGAGCTGAATCCCGGACGGAACCTTCAGGCCCGCCTCCCGGATCAGGTCGGGGTCGTAGAAGATCTCCTCAGGGGGACCCTCGGCAAAGACCGACCCCGCCTTCACAAGGCAGATCCGGTCGGCGATCCTGGCGGCGAGGTCCAGATCATGGGTGGCGATCACGACGCCGATCCCGAACCTCGCCTTGAGGTCGAGGATGATCTGCTCGATCTTCCCGGCGTGGACCGGGTCCAGGTCAGAGGTCGGCTCATCGAAGGCGATAACCTGCGGCATCATGGCAAGGATGCCCGCGATGGAGACGAGCCGCTTCTCCCCGCCCGAAAGGTAGTTCGGGAGCCGGTGCACCAGGTGGGCCCCTCCCACCGCCCCCAGGGCCTCCTCTGCCCTCCTTCCGGCCTCGGCCCGGGTCAGGCCAAGGTTCAGGGGGCCGAACATCACGTCGTCGAGGACCGTGGGGGCGAAGAGCTGGTCGTCGGACTGCTGGAAGACCACCCCCACGACCCTCCAGAGCCCCGACTTCTCGGCTCCCGCGAGGACCTTTCCGTGGACGAGGATCTTGCCCTCCGACGGGATGAGGAGACCATTCAGGTGCTCGATGAGGGTCGACTTCCCCGACCCGTTCGGCCCGCAGAGCGCTACGATCTCCTGCGAGAGCACATGGAAGCACATGTCATGAATGCCGATACTCCCGTCGGGGTAGGTGTGGCCGGCGCAGTCCACATGGATGATCTCCCGGTCCGGGTCGGCCACCGGGCAGGCCTGGCCGCTCTCACGCCGGAGAATTGCCATCCCTCACCACCCGCCCGCGGACGCCACCGGCGAGCCCGCGACAAGGGCGAGGGCGCAGAGGACGAGGGCCGCGATCTCGGCGATCCCGGGCCGCGGGATCCTCGTGGCCCCCGCAAAGGAGCCGGTGTAGCCCCTCGCAAGCATTGCCTTCTGCACCCGCTCTGCCCGGTCGAAGGAACGAATGAAGACCAGGCCGAAGACCTCTGCGAAGAGTGTCGCATGAGTGGTGATCCCCCTGACGATGCCCCCGCCCCGGGAGCGCACCGCCTTCAGGATGGACCCAACCATATCGAGGGTCAGGAAGAAGAACCGGTACGCCATCAGGAAGATCTGATCGAGAGGGGACGGGAAGATGCGGGAGATCATGCCGGTGAGGTACTCGTACCGGGTCGTCATCAGGAAGAGCAGCGAGAAAGTAACCGTCGTCAGGGTCTTCTCCGAGAGGTTCAGGACGAGAAGGATTCCCTGGTCGGTCAGGGTGAGGTGGAATCCGGCTATGACAAAGCTCATCACCGGCGTCCCCGGCTGGGTCCAGGCAAGGATCCCCACGAGCGAGAGGACGAAAATGAGGGGAAAGAGGTACCACCCGAAGAGTTTCCCCACCGGGAGGCGTGCAAGAATGTAGAGGGCGAGAACGGCAAGGTACAGCCCGAGGAGGATAACGGGGTTCCGGACCACGGTGACGGCGACGACCACCAGGACGAGGAGGGCAACCTTCGTCCAGGGACTAACCCGGGAGAGGAAGGATTCCTGCCGCTCGGCATACCAGGTGATAAGGTTGAGGTCGGGGATGTGCGATGACACCGGCGAGGTGCTCATGGCAGCCCCCTCGAAGTGGATGGTCCCTCCGATGCCCCTCCCCGTTCCAGGCCACAGCTCCCGTGGGTGATCTCGCCGCAGATGCCCCGGCTCGGGTGCCCCATGGCCCGGCACATCCGGTCGACGGCGCCCCGGGAGACCCGGCTCTCGAACCTCGACACCTCGCGGCAGGCCTCCTCGCCCGAGAGGCCGAACCGGGAAAAGACGAGGGAGAGGATACGGTGCCTCTTCAAGAGGAACTCGGCGTATTCCCTCCCCTCCTTCGAGAACCTGACACCATGGTAGGGCTCATGGATGAGGAGCCCGCTCCGGGCGAGCTCGTCGATGGTCTTTGTCACCGTCGACGGGTCTACACCGAACCGGTCCGCGATCCTGCTCGTCTTCACCATTCCCCCGGTCTCGTGGATATACTTGAGGTACTCCACCTTCCTCGGGGAGAGCCCGAGGCCGTCGTCCCCCTGCATAGGGGATCCTTTCTGCCCGGGGGAGAAAAATGTTGGCATGACACCAAATTTCCGGGATCCACTTCCTCCCTGTCCGGAACGGGCGGGCACGGCGAGCCGGCGGGAGCTCCCTCACGAGAGGACGGATATGTTTAAGTAAAAACTGGCCCAAGGTTATAGGGCGCTGCTATAGTGTAGACCGGCCAATCATGCGGGCCTCTCACGTCCGCGACTGGGGTTCAAATCCCCATAGCAGCATTTCTCACCGACGGTTCAATGCTTTAATCTCGGTGCATTCTGAATTTAAGTCAGTTTCTTGAAACATTGCTCGCAATATATATTTCCAACTTGTTTAAGGATCGCATCTGCCCTCCCATTTGGCATGGATAAACCCGTCGGTGGCGTTTGACCAATAACAGCGATAAATTCACCCTCTTTCATTCGGCGTTTGCATACATGACATTCGAAAGAAGGGATTGTTGCCTTTCTTATTTTGTCGGAGAGTTCCATATTCCTCACGAGAAATATAGAGTTCATTATGATGTTATTTCTTTTTGAAACCCTGGCAGCACTTATCACTGGCGGTCCAATTCTGTCTAATTGTATCGGTTTCTTAAAGTGATGCAAAATGAATTTTTTTTTTTGCTTTCGTCCCATAACAAACCCGGATGACGAGACCGAGGGCGATGGAGGTATGGGCGAGCCCTTCCCCGCCCTATTCCTGCGCAGGGAAGAGATCAGAATGCAGATCCGGCAAAAAGGACGGGCAGGCGGCCGTATTCTCCCTTATCGGAACAAAATAACAACGGTTATATTTCCTCGATTCCAGAGGTACTCCCACTGTCGTGCCATATCATGGCAGCCCATGCACTGGCATGGCATTTTCTGGCAGAGGAAAGTACATGACGAACGTGAAGACAGTATCGATCCTGCTCGCGGCGTTGGTGCTCGGCTTCGTGCTCCTGGCCGGCTGCGCCCAGCAGCAGGCCGCGCCCCAGGACATCAAGCTGGGCGCGGTGGTCTCCCTCACAGGCTCGGGGAGCAGCGTGGGGAAGCACATGAAACAGTCCGCGGAAATGGCGGTCAGCGAGATCAATGCCCAGGGAGGGGTCTTTGTCAAGGCGTACAACAAGAAGTTGCCCATCACCCTCACCGTCGCCGATGACGAAACGAAGCCGGACAGCGCGGTGAAAGCCGTGACAAAACTCACCTCCGAGGATAAGGTGGATGCTCTCGTCGGAGGGTGGAGCAGCGGGGTGACCATTGCAACGCTGGGAATTGTCGCAGACAACAAGATCCCATACGTGGTCACCGGTGCATCCAGCCCGGATGTTACCCGGAAAACAGATGTGGACAAGGGTTACGTCTTTCACTATTGCCCGACGACGTCTATGTACGGCCAGTACACCACCCTCTTCATGGACCAGGTCATTCGCCCGGCGGTCAATGAGAAATTTGAGTTCAATGACAGCCGGCCTTTGAGACTCGCGCTTCTCTACCAGGACAGCGCCTATGGAAAAGGGGTGAAGGATGGCGTTATCAATACTATTAACGCGAATAACCTGAACATCCAGATTGTCTCCAACCAGAGCTTCAAGATGGGTGAGGCGGACTTCAGGACGCCACTTACGGCGATAAAGGCTGCCAGGCCTGATGTGATTTACCCGGCTGCCCTGCCTGCTGAACAGACCCAGATCGTGGTGCAGGCCCGGAGGGATGTGAACCTCAATACCATTATCCTCGCCGTGGAGACGAATGACAATCCCGACTATTACAAGGGCATCGGGCGCTTCGGGGAGTATTCCGTCATCGAGAGCCGTTTTTCCCCGTACACGACACCCCCATCCGCCGTCGCGGCGGCAGATGTCAAGTTCAAGACCGATTACCAGGCAAAGTACGGGTCCCTTCCGGACATGATGGGCACCTCGACCTATGAGGGAGTCTACATCGCCGCAAAGGCCATCGAGAACGCAGGAACCCTGGACAAGGCGGCGGTGAAAGACGCCCTCGCAAGCCTCTCGATGCCGGAGATTGTCGAGGCCATCAAGGACGGCAATATCACCTTTTCCAAGGACTACCATGAGGTCCAGTTCTCGCTCTTCATGGAGCAGCTCATCTGGAACTCTACCGCGAATGAGGTCAGGCCCAAGATCGTCTGGCCCGACAACCTGAAGGAGCAGGACTTCGTCCTGCCGGACTGGTACCAGGCCGGGTCCGGATAAATTCCCCTCATTTTATCACGTTGTGCCTTCGATAGTGTACAGGGAGGTCCGCAGGCACGCGTGGCTCTTGATCTCGGTGTCCTGATCCAGGTGCTCTTCTGGGGCCTGTACGCAGGGTGCATCTATATTCTTCTTGCGACGGGGCTGAACCTGATCTTCGGCGTGATGAAGATAGTGAACTTCGCCCACGGGGAGCTCCTCATGCTGGGAGCCTACATTACCGCCACCGTCTTTGTCCTGTCCGGGTTCAACCCTTATGCCCTCATCCCCCTCACCATGTTCGTCCTGGCGCTGGTCGGTATCGGGATTGAGCGGCTCTGTTTCCGGCCCATCCTCGGTACGGGCAAATTGAACGAGATATTTCTCTCCCTCGGGCTCATCTACATCTTCCAGAACGGGGTGGCCCTCGTCTGGGGCGATGATCGCCAGGTCCTCAACAGCCCGTTCCAGACCATCTCCGTCCCCGTCGGGGCCATCCAGCTCCCCCTTGACTACATCATCATCATTGTCGTCACCGCCCTCATCCTCATCGGTCTCTACGTCCTCCTGAGGAGGACAGACCTGGGGAGGGCCCTCAGGGCGACCTCCCAGAACCGGAAGGGTGCCATGATCGTGGGAATCGACGTGGAGAGGATGGATATGATCAGCTTCGGCATCGGGTCCGGCCTTGCGGCGGCGGCAGGTACCCTCTGGGTGGTCAGCGGGCAGGTGTTCAACCCGTACATCGGCTCCCTCCCGGCCATCAAAGCCTTCGCCATCATCATCCTCGGGGGCCTCGGCAGCATCCCCGGCGCCATCGTGGGCGGGCTCCTCTATGGCATAGCCGAGAACGGGGCGGCGTACTTCCTGGGCGGGATCTGGAAGGACTCCATCTCCTTCCTGATCCTGATCGTGGTGCTCATCTTCAGGCCGACGGGCTTATTCGGGGAATCGGGAGAGTGATGCAGGTGGAAAAGGCGGGCTTGTACCGGTATCTCACGGCTCTTGCCCTGGGAATCGCCGTTCTCCTTCCCTTCCTGGCCGGGATGAGCTTCTATATCCTGAACGTGGCCATCATCATGCTCACCTTCATCCTCTTCTCATCTGCCTGGAACTTCCTGGCCTACTCGGGGCAGGCCTCCCTGGGCCATGCCGCCTTCTTTGGCATCGGGGCGTACGTGTCCACCCTGGTGGCGAGGGCGACGGGATTCTCCCCCTTCGGGACCATCCTGATCGGGGGGCTCATGGCGGCCTTCATCGGGCTCCTCATCGGCCTCACCTGCGCGAGGCTCAAGGAATGGTTCCTCGCCATGGTGACCTTTGGTTTCGCGGTCATCCTCCAGGCTATCATCGCGAGTCCCCTGGCCGCCACCACGGGAGGGTGGGATGGCATCGGCGCTCCCCGTCTCCTCCCGGCCGGGATATCCGATTACCTGGCCTATGAATACTATGCGATCCTTGCAATCACCGCAGTCTCGATCCTCTGCCTCCACCTCATCCTCCGGTCCAGGGCGGGCCTTGCCTTTGCCGCCATCCGGGAGAACGAAGTGGAGGCCCGGGCCTCGGGGATCCGTCCGGTCAGGTACAAGCTCTTCGCCTTCACCGTGAGCAGCTTCCTGGCCGGGATCGCCGGGGCGCTCGAGATCCACCATATCAGCTTCATCTCCCCGGAGATTTTCCATGCCGAGATCTCCTTCTGGCCGGTCATCTACTCCATCTTCGGGGGCCTCGGAACCATTATCGGTCCGATACTCGGCACCGTCATCCTCACCATCGTCTGGGAGGGGCTGAAGGGATTTGGCCTGACATTCGAACGGTTCATCATCATCGGGGCCCTCCTCATCCTCGTCGTGATCTTCCTCCCCCGTGGGCTCGTATCCCTCCCCGAGGAGATCAGGAAATGGAAAGAGGGCCGGAGGAAGAGGGGCGCCGAACCCGGGGCACCGGAGGAAGGGTGCTCACGGGGGCTTCACCCCCGGCTCCACCTGAGAAAGGGATGAGAATAAGCTGACGGGTGATGATCCGGAGGGTTACGTCCCGAGGTACGCGCTCTCGATGTGGGGGTCATGGAGGAGTTCCTTCGTCTTCCCCCCGAGGACGATCCTCCCGTTTTCGAGGACGTACCCGCGGTTGCAGAGCTCGAGGGCATGCCTGACGTTCTGCTCGAGAAGGAGGACGGTCATTCCCTCCCTCCCGAGCTGCTCGAGGGATCGGAACATCTGACCCACAAGGAGGGGGGAGAGGCCGGTGGATGGCTCGTCGAGAACGAGCATCCGCGGCTCCGACATGAGGGCCCGCCCGATGGCGAGCATCTGCTGCTCTCCCCCTGAGAGGGTCCCCGCCAGCTGCCGCTCGCGCTCGGAGAGGACCGGGAAGAGCTTGTACACGTGGGAGAGGATCTTTTTCCAGTCCTGCCGGCCCCGGGCCCCCAGCTGGAGGTTCTCCACCACCGCCATGCCGGGGAAGATCTCCCGCCGCTCGGGGACGAGGGCGAGCCCCTTCGCGAAGATCCGGTGGGGGGGAAGCCCAAGGATCTCCTCGCCCATGAACCTGATGCTCCCCTTGGCCCCCCGGTTGAGCCCCATAATGGTCTCCACGGCCGAGGTCTTCCCCGCCCCGTTCGGGCCAATGAGAGTGACGAGCTCCCCCTCGTTCACCTTTACCGAGAGGTCCCAGACCACCTGGAGGTTCCCGTGAAACACGTTCAGGTGCGAGATCTCGAGCATTATCCCCTCTTAGAAGGCGCAGACATCCCCAAGGTACGTATCGATGACCCGTTGATCGTTGATCACTTCGTACGGGTGGCCGTCGGCGATCTTCTCGCCGTGGTCGAGGACGATGACCCGGTCCGAGAGCCCCATAATGACGCTCATGACATGCTCGATCATGAGGATGGAGATGCCCTGCTGCCTGATCTTCCGGACGAGCTCCACCGATTCGTTGCTTTCCGTGGGGGTGAGCCCGGTCATGAGCTCGTCGAAGAGGAGGAGCTTCGGCTTCGACGCGAGGGCCCGGGCGAGCTGCACCTTCTTCAGCTCGACGACGTTCAGGTTCCGGACGAGGGTCCCCATCTTCTCTTCGGGAAAGCCGGTGAACCGGAGGGCCTCCTCGGAGAGCCGCGCCGCCTCCTTCATGGGGGCCTCCTCCCGGTTCCCGAAGATGGCCCCCACCATCACCGAGTCCCGGGCAGAGAGGCCGGGGAAGGACTGGGCGATCTGGAAGGTCTTTGCGATCCCCTTCCGGCAGATCTGCTCGGGCGGGAGGCCGGTGATGTCCCCCCCAGCGAAGGAGACCTTTCCGCTCGTCGGGCGGGAGATGCCCGAGATGATGTTGAAGAGGGTGGTCTTCCCGGCGCCGTTCGGCCCTACGACCCCGACGATCTCCCCCTCCTCCACCGAGAGGCTCACCTCCGAGAGGATGGTCATACCGCCGATGAGCTTCGTGACCTCTCCCACGTCGAGTATCAGGACGGGCACCCCTCGCCTTGCAGCATGCTAACCGTTACCGGGGAACGGATTTAAACGTTATGAACCTCTCATCCAGGAAGAGGGCGGGCGGGTCCCCGTCGTGGAAAACCCTGGATGGGCACGGTTCCTCCCGGGATGAGACGATGGATGGGATGAATCCATTGATGGCAGGGGCTGGAAAAGGATCCCGAAAAAGTATGGTATCTCGGTTGAGTTGGTGAATGAAGGAGGAGGGGGGGATAGATCAGGAGGCCTCCATCTCGATGCTCGTGAGGATCTCGGCGATATCGTGCTTGCAATGCTCATCGAACCTGATGCTCGCGATCTCCTGCTGGTCGATGACACCGTTCACGAAGAGGGGAATGCTGATGAAGTTGAAGAGGTTCTTGTAAAAGGAGATCCAGTAGACCTGCTCCTTGTCCATCTCGGACGGGAGGTTGTCCAGGTCCACGGACCTGATATCGAACCCGAGTTCCCGTACCTTGTCGCGGGAGATGTCGCGGACCTTGAGGAGCCGGTCCAGGATCTCGTCCATGTCCTGCAGTCCATCCATGTTGAGAAGATTTTCGATCTCGTATGGGAACATCATACCTGATCCTATCCCGATAGCCGAGAGAGACCCGGATATCGTTCTCTGCAAGACAATCTATATTGTGACGCTTGTATATAAAGATTCCTTATTCGGCATATTTGATTAATTCATGATTGAGTAGATTTGCCGATATTATTATCGTCTGATAGGGTCCACGAAAGGTTAAGGAAAAATGATCACCCTGAGCGCCTCCCCGGCACCTCCCCGTTCCGTACCACGACCCGTGCCCCTGCGGCAGGATGGGGGAATTCCTTCCCCTGCCGGAGGCGATCCCCACCCCATGGGATCGGCCGGAAAGGAGATGAGGGTATCCGTTCGCGACTGCGTCGCTCAAAGTCGGGTCTTCCAGACCCTCCAAGTCGCACCCCGCCTTGTGCCGGGTCGCTCCAGGTCGGTTCTCGCGACTTCGTCGCTTCAGGTCGGGTTCTGATGAACCCTCCCTTCTCACGAAACCTCCCCTTTCCCATCACCACCTTCCCTCCTCCCCCTGCCATTCAAGGGGGGCCTGAGGCAGCCCGGTGCCGCCTGGGCCTGCCGGGGGCAGGCAGCCCCCGTGCAGGCATTCCTTTTATGGGCACCGACGCCACATATGACCATGGGGGGCTCGTGTGAGGCGGTCTGCACCCCGGGGGAAGGGGACCCGCCGGGGAGATGATGCCGGAGGAATCCTCGACCTCCTCGGCGACGGGATGGTCATCACGGACCGGTCGGGGAAGATCCTCCTCCTGAACTCCGCGATGGAGCGGCTCTCGGGGATACCGCGGGAGTCTAGCAGGGGGATGGCCCTCGCCGACTTTATTACCATGAGGATCGCCCCCCGGCTGGCCGGCGAGAGGGTGAAGGGTAAGGAGATTCTCCGCGTCCTCACGGACGGGGACGGGGAGGAGGCGGAGTTCCCCCTTGCCACCGGGGACGGCGAACGGTGGATCTCCTGCTCGGCCCGGATCCTCCGGGATCCCCCGTACCGGGGCGGGAGGCTCTGCAGCT
>Ga0335070_10008714_pt1 | contig 11894 bp, 7 predicted proteins | sample Lox_Sample_13_FD_206722 | JGI IMG/M metagenome (GOLD analysis project Ga0335070, IMG submission 206722) | Soil microbial communities from Loxahatchee National Wildlife Refuge, Florida, United States - Lox_Sample_1.3 | ecosystem: Environmental > Terrestrial > Soil > Wetlands | place: USA: Florida...
CGGCTGTTTCGGCATGTTCCATCAAGGCGCGCTTTCCTGCGGGATCCGGACAAAGACGATGCAACGCAAAGCGTTGGCCCCTGGCTGGGCAGCAGAGCGATATCCGCTGATCTCACCAACTTGGTTCCGTGGAATCCGTGGCTGCTTTTTTTTCTTTGTGTCCTTTGCTTTTCATTGCGCCTCTCTCCGGTGAAAAATCCTTTCCGGCATGCAGAGAATGTTGGGATTAGTGGTACGGGATCCACGAAAGCCTGATTCCGTGTTTTTCGTGGTTTCCGCGGCAGTTTTGAGCGGTGTTGAGATTTCTGCAATGCGTTTGGGCTTATAATCAGTCTCTCGAATTCCCTCGATCCAGAAAGGAGCGATGATGAACAGACACACAATCCGTTTGGCGGCAGGCGCCGCGCTGATCGTTTTGGTTTTGTGCGTTGCGGCGGGCGCGCAGCGGCCCGCGCAGAATCCCGCGTTTTGGAGCGGCATGCATTATCGGATGGTCGGACCGGAGCGCGGCGGGCGCGTGACGGCCGTGACGGGTGTCCCCTCGCAGCCTTTCACCTTTTACATGGGATCGACGGGGGGCGGCGTCTGGAAGACCACCGACGCCGGAGCCACATGGGAGAACGTGTCTGATCGGTTCTTTCAAGCCGGTTCCATGGGCGCAATCGAGGTTGCTCCTTCCGACCCGAATGTGATCTATGCCGGCACCGGCTCGTCGAAGATTCGCAGCAACGTGTCGATCGGGCGCGGCATGTACAAGAGCACGGACGCCGGACGGACGTGGACGTTGGTCGGCCTGCGTGACGTCGGACAGATCGCGACGATCCGCGTTCACCCGACCAACCCGGAGGTTGTTTTTGTCGCGGCCTGTGGAAGCCCATTCGCTCCCAACAAAGAGCGCGGTGTATACCGCACGACCGATGGCGGCAAGACCTGGAAGAACATCCTGTTCGTTTCCGACAGCGTCGGCGCGGCTGACCTGGAGCTTCAACCGGGCAATCCGAACGTGGTGTTCGCGTGCATGTGGCACGGCGAACGCAAGCCTTGGACTATCATCAGTGGCGGGCGGGAAGGTGGCATTTACAAGAGCACAGACGGAGGCGACAACTGGACAAAGCTGACGAGCGGCCTGCCACACGAGTTGTTCGGCCGCAGCAGCGTGGCCATCTCGGCGGCGAATCCCGCCCGTGTCTATGCCCTGATCGAAGCCAAGCCCGGCGGGGGCCTGTATCGTTCGGAAGACGCAGGAGCGACTTGGACGCTCGTGAACGGTTCGCCCTCGCTGATCACGCGCCCCTTCTACTACACGACATTGGGTGTGGACCCCAACAACGCCGACATCGTGTACGTGGGCGACGAGGGCTGGTACAGGAGCGCAGACGGCGGCAAGACCTTTCGCACCATGCCGGTGCCGCACGGCGACAACCATGATGTGTGGATCAACCCCAAAAACTCGCAATACATGATCCAGGCGAACGACGGCGGCGCCAACGTATCTCTGGACGGGGGGCGCACCTGGAGCACGCAGATGAACCAGCCGACGGCGGAGATCTATCAGGTGGCCGTCGATAACCAGTACCCGTACCGCGTCTATGGCGCTCAGCAGGACAGCGAAACCGTGATCGTTCCGAGCCTGCCGCTCAGCAATGGGCAGGACTTCCGGACCGGGCCCGGCTGCGAGACAGGCCCGATCATACCGGACCCGAACAATCCGGAAATTGTGTACGGCTCCTGCAAGGGGCAGTTCAGCGTCCTGAATCTGAACACGAGCAACGAAAAGCAATACTGGATCGGCGCGCAGTCGCTCTATGGGAACGCGGGCAGCGATCTGATCTACCGTTTCCAGCGTGTCTCCCCGATGGAGATTTCGCCGCACGAACCGCACGTCGTGTACTACGGATCGCAGCACGTGCATCGGACACGCGACCAGGGCGTGACGTGGGAACGGATCAGCCCGGATCTCACAGCCCATCCGCCGGGGACGCAGGGATACAGCGGCGAGCCGATCACGCTCGACGGCACGGGTGAAGAGGTTTACAGCACCCTGTACTCGATCCGGGAATCGCCTGTGCAGAAAGGCCTGATCTGGACCGGCTCCAACGACGGCCTCGTCTACGTCACACGCGACGATGGAAAGACCTGGACGAACGTCACTCCCGCGGGATTGCAGCCCGGGGGTCGTGTCCAGAACATCGAGCCCAGTCCGCATCGTGCCGGAACCGCATACGTGGCCCTCTACCGCTATCTACTCGGGGACTTCGCGCCTTATATTTTCCGGACCGACGATTTCGGCAAGACGTGGACGCGGCTGACGGACGGCAAGAATGGAATCGCCGCCGATGAACCGACGCGCGTCGTGCGTGAAGATCCGGACCGGGCCGGCCTTCTTTACGCCGGCACGGAATTCGGCATTTACATTTCGTTCGACAACGGTGGATCCTGGCAGTCCTTCCAGCTCAATTTGCCTGCCACGCCGGTTACCGACATCAAGGTGGCGCACAAGGATCTTGTTCTCTCCACTCAGGGACGATCGTTCTGGATTCTGGACAACCTGACGCCACTGCACCAGTTGAACGATCAGACCACTTCGGCGCAGGCGTTCCTGTTTGCGCCGCGCGATGCGGTCCGGACTTCGGCTCGCGGCGGATTCGGGCGTCGGCGGGGAGGGCCGGAGTATCCGAATCCAGGCGCCATGATCGACTACTACCTCGCCGCAGCGCCGTCAGGCGAGGTCACACTCGAGATTCTCGACGGGACAGGCAAGCTGGTGAGGAAGTTTTCCAGCGCCGGCGGTGAGCAGCGCGCGCCCGAAGCACCACCCGATGAGGAGGAGGCCCTCCGGTTCCGCGGCGGGCCGACGCGCCTCGACAAGACAGCGGGCATGCACCGCTTCACATGGGATCTTCGCTTTCCCGGACCCTGGGTCAGCGATGCGCGTCCCGAGGGGCCGAACGGTCCCATGGCCGTGCCCGGCAGGTATGCCGTGCGCCTGACCGTCGGATCATGGACATCGACCCAGCCCCTGACCGTCATCGCGGATCCGCGTGTTACTGCGGACAGTGTCACGGTTGCCGATCTGCGCGAGCAGTTCGATCACAACATGCGGGTGCGCGACCTCGTGTCCGACGTGAACAAAGCTGTCGCTCGAGTTCGCGCCGAGCAGACGAAACTGCGCGGCGCGTCGGGAGGCGCCGCCGATAAACTGGCAAAGCTGAACGAGCTGGCTTCGCACCTGATCACGCCGCCGGTCCGTTACAGCAAGCCCGAACTGCAGGCGCACATCACGTATTTGTACGGAATGACCAATACCGCGGATCAGAAGATTGGCCGCGACGCGGCGGAACGGTATGGTGTGCTGCGCAAAGAGCTGGACCAGCGCATCGCGGAACTGAACCAGATCCTGGGCAGATAAAAAGATCACCGCAGAGATAAAATCATATCTCTGCGGTGAGTTTTTTTACTCGCCCTGGTATTCGAAGAGGTATTCCTGCACGCCATGGCGCAGCCAGAAGGAACTCGCTATCCGGAATCCGGTAAACATGCGTTGCACTTCCCGGGGCTGGTGCCGTGGACAGGGCCGTGTGTCTGAGGTCCGGCCTTCGTAGATCAGGTTCTCCTCGTCCTTGATCTTGAAGACGGTTGGAACGGCGGGCATCTGTTGTTTGTCAAAAATCAGTGCGAACAGTAGAGCCCCACGCCGGCAGAACCGAAGCAGGTATTGGATCAGACTGATGACTTGAGGCTGGTCGAGATAATTGAGGAGATCCCACGCCAGAATTACGTCGAACCTGCTGTTCCCCGGAATGGCCATGAGCCGGCCCCACTCCCGCGTGGCCGAGGTGTCATCCCCCGCCGGCTGAATCAGGGGCACGCTCGAATGGAGGTCGCCGACGTAAATCGATGGGCTGAACGTGGACCAGAATCTGATGTTCACGCCCCAGGCGCCGCCCAAGTCCAGAATGGACCGGCTGTCGAAGCTCTGGATGAGACGGCACAGTTCCAGCAGTCCAAGTGATTTGAAGACCTCAGGCTCGGGAACTCGAGTGTTGGAAGAAATTCGTACCATATTGAGGCCCAGCACGCGGACACCCATAGCTCACGCGGCTGCCCAGACGTCCGGATACCGATTCTGATCGAGACTCCCGCGTTAGATCTTGCCGTTTGGACGATCGGGTTTCGGACCTGGAATGGCAGCGGCGCCGGTGTGCGCCTCAGTCCGGCCAGGTGCGGGTTTTGGAAGCGCCGGCGCAACCTTTTCCTTCGAGCTCATATCGATGCTGCCCTTGAAGTTCGCGCCGTCTTCAAGGCTTACGCGGGGGGCGGTGATATTGCCCCGGACCGTGCTGGACTGACGCAGCACCAACTGCTCTTCGCCGAACAGGTTGCCCTCGACTTCACCTTCCACCGTGATCATCTTGCCAAAAACGTCGGCCTTGATGCGGCCGCTCTTGCCGACGGTCACGCTGTGTCGGGGCAGGTCGATCTTGCCTTCCACGCGCCCCTCAATCAAAAGATCTTCTTCTCCGCTCAAATCGCCTTTAATGGTAATCGTGGGTCCTATCATTGCTTTCTCCTTCAACTGTGGCGCAGGGTTCCGGACCGGCTGAACTGGCTGAGCCGCCTGGGATTGCGGTGCCTGCGGTGGTTGGGGGGGTGCGGGCTGAGGACGTGTTTCCTCCGGCTCTGATTTCTTCCACATCACAGTTCACTCCTTCCATATTATGGGCGCAATCGATCGACTGCCGATGCTTCGTCCGCTCCAGAAATGCAAAAACGGAATCGGACCGCATTCGACCGAAGCGCTTGAATGAGGAGAGCATACTCCAAATGAGGTCGCGGAGCCTAGTGCGGAAGAAGGGACATTCCGAAAAATCGGAATGTCCCTGGCATGTTGAAAGGATGCATCAGCGGAACCAGTGGCGGGGCGGATACCGGTAGCTTCTGTAGCCGGCGTCGTACCCGGCCCTGTAGCCATCCTTGAAGCCCTTCCGGTATTCTCCCTGGTAGCGGTGTTCGCTGTAGTTGCGAGGCCAGTCTCCCCTGATGTGGTTATGATATCGAAAATGAGCGCTGATGTCGTACCTGCCCTGACGCATGCCGTCCCGATAGCCCTCGTCATAGCCGGCGCGGTAGGCGGCGTTTTTCGCTTCGTCGCGGTAGAACCGTCCCTGAGACATGGCCGCGGCCGGCGCCGCCAGCAGAAGTGCCAGAGTACAGGTCATGATTTTCCGATTCACTCGCATGATGGCCTCCAATCGATTCACTCAATTAGATGAATTTCATCTGGAGTAGTTTCAGCGCAAGGGGACATTCCGAATTTCCACTCTCCCCTAAGCTTCTGAGTTCGATTTGAGCCGGAAAATCGGAATGTCCCCGCCTTTGGATTGAAAAACGGGGACATTCCGAATTTCCGGTTACTTTTCCAGCATTCGGGATGCCGCGAGAAAATTCGGGATGTCCCCGTACCCATTTTTACCGTAATATTGAAAGTTTGGCCTGCCATGCTGGAAAAGATTGTGGTGCGCGGCGCGCGCCAGCATAACCTGAAAAACATCGAGCTCGAGATCCCTCGCCACAAACTGACCGTGGTCACGGGGCTTTCGGGATCAGGAAAGTCTAGCCTTGCCTTCGATACGGTCTATGCTGAAGGCCAGCGGAGATACATCGAATCTCTGTCCGCCTTTGCGCGCCAGTTTCTCGAGCAGATGGAAAAACCGGATGTGGACAGCGTGGAGGGGCTTTCTCCCGCTATCAGCATCGAGCAGAAGAGCACCAGTCACAGCCCGCGGTCGACGGTAGGCACGGTGACAGAGGTTTACGATTACATGCGCCTCCTCTTCGCATCGATCGGCAAGCCTCATTGCCACGTTTGCGGGAAGCCCATCGCTCACCAGAGCGTCGATCAGATCCAAGACGCGATCATGAGCTACCCGGAAAACACGCGGGTGATGATTCTCGCTCCGGTCGTGCGGGACCGGAAAGGCGAGTTCAAGAAGCTGTTTGAAAAGTACCTCCGGGCAGGCTACGTACGCGCGCGGGTCGATGGGCGGATCTGCGACCTCGAGGAAGACATCCGGCTCTCGAAGACGCGCAATCACACTGTCGAAGTCATCGTCGACAGACTGCTGATCAAGCCTGGCATCCGCAGGCGCCTGGAGCTGTCGCTCAAGGCAGCGCTCAATCTGGCCGAAGGGCTCGTCACGGTCGTCGCGGTCGACGCCGGCGAAGAGAAGCTCTTTTCGGAGCGCCAGGCGTGCATTGATTGCGGCGTCAACATTCCGACTCTCGAACCGCGCTCATTTTCATTCAATTCCAAGTACGGCGCCTGCCCTGAGTGCAACGGCACGGGAACACGAATGGTCCTGAACCCGGACAACCTGGTGATCGATCCGGCACAGCCGATTGCGGATCTCCAGTTTCCGGTCGAAAGCGAGAGGATCCGGAACTACCTCCGGGAATCGCTGCTCACGGTCGCGCGCAACTTCAAGTGCGACGATCTGAACGGTTTTGGTGCGCTGCCGGCCGAAGCCAAACAAGTGTACGTGCACGGCAGTCCGGATCCCATTACGTACTTTTACGGCAACTTCCGCTATTCGGGCGAGTTCAAAGGGATCGGGCCATGGCTCGAATCGATCGTCCGGGACGGCGAGGACTCGCGCCTGCAGGAAGAGCTGGCGAAGTTCTTCTCGTCGCAGAATTGCCCCGCGTGCGGCGGATCCAGGCTGCGCGCCGAGAGCCGGGCGGTCAAGCTCAACGGCATGGCGATTTCCGATTTTTCCCGGCTGCCGCTGGAGCGGTCGCTGGCGGAATTCCGCAAAGTCAGTCTGAGCGCGAGGGAAGAAAAGATCGCGGGTCAGATCCTCAAGGAGATCACCGACCGCATGGAGTTTCTCGTGAACGTGGGGGTGGATTACCTCTCGCTCGATCGTTCCGTGACCACACTGTCGGGAGGCGAAGCCCAGCGCATCCGGCTGGCGACGCAGATCGGGTCGAAGCTGAGAGGTGTGCTCTACGTGCTGGATGAGCCTTCGATCGGTCTTCACCCGCGGGACAACGGCAGGCTGCTCGACACGCTCGAAGACTTGCGCGACATGGGAAACACCATCCTCGTCGTGGAGCACGACGAAGAGACGATACGAAGGGCGGACCACATTGTGGATCTGGGCCCTGGCGCCGGGCGCGCCGGAGGCAAGGTTGTCGCCGCCGGGGATATCGGTCAAATTGAGCGGTGCCCTGAGTCTCTGACCGGAAAATATCTAAGCGGAGAATTGAGCATTGCCTGTCCGAGCCGGCGCCGGAACGGAAACGGGAAGCGGCTGGTGATCGAGGAGGCACGGCAGAACAACCTGCAGAACCTCACGGTCGAATTTCCACTCGGCCTGTTCATCTGCGTCACCGGAGTCTCCGGGTCGGGCAAGTCCTCTCTGGTGGACGACATTCTCTTCCGCGCGCTCTCCCGCAAGCTTCATCGGGCGATCGTCGAAGCCGGATCTCACGGACGAATTCTCGGGATCGAGCATCTCGACAAGGTCATCGAAATCGACCAGTCCCCGATCGGACGGACGCCGAGGTCGAACCCGGCCACCTACACGGGGCTCTTTACCCCGATTCGCGAGTTGTTCTCGATGCTCCCAGAGTCCCGCATGCGCGGATACAAGCCCGGCCGGTTCAGCTTCAACGTGAAGGGGGGGCGATGCGAGACCTGCCAGGGAGACGGTTTGCGCCGGATCGAGATGAATTTCCTGCCCGACGTCTACGTCCTGTGCGAGACCTGTCAGGGGAAGCGCTACAACCGCGAGACGCTGACGGTCAAATACAAGGGATACTCCATCGCGGACGTGCTGGATATGAACATCAGCGATGCCTTTCCGGTTCTGGAAAATATCCCGCCGATCGCGCAGAAGCTTCAGACCCTGAACGACGTGGGCCTCGGCTACGTGCAGTTGGGTCAGTCCGCCACCACGCTTTCGGGCGGCGAGGCTCAGCGCGTGAAACTGGCGAAAGAGCTGAGCCGGCGGGCAACAGGAAAGACGCTCTACATCCTCGACGAGCCGACCACCGGGCTGCATTTCCACGACGTCAAGAAGCTGCTCGATATCCTGAACAATCTCGTCGATCTCGGCAACACGGTCGTGGTGATCGAGCACAATCTCGACGTGATCAAGATGGCGGACTGGATCATCGACCTCGGGCCGGGAGGCGGCGAGCACGGCGGACGGATCGTGGCCCAGGGCACGCCGGAGCAAGTCGCGCGCACGGAGTCGTCGGAAACCGGCCGGGCGTTACGAAGAGTCTTGCGGAACGGAACGAAGCAGACGGGTTGAAGCGCCGGGAAAAGAACAAAAGCAATTTGTCATTGCTCAATGGTCATTTGTCATCTGTCATTTAAAAAACCAAGCGGCCCGCAACGTGTCTAAATGACAAATGACAATTGATCAATGACAAATGACCAATGTTTTTTCCACCACCCGTATTGGCTCTACTTCTGCAAATTCCTCAGGGCAACAGCCTGCAAACATCACTTGGCGGCGGATTTGGCCCAGGGGCGCTCGGCTGCCATCTCGCGAACCGCGTCGGCCGCCTGCACCACATCGCTGCGGCTGATGTTCCGATACGTCACGAAACGGATTACGGTGCCCATACCCGGCAAGCCGCGAACCTTGCGCGCATCCAGGTGCTTCGCGAATGTCGCGGCGTCGATATTCAATCCCCTCACGTCCACATTGATGATGTTGGTCTGCACGGAATCGAGATTGATGTCCAGCCCGTCGATGTTGGCGATGCTGGTTGCGAACAGGCGGGCATTGGCGTGATCCTCGGCCAGACGGTCGATCATCGTGCGGAGCGCAACCAATCCCGGCGCGGCGATGATTCCGGCCTGCCGCATGGTTCCTCCCAGGGCGCGACGGACTTTTCGGGCCCGGTCGATGAATTCGGCGCTTCCTGCCAGCAGTGAGCCCACGGGCGCCGACAGCCCCTTGGAGAGGCAGAAAGACACGGAGTCGACCGAACGGGTGATGCGACTGGGGTTCACCTTGAGGGCCACCGCGGCGTTGAATATGCGCGCGCCGTCGAGGTGTACCGGCATTCCTTCCGCATGGGCGATTTCGCAGCAGCGATCGATGTGCTCCGGCGCGATCACAGTTCCGCCTGCGGCGTTGTGCGTGTTTTCGAGGCAGAGCATTCCGCGGTTCGGGAAACCGGTGCCGGATTTGCGCGCCACCGTTTTCAAGGGGTCGAGTGCGATGGCTCCGAGATTCCCCGGCACGGGCAGCACCAGCAGTCCGGCAGCGGCGGCGATGCCGCCGAATTCCATGTGATAGAGATGCGCGCTCATCTCGACGATTGCCGCTGCTCCCGGGTTCGTGTGCGTCCGCATGGCGACCAGGTTGGACATGGTGCCGCTGACGGTCAAAAGCGCCGCCTCGTTGCCCATCATCTTTGCCGACAGCGCTTCCAGCTCCATCACCGTCGGGTCGCCGTCGCGGGAGTCATCTCCCAGTTTCGCCGTGAGAATGCTGCGCAGCATCTCCTCATTCGGCATGCTCAAAGTATCGCTTCTCAGATCAATCACGTGGTCTGTCACGGTCCACCTCCATCTTTTTCTACTATGCGGTCAGGGATTGGGCTTTTTGTCGGGCGCACCAGCTTCCGGCGCATTCGCAGGCACGGGGCCGACGCGTTCCACGACCACGCTCTTGATCACAACCGGCGTGACGGGCATGTCCTCATCCTTGACCGGTACGCGCGCGATCGCTTTAACTACTTTTATGTCCTCGCACTGGCCCCAGATTGTGTGATGATCGTTGAGAGAGGGATAGGGAACCTCAGTAATGAAAAACTGACCGCCGTTGGTGTTGGGACCTCCGTTCGCCATCGCCAGACGTCCCGGTTTGTCAAAGCGCAGCGAGGGCACGAATTCATCTTTGAAAGGGAAGCCGGGTCCCTTCGGGTCACCGTATCCCGTACCGAGCGGATCGCCCCCCTGGATCATGAAGTATGGAATCACGCGATGAAAGGTCAGCCCGTCGTAGAATCTCTTGCCGGTGATTGTCTTGCCGGTTGCCGGGTCGACATAGGATTTCGTGCCCAGCGCGAGCCCGACGATCGTCCGCACCGTCAGCGGAGCCTCGTTCTCGTACAGCTTGCAATGGATGTCGCCCATGCTGGTCTGGAACGTCATATACAGACCGGGTTCCCGACTATCTTTCTGCTGAGCGGCGTAGGCGACAAGCAACGCCACGGCGAAGAAAACCACGAAAAGTCCGCAGCTGCGTTTCATCGTGTCCTCCTTTCGAAGCAACGGCGAACATACGCCCATTACCCGGGGTCGTTCAACGATTTTCAGACATCCTGTTAATCCTGTGATCCTGGCTGCTTTTGTTTTATGATCCGGCAAACCAAATTGAGGAGAAGCGAGGATGAGCAAGACTTCCGTTGTCCGTCTGATCCTGGGCCTTTCTGTTGTCCTGATTCTGCAGGGGAGCATCCAAAGGGTTTCAGCGCAGGCGCTGCCGACCCCCGAGTCGGTCCTGGGCCACAAGCCTGGAGACGATTTTTACCTGGCGAGCTACGACGATGCGCTGGGTTATTTCCAGAAGCTGGCTGCCGCGGCCCCCGAGAAGATCAAGCTCGAGAAAGTGGGCCAAACCTCGATGGGGCTCGACTGGTATATCGCAATCATCTCATCGCCCGACAACCTGAAAAATGTCGAGAAGTACAAGGAAATCGCGCGCCGCATCGCGCTGGTCAAAGATCTGGATGAATCAGAAGCCCACCGCCTCGCCCGCGAAGGCAAGGCGATCGTGCACATCGACGGCGGACTGCACTCGACGGAGGTGGCGGGCGGCCAGCACACCATTCAGCTTGCGTATAACCTCGTGTCGGGCGACAAAGATCCAGAGATCCAGAACATCCTGAACAACGTCATCTTCGTCCTCTGGTTCTGCATCAATCCCGACGGGCAGAACATGGTGGCCAACTGGTACCGGCGCAATCTTGGAACGCCGTACGAGGTGAGCCCGATGCCCGGCCTGTACGGCAAATACATCGGCCACGACAACAACCGCGACGGCTATATGAACAACATGCTCGAGTCGCAGGTCGTGACGCGAGTGAGCGTCCGCGAGTGGTACCCGATGGTGTTCTACAATCACCACCAGACCGCGCCCTTTCCAGCCCGAATCTGGATTCCCCCTTTCGCAGAGCCGATCTCGTCCAACATGCATCCTCTGATGTGGCGCTGGACAAGCGTCTTCGGAACGGCCATGGCGGCTTATCTGGACGAGCACGGGATGCCCGGGTCAATCCATCACGGCACCTTCGACGACTGGTACCCGGGATTCATCGACAACGTGAACAATTACCGCAACACCATTTCATTCCTGACCGAGACCGCCCTGTATCGCTATGCGACGCCGCACTTCTACACGGTCCAGGATTTTCCCCGGAATTTCCAGGATCTGCGCAAGGAAGTCTTTTATTCCAGCCCCTGGACTGGCGGCTGGTGGCGGCTGGGAGACGCGGTCCGTTACATGATGGGCGCTTCGATGGCGGTCCTCGACACGGCGGCCAGATTCAAAGAGCAGATCATCTACAACCGCTGGCAGGCGGGGCACGATGCCGTCCAGCAGTTTTCCAAGGAGCCGCCGTTTGCCTATGTGATCCCACAAAAGCAGAAAGATCCGCAGACCGCTGCGGTGCTGCTGGAAAAGCTGCAGATCAACGGAATCGACATCAGCCAGACCACGCAGCCGGTTCACGTCAACAATCGGGAGTACCCGGCCGGCACGTGGGTAGTGATGATGAATCAGCCGTACGCCCTTCTTGTGAAGGAACTGTTTGACCTGCAGCGCTATCCGGACCTGCGCCAGTCGCCCGGCGGGGCGCCGCAGCTC
>Ga0335070_10008715_pt1 | contig 11893 bp, 9 predicted proteins | sample Lox_Sample_13_FD_206722 | JGI IMG/M metagenome (GOLD analysis project Ga0335070, IMG submission 206722) | Soil microbial communities from Loxahatchee National Wildlife Refuge, Florida, United States - Lox_Sample_1.3 | ecosystem: Environmental > Terrestrial > Soil > Wetlands | place: USA: Florida...
GGTATCGGGGAAGGAGGAGATGGCCGGGGGGAGTTCCGCGGCACCGTCCTGTTCCGGGACAGATCTCTTCATAGTCTTGCGGAAAAATTCTCACTTCCCCCGGAGGAGATGGAATTTCGGATTGCCGGTATCCGCTCTGCGCTTTTCAAAGCCCGGCAGAACCGTCCCCGCCCGATGAGAGACGAGAAGGTGCTTGCGGACTGGAACGGGCTTGCTGTCGCGGCGCTTGCAAAGGCCGCGGAGGTATTCGGGAGGGCGGACTATGCAACCGCCGCGGGAGATGCAGCCGCATTCATCCTCACCTCCATGCGGATGCCGGACGGGGGTCTCTTCCATCGCTCCAGCTCCGGTGAACCGGGGGTCCCCGGGTTTGCTTCTGACTATGCCAGCATGGTCTTCGGGCTCACCGGGCTGTACGAGGCGACGTTCGATGAACAGTACCTTGTTCAGGCAACCGATCTCACCCGGTACCTCCTCCTCCATTTCCGCGATAAAGGCGCAGGAGGGCTCTACGAGACATCCGATACTGCGGAACAGGTGCTCGTGAGGGTGCAGGAATTTTATGATGGCGTCGTCCCGTCTTCAAATGCGCTTGCCTGTTATGATCTCGTCCGCCTCTCACGCCTGGCCGGAGATTCCGGTTTTGAAGAACACGCCCTGCAGATCCTGAAAGCCCCGGGAAGGGACCTCGCGGCGAATCCCGCGGCGTATGCCTTTCTCCTGTGCGCCGTCGACATCATCACGGGGAGTGCTGCGGAGGTCGTCATCGCAGGCCGCCGCGACGATGAGGGGGTCAGGGCGATGATTGATGCCTGCCGTTCCGGGTTCTTTCCGTCGCTGGTCGTCCGCCTTGCCGGAGACGGGGATGAAAAAAGCGGGTCTTCTTCCGGGGGGAACGGCACGGTCTGCCCTGCAGTTGACGGAAAGGCAACCGCGTATGTCTGCGCGCAGCGGGCCTGCCTGGAACCGGTTAAGGACCCGGAGCGGCTCACAGACTTGCTCCGGAGCATTTTTGCCCCCCGCAGGATACCAGAGCCGGGAAAAATGCCGACGGGAAAAGAGCTGAACTGAGGGATGCGATCAGAGGTTTTTCAGCGCAACAAGGTCCTTGACCCCGACAAGTTTCCAGACCAGGGAGCGCTCTTCCTCCGCGATCGCAACCGGCGCATCGTTCGGGGAATGGCCAAGGGCCGCAAGGATATTGCAGGAGAGGTCCTTGTCTACGATGAGGTCGACGAACTTCTCCCGGATCAGTTTTTTCTCGATGGAATCGTTGACTTCTTCAAGGTATCCCTGGAGCGTGACGAACATGAATGAAGAGAGGTCTTTCGAGTACTTGTCGACCTCGACCGACACATACGGGCTCTTCCGGAAATATTCAAGCTTCTTTCCGTATTTCGTGGAGAGGAAATAGAGGAACGAGCCGTCGAAGATATAGAGGAAGGGCGCGATGTAGGGGTACTTCTCTCCTTGGAAGGCAATACGGCAGATGTATCCCTTGTCGATCAGCCGGTCGTACTCCTTCTTCTCCATGCGGGGGATCTTGACGATGTCCATAACCAACACCAGCTGATGTGAAGATTGAGTTGATAAACTTTTTTTTCCGGATCCCAGCCCAGGTACGATCGTTCAGGACTGCAGGGGAAACCCTGCCCGGGCCCACGCCTGCATCCCGCCGAGCAGGTTCGTAATCCGGGTGTATCCGTTCCGTGCAAGCCAGCTTGCGGCAAGGCTGCTCTTGAACCCCGCATCGCAGGTGACGACAAGCGGCCTGTCACGGGGGATCTCGTCAAGGTGCTGCGGGAGTTCGCCCACATAGATGTTGTACGCCCCTGCGATGCGCCCTTCCGACTGGAAATTCCTACGGTCACGGACATCGAGGACGAAGGGCGACTCAGACTGAAGGCGCTCCCGGAGTTCCTGGACAGAGCAGGCCGCAAAGGACTCGGTCTCTTCCGCATTCCTGTACCAGGAAGGAAATCCCCCGGAGAGGAATCCCGCAAGGTTGTCGTACCCCAGGCGCATCAGCCTCCGGACGACCGGATCGGGGTTGACGGGGCCGTCGTCCACGATGACGATTGGGCGGCGATAATCGAAGTACCACCCCGTAAGGGTGGGGACAAGGTCCCGCCAGACCGAGAGGCTGCCGGCAATGTGGCCCGAAGCGAAACTGGTCGGGGCGCGGATATCGAGGACCTGGGCGCCGCTGTCCACCAGCTCCCGGGTCCGGGATACGGAGAGACGGATAAGCCCCGGGAAGCAGGGAAGGACCGGTACGCCGCGGGTGTTGCACTCTTCCATTCGGCGGAAGTAGGGCGGTGTGTACGGCCGTTCGCGGACACGCTCCCGGATGAACTCCTCCCTGTCCAGGTACAGGAGCCGGTTGGTCTTCCGTTCGTACCCGATTGTCGTAAACGGGAAATCCCGTATGGCGCTCCCGCAGACCGATCCAGCCCCGTGGGCAGGGCAGACGACCACACCGTCTCCGAGCGGGAGAATCTTCTGCGTGATGCTGTCGAAGATCTTCCGGGCCATCTCGGCATCACGCTCCCGGCCGAAGAGATCCGTCCGGGCGATATCGCCGGCAAAGAGCGTATCCCCGGTGAAGACCATGAACGGGTTCTCCGAGACTTCGCGTTCTGTAAGGACGATCGAGATGCTCTCTTCCGTATGCCCCGGTGTCTCGATGACGGAAAGCTTCAGTGAACCTGTTGCAATCTCATCCCCGTCATGGACCGGCACCCCGTACCGGAACGGGAGGGCCGATCCATGGCAGATGGCCGCACCGCATTGCGCAGCAAGCTGGGGGGCCCCGCTGCAATAGTCCTCGTTCCGGTGCGTCTCGAAGATATGGGTGATGTCCATGCCGGCTTCATCGGCGATCTTCCCGTAAATTGCGCAGTCACGCCGGGGATCGATGACCGCAGCCTTGCCCTCCGACCCGACGATGTAGGAATGGTGCGCAATCCCTTCCGCTGTGATCATCTTAAAGAGCATGGAAATTCCCTGAACCGGGAATGGACCTTCGGGAGGATAAATACTCTGAAAGCGGTAGATCCGCATCCCGGCTCAAAGGCTGCGGAGGAGAATCCGTTTTTGGGCGGGGTCCCTGTCGTGGTCCCGGATGATCCCCGCGAGCTCTGAAAGGCTCACCGGACGGTATCCTACGACTTCGCAACTGGCATTGATGCGCCGGTGCTCGAAGCTGATGAAGGGGAAGCCCTCAAGGTCGTTGTTATGGTAATGCCCGTGGACGACCCAGGCGCCGGGATCCTTCGGGGCATCTGCGGGATCGTGCACCAGGATGAACGGGATCCCGTGATGCGTGAGGGTCTCCTGGTCCACTGATGGGGCCGACGGTCCATCGTGGTTTCCCTTAACAAGGGTGACACTACCATTCAGTTTCCGCAGGTACGAGGCCGGGTCGGGACGGGGGTGGCCGTACGAGAGGTCCCCGAGACAGTAGGCCCTGTTCTCCGCCATAACCGTACAGTTCCAGTTCCGGATCAGCACCTTGTCCATCTCGCCGACAGCGTCGTGGGGGAACGGGCGGGAACAGTACCGGATGATATTGGCATGGCCGAGGTGAAGATCGCCGATGACGAAGATATCATCCGGCGACCCGGCCTTTGGGGCGGTCAGCTCCATCCCCCGTTCTCTCCGGAACAGCTGCAGCGATTTCCGCCACATAAGTGCCCTTTTCGGATCGTTTTGGTCGAACCAGCGGTGCCGGAGGAGGTCGTATTCTGCAAGGATGGCATCACCATGGACAATGCTCACCCGTATCCCGTCTTCATCAAGGACGGGAGGGGCCGGAAGAGATGGCGGCTCGGGCAGCAAACCGTTGGAGGATCGGGCACTTCCATCTTCCTGTCCGTCTTCCCGGGATGGTTTGGCCGGGGCCTTCTCCATGAGCTCCCCGAAGATCTCCGATCCTCTCGTCCGATCGAGCCGGTTGGCGATCGTGACATGGAACCATTTCCTGCGGGGATCAGTATCCCAGACATTGACATCATCTGCAAGCGGGCTTACCGCGGACGATATGGCGGCATTCAGGCGTACCAGCGAATCCGAGGGCAGCACGCGGTACGCGATCACCGCCCCGTTGAGCCCCTGGTTCATGTCATAGCCGCTGATGAGATACGGGATCGCGGAAAACGGCCTTGCGGCATCCCCGACCGCTTTTTGCAGCATCCCGGAAGTGCAGCCCTTCCGGAGAGAGAACGGGCCGAAGAGGGTGAGGTGGGGATGCCGCTCTGCAGATTCAGGGACTGAAAAGAGCGTGGTTATCTTTTCGGTGATCCGCTTGATCCTCCACTTGGTACGGGCAAGGCGTATCTCGATGAGGAACGTCTCTTCTCCCGTCAGTTCTGCCATGGTCCCAGTCCGGTGAGTACCGTATGGCTAAAAAAAGGTTAAACTTTCGCCTTTAACCAAAAAAAGCGTGCACTGACGCGGCGGTCGGCAGGCATACCGGCAGTCGTTCCGGATTATCAGAAACTTAATCAAAAGTGACAATGCAGATATGAGTATGTTCGTTCCTACGCGGATCTTCTTCACCAAGGGTGTCGGGATCCACAAAGACCGTCTCGCCTCGTTCGAACTGGCACTCCGCAAGGCAGGGATCGAGCGCTGCAACCTCGTCTACGTATCCAGTATCTTCCCCCCGAACTGCCGGCAGGTATCCACGTCCCGCGGTCTCTCCGAACTGAAGTCCGGCGGGATCACGTACTGCGTCATGGCACGCAACGAAACGAACGAACCCAACCGCCTCGTCTCGGCAGCGGTCGGGCTTGCCCTTCCCAAGGACACGGAGGAGTACGGGTACCTCTCCGAGCATCATGCATTCGGAGAGACCAAGGAGAAGACGGGGGAGTATGCCGAGGATCTTGCGGCAACGATGCTTGCGACCACGCTTGGCATAGAGTTCGATATTAATGCGGCATGGTCGGACCGCGAACAGACCTATAAGGCGAGCGGGAAGATCATCAAGACCAAGCATGTCTGCCAGTCCGCCGAAGGGGATAAGAACGGCCTCTGGACGACGGTAATTGCGGTCGCGGTCTTTTTGTAATTTTAATTTTTTTAAGAGATGTTTTACAAAGAATTTGAGAATAAAATTTTTAACACGCGATATCTGGAGATCCGGTTGATCCGATCTTCTGACATATCTGCTTCAGGAACTCGGGGGGATATTACAGATGGGGACGCCCGCTCGGCGGGGGTGAGGCCGGTGGCAGAACCCCCGGGAGCACAGGAAATAAACTTTATCGCTATCCCGTGCCTTTCATCGCGGTGATCTTCGCCGCAAGCTTCCGGATAGCAGCCCTCGCCGGGCTGTCAGCCGGGATCTCCGAGACCGGCGTTGCGGCAAGGTCTGCAGCCTCGATCGCGGGGTCGTCCGGGATGACCGCAACCGGGCCCCCGGCCCCGGGGTCCACCGGGGCGGTGCCGGACCGGTACCGGTTAATGACGGTCCGGATCTTCTCCGGTTCAAGGCCCAGGGATGATGCGATCTGCCGGATCCGTGCGACGGTCCTGAGCCCCCGTGCGCCGGGGTCGCTGACGATTAAAAGCAGGTCCGGCTTCCCGATCGTCCCCCGGGCGATATGCTCCATGCCAGCCTCGGAGTCGATCACGATATACTGGTAGTCCCGCTCGAGCTGCTGCATGCATTCCGAGAGCAGGTCGTTTGCGAAGCAGTAGCAGCCGCTCCCCTCCGGTCTCCCCATGGCAATCAGGTCGAACCCGGATGACTCCACGAGCGCCTGGCGGAACCGGAACATCACGTACTGGTGGCGGTTCATGCCCGGCGGGATTGCGCGGGAAAATGCCTCCTCCCGCATCGCACCGAGCGTCTCCCGGACAGGGACACCCAGCGCTTCGTTCAGGTTCGCGTTGGGGTCGGCGTCAACGGCAAGTACCGGCCCGGCGCCCGCCTCTATCAGGGAGCGGATAAGGAGGGATGAGACCGTCGTCTTTCCGGTCCCCCCCTTGCCGGATACTGCAATGGTGAACGGGCGGATTCGGGCGATGGTGGTACCCCCTCAGGAAGTGCGGATGCGGCGGGATATTTCGGCCGCGGCCTGCATGATCGCCATAGCGCCGGCCCTGTTGGCGAACCGTATGCCGCAGCTTGGCGTGATCAGCGCCTGGCGATCGAAAAGCTCCGGGCTGATCCGGCTGCAGAGCTCGCTCCGGATGGCGAGATACCGATTGTAGAGTGACGATACGGTCTCCTTCACAAAGACCCGGTGATCGGCCGGGACGATCCCCCATGCGACGATGCCGCCACGCTCAAGGTATGCGGCGATGGCATCGCCATAGAGCAGGAACTCCTTTGCCGTCGCGTACGCATCGATCGAGACGACGGAGGGATTCAGGCCGAGCACGAACTCCCAGTCCGTATTGGAACAGCAGTGGATCCCAAGCCCGCCCCGGACGAGAGAAGCGATATCGTTCCATCCGGCAAACACCGTCTCCCGGTCAACGGGGACCACCGAGGAACCCAGCGAGGCAAGATAGGGTTCATTGAGGACGACAAGGGTCTCTTTAACCCCGGTCCTTCTCATCATCTCCTCCTCACACCACCGGGCTTTAAGGGCAAGCATCTTTGCGAGCATATCGGCGAGCTGCGCATCGTAATAGATCGGGCGCTTGTCGGCATCCACGACCTGCATCCCAAAGGTCACCGGGCCGGTCACCTGGTACTTGAGGGCCGCAACTCCCGAAAGGTCCCGCTTCATCATCTCGGTGAATCCGGACGCGTACTGTTCGTGGAGAGGATACCCCCGGGCATTCTCCTCAAGGTAATCGAGAAAGATCTTCTCGAGCCCTGCCGTATTGTCTGAAAGGCTGTCGTAAAAGAGCCGGTCGTCCCGGATGATCCCCCCCGGGAGCTGCTCGGAGTCATTATAGACGATGCTTTCCAGCTGCCCGCGGTCCGGAAGCGTCGGGATGTATGGGAAATCCGGAAAGACCGAAAGGACGTCATCGCACGCTGCAACCGGGTCGGTGTGCGGCAGGGCCCCGACGCCGGTGGCACGGGAGCATGGCGGGGAGATCATCTTTGCCATGCGATCAGCCCTTCCTGAGCCTGCAGGAGTCCAGCAGCTTCTGCACATTCGGGAAGAGCGTGAGATCCGTGTGAGGGAGGAAGGTTCCCTGCGTGTACTCGTCCATGAAAGAGGGATCGGCGTTGAGCTCGATGTACGCAATCCTGAGAGCGATCTCATCGAGGATCTTCCGTTTCCGGCGGTTGATGAGCGCGATGTTCGCGCCGGCGATTGCGCCGTTTCCGATATTCTTGATCTGCTCGGCCGGGATCTCGGGGATGAGCCCGATGATTGTTGCATTGCGCTTGTCCAGGTAATTCCCGAAGGCACCGGCGAAGTAGATGGACGCGATCTGCTTTCTTGTTATCCCGGCCTGTTTCATCAGGGTGATGCAGGCAGCGAGGATCGAGGCCTTGCTCATAATCAGGCTCTTGATGTCGTTCTCGGTGATCACGATGTCCTTTTTTATATCGGTGTCCTCCGCGAAGACGACGACATACTCCATCCCGTGCCGCCCCTTGCGGACCCGGCGGTTTGAGATGCTTTCGTCGATGCGGCCGTTCCTGTCAATGACGCACGCGCAGATGAGCTCGGCGAGCAGGTCGATGAGCCCGGACCCGCAGATCCCCGTCGGCCTGAACCCGTTGATTGTGGAGTATACCGAATCGAGAGTAATCGGGTCGATTGTGATCCGTTCGATTGCCCCCGGGTTCGCCCGCATACCGAAGAGCACCTCGCCACCTTCCAGGGCGGGTCCGGCCGCGCCGGCGCAGGAGAACATCCAGTCCCTGTTCCCGAGGACGACCTCGAAGTTCGTGCCGATATCGATCATCAGCGAGATCTCGTCACGCTCACCCATACCGCATGCGAGGATGTCTGCGATGATGTCGCCCCCGATGAAATCCGATACGGCCGGGAACGCGAAGAGCCCGGCATTGGGGTCGCAGGCGATGCCGATACGGCTCCCGGCCACCGAGAGGGCCCGCCGGACGACCGGCACGTAAGGCTCTGAGATCATATACGCCGGGTCGATCCCGAGCAGGATGTGGGTCATGACCGTGTTCCCTGCAACGACAACTTCGTAAATGTCCTCGCGGTCGATCCCGGCGCGGTTTGCAGCAAGAGTGATTGCCGCATTGATGCTCTCGACGGCAAGACCCTGGAGTTTCGAAAGCCCGTTCTTCTTGGCAAAGTTCACCCGGGAGAGGATATCCTCCCCGCAGCTGATCTGCCGGTTGTAGTTGGAGGCGACACTCATGACCGAACCGTCTGTCAGGTCGCGGAGGTAGGCAACGACGGTCGTCGTCCCGAGGTCCACAGCGGCGCCGTAGAGGCGTCTCGCCGAGTCGTTCTCGTCGAGGTCGATGATGCGGTATCCCCCGGGGACGAGCGCGATGGTTGCGGTAACCTTCCAGTTGCCGTGCCGGAGCCGCTCGGGGATCACCTGGAGGACCTCGAGCGGCGCATACACCTTCTCCGGCGAAGGCCCGTTCTTCTTGTGGATCCCCCACAGCAGGCGCGAGAGGTCCGGTTGCGGGTCGTCAAGGGTCGGGGGCGAGAGCTCGACATAGTATTTCTTAACGGAAGGGATGAACTCGATATCCGATGGCATCCCTTCGGTTAAGATCTTCTGCTCCTGGATGAGGGTGCTGTCCGGGACGAAGACCTGGAGGTCGGACCCCGCGGCCGTGACACAGGCGAGGCAGGACCCGGTCGCCATCTCCGCCGGCGTGAAGAACCGGCCGTACTTCTCCTGGTCGAACTCGTATTTGCCACTCTTGACGACAACGATGCACTTGCCGCATTTGCCATGCCCGCCGCAGACAACATTCATGTGCAGCCCGGCTTTCTGTGCCGCTTCGAGGATCGTCGTCCCCTTCTCGACCTCGATCTTCCGGTAGCTGGGGATGAAGGTTAATGTGGGCATGGGAACCGGCTTGTGAGGAAGAGTTGGAACAGATTACGGAAATATCCTCCGGTACGGGGCATCCTGTTGCCCTCGTGGCGATCTATCCTTCAGGAAATAAAAAAAGCCCGGTCCCTTCCATCAGGGGACGGTTCCGTATTCCTTCTTCCAGACCTGCTCGATGAACTCCCCGACTTCTGCGGCATCCCGCGGGCCGACCAGGACCTTCCAGCCGGTCAGTTCCTCAATCCTCCCGGAGAGGGGCGATGCATAGCCCGGGATGATCAGGTTCCGGTGGGAGACCTCGGATTCGAGATTGAATTTTTTGATCGCGTCCCGGACGAGGGTTTCGTTCAGCTTCCCCGATGCCACGGCCGTGAGCACCGAGAGCCCTTCTGTATCCACGAGCAGCATGAAGCAGGGTGTCCGGGCCGATTCAAGGTACCCTTCCAGCGTGAAGTAGGTCAGCGAGAAGTTCACGGTCAGGAAGACCGGCGCGTCCTTCCCGGGGTTCCCGATCCGATAGATCCCCGGGTTCATCTGGATCGGTTTCTGCGGATCCGTATAGATATTCTGCCGGAGGGTGAGGGCAGCGCGGGTCGGGGCAGGAGCAAGCGGCGATGTGACGATGATCGACGCGTACCTGACGATCCCGGCAGCGATTGCGGCGTCCTCCGGTTCGAACCGGGTCGCGTCAAGGAAGACAGGGTACCCGAGGTCCGGCGCCGTCCGTGTGATCGCGAGTTGTCGGATCGCGGTTGCTGCCTGGATGAACCCGCTGAGCCTTTCCGTATCGGGATCAAGGACAAGGTCAGATATCCCTTCCCTCCCGCAGGCGGCACCAAGCGTGGCAAGGTCATCCGGGGCCTTCGCGGTAATGGCGAGGGGGCAGCCATGCCGGTTTGCAAGGGCGCACATCTCCCGGAAGTTCCCGGCATCCGCGGCATGGATGAGGGGGCGGTATGTCCCGCAGTGGACGAGCGCGGCAGCCTGCGCCACCGGGTTCCCGGACATCAGGGCAAGGGGGAGGTCTGCATGCTCTTCGACAATGGCAACAGCGCGGGCGAACACCTCCGGCGAACCGCTGTCGTTTACGACGGCGATGCCGTTTATCATGAGGTCCATGCCGACACGGGTCACGCGTTCCGTCCGGACCCGCTTCACGACAGCGGCAATGTCTGGTTCCGGGAGGGTATCCGAAATCCGGAAGAGGATCCCGGGAGGGTGATAGAAGGTCTTCTCGTGCCGGTACAGGACGAACTCCTCGCCGACAGAAAGCGCCCGTTCCCCGACACCGATCTTCACCAGCCGGATCGGGGGCCGGGTCGAGGCCCCGAGGAGGCTCCTTGCCTGGTCGTCAAGGTAAGGGCAGAGGCTGACATCCCCTTTTCCAGCGGCAAGCTTCATGGCAAAGGTCAGGCAGGTCGGGTCTCCGCATTCCTTGCAGTTCTTCTTCGGGAGGAGTTTGTAGATATCGAGTGCCTTGAGCGCCATGGAGATCAGGCACCCCCGGCACGGAGGGCCATGCCCGATAAGGCCTTTTTCAGAAGAGCCACGCTTTTTGGGTGGCGGACGCAGACGATTTCTGCACCGGCTGCAGCGGCAGCGATCCCGGCATAGCACTCCCAGGCAACCGCCATGCTGTCCTGCAGGGCAGGATCGGCGTCCCGCACCTCCTTCACATTGAGGGAATCAATGGGGGAGCAGATCATCGGCATGGCAAGGTCGGCATCTCCCTTGAGGGCGGAGAACCGGATCCGTTCCATCGCCGAGAAGGAGTACTCGAAACCGTACCCGAGCGTGCCGGTGTACGGGTCGATCACGATCTTGTCATGCGGGACCCCGATCTCCCGGAGCAGGATATTGAGCTGTTTTGCAAGGTTGATGTCGATGGGGGACTGGGCGATGAGCGCATGGTTGTAAGCGAGCGCCGCTGCCGCGATGGGCCGGTAACGGCCGGCTTCAGCGGTCCCGAGCAGGAGCCGTTCCCCCTGCCCTGCTTCCCCGCATGCGAGGAAGACATCGCTGTCAAGCGCTGGCTCGTTGCTCCCCTCGATGATGAGCGGGAGTCTCGTTGCGGAGAGGACCGCACGGACGGTCTGCCTGACCGAGGCGATGTCGGTAAAATTTCTCTGGCGTGTGCTGGTGAGGTAAAGCCGGATGACATCGGCGCCGTACCCGCCCTCCGCGGTCTTCGCCCATGCCGCGACATTCTCCGACAGGTCCCCACAGGCCCTCAGTGCGATGGAGGGCCAGAGCTTCGTGTCATCGCAGATCTCGAATGCCACGAGCGGCGCATGCGCCGGGTTTCCGCCCGGGAGCAGCGGGAGTGTCGTCCCGCCTCCGATCTGGTAGGATACGCGCCTGGTGCCTCCCTCCGCCACAGTAGCTCCAAGGGTAACCGTTCCGACCGATCCGGTCCAGTCAAAGGGTAGTGTCAGTCCCATGGTATCCCTCAGATCAGCGGGGGCATCGAGAGCGCCGGGTGGCCAACCTTCGCAAGGAACGTTGAGAGGTCCTCGATCGTTTCAGCGACCGTCTCATCGGCAATCTGGTCGAAGAAGCCGGGGATACCCAGCGCCTCAAGCCTCTTCATCAACCGTACTTTCAGTTCCTCTTTCAGCGATGCAGGCATCCAGACAAGGCGGGCAATGCCGCCTTCCGCCTGGAGGAACCGGTCGGACAGGATGTACTGTTTCGAAATACCGGCAAACCCCGGCGTCTGCGCCCCCCCGCCAATCGTACCGGCAAGTGTCGAGAACGTCATGCCGGACGGGGTCATCCCCTTGAACTCCCGGTGGACGACCATGATCCCGTTGACTTCGGGGAGCATCAGTGCGATACATTCAAAGCACCCGCAGCAGGTCATCGGGAACTCCATCACCGCGTAGAGCGAGCAGCGTTCGACCTCGCCGTGGCTTGCCTTTTTCAC
>Ga0335070_10008716_pt1 | contig 11892 bp, 12 predicted proteins | sample Lox_Sample_13_FD_206722 | JGI IMG/M metagenome (GOLD analysis project Ga0335070, IMG submission 206722) | Soil microbial communities from Loxahatchee National Wildlife Refuge, Florida, United States - Lox_Sample_1.3 | ecosystem: Environmental > Terrestrial > Soil > Wetlands | place: USA...
CGATCATCCCGAAGAGGATCTGAAACTGGCCGAGAGTGGCGGCCTGGCTCGCCGTCATCAGACCAACGCCGAGCAGCACGCCGCCGCAGAGCAGGACCGCGCGCGTGCCCCACCGGTCGGAGAGCGCGCCCCAGAGGAACGATCCCGCCCCCATGCAGAGCCAGTTGAGAAGGGCGGCCGTCGAAATGCCCGTCCGCGACCAGCCCATCGCATCCGACATGGGCTGGAGGAAAACGCTCAGCATGAGCATCGCGCCGACCCCGATACAGGTCACCACGATGCCCAGACCCACGATAATCCAGCCGTAGAAGATCTTCATCGCCGGCACACCAAGCACATGAATTGCCCTCCCTAAGGCATAGTCGAAAGGGGCGGCCCGGAATCGACACGCCCGAAGAAAAGTCTCCAAAGTCCCTCTCCCCTCAGGGGAGAGGGCGGGGTGAGGGGTCCCAGGGTGAGGGGTGGTCAGCCCGGCGCCCCCTCTAGCCCTGGAAGATCGCCTCCGGCAGGAACGCGGAGACCACATAGTTGGGCACGTCGACCACGTTGCTCACACGCAGATCGACCGCCACGCTGCAAATGATGTAAGCCTGCTCACGGGTCCAGCCGCGCTCCTGCAGCAGGTCCAGCATATTGAGCAAAGCGTTCCGGCAGGAGAGGGTGAGATTTTCCCCCTCGTTGACGCCGTCGTCACGAATGGGCATGCCCATGGTGGCCACGAAGCGCTGCGGCACGGCGAACTCCGGCGCCGTGAAGTAGCCGGCATGCGAGAAGCGCGGCCCGCGCATGCGACGGGCGGCCGCAGCCCCCTTGAGCACCTGAAAGCGCACCGCCACCGTCGCCCCCATCTCCACGGCGGTGACGCACACCTCGCCGTCGCCCTGGGCGAAGTGGCCGTCGCCCGTCGAGAAGCAGGCGCCTTCCACCGACACGGGCAACAGCAGCTTCGAGCCCTTGGTCAGCTGCTTGACGTCGAAGTTGCCGCCGTTCTCACGCGGCGGAAGGGTGCGCAGGCCATCGGTGGCGGCCGGTCCACGGGTGGGAACCGCGCCGGCGATGTCGGGCGGAAAGACGAGGCCGCCACGGCCGAGCAGATCCTGCTCGCGCTTGGTCCACGCCCGGACCTCCGCCGCCGAGGGCGCCACCACGGAGACCCCCATGAACGACGCGCCGGGAATGCGGACCTTGGGGAGCTTCGGCGAGGTGGCCCAGCCGTCGCTGATGCGCCACTGCACCAGATAGGGTGTGGTGTAGAGGTCGCGCAGGAAGCCCAAGCCCGGAATGATGGCGCTGAAGGCGGTCGGCTGGGGAACGATGTCGAGGAACTCCACTTCCAGCACGTCGCCCGGCTTGGCGCCTTTGACGAAGACCGGCCCCGTGAGCGGATGAATCGCCCCCGCATCCATGGTGGCCATGTCCGCCTCCGTGGCGGCCGGGCCGAGGGCGCCGTCCGTCGCGTCGAGCGTTTCCAGAATCACTTCCTCGCCCGGATCGACTTCGACCACGGGCGGAATGTCGGGGTGAAGCCGGTTGTGTCCCTTGCCGCCCTGGTCCTTGAGCCGCTTGCTCCGATCCATCTCGATGCTCTTCATGGCTCCTCCTCTCCTCTCGTGCGCGACGGGTGGTCGCCCAGAACCGAACGTATATCACAGTGCGCGAGGGGGAGTAGATGCTGAGGGGGCGCCTGGCCTGTTCCATAACGCACTTCGACCTTGACGGGCTCGTGATCCGCACGGTATCAGGGGCCATGGTCGCTGCGTGGCTCCTCTGCGACGGCTTCGAATCCCGATGACTGCACGCCTCCGGTTCGCCGTCCCGTCGCTGGCCCTGCTCGGAATACTGACCGCGGCGTCATCCGTCGAGCCGTTCGGAAGCCTGGATGCGCAGACGCGGCTCCTCATCCAGGAGCTCCTGCTCTCGGTATGGAGCGCCTGATGGTGAACCTGCCGCGGCCGCGCTCCGTGGACGTCACGATGTCGCCGGTCTTCAACGAGCTGAAGCGCGAGGTGCTCACCCTCATCCGCGAGGAGAGCGTGCGCGCGGCCAGCGAAGGGCTGGCCTGAAGCCGGGGGCATGCTGGCCGAGCTCCGAGAGCGGGATGCAACGGGAGAGATCGCCGTGATCTACGAGGAGATCCGGCGGCTCTGGGGCGTTCCCTACGTCTCCTCGCTCCAGCGCCACCTGGCGACGCGCCCGGGCTGGCTCGAGTGGACGTGGGCCGCGCTCGGACCGGTCTTCGCGAGCGGAGGGGCCCAGGTCGCCGCCTGGCGCGCTGCGGAGAGCCTGACGGTTCCGCGGCTCGCCGCAATCTCGCGGAGTGCGCTTCGCGTGTGGGGTGTGGATGAGGATGGCGAGGCGGCCATCCGCTCGGCATGCGCCAGCTTCGTCCGCGTGAGCCCAGTCAATCTCGTCTTGTCGGGCCTGCTCCGGCGACTCCTGCGCGGAGAGAGACCCGCCGGAGCCGCCAGTATTTCGCGGGGCTGGATGCCTCCAGCACCGCTGGGTCCGCTCCCGGCGCTCGTCGATCTCGCCACGCTGCCGCCGGCGCAGCAGGCCATGCTGAACTCGATGGGTACGATGGTGGGAGAAGAACCCTTCGTCCCTGGACTCTACCGGATGCTGGGATCGTGGCCGGCCTTCCTCGCGCATATCGCGACGGTGCTGCGGCCTCACCTGCAGGACGCGGCCACCCGATCGGCCTGCCTGAGGCTTCTGGACGCCGTCGACGCGGAAATTCCGCCAGTGTTCGCCACTCTGCCACCTCTGCCCCCGAAGCCTCCCATGCCGCCCGCGGCCCAGTTTGCCGACGTGCTGGCTGCGCTCGATACGTACCGGAAGACGAGCCCCGAGATGGTCGTCTTTGGCCGTATGATCGGCGACGCATTGCCGGCTCTCTGACGCTCGAGGCGGATCGGCCCGCGAGGGGATGCGCTCATGGCGAAGAACATCGTTCTCTTCGTGGACGGCACCTGGAACACCCCGACCGGCACTGAGAGAACCACTCCGACCAACGTGCACAAGCTGTACGACCTGGTGAGCGGGAGCGCGTCACAGACAAAGGACTACCTGGCCGGGGTCGGCACGGGGGAGTTCGAGGATAGGGGAGAGCTCCAACCCCCGTCACGCGCGCGCCAATTCTTCAGGCGCCTTTCGCGCTTCGGCCGGCCCCTGCTGGCCCTGCCTTTTGGCTGGGGCACCAAGCGCCGCATCACGCGGGCCTACGAGTTCCTCTCGAGCCAGTACAGCTCGGGCGATCACGTCTATCTGTTCGGGTTCAGCCGCGGGGCATTCGCCGCGCGGTCGTTGGCGGGATTCGTCGACGCGGTGGGCCTGCTGTTCAAGTGCAAGATCGACCTCGTCGAGAAAGCCTATGCCCTGTACGAAAAGGGCACCCCTCGCGACCAATCAACTCTGGATCGCTTCCTCCGCGACATGACCGGAAGGGGACGACCCACCGGCGACGACGTCGCGGTCTTGCCGATCTACTTCATCGGCGTGTGGGACACCGTCGCTGCCCTCGGCCTGCCTCGCCACCTGCACCGGCTCTCGGCACGGTGGACGGAGCACCATCAGACGGAAGTGCCGGCCAACGTCACCCACGCACGGCAGGCGCTGGCCCTGCACGAGCTGCGCTCCGACTACCCGCCCCTCCTGTGGCGTGGCCGCAATCCCCTCAACCAGAATCAGACCCTGGAGCAGGCGTGGTTCGCCGGAGCCCACGCCGACGTGGGCGGTGGCTACTCCGAAAGTGCGCTGTCGGACGCCGCCTTCGCGTGGATGGCGCGCCAGGCGGCGAAGGAAGGATTGATGCTCAATGCTCCTCCGCCGGACGACAGGATGGCGGCGCCGCCGGTCGTGCTACACCACGAGCTGCGAGGCCTCTTCGCCTGGAGCAGGCCGACCATCCGCTCTGCGCTCCTGCATCGCGATCGCTTTGAGCCCCGGACCCGGGAGACGCTCCGCATCCACCGGAGCGTGCTGCAGCGCCTCATCGCCGGCCCCCCACCGCGTTACGGGTTCCCGCGCCCGCAGCTCAACACGATGCTGGAGGCCATCGACAATCTGAGCCTTCAGTTCCACCTCGATCTGCAGTTCAACCCTCCGGGCACATCCGGAATACCCGCACCGGAGTGGTGGGGGGCGGTTCGAGTCGAGGACGTGGCCGGGTGCGCGGATCGCGTGCGGAACTTCCTGACGACGGCCGGCGCGCCCTCCGGGTCCGAGCGTGAGGTCTTCGTGCGAGCCTTCTGCCTGTGGATGCTGTGCGACGAGGACGTGACGAAAGCCGTCGCGGACATCATCGAGAGCACGGGCGCTTCACGCGAGGCGGAGCTCCTGCATCCCGACCACGACAAGCTCCACCTGCTCACCGGATGGCTGCTGCGCCTGAAGGAGATCCCCGCCGAGGTGACGAAAGCGTCGCCCTTGCTGCCTCCGAACCGGCGCGCGGAGGCTACCGCGCTCGCGGAACGGATCGAGGAATTTCACAGACAGCTCAATGGAACGGGCGTGGCCATGACGATGAAGGCCCTGGGGTACCGCTGACGGAACGACGAACGCCTGCCCGCGCTTCAGAACCCGCGTCGGTGAGAGAACGCGATCTCCTCGCTGGTGATGAACTCGAGCAGCGCGGCCTTCCCTTCCGCGTTCATCTGCCGCGCACGCTCGAAGGCGGCCGCGATCTCCGCGGGCTTCTCGACGCGCTCGGCGTAGCCGCCCATGGCGCGGCCCATGTCGGCGTAGCTTCCGCCGATGTCACGCGTGCGGTACCGATCGTGGGAGACGACCAGCGCGTGGCGCTCGATGGCCATGGCGGAGTTGTTCAGGACGACGGTGGTGATGGGGATGCCGCAGCGGACGGCCGTCTCGAAATCGAGTCCGGTCATGCCGAAGGCGGCGTCACCCATGAAGTTCACGCAGAACTTGTCGGGCCCCGCCAGCTTGGCGCCCATGATGAGGCCGAGCCCCGTGCCGAGGGCGTGCGACTTGCCCCAGCCCATGTAACCCCGTGGCGCGGTGGCGCAGTAGAAGGGGACGATCTGGTTTCGCGGGCTGCCGGAATCGTGCGTCACGATCGCGGTGCGCGGATCGATGGCCTGCATGAACTCCCAGATCACGCGATACGGAGTCATGGGGACCTCGTCCGACGTGAGCTTCGGCATCCACTCCTGTAGCCATGCCGCCCGGGTCGCCTGCACCTCTTCTGCGACCGCGCCGGCGGGTTCTCGTCGAGCACCGAGAACATCGGTGACGGCGTCGATGACCTGGCGCAGGACGAGCTTGGCATCCCCGAGGATCGGATGGTCCGCGGGGTAGTTCTTGTTGAGGTCGCGCTCGTCGTTGGTGGCGTGGATGAGGATCTTGCCCGCCGGAATATTGGTGGCCATGCCGTGGCGCGTGAAGCTGCACCCGATGCCGAAGACGACGTCCGCCTTTGGCAGGAACTGGAAGACGGGCCCCGACATGACACCGCCGCCACCCGTCCCGAGCGACAGCGGGTGGTCCTCCGGAAACGCGCTCTTGCCTTCCAGCGTGGTCATCACCGGTGCCTGCAGCAGCTCCGCCAGCTCCACGAGCTCATCGCACGCCTCGGCGTAGAGCACGCCCTGCCCGGCGTGGATCACGGGCCGGCGTGCCTCCACCAGCACGCGGGCGGCCGCGGCGACATCGCGCGGGTTGCCCGCCGGGTACGTCGCCTTCACCGGCTTGTACTGGAGCGCCCCCTCTGGCACGTCCGCGACGGCCACGTCGGCGGGGATCTCGACCATGACGGGGCCGGGACGGCCCATCTTCGCGAGATTGAACGCCCGCCGCATGACCTCGGACACCTGATCCGGCTGGTTCAACGTCTCGACCCACTTGGTCACCGAGGCATAGGTCCGCGCCGAGCTGAAGAGCGGGAAGACCTGGGCGCGGTCCCGCTGGTGTCCGAGCGGCAGTATCAGCATCGGCACGGAATCCGAGAACGCGGTGGCCACGCCGGGGAAAGCGTTCTCCGCCCCGGGCCCGTACTGCATGGCGAACACGCCGAGGCGCCGTCCGTTGGTGGTGCGGCTGTAGCCGTCCGCAATGCCGACGCCCACCCGCTCCTGTCGGCACAGCACGGGACGGATCCCCACGGCCGCCGCGGCGTCGATCACCGGAGTGGTGGGATACGCGCTCAGGAATTCCACGCCCTCGCGCTTCAGGATTTCCGCGATCGCGTCGACGATCTTCACCGCTCGCCTCCCCTAGTTGTCCTTGAGTCCGACGGCCTCGAGATACCGGCGATAGGGCTCGAGCGTGTCGCCGTACTTTTGGTGGCCGGCGGTGTGCTGGGCGCAGGCGAGCAGCAGCTGCTCGCGATCGCCCCCGGGATTGCGGCGGTAGTCGTCCAGGAGGCAGAGCGCGACCTCCTGATTGTGGGTGTCATTGCCGTGCTTGAGCGCGTCCAGCGCAAGCGTGCCCACGAGGTGCGCGCGGTCATGGCCACCCTCCAGATAGGCGCGCGTCCACGCCACGCTCTCGGCCGGCTTCATCGCGATCTGGGCCGCGTCGAGCTTCTGGAGAATTTCGTCCGCCGACATGCTGGCGCTGCCCTGCGGCGGGCGGGTATCGCCCTGGCTGGGCCTGGCCGTGGCCCGCAGCCAGTCGGCGACCTGGTTGATGAAGTTGCCGGCCACGTAGAGGAGCTTGAGCCGGTGCGGGTGCTCGTACGTGCTGAGAAACCAGCGGAGCGTATTCATGTACTGGAAGCAGTGCTGCGGCCCCGAGTAGTCGCGCCCGTCCGCCGTCTCGAGAATGAGCTTGGCACCGGCGATCTGCATGGTGTCGAGAATTTGCACCGCGCCCTTGCCGGCGAGAATGAGCGTGGTAATCGCTTCGATATAGGCGGGCTCGGGCGCCTGGGTGAGCGCCTCGATGAGAGTCTGCGCCTCCTTGGGCGTGAGCGGCTCCTTGCTCGCGTGGAAGCGCGCCTCGCACACGATCGACGGGCTCGCCTCGAGGGAGGACTGGTTACGGTGGTCGTCGTCGGCCAGATCGAGCCAGCTCACCTGGCAGGCCATCTCGTAGCCGGAGTGCCAGCGCGGACCCACCGCCATGTCCAGCACGCCCGCGTAGAGGACGGCGTGGGCGTCGTCCCAGCCCACCGCGTTGCCGATCTCGATGGTCGCGCGGGCGCGGAAGGATTTGTGGCCGGTCGTATAGGAGCGGTTGTAGAGCATGCGGTCCTGCACGTCGATGAGGCCGGCGAAGGCGAGCTGGGCGAAGAGCTCGCGCCGCCGCTCGCGGTCTTCGAAGAGCCCGAGGAAGACGCGATAAGCCTCGATGACCTGCCCCTGCTCGACGAGCGTGAGCCAGTGGTCGAGGCGCTCCTCGAACGGGCCGTCCAGCTGCAGCGGCGTCTGGTCCGGCCAGTGGGCGGTGGGCTTCGGGAAGGGACCCGTCTTGCCGCCCGTCCACGTGCGGCGCCCGTAGTGGCCGGGCGCGCCGCCAATGAGCTGGTTCCACGGGTCGAGCGCGGTGGGGACGTACCAGACCGTCTGCGCCATCGGGAGATACTGCAGCTCCGGCGCCACGAACGCCGGCAGGAAGAGGCTCGACCGGGTGCTCAGGAGGCAGTGGTCGTTGTTGACGAAGCGGAAGAAGCCGCGATCGATCCGCTGGTGATAGGGCACGTGGGTGTAGGGGCCGTGGATGCGCACGGTTTCCCGCGCGATCTCGGCGAGTGGCCGTCCGGCCCGGACCAGGTCGTGAAAGACCAGGGTCGCCCCGACCTGGTCCCGCTCGAGGTACCGATCCTCGAGCTTTGCGTACAGTGCCGCCGTCCCGTTGCCCGTGTGCGCCATGGAAGGCCTCCGTTGGTCGATTGCCGCAACCATAACCCCGTCGGCGCCCCTAATCCAGCCCGCCCTCCGGCCGCAGGCACGAGGCACGCCTTGTCGCACACCTGACCGCCCAGAAGGCGGGACAATCGTCACAGTCGGATCCGACGACTGTGGCGGTCGAGAGGTCTATGTCACTTCCGGAACCCTCACCGCCGGGAGATCGTCGACCGGCCTCCCTACCGTGAGAGCCCGCCGCAGGGTCGGGTCGAGGTCGTTGAAGCTCGAGTCAGGCAGGACCCCCAGAGCGTCAAGGAGCTTGCTGAAGAAGCATCGCGCGGCAGCGGCGGCTGCCACATCGAAGATTTCCTCGTCACGGTACCCGTGAGACCGGAGCGCCTCGATGTCGGTCGAGCTGATCTGATCAGCGCTGCGGGCCACCTTTTCCGCGAACGCCATCACGGCGCGCTCGCCGGATTCGAGAGGGGTCTCGGGAGCGTCCGCGGCTATGGCCGCCACCGTCGTCGCATCGAACACCTTGGCGGCCAGCACACTGCCGTGGGCGAGGGAGCAGTAGGAGGATCTGAGCGCGCGCGCGGCGGCTAGCGTGGCGAGCTCGTAGCTCCGGACCGAGAGATTGCTCTGAATCGAGCGCAACAGGGCCGCCCAGCCGTCCAGCACCCCCGGCCTGAGACTGAAGGCCTTCGCCCAGTTGGGCACGTAGCCGAATCGACTCTGAACCTGCTGGTACATATCGCGCACCGGTCCCTCGGCGTCGGCTGGGGCTATCGTGTGAAGGAATGCCATATCGGCCTCCTGTCGCGGCGAGGAGATGTCCCGCTTGTGGTGGGCCAGTCGGCTCTTCTTCGAACCCGGGGCAGTGTAGCGCCCCATGATGCGCAGCTCAACCGGGGCGAGCCCGGGCGGCGGAGAGTAGTCCGGGGCACGGGGCGATCGCGGTGCTGACCCATGAGAGCAGGCGTCGGGACATCATGCGCGGAGGGAGAAAGCATGATAGGTTTCGCTGGCCTCGTCGGCAGGACCACAGGGCACGCATCGCGATGCGCTCGAGAAGGGGTGGGAGATCATGACAAGCCAGCGAGTGGCCGCGGTCACCGGAGCAGCTTCGGGCATCGGGCGCGCCACCGCGCTCGCACTGAGTCACCAGGGGGCGCGCGTCGCACTCTGCGATCGCGACGCTGCCGGACTCGCGGAGGTGGCGGCGACCATCCGCCAGCGCGATGGTGAGGTGCACGTGGTCGAGCTCGACGTCTCCGATCAGGGGCAGGCCGCCCGGGCCATCGACGGCATCGTGCAGGATTGGGGACGCCTCGACGTGCTGGTGAACGCCGCGGGCATCATCAGCTCAGGACCGAGCAGCCGCGGCCCCGTGCTCGGTATCGCGGAAAGGGAATGGGATCGCATCCTGGAGGTCAATTTGCTCGGCACGGTCTACTGTGCCCAAGCGGCAGCGCGGCATATGATGCGGGAGCGCTCCGGTCGAATCGTCAACATCGCCTCGATTGCGGGGGCCGTTCCCCGGATCAACGGCGCCGCCTACGGTGTTTCCAAGGCCGGTGTACGCATGTTCACCAAGTGCCTGGCGCTGGAGCTCGCGTCTCACGGGATCACCGTCAATGCCGTTGCCCCGGGGCCGATCGACACTCCCATGCTGGGCCCCAAGAGCGACCAGCAGATACGCGCGCGCTTCGTGGCCGGCACCCCGAAGATCTTCCGCCTCGGCGTGCCGCTGGGAAAGCTCGGCAAGCCGGAGGATGTGGCCTCCGCCATCGTCTACCTGGCGTCCGAGGAGGCGCATCACATCACCGGCGTCATCCTGAACGTCGACGGTATGGCACAGCTCTCCTGAGTGGGAGGACGACACGATGCCGGGTCAGAGCAGGACGGTGTTGATCACAGGCGCGGGCTCGGGCATCGGCCGCGCCGCCGCCGAGACGTTCGCGAGGCAGGGAGCGCGAGTCGCGGTGGCCGACATCAATCAGCAGAGCGGTGAGGAGACGGTCCGGGCCATCCGTCAGGCCGGAGGTGAAGCGACGGCGTTCGCGGTGGACGTGAGCCGGCGCGCCTCGGTCGATGCGCTGGCGGCGGCGGTACGCGAGACGTACGGCCCGGTCCAGGTGCTGGTCAACAACGCGGGGATCGCCTTGCCCTCGATGTCCATCGTCGACGTCGACGCGGCGGCCTGGCGGCGCGTGCTCGACGTGAATCTCAAGAGCATGCTCTTCTGCTGCCAGGCCGTCGTGCCCTCGATGATCGAAGCGCGCGGCGGCCGCATCGTCAACACCGGCTCGACGGCAGCCAAGGTGCCGCGATGGGAGATCGGCGCGTACTGCGTGTCGAAGGCAGCGGTCCATCACTTCACGCGCTGCTTGGCGATGGAGCTGGCGCAGTACGGGATCACGGTCAACGCGGTGGGCCCGGGGGCAACCATCACGAACCTCCGGCAGAACTCCGGCGTGCCCGAGCCGGCCGGTAGCGCGGAGTCACGGCGGCAGGCACAGCTCACGGGAGACATGGCGACTTTCCGCATCGGCGTGCCGCTGGGACGCCTGGGGGAGGCGCAGGATCAGGCCAATGCCATCGCGTTCCTGGCATCCGACGAGGCCGGCTACATTTCCGGAGAGTGCATCTACGTCGATGGACTGCAATCGCAGTGCTAGCCGGCACAGAGGAGCCACCATGTCGATCCGACTCGTCGTGACGATCAGCGCAGCTCCCGGAAAGGGCTCCGAGCTGGCCCAAGCGTACAAGGCCCGGTGCGCGGAAGCGATGAAGGAGCCGGGCTGCGAGCAGTTCGAGATCTTCCAGAGCGTCGCGAACCCCGACCGGTTGGTCCTGCTGGAACGCTGGCTCGACCAAGCCGCCCTGGATGTGCATGCCCGCCTGAATAGCACTCGCCCCGCGCTTCGGCCGGAGCTGCGAGCGGGGTCTGGCGAGCGCGAGGACTACGAGTACAAGCGGACCCGGTGACCGAACCGGAGGCTCACTCGGCCGGTGCGGGTAGTCCAGGATCGCGCGCGACCGACTCTTCGCTCTCGCCGGCGCCGCGCCGACCCCGGCCGGAGCGAACCCGCCGCATGAAAGGGATCAGGAGCAGCACGGAAGAGTAGACAGCGAGGAGCAGCCAGAAATCGTCGGCGTACGCCAGGATGTGCGCCTGCGTCACCGCCTCGCGGTACACCATGGCCATGGCCTGCCGATTGGCGGTGAACGTGTCGGCGCCATGGTTCACGAAGTGGCTGGTCCACGCGCGCACCCGTTCCGCCATCTCGAAGCTCCACTGGTCGAGGTGACCCGTGAGCGTGGCCTGGTGGACCTGGCTCCGTCGCGCGAGGAGCGTGGTCACCAGCGCCACGCCCATGCTGCCGCCGATATTGCGGGCGACATTGTAGGCCGCCGTCGAATTGCCCAGCCGCTCCGTCGGGATGGTGGCCAGCGTCAGGGCCTGGAGCGGCACGAAGATGAAGCCTTGGGAAAACCCCTGGACGAAGCGCGGCCAGGCGAGGTTCCAGAAATCGATGGTGGGAGTCACGCGGGTCATGAAGAAGAGCGCCACCGCGGCCAGGGAACAGCCCCCGGCCAGCATGAGGCGCTGGTCCATGCGCGACACCAGGCGTCCGGAGATCATGAGCGCGATCATGGTGCCGAGCCCGCCCGGGGCCAAGGTGAGCCCCGCCGTCCACGCGTCGTATCCGAGCACCGTCTGCGTGTAGAGCGCGAGGAGGAGCAGGCTCGAGTTGAACCCGAGACCCACCAGGAAGATGGCCAGCGTGCCGACGGCGAAGTTGCGGTCCCCGAAGACGGTGAGATCCAGGATGGGCTCGGTGACCATCAGCTCCCGGAGTACGAAGCCGGCCAGCATGCACGCGGCGAACACGCCGCACATCAGCACCAGCATGGAATCGAACCAGTCGTTCCGTTCGCCCAAATCGAGGACGAGCTGGAGGCAGCCGAACCCCACGACCATGAGGACGATGCCGGCCACGTCGACGCGGCGAGGCCGGCGGTGAAACGGCGCGTCGAACAGGAACGCGCTGACCATGAAGAAGGCGATGATGCCGATGGG
>Ga0335070_10008718_pt1 | contig 11891 bp, 9 predicted proteins | sample Lox_Sample_13_FD_206722 | JGI IMG/M metagenome (GOLD analysis project Ga0335070, IMG submission 206722) | Soil microbial communities from Loxahatchee National Wildlife Refuge, Florida, United States - Lox_Sample_1.3 | ecosystem: Environmental > Terrestrial > Soil > Wetlands | place: USA: Florida...
GCCCTTCTCGTCACCGTTGAAACGGAGGGGGTTCGTGAGAAGCTTGAAGATCACGCCTTCCTGCTTCGCGTGCTCGATCTCCTCGGCACGCGCCGGCATCTCAGCCTCGGTCCTCCGGTACAGAATGTATGATTTCTCCGCCCCGAGTCGAAGCGAGGTGCGCGCGCAATCCATCGCGACGTTCCCCGCACCGAAGGTCGCGACGACCTTACCGATCTTCACGGGCGTGTCATACTCGGGGAACCGGTACGCCTTCATCATATTCACCCGGGTGAGAAACTCGTTCGCGGAATACACTCCGTCCAGGTTCTCCCCAGGGATGTTCAACCAGTTTGGCAGGCCAGCGCCTGTGCCAATGAACACGGCATCGTACTGCTGCGTCAGCTCATCGACCGAAATCGTCTTGCCCACCACCACGTCATAGTTGATGTCGACCCCGAGCCTCTTGATGTACTCCACCTCCGATTTCACGATGACTTTCGGGAGACGAAACTCTGGGATCCCGTACATCAGCACCCCGCCAGGGTCATGGAGCGCCTCGAACACGGTCACGGCATGCCCCATCTTCGCGAGATCCCCAGCGCAGGTGAGCCCTGCCGGTCCCGAGCCGACCACCGCGATCTTTTTACCGGTGGGACGGACTTTCTCTGGGGCCTTTGCTCCCTTCTGCCGTTCATAATCAGCGATGAACCGCTCGAGTCGTCCGATAGCGACGGGTTCACCGAGCTTTTTCACCGTACATTCACCCTCGCATTGCTCCTCGTACGGGCACACACGCCCCGAGATTGCAGGGAGGTTGTTCTTTGCTTTGATGACCTCGGCTGCTTTGTCGAACTCACCCAGTGCAATGCAGTGGATGAACCCTGGGATGTCAATCTCTACTGGGCAGCCCTTCATACACGGCTTGTTCTTGCATTGGAGACAGCGCTGCGCCTCCTTAATAGCGACTTCCTTGCTGTACCCGTAGGGGACCTCATTGAAATTATGGATCCGCTCCTTGGGCGGTTGCTCCGGCATCTCATGCTTTGTCTTTTGTACGCTCATTGGACATCAGCCAACCTGCAGGCTTCCCCTTCTTCATTCATGAACCGCCGGTTCCGCAGCATCAGATTCTCATAATCGACCTTATGGCCGTCGAACTCAGGGCCGTCCACACACGCGAACTTGTTTTTCCCGTCGATCGACACACGGCAGCCGCCGCACATGCCGGTCCCGTCCACCATGATCGGGTTAAGGCTCACCAGCGTCTTGATGTTGTACTTCCTGGTGAGGTCCGACACGACCTTCATCATGATGATCGGCCCGATCGCCATGACCATGTCGACCTTGTGCTTGTCGATGACCTGCTGGAGCACGTCACTAACGAATCCTTTATGGCCCTTGGAGCCGTCATCGGTCGCGATGTAGAACTCGTTGCTGTACTGATGGATCTGATCTTCCAGGAGCAAGAGATCCTTGGTTTTTGCGCCTAGAATTGAAATCACGAAGTTCCCTGTTTCCTTCAGCGCCTTCACGATCGGGTAGAGCGGCGCGATGCCGACACCGCCGCCGACGCAGACTACAGTACCGTATTTTTTCACTTCGGACGGCATGCCGAGCGGTCCAGCAAAATTCTGTAAATAATCACCAACCTCAAGGGTACCGAGCTGTTTGGTGGTCTTCCCGACCTCAAGGTAGATGATGGTCACCGTACCTTCTTTTCGATCAAAATCAGCGATGGTGAGAGGGATGCGTTCCCCTTTCTCATCGATGCGAAGGATGATGAACTGTCCGGGCTGCGCTTTTTTTGCGACAAGAGGAGCCTTGATCTTCATCTGCTTGACAGTCTCTGACAGGACCTTTTTCTCAACGATTTCATACATGAACAGCACTTCCCCTAAATGGCGACTCTGTGCTAACCGTAATCCAGGGTCTTTTTAATAGTTAGCGGTCTATCCATAACTATTATTTTCAACAGATACAAAAAAGTGAAGGGGGAGTTCACCCAGAACCACCTCATCCAACCATAAGTCGCCATTTGAAGTCCCATGATGAGTACGATTATTAGGACCAGTAATAACAATATCGTCTTCCATAACGGCAGGGCCTTCAGCTTGGTTGGTGTTCGAACGTCCTGAACCATTGCCTGCTCTTTATAGAATCCTTGTTGCCTGCGTCTTCAAGAGAAATATTTTCTATTGGCTTTGATAAAATTTGATTATCCGGTTTAGTTTGTTCTTTTTTTTCTGTGGTTTCCATCTCATAATTCTTTAAGCATTTGTCGTGTACTGCCCTATTATTTTTTTTATCCAACCATGTGAATTGTACATCTAATAAACCAACTTCCTTACCGCAATATTCGCATTTCATCGTACCCTTTGCCTCCGCCCTGGAGTTTTGTAATAATTCCTTCTTTAAAAACATATCCTCCCTTTGGGAAAGCATTGACACGATTTTTTATGTGAAAGCAAATGACAGCGTCTAGACAAGTATTTCACAAAAGGCAATAATACGATTCCTCCCTATGAAACCAAAATAATCCTTAGCAATAGTAAAAAGCTCACCAGATACATAAGTGTTGAAATTGAACGGAGCAAAGGTTACCACCCTTATATCTATCGCATTAAACAGGATATAGTCCCCTTGACTAGAAAGGTTGATTGTTCTTCCAACGATAAATGCTCTTTGAAATTCTGGTGTCGTATTCACCCAACCATTGGGTTCCACAAAAGGATACAAATCCTTGTTGGCACCATCAGAGACGTTATAGGGTGTATCTCCGATCCCGTCCCCATTGGTATCAACTCCTCGGTAATCATCCCAGTAATTGCCTCCAGATGGATACCCATTATCCCATGAGTTATTTTCACATTCATATAAGAAGACATTGTGTGTATTATTGATAAAATTATTATGATATATTTTATTATTTGATGACTCTTGAAGAAAAATACCATATCCGTTATTCATTAAATTGCAATTGGTTATTGTGTTCCTTGAACTGAAATGCATACCGATTCCACTTGCAGTGTTAGAAATTAATGTACTAGAAGCTACAGCATTATGAGAGCCAGAATCAAAGTCAATTCCGCTGTTTTCTGATATGATTTTCACATCTGTAATTGTTAAATAAAAATTCTGACTACTATAAATTCCATCATCCAATTTTATCGTATTGATGATAGTAAAAGATTGAATATGTGTAAAAAAAGTTCCTGAAATTTGGATTACACCCACGAATCCGTCATCAATACCCTCAATGATTGTAGTGTTTTTATCTTCTCCAACCAGGTGAATCGATTTACTGATATAAATAAACTCAGAATAGGGTGACATATCATCATACACATACACAGTATCACCAGGATTTGCATCATTTATAGCGCTTTGGATGGTTGTATAATTCCCAGGTCCACTCCCACCAACATAGAGTGTATTTCCTCTTGAACCTAGTAAAAATTTATCCTCTATCTTTTGGCCACTCGATGGAATAATTGCTGGCCCGATGAATAAGAGAATGATTCCAACCGCCAAACATTTCCCAATCAGAGTGTATTTGTTCATATCTTTTCTCCCCTTATGCAATTTTATATCAAATATCCCCTTTAAAAACATATCCCAGAACCAATCAGTGCTGGTGAACTACGATTAAGAAAAGTATCTTAAAAACCTAGATTAGACAAGTTATTTAAAGTATTTATGATAAAGTTTAATTGGTGTATTCATGAAGAAGAAAATTACTGAGAAAGAAAAGAAAAAACGAAAAGAAATTTTATCTGATCCAGTAAAATTTAAGAACGAAATTATTAAAGGAATTGATGAATATTGTAAAAAAGTAGATCGATTGGAATTAAGTCGAAAATTCAAAATACCTCCTGATGAAGTTGAAGAATATCTATTAATAATTTTGAGAAGTAGGGAATTAAAAGAATTAATGATTATGGCAATGGGGAATATATAAAGTCGTCCACCTAAATTTGACATATTAAAATTGCCACACTCATAATACACAGAACCCAATTTTTTCTTTAAAAAAACATATCTTAGAATAATGGGAGAGTTAGACCTTTTATTTCAGTCTGGGGAAAGCATTGACACGGTATTAACTCAAGTTTTAATAAAAATCCGATTTTGATCGGTAGGGACAAATTATCCTATGCCTATCACGTTCATTTTCAGTACGAAAAGATTCATTACAACCTGGATTCCCACAGGCAAAAGGGCGTTCATTGAGCCATCCCGCCTGAATAAGAGGGCCTTTTTTCATATCCTTTTCCTCGTCCTAAGATTATTTTAAAACTATTCCTTCTTTAAAAATATATCCTTAGAAACGAATGTTTTGAAGTGATCGGAGTATCTTTGTTTCTCATTTAGTTAGTTGTTTACCAAGCTTGTACAAAGAGTCGTGCAGCAAAGTATTCAACATTGGAATAGAGAAACGGATAGCTCTCGCCACGAATCTGAATTCTGATATTATGACTCCCTATAGCAAGTGGTACAATGCGTTCCATGTACCATGGGTCCCACGCCCCAGCTCCACTGGAACTCATCTCGCCAAATGAGGGGTCCCCATAAGAAATATTATCAATGACAAAACGGAATCCGATAGCAAAATTAGGTCTTGGGACACTGCCAAACGCTCGACAGTCGACATATTTTGCAGTTGGGAGAGTAAAGTTAAGGCTGGCTTCGGTTATATCAGCCCAAGTACTACTGACCGTTATATTGGTAGTTTGTTGTGCATATCCGATGAAGACGCAGACTGGGAATCCATCAACCGTGATGTTTCCTCCTTGCACATCAAGCTTCGCTGTTGGTTGTGTCGTACCAATTCCAACACTACCGTTTGTATAATAGATATTTTTCCCATTCAATCCCCATCGTGAATCTCCCGGTAGCCCCTGCGGACCTGGTGGACCTTGCATACCACTCAGATTGCCGACCCAGTTTCCCGTCTCATTGATAACTACTTTGCCGTTAATCGCAATATTTCCAAAGACGTCCAATTTTGCGAGAGGTTTCTTCGTACCAATGCCAATATTACCGATGTTCATGCTGAACATATGTGGCGGATTCGACCAGAAATTCCAATTAAATAATTTGAAACTCACCAGATTTTTCAATGGAGTTGGACTAATTTTATTACTTGTATTATTGTTCTGTGTATTAATCGGTGTTCCTGTCGTAATGAAAAATGATATTGCGATGAACATAGTAGAAATGATTATACATAACATCAGCCTTAGATTTTTATTTACTTTATTTCGCATACCTCTGCCTCCTTTCGGATGATAGTAATATATAGCATGTGGTAAGCGATATATATCATTGTGTAAGAAAGCATATAAGTATGTACAATTAATACATATTTGTGTAAAATAAAAAAAGGATACGAATGGACATCTCTTTAACCAAGGAAAAAAACGCACTTATCAAAAAACTTGCGAAGGAAGAAGAGCGACCATATAGCAGACAAATAATGTTCATGACGAATTTCTACTTAGAAAATAATAAACTAAGAGCGAGAACGAGGTGAAATACATGAAATATATTTTTAATCGATGTGCTAAAATTTGGACTCCGTTAATAGTTTTAGATTGGCTGGTGGTTATTTTAATAGATTATGTTTTCTTCCATTGACAATGGGTCGTACCAAAATTTATTAAGATTCACCTGATGAACTGAACATCAAGAAGGTATCTACGGTGAACTGCCTCTTCGTCTCAGACCTCCATGGTAGACTCGAAAAATATCACGCTCTCTTTCAGCTCGTACAACAGGAGACCCCGGACGCTGTTTTATTCGGAGGCGACCTTCTTCCACTCCATGTTCCTTCAGAGAAACCAATGCAACAATTCATCAAAGACACCATCCTTTCTCCCATAAAACATGTTCAAAAACTTACAAGCAAATCAACACGATTCTTTTTGATCCTAGGTAACGACGACCCTCGCGTCTATGAACGTCTGTTCATCGACGCGGACACCAAAGGAATCCTTACGTACGTCCATGAAAAAACAATCCCCTGGAAAGACCATTCTATCACGGGGTACGCGTACGTGCCGCCAACACCCTTCCTCCTCAAGGACTGGGAGCGGTACGATATCAGCCGCTTCGTCGACGTCGGCGCAGTCTCACCGGAAAAAGGACGACGAACAGTCCCGGAACCTGTTGATGAGATACGGTATGCGACCATCGCGGACGACCTTGAGAGGCTCTCGCTCAATGCCCCTCTGGATAGAACGATATTCCTGTTCCATTCCCCGCCTTATGATTCCTTCCTTGATACCATCGATGCGGCAGGCAAAATGGTCGACCACGCACCCCTCGACGCCCATATCGGCAGCATCGCGATCCAGCGGTTCATCAAAGAAAAACAACCACTCGCCACCCTCCACGGCCATGCCCATGAATCACCACGCCTGACAGGACACTGGATGCAGCGATTCGGCAAAACGTATTCCTTCTCAGCGGCGCACGACGGGCCTGAGCTTGCGGTGGTCCGCTTCGACCCCGACGCGCTGTCTCAGGCGACGCGGGAGCTCCTCCCACCCTCTTAATGCTCTTTCTTGAGCGGGATTTTCCGGACCGTCTGATACGGGGAGGTGATGTGCGACGCCCAGGAGTTCTTCTTCTTGATGTCCTCATCCGTAATGATATGAACATCGAGCAGCCCCTCGGTCTCGTACCCGGTCCGCTCCTTGTTCTCCCGCGCGAACTTCTTACCCCATTCATCGAACCAGGCCATGAGCTTGTCTTTCTGTTCATCGGTGCCCTTGAAATGTACGAGCAGGTCGATGTCGCTGGTCGGTCCCGCGCTGCCGTCCTTCGTGCTCCCAATAAGGTACATGGCTTGGATGCCGTAGAGCATCGGATCAACCGCCTGAGCGATCTCCTCGATCTTCTGCGCCCGCCATGTCTGGTGATCCGGTGGTTTAAGATATGCGAGTGCCTCATTCGCCTCGCCGTCCATGACCACCGAGAGCGTCCCCCCAGGAACGATATCGGAGATTTTAATGAGACGAACGACGTCCTCATAGTTTTTACAACCTGGCAGCATGGTCGTCAGCTTGTTCTCCGAATCGAATAGGAGTTTCTCGTTGAACAGGTCCTCGCCCTGATCAGGGTATAACGGGAGATACCGGATGTTCGATTCCACGAGGTCCTGGAAGAAATGTGTTCCGAAAGACAGCTCCGGGATGTACCCTCCTTTTTCCTTCGCGATCTCAAGCATCATGGCTGTGTTGTTGATATCACCATATCGCACAGGGACACCAAGCTTAATGTCTCCTTTGCTGCCCCATCGACCAGGACCCATGAGGATGAACTTACGCTTCGGCAGAATCGTGTTCAGTTCACTGACGATCTTTGCAACCCGTTGCATCTGTTCTCGTTTCGTGAGGTTCGTGTACTCCTCAGGGATGACGTAGACGATGTACTCGATGTTTTCTATCTGTCCGGTGGTCACATATTTTTTTGTAGAAAAAAGCTTCCGGTCCTCAGGGATATCTTTTGGGACTGGCTTTCGTTCGATGTCCCGTGATTGACTTTGCGGGCGACATTGCAGCATGTACAAATGGGTTCCGTCAGAGGCGAACTCGACATCCACAGGCGTCCCTATTTTCTCCTCAAGAATCGAAAGAATTCGTTTGATTTTCTCAAGGAAATCAGTTTTTTCGAACAGGGAGGCAAAGGTGACCACAAGATCAGCTTTTTCAGGGTTGAAAAGGACATTTGGCGGCGTGAGTCTTCCACTCTCATGGACCGATACGACATCAGAAAGCTTCGGGAATTCATCGGCGTATTTCCGGAAAAAGCTCACAGCATCGACCGTCTCAATTGCACCAGTCTCAAGATTAATCACATCCATGAAGCGCGGTGAGTATTTGATCCGTTCTTCCACAAGCGGGTTGACCTGAAGGTTCGGTCGTTTCGGCGAAATCAAGATCGGGTAATCATTGCCCATGCGGTCCACTGCTCGGGTTCCAAGCCCGGGGACGATGCGAATCATCCCGTCCTCCCGGCTGATCCGAGGGGACCAACGAAACTCATTTCGGCTGAAGGCGACCCCTGCGAACGACGGCATATAGTACGGACCGACATGGGTGCCGACGACCTCCTGAATAAGGATCCCCATCTCCTCATTGAAGTCAAGGAGCCCGCGCTCCCGGCGATACTCGATGGGATCAGGGCTGAACGTCGACGCGTACACCTCCGCGATCGCGCTTAGGAGCGCATGAAGGCACTCCTCTTCGGTTCCGATATTAGGGACGAACAAACTTTTGTATTTCCCTGAAAACGCGTACCCGAAGTTATCCTCAAGGAGACTCGAGGAGCGTACGATGATAGGGCGGTCTTTGAAATCCCGGATGACATGCCGGAGCTCTTCAACAATCTCATACGGAAACGAGGAGTTCTTAAAAATCTGCTCCAAGAATGGTTGTTCCTGACGGATCTCAATGGGATCCAGGTACTTCACATGAGAAACCTCATCGAGATCGTTATAATGGATAAAGGACAAGATGGAATCAGAGGTGAGGTACCAGCTCCGGGGAAATTGGATGTCCTTGAGCATGTCGTCTTTCTTCATTTCTTCCTTAATGATCTTCTCCGCGAGGAGCACTCCTGAGGACTTGCCCCCGAGCTTCCCGGTTCCTTGCGCGGGACCAGCGACATGCTCGAGCAAATGATCAAAATCAGCGACATCAAAGAACATTTTTGCAACATTCACGTACTCAAGGCGCTCCGTGAAAAACCGTCTGATAAGCGCGGTTTTGATGCTCATCTGGTCCTCGGGTGATATCGAGGTTTCAGCATCAGGTTGATCGAAGAATCTGCTCAGCTCCGCGGCGATTTCCACTAGCGGAATCCCTGTTTTTTGTGATTGAAGGAGCAGCGGACGAGCTTTATCCTGCTTCATCCAATTCGCGAATAAATTCGAAATAACCTCGGAAGGGATGCTCTCTTTTGCGATCTCAAACACCTGTTTTTGAATGGTCACCAGCGCATCGAGGTCCTGGCGCTGGTTCGGCATGTTCACGCTATGCCAGTCAACCGCGCTTGAGTCACTATCCATCGCCGGGGCGATTTTATTGAGAAGGTTTGTCACTTTTTCGTTTTCTATACGGTACAGATAATAGGTCATCTTTCTGGTGATCCGCAGAAGTGTCCGAGGATCTGTTTTTACCAGGAGATCAAGGATGACTTCCCAATCTTGTTTTTTCTCCGGCACCTTCGCTTTCGTGGATGCCTCTTTCTCCTCGGCTCTCATTATTTTTTGAACGTAATCTAAGCGTCGTCGTTGCTGCTCCAGTTCTTCTTTGATATGCCGCTCTTCAATGAATTTCCCGACAACACTGGCGATACCGTCGATGAGGCGCCGTTCCTCCAGAAGAAACGGTCCTTCGCTCACCTGAGGTTTTTCCTCAAGGTACGCCACCTCAAGGACCCCGATCTTCTTTTCATCGACCACAATGTCACTCGAAAGAGTCCATTGTGTTTTCTTAAAATTCTCAGTGGTAAACTCCTTCTGGCCCTCAATAATAATTCGGACACAGGTACTATCAGGGAACTGCCATGCCGGCGGCATCAGCTCAACAATTCGTTGCAATGCCTCATCAATCGATAGTTTGCTGTCATTGACGATTTTTGTTATCCGGTAAAAACAATTCAACTCTTTGACTCGCTCTTTGAGTTCATGCATCATATTTCCGTTGGTCGCTTCATTGCTTTTTTCATCCATTGTTATCTCCGGTGCCATGTAATTCTATCCCCCTGCTAGCTCACATCATTTAATTAAGTACCGTTATTTATCTTTTTTCCTTTTTGAATCACTGCTCTACCGTGTTTCCCGTCGATTTTCACAATCAGTTCGTATGGTGTTTTCACATGCCGTACCTCTGGTAAGTCTTCGACAACATGCAGGGTATCAAGCCAGTGGTCATCAATGTTACCCGTCCCTGCTTTTGTGATGAGGTATCCGACCTGGGATGAAATGAGATCATGGAAGAAATGGGAGCCCTGAGAAGGATCAATCGATCGCTCCTTGAATGGTGTTTCAATAATAGCCTTTGCACCCGCGATGTCACTCCAGATCACCGGGATGCCGAGCCAGGGGTCTGCAGAGCCCCAACGCCCTGGACCGACCAACAGGTATGGAGTCCCCTCGGCCAACAACTTGCTGTTCAATGCACGCAGATCAAGCACGGTCCTTGCCGAGTTCGTCATGTCAAAGGTCGATTTCACGTACACGATGTGCTGGAGCGGTCCGATGATGCCGTTACCGAGCGCATTCTCACTGTAGCAGACGTCGGTCGCTGGATTGTACCCCTCGATGACGAAATCATGGGTTTTCCCGGGTGGCACCATGCTACGGATCTGAAGGATGACGAGGTCCGTTTTCTCCGCAGCACTCGCGCCGAGGTTCACAGCGAATTCAATCTCGACAGGGTACCCCAAGGCGATCTCACTGATGCGTAGCAACAGGTTGAGCGCTTTTGCTAAGGGCAGCTCCTCGTACTCGATGATCGGAGCGAAATTGATGACGATGGAGCCTTCCTCGGAGACCCCTGGGACCAGGGCGTCGTCCCGGATGAGGTAGGTCGAGGCGAGTTTCTCGAGCATCCCCTGCTCTTTTGCGACCTCCTTGTCAAGGACGATGAGTGCGGTCTCCTCGTTCTTCCCAACAATCCGGTAGACGGATTTCAGGTTGAGTGCATAAAACGTCCGCTGGGAGTACTTCATGAAATCCTTGGGGGTGCCGAACATCGGGATTGTCGGCTGCGACGGGCAGAAGCAGAACGAACTGCCGCCGTCCACGATCGCTTTCCCTAACCCTAACGCGAGGTACACAATCCCGTCTTCCTGTTTACACCCCCCTGAAGGATAATAGTTATAGGATTTTGCGACACCAGAGATAGCAGGATAAAAGTACTGGCCGTGCTTCTTTCCCACGACCTCCTGGATGATGACCGCCATCTTCTCATCCCCGAGCTTCTTCGGAGTGGATTTGATGTAGGTTCGCGCCTTCTCGAAATACGTGGAGGCGTACACGTATTTAATCGCGTTGCACACCTCCTGGAAGCGAAAATCTGTCTCCCAGGACTCGTTCGGCATGAGGATCGAGTCGTAGATTCCCGCGAAAGGCTGCATCAGGGAATCCTCGAGGATGCCGGATGATCGAACCACGAGCGGCTGGCGTGTCACCCGAATGAAAGCCCGCAGATCCCCAAGCACGGTCGCGGGGAGGTTTGCGGTCATGAATTTTAAAGCGATGCGCTCATCGGGTAAACTGTACAATCGAGGATCGTTGAGGTTATTCTGCTTCATGAACGCATCGAACACCTCAGTCGAAAGCACGATGGTCCGCGGAATCGCGATTCGGAGGTTCGGGAACATGTCGTCAGAGAGGTACTTCGAAAGGAGTTTCGCAAGAAACGACAGTCCTCGCGCCTTCCCGCCGAGTGCTCCCTTCCCGATCCTGGTAATCTCAAGGTGGGATGCGGTCCTCGTCCGCTCAAAGCTAGTCACCGCAGCCTGCGTGAGGGAATATTTATGCTCCTCGAGCGCATCGATGAAACGCTTGCGAAGGTCCCCGCTGTCGCTATACCCGTCCTCGATGCCATGGATTTTCTGGGCAAGGTCGTATTCCCCGCGTCCTCGAAGCCAGGCTGAGAACGCATAGCGTTTTGCTGTTCCTTGAAGCACGGGTTCTTTTAATAAAAGCACTGCATCCTCAAACTCCTTGAAGGTCTTGATGATTGCGACCTCGCTACCCTGGTCATCTCGGACGATGATTTCTTGCGGACCGAGTGCCTCCTGTAAAAACTCGTGGACAACAAGCTGCAGATTCGAATCGTTTTTCGAAACGAAACGTACAGCGTCGGGTAGTTTCATACTGACGGTGAGCGGCT
>Ga0335070_10008719_pt1 | contig 11890 bp, 12 predicted proteins | sample Lox_Sample_13_FD_206722 | JGI IMG/M metagenome (GOLD analysis project Ga0335070, IMG submission 206722) | Soil microbial communities from Loxahatchee National Wildlife Refuge, Florida, United States - Lox_Sample_1.3 | ecosystem: Environmental > Terrestrial > Soil > Wetlands | place: USA...
GAGTGGATCTTTGGCTGAAGAGACTTGAGGCCAAGTTTTCCAGACCGTAAATAAAAGTGCGGCAACTCCGAAAATAACCAAAAATAGACTGAGCGCGTAAGTTGACTTCTGTTTACGAAGAATCCTCATTGTTATTTCTCACGTTTAAGTCTGCCAGTTTTTGTTTATTAGAATTATGAATTCAGCGTAAAAACAAGAGATCAACGTTTGTTTCGCTTGAGATGTCTGAGAATTGGCTAGTGTGTAGAAAAAGAGTTCTTGGATCGAAGGTTTTTACGGAACCTAGCCTTCGTAGCTTAGCCTCTTTGAAAACTCGCACTTCAGCTTTATCAGGTTGTCAATGACATCGTCCGTGTTGACTTGTTTCGGCATCGTTTCGAGCGCTACTATAAGGAGATCCTTCCTCTTCCACTGTTGATAGCGTTTAGAGTAGGATTTTACGAAACCGCCTAGAAACTCTTCGTCCATTTTCCGTATGCTCTCAGCCGTCTGCATCTTTTTGCTTTCTCCTGTCTCCTCATCAAAACTAGCCATTTCGGGTTTCTTAAACCCGTATGTTGGAAGAATCGAGAGGACAGTTCTAGAAGAATACTTAGGCAGGCGCTGATCTCACCGTGAAAGAAGTTGTTGCGGTATATTCCACAAAAAGCTTAAGCTTTGACCAACTTATTACCGACAAGAACAATTTGTTTGCGGAAGAGACTGAAACATGGAAGAGTTTGAAGAGAAATTCATAAAGCCGATAGTAAACGCTTCCTACCCAGGAACTCTTGCTGCGCTGAGTTTGACCGTTCTTCAGATCACCGGTCTCCGTGGCGAAACCGCTCCTTTCATATTGAAATTTACGCTCTTGCTCGGAGCCGTTACATTTCTATTGTCGGCTTTTTCAATCTTCTTTTACAGCATCTATCCGACGAGGAAAAAACTGTGGACAACTGCCGCCGTAATGTTCCTTGTAGGGTTGTTCTGCCTGATTTTCTCAGTACTCTTATTGTTCATAGTGTAAGCGCAAAAATTTAGCATTGTGCGCAACAAAGACTGGGTCCAAACAGCGCTCGAGAACGCAGTAGGAACTAAGGATGACAGGCGGACAAAACCTCAATGATGAAAAGCCTTTTCAGAAGGCTTTCCTTAAGGTTGCAATTGATCGAGCGGGAGCGCTCCTGGCTATAGGAGGATGTTGTTGAGGAAATCTATTGAGAGTCGCGTTTCTGAATGCGAATTCCTTGTTGGAGACGACAGTTGTCGAGCTGTGAAGGAGTCTGACATGGGAGCCCTGAGAAAAGACAAGTGTCAGAACACGATCAAAGACGCTTGCTGCTATAAATGCTCTTTGCGTGGTAGTTGCGAAATAAGCTGCGATCTACTGGACACGACGAACGAGGAAGAAGTGACCGAGAAATCAAAACCTATCGAACAGGAGGTTGCTGCTGAATACGATTCGCAAGGTGAATGTGGAAACTGTATCTACTACATGAAGAAGAAATGCCCAAGGCAATACGACCATAACAGTGATATTTGGCGGAAGCAGGATGCTTGTCAAATTTTTCAGCCTGCCGATAGGACTGAACATTCAAGCTGAAGTTCAGAGGCAATGACGAAGACTCTCTCGAGCGGGGTTGCCAATTAATTACCTAGTAGCAACGTGCCGCGAACTAGAATCTTGGCTGTTTAAGAAACTAACAACTTGACAGTCCCAATCGTTCTGAGCTGAACAAAGAAAAGGCAGGTGAACGTGATGTCATTCACGCTAGGTGGATCTGATCGGTATTGCTTGGATTTTTAGGGAGCTGCATTGTTCTATTCTAAGTTCACTCACTCTAGGGCGGACCTGTTGACTACGTCATCCTCCACAAGGCAAGAAGTGCTCCTGAATGACGCTTTATTCTCATGACTTATATGCTGGAATGAATCCTCACTTGGTTTATTGTCTTCCTCCCGTGTTGATCTTAAGCCCCAACAATTAAGTTCTTGAGCATATCCAACGCTGACCAGTGCAAGCGGCAAGATCATAGCAGTGACCGCTACCAGCAGAATTTTCCTCAATTTCAACATATTCCTATCACCTTCCTGAAAACATCGGACACTTCACCTCGATATAAGGTTCTTGAATTTTGCACTGTTTTAACTCCTAGATGAATCTGAGCAGAGTTCGAGGTCTGTCTGGAACATTAACGATTTGTAGTTTCATAGTTGTCGACGATTTGTGCTTTCCTCCATCTTCTAATGCCGATGCATATGAGAAGATGAGTATGACTGCAATTATGTTCCGATGATATTAGTGAAATCGAGTGGCAGATAGCCATACCTACAGTCTACCTATTCCGGAAAGCCAAAATTGATTAAGAAATGGAGTTGGTAAGAGATGCACAGAGTGTCAAGGTCATAAGGAGAATAGATCCTGCTTAGACTACCTGTGTGCAAACGACTCATATTGGATTTTCAGTCTCAGGATTTTGTTCAACGTGCTCATCCACGTTGTCCTCAGGCTTCTTGTGAGTAACCGCGGGTATAACAAACTCGATGACAACCAACACTATAATCAAGGCTACAATAATCACGATGCCCGCCGAGTTCCTCATATACAATGCTAGATGTCCAATCCACGGAACTCGCAACACAACACGCCCGATTATGCTTGAAGCAGGAGTGGGCGAATAGGGTCCAGGACCCTGATTGGCGTCGCCTTGTGTGACAAAATAGATCTCCCCACCCAGCACAACCTTCTGAATCGCTCTGTGAACGATCAACTCGTCACCTCCTGGAGCGTGAAAAACCAAGATGTCGCCTGATCGTCCTCCACTTTGATTAAGCGGCGCCGCATAGATATCGGAAGCATTCACGCCTTGAATCAAAATCAAATCTCCCGTGTGCAACGTCGGATCAAACGGCCGGGACCATCCGTCGTCTGGAACGCCTTTCGGCAGGCTCATGCTTCCAGAAGCAACTGCAAGCATTGGATAATCAGTGTTCAATGCCCAACGAGAACCGTACCAGAAGCCCCAAACGACTGCTAGAATGACCAAGATCATGATGGCAGTCTGGAGATATTCGTTTTTCCAAACTCGTCTAGCCTTGGATTCAGTCAACAAACAACCTTCTATAAGAGCAAACTTGCCTCAACACTGGCTAAACACGCTTTAAAACCTAACGCCCAAAAAAACAAAAAAAGGGGAAGAAGACGACGAATCAGGCGAATCGATTAAATCTTCTTCTTGCTTAGGACTTCCCGGAATGGCTTATGATCCTTGGGGCAATCGAAAAGTCCTATTTCAAGCTGAATCCTTTTTCCAGTCTTATCTGGACGTCCCGCCATCATCCACGTCTTCTTTGGTTTCGAAACTTCGGTTCCACATTTGGGACATTTAGCCATCTATCTTCCTCCAAACATCATCGTATCCATGGTCTTCACATGATGGTACATAAATAATTTTCCATCCTTGCGTACTGAACGCTCACCAAGGGAAAAACCAGTTAGGAACAAGTCGCTTCAAGAAATCACTGGAGTCCATTGAAGAGAGAAGCAAATAAGAAACCACCAAAGTGAAATACTCGGTCATTAAACATACATAAAGCATCCAAGGGATGGAAGAAATTGAGGCAAGATCTCATTGATTACGCACTTGGATACGCGCAATCCAAAGAAATCGAATATGTCGAAGTAAGGGGCCAAGCTCAAGTTTCCGATAGAATCATTCTAAGAAACGGAAATCTAGAAGCATATGCCTCAGCCGTAGATAGCGGATACTGTGTGAGAATAATGGCCAAGGGCGGTATCGGATTCGCATCAACAAATCTTTGGTCAAAGACTGAAGCAAAACAAATCGTGGGGCTCGCCTTCAAATACGCAAAAAGTGCAAACAGAAAACAAAAACTGTCCTTCACTAAAGAAAAGGCTGTTAAATTAAGATGGACGGTTGATCAGAAAAAGAAGATTCAGAACGTGCCCGCCGAAGAAAGAATTGAAATGCTAACTGACATCGACAAAAGAGTCGCTTCTTGCGGCGTGAGAATACCCGCTACGATATCTCAGTGCTCTATCGACTTGATCACCAAGTACTACGTTAATTCTGAAGGTTCACGAATATCATCCTTCGTCCCAAAGATTGGAGCGTACTTCTTTATCACGGTTGAAGAACAGGGAAAGACTGAACAAGCCTACGAACAATTTGGTCGTAGCGGCGGGTGGGAAGCTTTCAAAGAATGGAAAGTTTCGGACAAACTCGTCCACGACGCAAAGGTTCTGAAAAACGTTATTACAAAAGCAAAGACCGTCAAGGCTGGAAAGACTGACCTTGTTTGCGGCTCGGAGGTAGCAGGGATAGCAGCGCATGAATCATGCGGCCATCCGATGGAGGCAGACAGGATTCTGGGTCGCGAGATGAGTCAAGCCGGAAGATCTTTCATATACCAAGGCGGTCCATTTTGGGTTGGGACAAGAATAGGCAGCGATGCTGTCACAATCGTGGATGACCCCACGATCGAGTCAAGCTACGGCTACTACATGTACGACGACGAGGGCGTCAAGGCCAAACGAAGATTCCTGTATAAAGAAGGCATAATTAACGAGTTCCTTCAAAACAGAGAATCAGCTGCTAAACTCGATACCCGAAGCAACGGCTCTTCAAGATCCATAAACTACGACCGTGAAGCAATAGTCCGTATGGCAAACACGTTTGTGCTACCAGGAAGACTCACGGAAGAAGAATTACTTGAAGACGTTGACCATGGTATCTACATGAAATCTTTTACCGAATGGAACATCGATGACAAACGATTCAACCAGCGCTACGTCGGCAGAGAAGCATACCTTATTGAAAAAGGTGAAGTCACATCTCCGGTTGCTAGACCTGTCATCGAAACAACGACGGAGAAATTCTGGATGTCGGTTGACGCCGTTTCTAAACATGTGGAATTTGACGCTGCCACGTGCGGCAAGGGAGATCCATCCCAGGGAGTTCCGGTGTACACAGGTGGCCCATGCTTGCGGCTTAGGGGAGTGTTCATTAAATGAATGACGTAGCTAACAAGACACAGGAAATAGTGAGAAAAGCAAAGCAGCTAGGTGCTGATGAGGTCATCGCCAAGACGACACACGGCAAGTATCGGCAAGTCCGTTTCAGCAACAATCAGGTCGACATCACTGTCGCTTGGAATGACTATGTCACAGACGTCGCGTTAGCCTGGAAGAAAAGGTTAGTCGCAACCCAGATACACAACTTTGTCGATGTTGAAAAGAACCTCAAGCAACTTTTGAAATTGGCTAAAGTCTCAAGTGAAAGCCCAACCTATCGAGGATTCGCGAAAGGCAAATTTGACTACTCTAAAAGCCGAGGCGACAAGAGAATAGAAGACCTACAAAACCTAACAGACCACGTCTTCGAAGCCATAGAAGCTGCAAAAGTTGAAGTGGGACCAAAAGTCGACAGTGGTGGAATACTACTCACCAAGTTCGAACGAGTTCACCTAGCTTCCTCCGAAGGACCAACAGCCACCGACACGAGGTCTTCGATCGAACTCTCGATTAGAGCCTTCGCAGAGAGAGAAGCTTCAGGTCACGGAGTCGAATGCAGTTCAACGCTTAAAGACTTCCAACCTAAGAGAGCAGGAACAAAAGCTGGACAAATTGCGAAGCTTGCTAGAAAACCAAAGATCGGCGACGAAGGAGTCTTCGACGTGATTTTTGACCCATTGATCTTCGGCTCCATCGTCAGCATATGGGCAAGCATGGTTTCAGCATACTCTATCATGACTCAGATGTCCATCTTCGTCAACAAACTTGGCAAGAAGGTAGCCTCTAAAATCGTAACATTGAGAGATAACCCCGCACCATATTCGTTATCAAACAGAACATTCGACGATGAAGGGGTTCCTACAAAAGAGAACATCATCATTGATCGCGGCGTGCTGAAGACCTATCTTCACAACAACTCAACCGCGAAAATCTTCAAGACGAACACGACAGCCAACGCCGGCTTAATTGCTCCAAGCGCTTGGAGTGTCGAAATGGACCCAGGCGAAATGAACGAGAAGGAACTCTTCACAGAAGTGAAAAGAGGACTCTACCTCACGAACACTTGGTACACCCGATTTCAGAATTATGCGAAAGGAGACTTCTCCACTATCCCTAGGGACGGTATTTTCCTCGTGGAGAACGGTGAAATAAAAAAATCTCTAAAAGATCTGAGATTAAGCGACAATGCTCTTGCGATGCTCGGAAACATCGTGGGTGTCTCAAAGGAAAGACAGCATGTGCATTGGTGGGGAGAAGCTGACCCGCCTTCACTTAGCCCTTATGTTCTTATGAAAAACGTGCATATGACGAAATCAAAGTAAGCATCCACTTCTTCCTTTTTTTCAATATCCAATCTTCTTCTTCGTTTCCCGTTATCATTTGTCAATCACAAATCAGGACAATTGTTCTCGCCATGATCTTGTCCAAAATGCTTTTACCACTGACTCTGTGCTTATTCTGACTGCAATCGAGGTTCAGCCTGCCTTGAAAGAGTCTCGTGCAAATGCTTTTGATTTGCTTGTAAAGCCGGTTCGAAGGCTCGTTGAGCAGCGGGAGTTCCTGAAGCCTACTGAGCCTCAGGAGAAAGTCATTCCTTTGATTTTAGAAGGAAAGAATGTTCTCTTGATCTCGCCTACCGCAACAGGCAAGACTGAAGCCGCATTCCTCCCCGTTCTGAGCATGTTGCTACAGGGTCAACAAGGAACACCCGGCATCAAAGTATTGTACATAACGCCTTTGCGAGCTTTGAACAGAGACATGCTCGAGAGGCTTGAATGGTGGTGCAACAGCCTCGACATCAAACTGGCGGTCCGACACGGCGACACTGAGACAAAGGAAAGGGTTCGCCAGTCCAGGATGCCTCCCGAAATCTTGATCACCACGCCTGAAACTCTGCAGGCGATTCTTTCCGGTTGGATCATGCGCCAGCACCTGCAACAAGTGCGTTGGGTGATAATCGACGAAGTGCATGAGCTAGCGGACAGCAAACGCGGCAGTCAACTGGCGCTGGCTTTAGAAAGGCTCAGATTAATGATTGGAAGAGACTTCCAGCTCATAGGACTGTCAGCGACCATTGGCACTCCAGATAAGGTGGCTCATTTCCTAGTCGGCAAAGACAGAAAAGTCGAAATAGTACGAGTTCCAGTCGCAAGGATTCTGCGCCTCAAAATCGTCTTCCCGAAGCCTGACGACGAAGATCTGCGTTTGTCCACGAAGCTCTACACGCACCCAGAGGTTGCGGCCAGGCTTAGAATCATAAAAGACTACATCAGTAAACACAAATCCGTTCTGTTGTTCACGAACACACGTGCAATTTCAGAGGTCCTCGCAAGCCGCCTGAAAGTCTGGGATATGAATTTCCCGGTATCCATACACCATGGCTCCCTCGCGAAACCATCGCGTTTGGCTGCCGAAAGAGGCCTGAAGAGCGGCGAGCTGAAGGGGCTAGTATGCACGAGTTCTCTTGAGCTGGGGATAGACGTGGGCAGGATTGACTTGGTCATCCAGTACATGAGCCCTCGTCAAGCAACGAGATTAATTCAACGGGTTGGAAGAAGTGGTCACAGCGTCGGAAAAACTGCTGAAGGCATAATAATCGCCTTAGATTCCGATGACGCCCTTGAAGCACTAGCCATCGCGAAGATGGCGTTAAAGGAAAACCTTGAACCAGTTCAAATTCCCCCTAAACCATACGATGTTCTGGCACATCAAATCGCTGGGCTGTTAATAAAGAACAAAAGGCTCGCGTTCACCGAGATTTTGGATACCTTCAGGAATGCCTACCCGTATGAGAATCTTACGGAGGAGGACATCGCCGGAGTAATGAAGTATATGCACGGCCGCTTTCCGAGGTTAGCTTGGGTTTCTTTCGAAGACAAAATGATTCTGAGACCCCGTCAGACGAAAGCGCTTTTTGAATACTATTTTGACAATTTGTCGATGATTCCTGAAGAGAAACAGTTTCTTGTAGTGGACGAATCAAGTGACCAAGCCGTCGGAGTTTTAGATGAGGCATTCATGGCAGAGTTCGGAAAGCCCGGGACAAAGTTCATCATTCGAGGTTCACCTTGGATTATCCAACACGTAGACGAAAAGAAAGTGCACGTAAGACCGATTGAAGATCCAACGGGGGCTATCCCTAGCTGGATTGGAGAGGAAATCCCTGTTCCTTTCACGGTTTCTCAGGAAGTCGGAGCTATGAGAGGCTTCGTTGAAAGACAATTTCGCAAAGGTGCATCAACAGAAAGTATTGCCAAAAAGCTCAGTGAACAGTATCCCGCCGACGCAGAAACAATCTTGCGCGCTTTGTCCGAGACCATCGAACATGTCAACGCAGGGTATCCGGCTCCGACGGACAAAAGAATTACAGTTGAGGATTGGAAAGAGTTCATTCTTATTCACGCTAACTTCGGTTCGCTCACAAACAGGGCTCTCGCATTGTTGATCGGCGAGTTGCTTTCCGACAAGATGGGTTTCACAGCCGTCGTTCAACATGATCCATATAGAATTTTCGTTCAAACAATGGGTAGCGTCAATTCCAGTCAAATGGCAGACTTGCTGAAAGACGTCCAAAGCTTGTCAGAAGACAACGTGAGAGATCACTTGAGAAACGCAGCTGTCAAAACCGGTTTGTTCAAGCGCCGAATGATTCACGTTGCTCACAGATTCGGAGCCCTAGAAAAATGGGCTGATTTCAGCAGCGTGAGTCTTCAACGGCTCGTGAAGAGCTTTGAGGAAACCCCAATATATGAAGAAGCCTTGAAAGAGGTTTTCATCAAAGACGTCGACTTAGACAATCTGATTTGCGTTCTTAGAGCGATGCGTCAAGGTGACATAACGATTGAAAGGATGGAAACCAGAGGCACCGCGACTCCGATTGCCCGACTGGGCATAGAACGTATAAGTATGAAGACCGATCTTATTCCGCCTGAACGTATGCGAGCCGTTCTTGTAGAGTCGGCTGCAGCACGGTTGCTAAGTGAAACTGGCACCTTGTTGTGCACGAATTGTTGGAGTTACTCAGAAACTATTAGTATCAAAGACTTGCCCGACTGGCCGAAATGTCCAAGATGCGGTTCCGGAGCTTTGGGCTTGGTCAAGGTTGAGGAAGAGAAGGTGACGCCTCTCGTAGAGAAACAAGGCCAGAAGCTCACAAAGGCGGAAGAAAAACTTCACGATAGTGCTGTATCAACAGGGAAACTGATCGAAAAATACGGTAAACCCGCAGCAATTGCATTGTCTGCAAGAAGGATTTCGCCCAACGATGTAAAGACAGTTCTTGAAAAGCAAGCTAAGCCTAACGACAGGTTTTATGAATTAGTGCTTGAAATTGAACGCAAAGCATTGAGCAAGCGTTTTTGGTGATGGGAAAACGTTTTCGGCATACTACTGCATGCTAGTTTCGAGTTACTTATAGTAAACAATCTTTAAATCAATGTGAAACTTAATGAACCTGACTCTCAACGATTCGTCAAGAGGAAGATCTGTTGGAAATAAGCCGAAAGAACCTGCGCACTGAAATTCTAGAAAGAATAAAGTATATGAGAACATGTGTTTTAGCTCGCGAAGTATGCCTGCTTGTGCGCACTAACCGTGCTGTCCTTGAACCTAATGATGTGCAAGATATCTGCTTATCGATATCGAAGCTTTGCCGAGAAGAGAAGTGCGACGAGGCGAGTGAAATGTGCAGGAAAGCCTCTGAAGCCATCGGCACGGGTGACGAAACAAAGTATCTTGAAATGTGCGCTCAGAGCTGCGCGAAGTGCGGAGAAGCAAGGCAACCACAGCCTAAAAAGGCGACGTATGTTTCATAATCTACGCAAAGTCTTAAAGGTCAAGATCAGTTGATAAGAGAACTAACAATGGAGTTCGAATAGGTTGTTCGTAGCGCCCTTTGTTCCTAGTCCAGTGCAAGTAATTCGCCAGATGTTGGTCTTGGCCGACTTGAAAGCAGGTGAAGTGTTCTTCGATCTGGGAGCGGGGGATGGAAGAACAGTCGTTATGGCGGCAAAAGAGTATGGCGCAAGAGCTGTTGGAGTTGAGCTAAGAGAGGATCTCGCTAAGAAAGCGTTGAGCACCATATACGAGCAGAGTTTGCAGGACAGAATTACAATAGTCAACGGAGACATGTTTAATGTGGATTTGACCTCGGCTGACGTTGTTTTCTTGTATTTGACGACGAGCGCAAATGAGAAAGTCAAGCCGAAACTGGAAAATGAGCTCAAGCGTGGAGCACGCATAATCAGTCACGACTATGAAATTGTAGGGTGGAAAGCTGTGAAAGTGATCAATTTCTGCGAAAACCAAACCTTAGGGTTCCCTTCGCACACAATCTACCTTTACAGAATACCCTAGTGAAGTGTCATGTCTCAAAGCTCATTCAAAGCTTCTTTTAGAGTCGCTTTTGTCGACACTGACGGCGCGGGAGTCGTCCATTATAGCAATTACTTCAGATTCTTTGAAAGGACTGAAGAGGAGTTCTATAAGCATTTGGGTTTCGACTTCACTGATTTCAGAAAGAGAGGACTCTGGCTTCCTAGAGTTGAAGCTTTTTGCCAGTACAAGAAACCTGCAACGTATGGTGATTTGCTAGAGGTTGAGCTCGTTGTGGAAGAGCTCAAAGAGAAATCCGCAAAACTGAGTTTCAAAGTGGCTAACGAGGCTGGAGACTTGCTTGCTCTCGGCTACTTAGTAATCGTTGTCGCGGAAAAACAAACTGGGCGAGCTACTCAGATTCCGAAGGACATAGTTGAAAGATTAAGACCCTTCGCGAAGCAGGTTTTATAAGAGACGCTTTTTGAATCCTGAATGTGACACGCGTTGGATTTCGTTCCATGGAAGTACATCTCAGACTGGAAATGCACGCGTTGTGGCGATTGCTGCAGACTATACAGCGTTGTCATCAACTTTCATGAATGGCTCCGAATCGTCAAGAATTACGGAGTCGAGAACACGATTTCAGGGTTGGATAGACTGTACATTAGACGCAGAAGTGATGGTTCATGCGCTTTCTTGGGAAATGGTTCTTATGCTTGCGCTTGCAGCCTCCAAAACGCAAAGCCTCGTGCTTGCCAATTGTGGCCCTTTAAAGTATTGGTGAAGCCACAGTATGGCTTTGCAGATCAGGCCGAGTTTCCGATTGGCGACGGGAGGGTATTCGTCTATGCTGATCCAATGTGCCATGGGTTAAGACTTGGTTCACCAACCTTGGAATTTGCCACTTACACCGTAAGAGAATTCGTCGAAATAGCAGCAGGCTTACGCAGTCGCCAGATGAAGTCGACGTCACCAGTGAGGCCTTTGGCTTTCCCTCGTATCTAGCACAGTACTTTATTAAGCTTGAGAGTCTTGTTCTAGATTTCTTGAAAGCAGGTGGAGTTGCCTTTGACAGATTTCAAGGTCGGTTTGTCGATGCTCTACTCTTTGGGCGAGCCATTCGAAAAAATGGTTGAGCAAGTCCCTCGGCAATGCGTCAAGTACATCGAGCTCGTTGATGACGGCGAACATGACCTCGATAAGAAGAGAGTTGCAGAACTGAAAGATGTTAGCAGCGCGCACGGTTTGAAGTTTGCTGTGCATGCGCCTTTCGCGGGAATGAACATTGCCTTAGAATCTGACCATCTTCTGAAGGCTATGCTGAAACGATTGAAAGAATCGATTGTCAACGCAGCGGATCTAGAGTGCAAAATGTGGATTTTCCATCCTGGATTAAGATCAGCCATCAGCACGTTCTATCCTGGCAAGGACTCGAAGAGAAATCTAGAAAGCTGCAGACTGCTTCTCAAATTTGGCAGAGAACACGGTCTGAAAATCGGCATCGAAAATATCATGGGATCTTTTGTTTTGAAAAACGTTGCCGACTTTCAGAAGTTCTAT
>Ga0335070_10008722_pt1 | contig 11888 bp, 12 predicted proteins | sample Lox_Sample_13_FD_206722 | JGI IMG/M metagenome (GOLD analysis project Ga0335070, IMG submission 206722) | Soil microbial communities from Loxahatchee National Wildlife Refuge, Florida, United States - Lox_Sample_1.3 | ecosystem: Environmental > Terrestrial > Soil > Wetlands | place: USA...
CCCGGGGAGCCCCCTTACGGTCGAGGTGGGCGACTTCCTGCCGGCCCTGAAGGTCGGCGGAAGCGAGGTCACCTCCGCCTCGAACGATCCGGTCAACCCTGCCGTGTTCGTCACGATCCTGGATGGCGGCAAGGAGGTGTTCAAGGGCTGGCTGTTCGCAAAGTTTCCCGACATGCAACCCTTCGAGCACCCCAAGTATCGGATCACGCTGATCGAGGGGATTCCGAAGGGCTGAGCGGGACGCGCGGCGGCCCGGAACCGACGGCCGCGCACGTAGGCGCGCCGGCAGGCCCGCGATGTGATCTCGGAGAGGTACCGAAGTGGTCGTAACGGGCCCGCCTCGAAAGCGGGTTGGGGGGCAACTCCCACGTGGGTTCGAATCCCACCCTCTCCGCCAGGATCGTTACCGGGCACGAGGCCCGGGTTGGCCCCGATGAGACAGCACGCGGCCGCGGGTGGCCATGCGGAGAGGTGTCCGAGTGGTTGAAGGAGCACGCCTGGAGAGCGTGTGTGGGGGAAACTCCACCCCGGGTTCGAATCCCGGCCTCTCCGCCAGGCCGCGCGGCGCGTCGGTAGCGAGGTGAGGGGCGGGCCGCCGCCCGAGTGGCTCCCGGTCGGCAGGTTGCCGCACGGGATCGAGTGGGCGCCGGATGGTGGACGTCGCGTTGATGATTGGGTCTCGCGCAGGGTAGCCCTGCGAACCCCGCCAGGTCCGGAAGGAAGCAACGGTAAGCAGCGAGCGGCCCGTGCCGCGAGGTTACCCGGTCGGAGCGGCGCTCGCCGTCCGGCGCCCGCATGTTGAAACGGCCCCTGTCCCAGGACTGGATCCCAAATGTCCTACCAGGTCATCGCACGGCGATGGAGACCCCAGGCCTTTGACGAGGTCGTCGGCCAGCACGCGATCACCACGACCCTGAAGAATGCCCTGACCTCCGACCGCCTGGCCCACGCCCTGCTCTTTGCCGGCCCCCGCGGCGTGGGCAAGACGACGACAGCCCGTATCGTGGCCAAGGCCTTGAACTGCGCGCAGGGCGCAACCCCGTCGCCCTGCGGGACCTGCCCGTCGTGCCAGGAGATCGCGGCCGGCCGGTCGGTGGACTGCCTCGAGGTGGATGCAGCGTCCAACACCCAGGTCGAGAAGACGCGGGAACTCCTCGAGACCGTCCAGTACGCGCCCATCCGGGGACGGCACAAGATCTACATCATCGACGAGGCCCACATGCTGTCGGTGAGCTCCTTCAACGCGCTGCTCAAGACGCTGGAGGAGCCGCCGGCGCGCGTGGTCTTCATCCTGGCCACGACCGAGCCCCACCGCATCCCCGCCACCATTCACTCGCGCTGCCAGCGCTACGACTTTCGCCTGCTGGGGGCGGGCGAGATCGCCGCCCGCCTTCGCGAGATCGTCCGGGCCGAGGGCTTCGAGGCCGAGGAGGGCGCCCTGGCGGTCCTGGCCCAGGCGGCCGCGGGCAGCATGCGCGACGGCCAGAGCCTGCTGGATCAGGTGATCGCGAGCCTGGGCGGCGGGCTCACCGCCGAGCGCGTGACCGAGCTGCTCGGGCTGGTCAGGGCCGACCTCCTCGTCGAGGCGACCGATGCCGTTCTGGGGCGCGACGCGGGCCGGGCGATCCGCCTGGTGGACCGGCTGACCAACCAGGGCCAGGATCTGCGCCAGTTCCTGCTGGATTTTCTGGGGCACCTGCGGGACCTGGCCATTCTCAAGGTCTGTCCCGACCCCGGCGCCCTGCTCGAGGCCTCGCGGGTGGGCCTCGAGGTGAGCCGCCGGCAGGCGGCGCAGACCAGCGTGCCCGAACTGGAGGTGATGATCCGTGCCCTCCAGCAAGCCGAGGGCGAGATGCGGCGGGTGAGCCAGCCCCGCTTCGTGCTGGAGATGGCCCTGATCCGCCTGACCCAGATGCGACAGCTGCGCGGCCTGGACGAGATCCTGTCTCGCCTCTCCGCGATGGAGGCCGGGCTGCCCGGGGCTCCCAGTGCGGGCCCGGCGGAGCTGCCGCTGTTCGGCCCGCCCGCCCCCGCGCCGCCCCCGGGGTCCGCTGGCCCCGCCGAGCCCGGGCCCCCGCGACCGACCCGCGCGACGCTCGTGGAGATGCCGCCACCTGCGCCCAGCCCCCCCCCGCCGGCGCCCGCCGCCGCCCCCGATCTCGAGGTCGGCTGGGCCGGGGCGGTCGGTCGGCTCCGGGGCCGGAAGCGCCTGGCCTCGGTGCTCACCGAGGTGAGGCCGGCGGGCATCGAGGGGGAGACGCTCACCCTCGAGGTCGCCAATGGCAATGCCTTCATTCGGGACACGCTGGAGGATGCCGACGCCCGGCGGCTCATCGGCGAGGCGGTTGGGGCGTCGTTCGCGCGCCGGCTCCGCGTGGAGTATCGCTTCGTGCAGGCCCCCGCGCCGCCCCCCGAGGCCGCCGAGCCCCGGCGGCCCGCGGCGGGGCCGCCGGCGGCGCACGAGCACCCGCTGGTGCGGGAGGCCCTCGCCGTGTTCGGCGGGGCGATCGTGCGTAACGGCACGAGCTGAGCCCGGCCACCCTCGAGGAATGCCCAATGAAGAATCTCGGTGACATCCTGAAGCAGGCCCAGCGGATGAAGGCCGAGATGGACCGCATCCAGGCCGAGGTCGCCACCCGGACCGTCGAGGGCAGCGCCGGGGGCGGCATGGTCACGGCCGTGGCCAACGGGAAGGGCGAGCTGCTCTCGGTGCGGATCGACCCCGAAGCGGTGAAGGGAGAGGACGTCGAGATGCTGCAGGATCTCGTCGCCGCCGCGGTCAACGATGCGCTGCGCAGGGCGCGGGAGCTCCTCACCCAGGAGGTCTCGCGGCTGGCGGGAGGACTCAACCTCCCCGGGCTGTTCTAGGGGAGACGAGGCGCGGAGATGGCGACAACCCCCGCCGCCCTGGCCACCCTGATCGGCGAGCTGGTCCGCCTGCCCGGCGTCGGGCCGAAGACGGCCCAGCGGCTGGCCTTTCACCTGCTCAAGGTCCCGCGGGAGGAGGCGGCGGCCCTGGCCGAGGCCGTGATCGCGCTGAAGGACCAGATCCGAACCTGCAGCCGCTGCTTCAACATCGGCGAGTCGGAACTCTGCGGCATCTGCCAGGATCCCCGGCGGGACGGCCAGCTGCTGTGCGTGGTCGAGGAGGTGAACGACCTGCTCGCCATCGAGAAGACCAAGGAGTTCCGCGGCCTCTACCACGTCCTGGGCGGGACGCTGTCGCCCCTGGATGGGCGCGGCCCAGAGCAGATCCGCGGCAAGGAACTGGTGGCCCGGCTCGAGGGGGGAACGGTGCGCGAGGTCATCCTGGCGACCAACCCCAACGTCGAGGGCGAGGCTACCTCGCTCTACCTGCTTCGGCTGCTCAAGCCGCTCCCGATCAAGGTGACGCGTATCGCCAGGGGCCTTCCCATGGGCGGGGACCTCGAGTACGCGGACGAGGTCACGCTCGCCAGGGCGCTGGAAGGTCGCCGCGAGCTCACGTAGGGGGCTGACGCGTGGCCATGCTGGGGCCGGACTTGATCTTGTACGAGGAGGAGGCGCAGCGCCTGGGCGCGGTGCTGCAGAAGCTCTGCCAGGACGCCAAGGCCCGGGCCGTGTTCCTCATCGAGAAGAGCGGCCAGCTCATCGACGCGGCGGGCGAGACGGAGGGGGTGGACGCGATGTCCCTGGCCTCGCTGGCGGCCGGGAACATCGCGGCCAGTGGCGGCCTGGCCCAGCTCCTCGGGGAACGGGGGTTCAACGTCCTCTTCCACGAGGGCGAGCGGAAGCACCTGCACCTGTCGGTGGTCGGCCAGCGGGGAATCCTGGTCGTGCTCTTCGACCAGCGATCCACGCTGGGGCTGGTGCGGCTGCGGGTAAAGCGGGCGGCCGAGGAGTTGGGCCGCGTCTTCGCCGACATCGCCCGCCGGGCCGAGCAAGAGGCGGCCCGCGCCCGCGAGGCCTTCGAGGCGCAGTTCGCCCGGATCACCGACGAGGACATCGACAACCTGTTCACGAGCTGAGGCCGCAGCGTGTCCTTCATCAACTACGCAGCCCGGGAAATCAACTGCAAGCTGGTCTATTACGGGCCAGGCCTGTGCGGGAAGACCGCGAACCTGCAGTTCATCTATTCCAAGGTGGCGCCCACCACCCGGGGCAAGCTGATCTCGCTGGCGACCGAGACGGAGCGCACGCTCTTCTTCGACTTCCTGCCCCTCGAGCTGGGCACGATCCGGGGGTTCAAGACGCGCTTTCATCTGTACACGGTGCCCGGCCAGGTCTTCTACGACGCCAGCCGGAAACTCATCCTGAAGGGCGCGGACGGCCTCGTCTTCGTGGCCGACTCGCAGATCGAGCGGATCGAGGCCAACATCGAGAGCCTCGAGAACCTCGAGGCGAACCTGACCGAGCAGGGGCAGAAGCTGGAGGCGATGCCCTTCACCATCCAGTACAACAAGCGCGATCTGCCGAACATCGTGTCCGTCGAGGAACTGCAGACGACCCTGAACCCGCGGACGGTTCCCTGGTTCGAGGCCTGCGCCATCAAGGGGATAGGAGTCTTCGAGACGCTGAAGGCGGTCGCCAAGCTGGTCCTGAACGACCTGAAGTCCCGGACCTGACCGCTCCGCTTGTCGCCAGGGTAGAGGTCTGTTATATTTGCGTCCCGTCCGGAAGGGGGAGGACAAAAGGCGAACCGCGACGCTGTCCCCGGAAGCCTTCTGGCTCCCCGGGCAGTGGTCGTAACGAGATTCCCCGGCAGCTCAATGGTGGAGCGAGTCCGCCTCCGGCGGATTAACCGCCCGAAGCCAACGGATTGGCAAACTGAGCCGGGGAGGTACTGGGTGTACGTAATTCTCAGCGAATCTAGCGGCCGGCTATACGTTGGCCATACGAACGATCTGGATGGGCGCGTTCGGCAACACCATAACCCGGGAACCAACCGGAGCCAGTACACCAAGAGAAACCCCGGCCCTTGGGTCCTTGTTCGCAATGAGGAGTTCGGGTCCCGCGCGGAGGCCATGGCGCGCGAGCGGTTCCTGAAGAGTGGTCAGGGCCGGGCGTGGCTCAAGGCCACGCTGAGCGCAAAGAAGGCGACAGGATAGAGAGCAGACAGCAGAGCGCGACCACTGCTTACGGGGTCCTCATGGCTCCCCGGGCAGGGGGTCGTAGCGGAATTCCCCGGTAGCTCAATGGTGGAGCGAGCGGCTGTTAACCGCTAGGTTGCAGGTTCGAGCCCTGCCCGGGGAGCCACCGACAACGCCCGTACGGGACGACCCGGCGGGCGTTGCTCATTCGGGAGAGGGACAGCAGGGAGGGTGGAGCGAGTCCGCCTCCGGCGGATTACCCGCTAGGTTGCAGGTTCGAGCCCTGCCCGGGGAGCCACAGACAACCGCAAGCGAGAACTCACCGGGGGAGAACCGTGAGGCCGGGCCGCCGGTGAGTACAGCGTCGCACAGCGCGCTACTGATCCCGCTAGCGCCGCTAGGCCCCCGGGGCCCGGTACGGGACCGACTTCTTGGCGGCGGCGTCGATGTCTTCGGCCGTGAGGAGCGGGATGGTGGCGATCTGGGCGCCGCCGGCCGCGTGGACCACGAGGCTGAACGCCGCCGCGGTCTGCGCGTCCGGGACGTCCAGGATCACGAACAGGTCGGTCTCGCCCAGGGCGTAGTACCACGCCTCCACCTTCCCGCCCAGCCCTTCGACCACCTTCGTCACTTTCGTCCGTCGACTGGAGCCCCCTTCCTTCAGCAGCCCCTGGGTTCCCTGCAATGTGTAATTCACCTTCAGCAGATACTTGGCCACGGGGCACCTCCTCACTGAATGATTTTGTGCATGCGCGAATTGCACCCTGGCGACAATCGCCGGGTGCTCGTCCCGGTCTGTCAAGCTGAGACCGGGTCCAATGTCATCGCCGTGCGGCCTCCTCGCTCCCGTGGAGTTGAACGTGATCCAGCGGTTCCAACTCTCCGACGTACTGCCAGCGTCCCTCCGGGTCGGCATGCATGCGATCCTGAACCCCCAAGCCTGTCGCCGCGGCCTGCTGATGACCCAGGTCAGCGGAACTCTCGGAAGAACGCTCGGATGTCGACGGCCAGGGCCTCGGGTTCCTCCAGCGCGGCAAAGTGGCCGCCCGCCGGCATCGGTGTCCAGCGGCGGAGGTTCGGATAGACCGCGGTCACCCAGGAGCGGGGCGGATGGAGGATCTCCTTCGGGAACGAGGCGTATGCTGTCGGGGCCCGCACGGGCGTCTTTTCGGTAAGCGGCCAGGGCTCGTGGCGGCGCGCCCAGTAGGGCCAGAAGGCGGCATTGACCGCCCCCGTGACCCAGTACAGCATGATATTCGTGAGCAGCACGTCCTTTGAGAAGCGCCGCTCGACCTCCCCGCCACAGTCGCTCCAGGTCCGGAACTTCTCCACTATCCACGCGGCAAGGCCCACGGGGGAATCGGTGAGTCTGTACGCCAGGGTCTGAGGCTTGGTGCCCTGGATCATTCCGTTGCCCGGGCGCAAACGAGAACGCGTAGCCGGGCAGCGACGGCGCGACGACGGTGAAGGCATCGGCAGGGTCGCCCCCGAAGCGCCCGGGGTCCGTGAGGAGCGGGATCAGCCGCTCGAACTCCACGATCGAGCCGGGCCTCGTGGGCCCGCCAATCGTAGGTCTCCCGCCAGTAGGCGACGAGCGATTTCATGTAGGCGAGGTCGCTGCCGTATTGCCAGCGTCCCTCGGGCGGCGCGTCGGGCCACCGCGTGCGCTCGAGGCGCTGCCGGAGATCAGCCAACACGGCGTCGGGAACGTGGATGGCGAAGGGACGCGGCGTGATCATCAGGTCAGCCCCTTCCCGGCGACACGACGCCGCTCACCGCAGGGTCACGGTGTCGCGCGGCCCCGCGGCGCGGCCGAAAGCAGGGCGGCAAGAACAAAATGCTCTCACGGCGATGTTGCCGTTTGCAAGCGCTTTCCTCGCAATTCCAGGCCGAACGGCGCCGGGGTTCGCGCCCGCGCCACCTGTCGAGCTGACGCTCACGGAGCGCTGTTCCCCTGCGGGCCACGGGCTGGCAGTGGCGAAGGCAAGACACGAGGAGGGTTCCTTTTGCTGGAGGGGATCGAACCCTCATGAGGTAACCCCCGCGGGACCCCGAGAACAGCTTGCGACCAGGGCCCACTTGTCGGGAACACAGGAGAGAAGGTACCAGACACCCTGCGGGAGTTACCGACGTGGTTTTTCAGCGAAGCGACGCCTCTTCCCGGCGCGGGGAGCGCGGGGCGGGCCGGGCGTGACGCTCTTACTGAAATCGCGCGGGCGTTCCATCAGGCCCGGGGCCGCCGGGGCCACTGCTGGGAGCGGCGCGATCGGGCCGACCTCGTGGAGGGGCACCTCTACGCCCTGACCGCGCACAGGCCCTCGGCTTGGTCTCGCGGACAATCCGCCACTAAACCTCGAACAGGGATCCCGCCGGGGGTGTATAATGCCTCGGCCAATATCTCGCCGAGAGGAGGCCCGATGCAGTATCGTCCCTTCGGGAAGACCGGCTTTCAGGTGTCCGCCCTGGGGTTCGGGGCCATGCGGCTCCCGCTCCGCGGGCCGGGGGCCGGCGACATCGACGAACCCCTCGCCGTTCGCATGCTCCGCACTGCCATCGACGCGGGCGTCAACTACGTGGACACCGCCTATGGCTATCACGACGGTCGGAGCGAGGTGGTGGTAGCGCGGGCACTGCGGGACGGCTATCGGCAGCGGGTCAAGCTGGCGACCAAGCTCCCGTCCTGGCGAGTCGCGGCAGCCGCCGACTTCGACACATTTCTGGGCCAGCAACTCGACCGCCTGGAGACCGACCACATCGACTGCTACCTGCTGCACAGCCTGAATGCGGCGGCCTGGCCCCGCCTGCGGCACCTCGGAATCCTCGACAACGCCGGGCGGGCGCTGCGGGATGGCCGGATTGGCTCGCTCGGCTTCTCCTTCCACGACCAGCTGCCGCTCTTCAAGGCGATTGTGGACGCCTACGATTGGGGTCTATGCCAGATTCAGTACAACTTCATGGACATCGCCTATCAAGCGGGCCGGGAGGGGCTAGAGTATGCCGCGGGTCGAGGCCTCCCCGTGGTGGTCATGGAGCCGATCCGCGGCGGACAGCTCGCCGAGGATCCCCCGCCGGCCGTGGCGGCGGTCTGGGCCCGCTCGAGCGTCCGCACCACCCTTGCGGACCGGGCGCTGCAATGGCTGTGGGACCAACCCGCCGTGACCACGGTCCTCTCCGGCATGAGCACTCTGGCGCAGGTTGCGCAGAACCTGGCCAGCGCCAGCCGGAGCGGGCCCCACAGCCTGCCCGAGACGGAGCGCGCCCTCTACCTGCTGGCCAAAGCCGCGTACGAGGGCCTCAAGCCGATCCCCTGCACGCAGTGCAAGTACTGCCAGCCCTGCCCGAACGGGGTGGACGTGCCGCGCAACTTCGAGCTCTATAACGACACCGTGATCTACGGCCACCAGGAGAAGACCCAGCGCACGTACCGCTGGTTCTTCCCCGCCCCGCAGCATGCGGACCGGTGCCAGCGCTGCGGGGAGTGCGAGCCCAGGTGCCCGCAGCACATCCCGATCATGGAGTGGCTCCCCCAGGTCGAAGCCCGCCTGGGCCCGCCGGTCCCGGGGCGGGCCGAAGTTCCGGTTGCCCCTCGTTGATTTCAGCGCGGGGGCACCTGACCCGCCTCACGGTCGTGAGGCGGACGCCGGGTGTGGCGAGAGCCGGCCTGGCCAAGGCCTTTGCCGCCCCGATCGGGCAGGGCCCGGTCCGCGGGCGTCAGGAGCGGAGCCCAACCCGGGCATCAAGGCCGAACGCCGCAAGGGAGGAAGCCGTGAGGGTGATGCGGGTGGACCATCTCCAGGCGATGCCCGATCCGCTCGGGCTATTCTTCGGGAAGGCGGAGCGGCAAAACTCGATGCCAATTGCTCCAGTCCGCCTCGCCCCTCTCTCGCGGACGCATGCCGACAGACTCCGCGTCGCGCCGCACCAGGAGGTGCCCCATGACGGAGACCACGTCCCCGATCTGGTTCGTGACGGGCTGTTCCACCGGCTTTGGCCGGGCTCTCGCCCGGGCAGTGCTTGCGAGGGGCTGGCGCGCCGTGGTGACCGCCCGCGATCCCGCGAAGATCACCGACCTCGTGGCCGGGCGCGAGGCCGCTAGCCTCGCGATGGCGCTGGACGTCACGAAGCCGGCGCAGATCGCGGCCGCCGTGCAGGCGGCCACAGCCCGTTTCGGGGCCATCGACGTCCTCGTGAACAATGCCGGCTATGGCTATCAGGTGGCCGTGGAAGAGGGAGAGGATGCGGCCATCCGTGCGATGTTCGAGGCGAATTTCTTCGGCCTGGCGGCGCTCACCCGAGCCGTGCTACCGGGCATGCGTGTCCGGCGGCGGGGGACGATCGTCAATATCTCCTCCGTGGGCGGGTTCATTGGCTTCGCGGGGTCGGGGTACTACGCCGCAACCAAGCACGCCGTGGAAGGCCTCTCGGATGCGCTCGCGAAGGAGGTGGGGCCGCTCGGGATTCAGGTCTGCTGCGTCGAGCCCGGCCCGTTCCGCACGGACTTTGCGGGGCGCTCCATCAAGCAGACGCTCAGCCGGCTTCCCGAGTACGAGGCGACCGTGAACACCCGCCTGCGCCAGCTTGCCGCACGAAGCGGCTCTCAACCTGGCGATCCCGCGCGGGCCGCTGATGCCATCATCGCTGCGGTAGAATCCGGCAAGCCGCTTCGCCACCTCGTGCTGGGGGCGATCGGGCTGGACAACGTGCGCCAGAAGCTTACAGAGACCCTGCAGCAACTCGAGGCCTGGAAGAGCACGAGCCTCAGTGCGGATTATCCGTCCGCTAAGGGCTAGCCGGGGCAGCCCATCGGCCTCCGCGATGCATGGTCCGGCAGCCCGCCGGGCATTGCGACAGCTCCCAGCATTGCTCGGATAGGCGGACGCCGGATGAATTCCGCTGTGCCGCCACAGCCGGCGCACCGGCCAAGGAGACGGGCGCGCGGGTTGTCTCGACGGAGCCCCGGCATTCGGAAATGCGCTGGCGCTGCACGGGGGTAGCGGAGGAGGATGGAACCGAGGTCCGCGCGAGAGAATTCCAGCCCCTGGCCTCGCCGCCGCCCTCCCGGAGCGACCGGACGACCTCTATGGAAGAAAGGCACCGGACACCCCGTGAGAGATGCGCCCTTGAATTCCTGAAGCCGCGACCGCAGCTCTTCGAGTTTCGGGGAGCGAGCGGGGACGCCGTGCAGGAGTGCCTAGGGATCGATGCGCTCGGGCAGCCCGCGCTGCGGGTCCAGATGCCCCGGGCGCCGAGAGTCGAGAAGCCGACAGCGATAGCGACAGGGATAGGGGGACGCAAGGGGAGCGGCGGTACCGGGCGTGTCTCGTGGAGGAGGCGCTCGACGCCTTGGTCGCGCCCCGCTCCCTTGACCGCAACCCCTTCCAGACGGGCCCGGGGATGGAGCCCACCGCCTACCCCTGGTCGAGCGGTGCCGCCGATGCCCGCGGGACCCCGAATCCCGTGATCACGGCCGATCCGAGCTACCTCGCGCGCAGGTCCTCGGCCAAGGGCCGGCGGCGGCACTCCTGCGCCCCCCTCGCTCCGAGCGCCGACTCCCACCTCGATGCCCGTGGGCCCGACCGGCCCAGGCAACGGCCCGGAGGGAGCGCGACCCCCGTCGCTCGCCACACCTCGCGCCGCGGCCGCCGCAGAATCGTGTCCGTGCCTCCGCGCATCCAGGCGCTTGGCGAATAACAGGAGACGCCTCCGTCGTGCCCACAGGCCCTCCCTCGCACCTGCGATTGGTCGCCTGGAACCTGAACCGTGGTCGGGCCGTCGGGGCGTGGCAGGCCCTCGCGCGGGAGCAGGGTGCCGACCTGGTGTTGCTGCAAGAAACCACGAGGCCGGCGGCGGGTCCCGTGTGGTCCTGGGAGGCGGTGCCTGCCCGGACCTGGGGCTCGGCGGTCATCGCGCTCACCGGGCAGCTCCAACGGGTGGACATCCCGGGATACCGCGGGTGGGTCGCCGGCGGGCGCTGGTCTCGCGGACCGAAGGCCTCCGTCGAGGCGCTGTACGTCTTCTCCGTCCACGCCCCGACCCCGGACAAGAACGCGCCGCGCAAGCCCTACGTCCGCGAGGCGTGCACGATCGTAGAGCGGATTCATGTGGCCGTGCCGCGTGACGCCGCGGTTGTCATTGGGGGCGATTTCAACTTCGCCTCCCTCGGGGAGCGGCTGGAGGGGGAGCAATTGGCTCTGGCCGCCGCGGAGCAGCGGGCCCTCGACATGTTTCGCACCCGCGGGTTCCTGGTGGCCTGGCGCGACCTGCACCCCGCGATGCCACTCCCCCAGACGCTGCGGTGGACCGGCGACCGGACGCGCCCCTTTCACTGCGACGGGTACCTCGTGCGCGGCTTCGACGCGTCCTCTCTCACGTGCGAGGTCCTGGCCCACGAGCGGCTCGATGCGGTCAGCGACCATCGTCCCGTGACCTTGGGCGCGGGCAAGCCGGTAGCCCAGGCGGGAGCAGCGCGGGGGCGCACCCAATCCCGTCCGGCCCGTCCCGGCGCCCCCTTCAGCCATCGGGCCACCGCGGGGCGCCAGCGAGGACGGGAGCCCGCGGCCTGAGGCCCGCAGCGGGGAGTCTCTGCGGGCGACGGGGGAGCGGGCGCGGCGGGCGAACCGGGCTTTCAGCCGAGCCACCGGCGGGTCGGGGCCGCGTTCTGGGGGGCGGAGCGGATCGGCGCCAGCGCAGCCGGGGCCTTGGTCGCAACGCCGGACTCTCCACGTGCCACGCGCGCGATGCGAGCAGGCTGCCGCAGAGCGCACGCCGGGCCCTCAGTACGCACGGCAGGACCGACGACCCCTGGCCCGGGGCGGAGGG
>Ga0335070_10008723_pt1 | contig 11887 bp, 10 predicted proteins | sample Lox_Sample_13_FD_206722 | JGI IMG/M metagenome (GOLD analysis project Ga0335070, IMG submission 206722) | Soil microbial communities from Loxahatchee National Wildlife Refuge, Florida, United States - Lox_Sample_1.3 | ecosystem: Environmental > Terrestrial > Soil > Wetlands | place: USA...
AGTTACTAGGAGGTCGTTGATAACAATCCAGTATTCTTTCGGCAGTTTCTTCCGCAGCGCGAATTCCGTTTCTTCCGGTGTTCCGGTTTTTACATACCCCCACCTGTTGCAGATGCGGTGAACATGTGTATCAACGCAGATCCCAGGCTTGCCGAAGCCCAGAGTGACAACCAGATTTGCCGTTTTGCGACCCACGCCCTTGAGCTTCAGCAGTTCATCGATACTGTCGGGGACACTGCCGTTGTATGATCCGATGAGCTCACGGCATATCTCCAGAATGTTGACGGTCTTGTTGCGGTAAAAGCCTACGGGGTAAATGGCTTTTTCTATTACTTCGCCGGGTAGTTCAACCATTTTCCCGGGGGTATCGGCCAGGGTAAAAAGCCTTTCGGATGCGGCACCGGTTGTCCTGTCCTGGGTGCGCAGGGAGAGTATGCAGGAAATCAGTACCTTGAAAGGATTGCCTTCCCGCTGGGAGACTATGGTAACAGCAGGAGATTTCCACTGTTTCACAGCGTCTGTCAGAAGGGCGACGGCTTCATGGATTTCGTGGGTTTTCATTTTGCCTCGTAGACTGTGTTTGGGAGGGATATTACTGAAAACATGCATGTCTGGCAAGATTAAAGAACATGCGTGTTATTCCAGTTGATGCGGCCTTGATAGTAGCTTATAATTCAAATTAATAAAAGCACGCATTCCACAATCGCATGCACGATTTTGGAGAATGCAGAGTTTTTCAATGGAACAATACATAGACTTGCACATACATTCCTGCTATTCCGACGGAGTACACCGGCCGGCAGATCTTGTCGCGATGGCTGCGGGGAGAGGAATGAAGGCGATTGCCATCGCAGACCATGATTCAGTGGAAGGAATTGATGAAGCTGTCGCGGCCGGACTGAGGTCGGGTGTGGAGGTTGTTCCGGCCGTGGAGTTTTCCGTTGCCTATAAACACTACCGGGATATCCATCTCCTCGGATATTTCATCGAATACAAGGATTGCGAACTGGAGAGAAAGCTGGCCGAATTCCGCCGCAGACGAGATGAACGCGCAAGGGCCATTATCGACAGGATTAACGCCAGGCTGGCCAGGGAGAATAAATCGGCCATTACATATGAGGATATCTGTTGCATTGCACGCAATTGTATAAGCAGGCTGCACATTGCCGAAACTCTTGTCAGGAACGGAGCCGCCGCAAACGTCCAGGATGCTTTCAAAATGTATCTAATACCATATGACGTGCCGAAGCAGTATTTCCCCCTGGAAGAAGCTCTTGATGAAATCCGGCGGTTAAACGGAGTTTCGGTTCTTGCGCATCCGCCGAGCATATCTAATGACAGAAATCTGATGAGAAGCCTTATCTTGGGGTGGAAAAAGTCGGGACTGGACGGAATCGAGGTCTTCAACAATTTGTGTTTCAAGGATGATATGATTTTCTACGAAAGTCTTGCACGGGAACAAGGCATGCTGATGACCGGCGGTTCCGATTTTCACGGTTTCGAGGATGACGTGGAAATAGGCATCGGCAGAGGAGGGTTGTCCGTCGCATATCATCTTCTTCATATCATGAAAGATGCAGCGGGGAAAAAAGGTGCGGTTGCATGAAAAAAGATCCCGGTGTTGCTGCTGCCTGATCGGGCCGGCTGCATGCACGAAGCGGCGAGGTACACTTTATGTCTGATATGAGAGAAGCACTGGAAATGATGAGAGAGGTTGCCAGGACCCGTATCGATATGCTGCAGAACAGGGTTACACTGCACGATGAACCAAGGAGAAGCTACTACCTGACTGAGTACAGGGAAAAACTGAAAAAAATCGAGGATATCATACGCCGAATGAATATAAGGCTGATCCGTTCGGATGCAAAAGTTTTGGATGATAATCCCGTAGAATAGCCTGATTATGAATTATCGCGTTTAACGGCATTTTCCTGCCGCAAAGATCAGTTCTGTCACAATTGCGGATTACTTTGCTCATTCAATCCGAACCTTCCTGACGCCGGTGATGCCGACGATTTTCCCCAGCAACTTGTCGGCGGCTTCACGTGTGCCCAGTTTGGTTTCAAACGCAAGAAAAATTTCCCTGTTCTTAACGTCCTTTTCCACGATGGCGTTAAACAGCTTCGATTGGCAGTCCGCCAGGAGTTCCTCTATTTTTCCCATCTGGTTGTTGATATCATCGCTCCACACTTTTATGCAGCTGTATGTGTCTTTTTTCAGCCGGTTCTCGACTTTTTTGAGCAGAAGCAGGGAACCGACGGCAAGGAGCGTTACAAACGGCGCAATCACATATAATCCTATGCCGCAGGCAAGGCCGATAGCTGCGGCAATCCAGAGGCAGGCCGCGGTTGTCAGCCCGCGGATTGATGCCCTGTCCCTGATGATGGCTCCGGCGCCGAGAAAACCTATGCCCGTAACAACCTGCGCGGCAACCCGACCCGGATCGACCCCCGGCGGGCTTGTCCTGCTTGTATTACCATACAACTCATAGAAAAAGATCGAGGTGATGACGAATAAACAGGAGCCCAAAGAGACAAGCAGATGGGTGCGAAAGCCGGCTGCGCGGCCATGCACTTCCCGCTCCAGCCCTATAAACCCGCCCAGAAATGATGCGAGAATGAGTCTTGCAATAAGTTCCAGTTTGAGTTCCATGGATTCTACGGCCCCGCCTCTTAAGTCGCTCTACCAAATCGTCGCAAGTTTTTAACTCGGCAGAGTTTCGATGGAAAGCTTGAGATCCAGAGCGATCTTTCTCGTTTCCTGTCCGTATCTCACCGTTATCGGCAGACGCAGATGTCCGGGGGCAATCTGCTCCATTTCCCCGGCAAAATCGATTTCCGAGGCGGCTGCTTCCAGTCCGGGCGTTTCTTCCATCGGTTTTATCTCATCATGTTCGGCAGGCAGTTGCGTTGCTTCAGACGCAAATCCCAAGTGAGGAGTGAATTCCGGCGTTTTTTCGCATATGATTTGTTCCTCAATGGAGGGAGAAATCGCTTCCGCCGGTATTCCATGAACTTCTTCGCCTTCCTTGTCCCTTTCATCCGTTGTTATGTCAGGCTCGTGTGTTTTCGTTGATGGTTCAGGTCCCGCTTCTTCAAAATCTCCAATCGTGAAACCATGTTCGACTTGATGCTGAGGAACGGAATCCGTAAGTGGCGCAGATAATATGTTTTCTACAGCATGCAGCGCCGTTTCATTTTGAGGAACATGCAATTCTTCGCTCACTGCGGCAGGTGCCGGAATTTCAATGTCAGACGGTGTTTTTTCCTTTTCTTCCGCATCGACTGGAGTTTCACGAAGCTTCTGCAACACCAGCCGGACTATGTTTGAAAGGGTTCCGAGCACGCCTTCCCCTTTTTTAGCTGAAGCAGGGATTATGGGACAGTCGATGGAGTGAAGCAGTTCCTTCATTTCTTCGATGGTTGTGGCGCCGGGAATATCCTGCTTATTGCACTGAAGCAGGCAGGGAAGATCGTCAAAGTCCATTCCAAGCGATTCCAGGTATTCCACGAGTTTTTCAAAATACTGCAGGTTGTCCGGCATCCGGTACGGTTCGGAGTCGGCAACAAAGACAAGCCCGTCCATACCTTTCAAAACCGTCTTCCAGACGGCGTAATCGGAAATCTCCCCTTGTACCGTGTAGATATGAAAGCGTACATCGTAGTCCTGAATGGCGATCTGGTCGGGTCGCTTGAAATCGAAAAAAAGCATCTTGCCGGTTCTGGTATTAAGAAATTTCAATTGGCCCCGGAATTCCGGCTTCATTTTCTCGTAGAGATATTTAATATTGGTTGTCTTTCCGCTCGAACCGGCTCCGTAGAAAACAATTTTCGCATTTATCTCTTTTTTTTCATGATTTACCAGGGCCATGGGTACCCCCCCTATTTTCCGTATTTTTTATTGAACAGCATCCTTCTTGCCTGGGTATTTATGACAGAGGATACGTTTTTGTTTTTTGCCAGAAATGCCAGGTCTTTTTCGCTCAGGTATGAGATAAAACGGAGCGCGTAGTGAAGAGGCGTCCTATTGTTTTCAATCAGGGCTTTTCTGATCTGCTGGTTTTTGGTCCATTCCTTGTTGGCGCAGATGATACGTATTATTTCGTCATTATTTACCGCCGATTTGCTGATAAGCAGGATTTCCTGCTCGGTAATCCTTGGGTTCTTCAGAACCGCTTCCGATACGACCTTGTTGTTATCCTTGATAAGTATCATGCGCCATTCTTTATCACCGGTAAAAGCAAGCTTTATCTTTTCCTTTATGGCAAGGCCCTGGGAAATCTGGTATTTACCCCTCGAATCGTCAATTTCGTCCTCTTGTTCGACTTTTTCGGAAGTCAGCGGAATATCGGCGGACGTCTTTTCCTGGCCGGCATTCTCAACGCCGGCGATATCATTTATTATTGTTACGGCAGGTTTCTGCGCAGCTTCGACACCTTTTTCGGCAAGAAAAGACAAAGTGTTCCCAGTGACTTTTGGATGTATGGCAATCATCTCGGCTAATGATGAATTTGAATAGTGAACCCTGGCGATCACATCAAGGATAACCGGATGGACATCCGTTTTTGTACAGATGTTCATAAGAGTACTTTCAGCAAATCTTTTCAGGCTCTTAACCGAGCATTCCTTGAGCTCGCTGTCGCTATCACGGCTAAGGTAGATAAGCACCGCGATCAGCTCGGACGGGTCAAGGGGGACTTCGCCGCGGGCTGCTCTTAATTTTTCCTCCCTTGGAGTATCCCCTTTGATATAAACAGCTGCCTGGGCCGAGATTGTGAGTTTCATTTCCGTTCAAACTCCCGATTTATTACGTCCCGGATTTTACAACTAAAACGTTGAGCCCCAGTTTTTTCAGGCGCTCGGCTTCCGACTGCGCCGGCTTCGTGCCTTGAAAATTTCCGGCCGTTAATCTGTAAGTGTTCACCGGTGCTTTTGTCTTCCTTACGATTGGTTTGAATCCTGCGTCAATTAATCTGTCACGTTCCTTTTCGGCACTTTTCTCGACGAAATAGGACCCGGCATAAACCATGTATTTCCCGTTTTCAGGAAGAATGAAAGCGTCATGGGTGATTTTCCTGATTTTGTTCAATTCGACCGATGCCTCGGCATAGCTTTCGAATTCACCCATAAAAAGTCTGTTCATGGGTTCTTCCTTTTTCGGTCCTTTCGAGACGACCGGAAGCAGGCCCGCGGATTTGAGTTTACCCTTTGCTTCGCGCATCGATTTTTCCATGACATAAACACCGACCAATAACGTATATGCTCCAACTGAAGGATTGGATACGGACTTGTCCGGAGTTTCGTCCTGTGCGGCGTCTTCCGCGTTTTTTGCGGTTTTGTCGGGATTTTTTGCGGTTTCTGCCTTGGAGACCGCCTTTGTATGCACCGGGGGCTTTGCAGGCGTTGTCGTAACGACGTGTTCTTTACCGGGTTTTACGGATTCGGATTTGATTTGGTTTGCTTTTCCCACGGCCTGTTTCGGATTGGAAGTTGCCTTGTCGTCGGAAGGCTTGAGCGACGCCGATTTATCGGCGCCGGCCTCATTTTTTGCAGTTATGGCAATTCCATTTTTTTCTATTGCGGATTTCCTTCCGTTGACCGTTGTATCCGCTGTCGGCAGTGGAGGCATGGGTTTTTTAACGAGTGTTCCATTTACAGTCGTTGTTTCGGCATTATCGCCCGGTTTTAGCAGATCGGTAAAACAGAAGACATAACCGGCGCCGGCGACAATAACAAGCAGTATAAGCAAAATCGCCTGACGGCTCATGCCAGTCTCGGTTTTGAAAACATTACTGAAGTATGCTCTTTTAGCGAAAAATTCCTTCATACTATCCTTGCCTCCTGCTTGTGCGGATACCGTTTACGCGTTTTTGGCCGCTGCCGATTCGTTTACAACCTTTTGAGCCATGTGGCTCGGAAGTTCTTCATAGTGTGAGAACTCGGATGTAAAAAGTCCTCGGTCACTGGTCATCGAACGCAGGTCGGTAGCATAGGCAAGCACTTCGGACATGGGGACAACCGCCCTGATGATCTGGGAATTTGCCTTGGGTTCGACGCCGACTACTTTGCCGCGTCTTGAGTTGAGATCTCCGATAATATCGCCCATGCAATCTTCCGGGACAGTTATCTTCATTTTCAGAATGGGTTCCAGTATGACAGGCTTGGCGGATTCCATGGCTTTCTTGAAGGCCATGGATCCCGCGATTTTGAATGCCATCTCAGAAGAGTCGACGGTATGGAAAGACCCGTCATAAAGCGATGCCTTGAAGTCCACGACGGGATACCCTGCAAGAGAGCCTTCCAGCGCGGCTTCCTGGATACCCTTGTCTACGGCTGGAATATATTGTTTCGGGATAACTCCGCCGACGATCTTGTCCTCGAACTGGAATCCTTCGCCACGCCCAAGCGGGGAGAATTCTACCCAGCAATCACCATACTGGCCGCGGCCGCCGGACTGTTTCTTGTATTTCCCCTGGACTTTAACGGCGGCCCGAATCGTTTCCAGATATGGAACCTTGGGCGTTTTAAGTTCCACTTCAACGCCGAACTTCCGTTTGAGTTTTTCCATGGTCACTTCGAGGTGAACTTGTCCCATCCCCGAAATTATGAGTTCCCTCGTCTGATCGTCACGGCGAAGTTTCAGGGTGGGGTCCTCTTCCATCAGGCGCTGCAGCGAACCGTGGATCTTGTCTTCGTCATTTTTGGATTTCGGCTGGATAGCATAGGAAATGACGGGTTCCAGCGTCTGAGCCGGTTCGTAAATAATAATCTTGTCGGCATCGCAGAGGGTATCCCCGGTAACAGTCTCCTTCAGTTTTGCAACCGCAACGATATCGCCTGCAACGGCCTGCTTGACCGGTTTCTGTTTTTTACCCTCCAGTTCATAAATCTGGCCGATTCTTTCCGTGCAGTCGCGATTGGGATTGTAAATGGTTGAGTCCGAGTTCAGTACGCCGGAATAAACTCTGAAAACGGTGATTTTCCCAGTGTAGGGGTCAGATGTCGTTTTGAAAACGAGGGCTGAAAATGGCTCTTTTTCTTCGGGACCCCTTTCTGTCAGCTCTTTTGTTTTGGGGTCTGCGCCGGTTACGCGTCCTCTGTCAAGGGGGGAGGGAAGACAGGTGCATATATAATCAAGCAACTGGCGGACCCCAATATTCAGCAGGGCGGAACCGCAGAACACGGGGGTAAAAGTGTAGCGCAGCGTACCGACCCTGAGTCCGTCAATGATCTCTTCTTCGGTCAGTTCACCGGTATCCAGGAATTTTTCCGTCAGAGCGTCATATGCTTCGGCAACGGTTTCCACCAGTTTTTCCCGTAAATCACGTGCTTCATCCAGATATTCGGCCGGAATTTCTTCTTCGGTGAAGTTACCTGAAGAATCCTTGCTATATCGGTAGGCTTTCATTTTGATGAGATCAATGACACCCTCGAAGTTTTCTTCGGCGCCGAGGGGCAGCTGAACGGCCACCGCCCTGGCTTTAAGAGCTTTCTCCATATCGCCCATCGCCCTGAAAAAGTTGGCCCTTTCCCTGTCCATCTTGTTTACGAAGGCTATTCTGGGGATTTCTGCTTCATTGGCCCATTCCCACACTTCCTCGGTCTGAACCTTTACTCCGGAAATTGCTGAAATAATAACAACCGCACCGCCGAGCACGCGCAGGCAGGAGCGGGTGTCGGCTATAAAGTCGCCGTAACCGGGCGTGTCTACGATGTGAAGATTGCAACCGTCCCATTCGCAATGATGCAGCGCAGATGTTACGGAAATCTTCCGTTTAATCTCTTCCGGCTCAAAATCCATGGTTGAGGTGCCTTCGTCGACTTTTCCAAGGCGGTCGATCATTCCCGCATCGAACAGAATCGCTTCGGTGAGGGAGGTCTTGCCGGCCCCCCCGTGGGCCACAATTCCAACATTTCTCAACTTCGATGTGTCGTACTTTGCCATAAAGCCCCCTTGTTGTTTTATTTCTTTACAGCGTTGACTATCATTAATGCATGGTTTTAGTGAGCTGATAAATCTTTGCAGACCGGTTCGAGATTTCTGTTGTAAAGTATGCGCAGACCCTCCAGTGTCAAGAATTCTTCAACGGTTTCGATAGTTTTGGATTCCGGAGCGATGAGCCGCGCAAGGCCGCCGGTTGCAATCACCCGCGGCGATTCCCTGCTTTCCGTTTTCATCCGTGTAACTATTTCGTCAACAAGCCCGACATATCCATAAAAGATGCCACTCTGCATGGAATTAACCGTGTTTTTTGCAATTACCGACGGCGGTTTGACGACTTCGACCCGCGGCAGCTTGCTGGCTTTCTGAAACAGCGCCTCGGTGGAAATCATCAGCCCCGGAGCGATAGCCCCGCCGCAGTAATGTCCCTTCCTGTTGACGAAATCAAAAGTGGTGGCGGTCCCGAAATCGACAATGACAAGCGAAGTCTTGTATTTCTCGAAACCTGCTACGGCGTTAACGATCCTGTCTGCGCCGACTTCCTTCGGATTTTCGTATTGAATTGGCATCCCTGTTCTGATGCCCGGGCCGACAATATGGGGTTTCAAGTGAAAGTATTTTTGAGAAAGCTTCTCCAGGACCCCGGTCAGAATGGGAACCACTGAAGAGAAAATTATATCCTTGACATTTTCTACTTTAATTCCGGAAAAATGGAACAACTGGTGAATCAAGATTGCATATTCATCGGCTGTCTTTGCCGTGTCGGTTGATACCCGCCAGTTCGTAACAAGGTTTTCGCCCTCGTAAATCCCTATAACGATGTTGCTGTTGCCGACATCAATAACAAGAAGCAAGTTTTTCTACCTCCATTGCGGGTATGGTTCCATGGGGAATGACAGGCAAATCATTCCTTGATGGAGACGTCTCCCGCAAGTATCTTTTCGATTACACCGTCATCGCGTTCAAGCAGAAGAGCGCCGTTATCGTCTATCCCCGCCGCGACACCAGAGCATTCCACTTTCTGGAAAGACACTTTGATCCTCTTTCCGAGAAAAGCGCTCCTGGCCACCCATTGTTCCCTTATTGGCGTAATTCCCTCTTTCAGGTAGGCGTCATAGAGCCGATCGAGCGCAGTAATAAGGGCGCGTGCAAATTCAACCCTGTAAACAGGCTTGCCGCTTTCCAGGAACAGGGAGCTGGCAGGGTGGCGCAGGTCATCGGGAAACTGCTCCCGCCGCATGTTCAGGTTGACGCCGATTCCGAGAACGATGAAATTGATCTTCTCCATTTCGGCGCTCATTTCGTTGAGCATCCCTGATACCTTCATGCCGTTGACCAGGATGTCATTGGGCCATTTGATCCGGGGAGACAGGGAAGTTGTCGCTTCAATTGTCTTCGCTACAGCTACCGACGAGAGGAGTGCAAATTGCGGGGCCTTGGAAGGCATGATAGGCGGGCGAAGAATTATCGAGCAGTACAGGTTTACGCCGTCGGGCGACTCCCAGTGTCGCCCCAGTCTGCCTTTACCGCGGCTTTGCTCTTCGGCAATTACCACAGTCCCTTCTGCGGCTCCCTGTTCCCCGAGCTGAAAAGCCGTCAGATTGGTCGAATCCGTTTTCCCGAGACAGATGATATTATTTCCTATCCTTATTGTTTCAAGGCCGGCCGAGATTTCTTCCGCTATGAGCCTGTCGGGACAACTCTCCAGCCGGTATCCGCGTGATGGAACCGCCTTAATCCGGTAACCGAGCTCCTTGAGAGTCCTGATGTGTTTCCAGACAGCCGTTCTGGATATTTTCAAAAGGTTGCCGAGTTCCTCTCCGGAAATGGTTTCGCCCTGACTTTCGCGAAAAAGTTCAATAATTTTCTGATCCGTGGTCCGGGTGTCGACTTTGACGGCCTGGCCAGCAAACTTTTTCAATAATCCTCCATAAGCATGGAAATGTCCATGGCCCGGGCGGAATGGGTCAGGGCGCCGACGGAGATTATATCAACTCCTGTCTCGGCTATTCCCCGGATCGTTTCGATGCTGACTCCGCCTGACGCCTCAACCAAAGCCCTGCCGGCGATCATGTTCACGGCCTTCCTCATGGTTTCATTATCCATGTTATCAAGCATTATGATGTCTGCTCCGGCGTTCAGGGCCTCTTCGACCTGTGTCAGCGTTTCTGTTTCGATTTCAATTTTCATCGTGTGAGGGATATATGCTCGTGCTCTTTGAATTGCCACGGAAATACCTCCGGCGGCCGCTATATGGTTCTCTTTAATAAGAACACCGTCATAAAGGCCTGTACGGTGGTTTGCGCCCCCCCCGACACGGACCGAGTATTTTTCAAGCTGACGAAGTCCCGGTGTTGTCTTGCGTGTGTCTGCCACTTTTGCCTTCGTTCCTTTGACAGCTTCGACAAAACGGGAGGTTAAGGTCGCGATTCCGCACATTCTCTGGAGAAGGTTCAGGGAAACCCTTTCCCCCTGGAGCAGGAGGGCAGCTTCTCCTGAAATCTCCGCGATAATTTCGCCGCGCCCGAGCGGGCTTCCGTCCGGGAAAGCTGAATCAAAGCGGATAGTCTTGTCCAGGTAATGAAAAACCCGGGCCGCGACATTGATTCCACATAGAACCATCGGTTCTTTGGCAATGAGTTTTGCCCGGATTTTCCTGCCTTCGGGGACTACTGCCAGAGTGGTGATGTCCCCGGTATGAATATCCTCAAGCAAAGCGTTCTCGATAATTCTGTCAAGGCCGATCATGCGCGTAACTCCGGGATTTAAACTAGCCTTGTTATAACACAGGTTTACCACTCCCGCAACCGCAAATCGGGGGGACACCGAACAAGTGTGAAGACAGAAGACTCGGAAAATATTAATTTTATCTGGCGTGGCGTTTTGAGAATGAGATGCTAATGTTACATGGGTTTGATGGTGAGGAAAGATATCCCGGAAATTTTATTCGATGATGTGTCGAAATCATAAAAAAAGGGGTTATTTGATTCTTTGTTAGAATAAACCGAGTGGTGCGCAGAAATTTGACATAACGCTGAACGAGCAAGAGTTTACAAACGAAGGCCCGATGCATTGACTCTTACTCGTTCGTCCGATCAAAAACAGGGAAGTGTGATTAGCCTGTCAGCTTCTGCGTTTTCTAAGGAAACCGCCACTTCCCAATAGTCCAAGGCCCGTTAACAGCAAGACAGAAGGTTCCGGAAGCGGCACGGGTGCCGGCGCTTTTCCTTCGATTACATCATTTGCGCATGTGGCTGCCCAATGGAAGCCCCAGTTATTCGTGCCGGAGGGGGTGTTTTTCAACAAATCTTCAAAGTCGAGCGTAATGGAGAGTTCGTCGTAAGATGTGCCTTTTACGTCCGTAATATTCCATGTCCCTGTCGTAATAGGCATGACATTTTTGTTAGGATCAAACTGAACCATCTGGCCTTCGCGATAAATGGACCCATGGGGAGCGCTTGAAAGGATAATATTTCCGTCTTTTACTGCATAGAGACTTACCGTGCCGCTTCTTGTCGAATCTTTATTTGAAGTTGGCACGTGCTTGTCCAGAACAACCGCGAAATTCCAGTTTGTTCCGGTGTTCCCGTATTTGTCGTTCGAATAATAATCGGACTGACTTCCAAAGGGGTTCCATCCTGTTGTGCTTATGAAAAGGTCTCCGAGTTTCGTATTATCCGTCCAAACTTTGTTCGTACCCAGCTTGGAGAAAAAAGTGCTGAAAATGTCAACGGTCATTATATTGCCTTGGAAATTTACATCCATTCCGCTGATATCGTAATAATTCTTGTCGCCGATGACGTCTCTGTTTTTATTGCCGCTTTTAATGTCGGTAGGAGTTCCCCCGTAATAGTTGTCCGAAATGCTGTAAGCTTCGGCTTTCAGTGTGAACGCCAGGAACAGGGCTACCGCAAAAACGATTACGTTTGTTTTAAACATATTGCCT
>Ga0335070_10008724_pt1 | contig 11886 bp, 7 predicted proteins | sample Lox_Sample_13_FD_206722 | JGI IMG/M metagenome (GOLD analysis project Ga0335070, IMG submission 206722) | Soil microbial communities from Loxahatchee National Wildlife Refuge, Florida, United States - Lox_Sample_1.3 | ecosystem: Environmental > Terrestrial > Soil > Wetlands | place: USA: Florida...
GCCGCCTGAAGCGGGCGCTGTCCTATCAGGCCAGTCACGATGCGCTCACCGGGCTGATCAACCGGCGGGAGTTCGACAACCGGCTGCATGCGGCGGTCCAGAGCGCCCAGCAGGGCGAGGGCTCCTCCGCGCTGCTGTACATCGATCTGGACCAGTTCAAGGTCGTCAACGACACCTGCGGTCATCAGGCCGGAGACCGGCTGCTGCGCGATGTCACCGGCCTGCTGCAGACCCGTGTGCGTGCCGCGGACACCATCGCGCGCCTCGGTGGTGATGAATTCGGCGTGCTGCTCGAGGGGTGCACGCTCGAGCAGGCGACCCGGATCGCCGAGGGTGTGCGTCAGTCGATCCGCGATTACCGCTTCGTCTGGGGATCGAGCACGATGTCGGTTGGCGCCAGTGTCGGGGTCGTGCAGATCAAGGCCGACACGCAGAATGCCGCCAGCGTGATGAGCGCGGCGGACATCGCCTGCTATGCGGCCAAGGATGAAGGCCGCAATCGCATCCATGTTTACGAACAGGACGGCGTTTCGCACCGGCACCGGGAGATGCACTGGGTGGCGCGAGTCACCCGCGCAGTGGAGGAGAATCGCCTCGAGCTGTACTTCCAGCCCATCGTGCCCGTGCCGCGTGTCGCAGGCACCGGTGCGACCGGGCCACGCCCGCAGACCTTCCATGAACTGACCGTGTGTCTGCGGGATGACGCCGGACAGCTCGTGCCACCGAGCGAGTTCATACCCGCCGCGGAACGCTACAACGTGATGTCCATCATCGATCGCTGGGTGGTGTCGCGGGCGGTCGAGCTGCTCAAGGAGCGTCACCGCGGTGGCGCCGCACTGCCACTGGTCGCGGTGAACCTCTCCGGCACCTCGCTCAATGAACAGGCGTTCGCCGATTTCGTGCTGCAGAACGCCGGCGAGCCGGCCATCGCCGCGGCACTGTGCTTCGAGATCACCGAGACGGCCGCCGTGACCAGCCTGTCGCAGGCCACGTATTTCATGCGGGAGCTGAAGGCGCGCGGCTGCAAGTTCTCGCTCGATGATTTCGGCAGCGGCCTGTCCTCCTTCATGTACCTGAAGACCCTGCCGGTGGATTTCCTCAAGATCGACGGGCAGTTCATCGGCAACATCGCGCGCGATGCGGTGGACCGGAGCATGGTGGAAGCCATCAGCAAGGTCGGACGCGCGCTGGGCATCGCCACCGTGGCCGAGTGTGTCGAGTCGGACGACGTGCTGGCGGAACTCGGTCGCATCGGCGTGGACTATGCGCAGGGCTACTTCGTGGCCGCGCCGCTGCCCATCGCCCGGCTCGGCGTCTGACCCGCGCCCCGGGTCTGACCATCAGCCGGCCCGGCGTCTGAGCAGCGCCACGGGTCTGAACCGGTCTGACCATCAGCGTCTGACCAGCACCGGCGCCCGAAGCGGCCGTCCGGGCTCGTATACAATGAGCCGCTGCCAGGGTCCGGCCCATCAGGAGAGCGCGCGTCCGTGAGCCGCACAGAGCCCCCGTTCACGGTCGGTATCGAGGAAGAGTACCTGCTCGTGGATCTCGCCACGCGCGACGTGAACGAGAATCCCCCGGCGAAGCTGTTGCAGGCCTGCACCGAGCGCGGCGGCGGCCACATCAATCCCGAGTTCCTGCGCTCGCAGCTCGAAGTGAACACGCGCGTGTGCCATTCGATCGCGGAAGCCCGCGCGGACCTCGCCCGGCTCCGCCAGGTGATCGTCGCATCGGCGCACGATTTTGGACTTGCCCCGATCGCCGCCTCGACCCACCCGTTCGCCCGCGCCATGCGGCAGATGCCCACGGAGAAGGAACAGTTCTTCGCCATGGCGCGCGAGATGCAGGCCGCCGCCCGGCGCCTGATGGTCTGTGGCCTGCACGTGCATGTGGGTGTCGATGATGACGATCTGCGCGTGGACCTGATGAACCAGCTGTCCTATTTCGTGCCGCACCTGCTCGCGCTGTCCTGTTCGTCGCCGTTCTGGGAAGGCGAGCGCACCGGCCTCATGTCGTTCCGCCAGAACGTGTTCAGCTCACTGCCACGCACGGGGCTGCCGGAGCAGTTCTCCAGCTACAGCGAGTTGCGGCGGCACCTGGACATGCTCATCGGCAATGGCCTGATCGAGAACACCACCAGGATGTGGTGGGATGTGCGGCCGAATTCGCGCTATCCCACGGTGGAAGTGCGCGTCATGGACTGCTGCACGAGCATCGACGATACGATGTGTCTCGCGGCGCTCGTCGTGTGTCTGTCGCGCAGGCTTTATCGGCTGCGGCGTGCCAACCAGAGCTGGCGCGGGTACAAGAACGTGCTGCTGGCGGAGAACCGCTGGCGCGCCATGCGCTACAGTTTCGACGAACAGCTGCTCGATCTGGCGCGCGGCGAGCTCGTGCCGTTCGCGCAGATGGCCGAGGAGCTGATCGAGCTGGTCCGCGAGGATGCGCAGGCGCTCGGATGCCTGCGCGAAGTCGAGTACGTGCGCACGATCCTGGCACGCGGCACCAGTGCGCACCGACAGCTGCGCACCTACGATGAGGCGCGTGCCGCCGGCGCCAGTGAGCGTGAGGCGCTGCTGGCGGTGGTTGATTTCCTGGTACGGGAGACAGCCGCAGGCCTGAACTGATTGCGGCCAATAACAAAGAGAGGGGGTCAGATGAGCGCAGGAGCAGGTACGGCGGACTCGGGAATCAACACATCGCTGGTCATCCGGCTGACGTTCGTGGCGACACTCGGTGGCTTGTTGTTCGGTTATGATACGGCGGTGATATCGGGCGCCGTGAGCTCGATCGATACCTACTTCATCGAGCCGCTGGGACTGTCGGAGACGGCGCGCAGCAGCCTGTCCGGCTTCACGGTCTCCAGTGCGCTGCTGGGATGCATCGTCGGCGGGGCGCTGGCCGGGTGGATCTCCACGGCGCTGGGCCGTCGCGGCGGACTCCTCATCGCCGGGGCGATGTTCCTGTTCGGCTCGATCGGCTCGGCCGTGCCGGAGATCGGTTTCGGCACAGTCGGCAAGCTCGGGCCCGGAGCACTCTGGCCGTTCATCGGCTATCGCATCCTGGGCGGCGTGGGCGTGGGCATCGCTTCCATGCTCTCGCCGCTGTACATCGCGGAGATCGCGCCGAGTGCCATCCGTGGGCGACTGGTGTCCTTCAACCAGCTCGCCATCGTGGGCGGCATCCTGCTGGCTGATTTCATCAACTGGGTGATCGGCTCGCAGGGCGATGAGCTGTGGCTGAAGTCCATGGGCTGGCGGTTGATGCTGGCTTCGGAGGCCATCCCCTCCGCGGTGTTCCTGCTGCTGTTGCTGTTCGTACCCGACACGCCGCGCTGGCTGGTCCTGCGCGGCCGCAGTACCGAGGCGCTGACGCAGCTGAAGCGCATCATGGGTGACACCGATGCTCGCTCCATCGTGTCCGATATCGAGCGCACCCTGGCCGAGCGTGCCGGCCGGTTGTTCTCCTTCGGAGTGCCTGTCGTCCTGATCGGCGTGCTCATCTCCGTGTTCCAGCAATTCGTCGGCATCAACGCCGTGCTGTACTACGCGCCGATGATGTTCCAGAACATGGGAGCCTCGGCCCACAGTGCGCTATTCGAGACAGTCATCGTGGCAGTGGCGAACACCGTTTTCACGCTCGTCGCGATCTTCACGGTCGACAGCTGGGGCCGCAAGCCGCTACTCATCACGGGTGCGGCGATGATGGCCGTGGCGATGCTCGCCCTCGGCAGCCTTTTCAACGCCCACACGGTGGGGTTGGGTGCACTGATCGCCGTAGTGTGCTACATCGCCGGATTCGCGCTTTCCTGGGGACCGGTCGCATGGGTCATGCTCGCGGAGATGTTTCCCAACTCCATCAAGGGCAAAGCCATGGGACTGGCGGTGGCGGCGCAGTGGGGCGCGAACTGGCTGGTGTCGGCGTCCTTCAAGGTGCTGGACGGCAACTCGACGCTCAATGCGCTCTTCAATCATGGCTTCGCCTACTGGCTCTACGGTGTGATGAGCGTCCTCGCTGCGTTGTTCGTCCTGCGCTACGTGCCCGAGACCAAGGGTCGCAGCCTCGAGGCGATCGAGGAGCTCTGGGTGCACCCGGGGCAGGGCTCTCGCGCTCGCGTCGTAAGTTAGACGGCGGCGCGCAGTAAATGGGTCCGCTCACCGGCATCCGGGTACTGGATCTGACACGCGTGCTGGCCGGTCCGTGGGCGACGCAGCTGCTGGCGGATTTCGGCGCGGAGGTCATCAAGATCGAAAGGCCCGACGGCGGTGATGACACGCGCCAGTGGGGGCCGCCGTATCTTGCCGGCCCGGACGGCAAATCCACCGGCGAGGCCGCCTATTACCTGAGCACCAATCGCGGCAAGCGCTCGGTGTGTATCGATCTCGCGCATGCCGAGGGGCGGCGCATGGTGCGGGAACTGGCGCTCAGATCGGACGTGCTGATGGAGAACTTCAAGGTCGGCACGCTCGCGCGCTATGGGCTGAGCCATGAGGAGTTGCGGAGCACGCATCCGGCGCTCGTCTACTGCTCGATCTCCGCGTTCGGACAGGACGGTCCAGAGGCAAACCATCCAGGCTACGACGCGATGATCCAGGCCATGGGGGGGCTGATGAGCATCACGGGAGTCGCCGATGGCGAACCGGGTGCGGGTCCGCAGAAGGTCGGCGTTGCGGTCGCCGATCTGATGACCGGCATGTACGCCACCACCGCTGTGCTCGGTGCCTTGTTCGAGCGGCAACGCTCCGGGGAGGGCCAGTACATCGATCTGGCGCTGCTGGATACCCAGGTCGGCTGGCTCGCCAATCAGAACCTCAACTACCTGGTCACGGGCCGCGCGCCCAGGCGGCACGGCACGGCGCATCCCAACATCGTGCCGTACCAGGCGTTCGCGACCTCCGACGGTTTCATGATGCTCGCGGTCGGCAATGACAGGCAGTTTGCCTCGCTCTGTGGCGCCGCCGGCTGCGCACACCTCGCCGCGGACAGTCGCTTCGCGACCAATTCGGGCCGGGTGGCCCATCGCCAGGAACTCGTGCCGCAGATCGCTTCCGTGCTGCGGGGGCGCAGCACGGGTGAATGGCTGGCAGCGCTGAATGCCGCCCAGGTGCCGTGTGGACCCATCAACGACCTGGCCGCTGTGTTCGCGGAGCCCCAGGTGATCCATCGCGGCATGCGCATCGAGCAGCCGCATCCGCTCGGCGGCCGCGTTCCCGGCGTGAAGAATCCGGTGAACTACTCGAGGACGACCTTGCAGTACGATCGGCCGCCGCCGCTGTTGGGTGAGCATACGGACGAGGTACTGCGGGAAGTGCTGGGTCTTGGGGAAGAGCAGCTGGCCGCACTCCACGCCAGCGGCGCGGTGCGGTAACGTAACGCTCACCGCGCGACCGCCAGTGCGAGCACCAGTGCGGAATCCGGACAGGGGAGAGCGCCATGAGCGATCAGATTCTCGTGTCACAGTCCGACGGTGTGTGCGAAGTCCGGCTCAACCGGCCCGAGAAGCGCAACGCGATCACACTCGCCATGTATGACGCGCTGTCCCATGCGCTGATGCAGGCCGAAGCGGACGAGTCCGTGCAGGTGATCCTGATCAGCGGGGCCGGAGCTGGTTTCACGGCTGGCAACGACATACTCGATTTCCTCAACAGCGCCGCGCTCGATCCGGAACATGGCGCGCCCCGGTTCCTGCGACTGCTGCCCAAGTTGCGCAAGATCGTCGTGGCCGCCATTCATGGCTCCACGGTCGGGATCGGCGTGACGATGCTACTGCACTGTGATCTGGTCATCGCCGCGCGCAGTGCGCGCCTGTCCATGCCGTTCGTGCGTCTCGGGCTCGTCCCGGAGGCGGCCAGCTCCCTGCTGTTGCCCCGGCTGGTGGGTCATCAACGCGCCGCGGAGCTCCTGCTGCTGGGTTCCGTCATGGATGCGGACACCGCCTGCAGATTGGGGCTGGTCAACCGGGTGACGGAGGAGGGGACCCAACTGGATGAAGCCCGTGCCATGGCACGGGCCGTGGCGCAACTGCCGGCGGGCGCGCTGCGCGCCACGAAGGAGTTGCTGCGTGCAGAGTCTTCCAGCGCGGAGGTGCGCATAGAAGAGGAGCTGCAGGCATTCGCCGCGCGGCTCGCCTCGGAAGAATTCAAGGCAGCGGCCCAGGCCTTTCTCGCCAAGAGCCGCCCCGGATGAACGACCCCGTCAGGCCTTCGGCGTGTACGAAGCGCACCAGCCGTTGGAGTTGACCGCCTTGCCCGGAAAGAGCTGGCAGGGGCCGTAGGCCTGCCCGGCCGCTCCCTGGAAGAAGTTGCAGGCGGCGCAGTGGGCGCCGGCCTTGTAGGTCGGAAACTTCGACTTGTCTACCTTGCTCGCATCCTCGGTATAACCGAGCGCCTTGGCGGTGGGGTCCGCTTCGGTCAGATGGGGCAGCTGCGCCGCCTGGGCCGGCGCGGACCCCGGGCGCGCGCCCAGCAGCGCGGCGGCGCCGGCGATCCCGACCAGTGACATGAAGCTGCGGCGCGATTGCCCGCGCGGGTCGATCTTCGATGCTGACATGAGACCTCCGTCATTAGGTGATGTGGAGTTTACGCTACGGCGGGCGCAACTTCCGTTCCTCCCGGCGCCGCAGACGCTTGTGTATACTGCTTTGCGCCGCAACAGCAAGGCACAAGAATGACACAGGAACTCAGTCGTACGCTGCGGCCCCGGCACCTGACGATGATTTCCATCGGCGGGATCATCGGTGCCGGACTCTTCGTGGGCAGCAGTGCGGCGATCGCCGCCACCGGTCCCGCCATCGTGCTGAGCTATCTCATCACCGGCGTGCTCATCCTGCTGGTCATGCGGATGCTGGGGGAGATGGCCGTCGCGTTACCCAACGTCCGCGCCTTCACCGAGTTCGCGCGGGTGGGCCTGGGGCAGTGGGCGGGTTTCGTCGCCGGCTGGCTGTACTGGTATTTCTGGATCATCACGGTGGCGGTGGAAGCGATCGCCGGCGCCAACATTTTGCATTCCTGGCTGCCGGGGGTGGCGACCTGGCAGCTCGGCCTGGGACTGATGGCGGTCATGACCGGGGTCAACCTGATGTCCGCACGCTCCTACGGCGAGTTCGAGTTCTGGTTCTCCTCCATCAAGGTGTCGGCCATCATCGTCTTCATCGCGCTCGCGGCCTCCTATGCCTTCGGTCTGGGCTCGCACGAGGCGCCGCGGTTCATGCATCTGACCGCGCACGGTGGCTTCATGCCCAACGGACTGCGGACGGTTCTGGCCGGGGCGGTGACGGTCTTCTTCGCGCTCACCGGGGCGGAGATCACGACCATCGCCGCGGCGGAATCCCAGGAGGGCTCGCGCGCGATCGCCCGGATGACGACCTCCGTGATCGTGCGCATCCTGACTTTCTACGTGGCGTCGGTGTTCCTGATCCTCTGCGTCATTCCGTGGGACACCATCATCGTGGGCAAGTCGCCCTTCACGGCGGCCCTGACGAGCATGGATTTCTCCTGGGCCAGCACGGCGATGAGCGTGATCATCCTGACCGCCGTGCTGTCCTGCCTGAACTCAGCCTTCTATGTGTGCTCGCGGGTGCTGTTTCTCCTGGCGGAGCATGGCGATGCGCCGCCCTGGCTGGTGCGATTGAACACGCGCCGCGTGCCGGTCCGATCGGTCTGGATGGGCTCGCTCGCCGGTGTCCTGGGCATTCTGTCGGCGACGCTTGCGCCCGAGACCGTCTTTGCATTTCTGGTCAACGCCTCCGGAGCGCTCATGGTGTTCGTCTACATCATGGTGGCGGTGGCGCAGATCCGCCTGCGCCGTGAACGCGAGCGCAGTGGTGCTCCGGCTCCAGGTGTGCGCATGTGGCTGTTTCCATGGGCCAGTTACGCGGCCATCGTGGGCATGCTCGCCATCCTGGTGGCCATGGCCCTGACCCCGGCCCAATCGAAGGACTTCTACGTCAGCCTGGTCACGCTGATACTGGCTCTCGGCGCCTATTGGCTGCTGCGTGCCCGCCGCGGTGCGGCGCAGGCGGCCACGGCGGCTACCGGCAGCTCAGGCTAAAGTCGCGCGCTGATGGCGCTGATGGCGCCGGCGGTGCTGCGTCACCGACAAGAATTGTCAACGCTCACCCGGCCGGTTTGACGCGCGCGCGGGCCATCCGCCAGAATCCGCCCACTGCACCGATTCACTGGTATCGATTATCGATTTTCGTGCCGTCGGGAGGTCTTCGGGGGTATGGACAACACAAGCGCCGAAGAGCGGACCCGTGCCACGCACGATCACCCGGTACCGTCAGCTGCTGTGTCCGGCCGCCATGTCGTCTACTCATGCCGTCGCCTTGTGGATCACGCGGCGATGCTGGATCGCTTTGTTCGATCGCTCACGATGGCGAAGCTGCTGGCGATGACAGCCGCGGGGCGCGGCGCATCGACCGAGGGAATGAAACTATCTTGAGGCACGTGCGGATCAACCGCACCTCTGTTGTGCAGACCCCACGTGCGCACGCGACTTGCCGGGGCACGCCATTGCTCTGGCGGGGCGGCAACGGTATTGTTCAATACGAAGCTGCCGCACTGCGGCGGAACAACGCTTAAACGGGGTGATTTCATGCGGGGAAGCAACTGCGGAATCCGTTCACGTGGTGCGGCGCGCGAGACCGTGCGGCTGATTCTGGCGATCAGTGGTTGTGTCTCAGGCGCAACAACGGTTTGGGCCGCTGACGAGACCACCCCCGCCGAGCCCGAAGCCGGCGTGATCCAGGAGGTCGTCGTGACCGCGAGCCGGCGCGAGGAGAGCCTGAGCAAGGTTCCGATCAGCGTGACCGCGATCACCAAGGAAGAGATCGACGCCAAGGGCATCAAGGACATCACCGATGTCGCCCGTTTCACGCCCGGCATCCAGGTGGACAACTCGGGCACCAACAACATCTCGATCCGCGGCATCGCCTCCTCGGGCGGTGCCGGCACCACCGGCATCTACATCGACGACACGCCGATCCAGATGCGCGCGCTCGCCTTCAACCCGGACGAGACGCTGCCGAAGTCTTTCGATATCGATCGCGTGGAAGTGCTGCGCGGTCCGCAGGGCACGCTGTTCGGCGCCGGTTCCGAGGGCGGTACGGTCCGCTACATCACGACGCCGCCCAGCCTGACCAGGAACAGTTTCTACAGCCGCAGCGAGCTGTCCTACACCCAGGGTGGCCAGCCCAATTATGAAGTGGGTGTCGCCGCCGGCGGTCCCCTGATCGATGACGTGCTGGGTGCCCGTGCGACCGTATGGTATCGCCGCGATGGCGGCTGGATCGATCGCGTCGACCCCACCGCGGCCAATCCGCAGTCCAGCGTGGTGGACCACAACGCCAATCACGGCGACACCACTCTCGTGCGGCTCGCGGCGCTGTGGCAGGTGGCGAACGGCTGGACTATCTCACCGGCGGTCTACTACCAGAACCGTCAGATCCATGACGTCTCGAATTTCTGGACGTACTACTCCAATCCGGGCAGCGACAGCTATGTGAGCGGCAACGCGACGCAGCGCTCGGAGCCGGACAAGTTCTATCTGCCGTCACTGAAGATCACCGGCGACTTCGGTGCGTTCCAGCTGATCTCCAACACGTCGTACTTCCACCGCGAGGAGCAGACCGGATACGACGGCACGGAGTACAACCTCGGCTTCTACCAGACGTTCCCCTCGTTCGGTATCCCGATTCTGCCCAGTGTGGGCTTCCCGCTCATCGACGGTACCGGTATCCATCTGCCGGCCTCGCTGGCCGACTACCGGTCGCCGGCCTCGATCGACAACGACCAGCAGAACTTCACCCAGGAAGTTCGCCTGCAGTCCACCGACCCGACCGCCCGCTTCATCTGGACGACCGGCGTGTTCTTCAGCTCGAACCGCCAGCAGTACCTCGAGCAGATCCACGATCCGATGCTGAACCAGTTCACCGAGACGGTGTTCGGCATGCCGTACACGGATGTGTTCTCGTACGATGACGGCACGGGCAACTTCATCGGCGTGCCCTACGATCCGAACTATCCGAACGACTCGTACTTCCTGCACACGCATGCGCGTGACAAGCAGTACGCCTGGTTCGGCGAGGGTACCTACGGCATCACCGACACGCTCAAGGCCACTGTCGGCGTGCGCTACTCACGCACCGAGTTCTCCTTCGACACCATCACGGGCGGCCCGCAGCTGTTCCTCGACAATCAGTCCAACTCGGCCACCAAGAAGGAAGGCTCCTTCACGCCCAAGGTCAACCTGTCCTGGCAGATGGACCCGAACAACATGTTCTATGCGACCTACGCCAAGGGTTTCCGCCCGGGCGGCGGCAACAACCCGGTGCCGTACGTCGCCTGCCAGACCGACTTCCAGAATTTCGGCATCACCAGCTCCCCGGCCACCTACAACTCCGACACGGTGGACAGCTACGAGCTCGGCGCGAAGAACAACTTCGACAACCGGCTGCGGATCGCCACCAGCGTGTACTACATCAAGTGGCACAACATCCAGCAGACGGTGGTGCCGCCGAGCTGCCAGATCTCCTTCATCGCCAACCTGGGCGAGGCCACCGCGAAGGGCGCCGACATCCAGCTGGAGATCGCCGCGACGGATGCGCTGTCGGCGGAGTTCGCCGCCGGCTACACCGAGGCGCGCTACACCAAGGACTCCAAGTTCTCGCCCGATCAGACTTCCGCGCCCATCGTGATCTCCGGCGATTCCATCGTCGGGGAGAGCGGCCAGCCGAATGCGCCGTTCACCGCGTCCCTGGGCCTCGAGTACAAGTTCAGCGCCTTTGCCCACGAATCGTTCGTCCGCGTGGACTGGGAATACGAGGCGCGCAACAAGTGGCTGTCGCCGCGCCAGGACCCGGGCTCCGGCCAGTACGATGCGGCGGACTTCACTCTGGCCTCGACCAATTTCGTGTCGATGCGTGCGGGCGTGAAGGTAGGCGACTGGTCGATCGAACCGTTCGTGGACAACCTGTTCGATACCCATACCCTGACGAACTACGACTTCTCGATCGATCCGGGTACGGGTGACAGCCGGCTGATGCGCGGCTATACGTTCCGGCCGCGTACCATGGGCGTCACGCTGTTGTATCGCTACTAGTCAGAGCGGTGCCGCGCCAGGCCTGCCCGCGGGCAGGCCTGGCTGACGGGTAGACAACGTAATCAGGGGTGCGATCATGCGGGTAATCTCTGGCGAGTGTTCATCGACCCGCAGTGCCGCCGGTGCCGTGCGCGTTGCTGCGATACTGGCGGTCTGCCTGTCGGGTGCGAATCTGGCCTACGCCGACGCCGGACCCGCGGCCGAGAGTTCGGCAGGTCCTTCGCAGGGCGCCGGACTCGAAGAGATCGTGGTCACGGCCACGCGACGCGAGGAGAACATCAGTCGCGTTCCCGTCAGCCTCACGGCCTTCAGCCAGGATTCCATCGACCAGAAGGGTCTGAAGGACTTCCAGGACATCGTGCGCTTCACCCCGGGAGTGTCGATCGACACCTCGGGCACCAATGCCATCTCGATCCGCGGCATCTCCTCCTCGGGCGGCGCCGGCACCACCGGCATCTACATCGACGACACGCCCATCCAGATGCGCGCGCTCGGATTCAATCCCGATGACACGCTGCCCAAGACGTTCGACCTGGATCGTGTCGAGATTCTGCGCGGTCCGCAGGGCACGCTGTTCGGAGCCGGGTCCGAAGGTGGCACCGTCCGCTACATCATGACGCAACCGAGCGTGACCAAGGAGTCCACCTACGCGCGCAGCGAAGTCTCCTTCACCGAGCATGGCGAGCCGAGCTACGAGGCGGGCATCGCCCACGGCGGGCCGATCATCGATGATGTGCTCGGGTTCCGCGCCAGCGTCTGGTACCGATTTGACGGCGGCTGGATCGA